>JACCDX010937226.1_pt1 | contig 15648 bp, 16 predicted proteins | sample 7449681 | NCBI WGS metagenome assembly JACCDX01 (sample SAMN15323450, study PRJNA562643) | freshwater metagenome | isolation source: river surface water | place: USA:Blue River Watershed | collected 2017-08-18 | reverse complement strand
GCGCCGAGCTCGACAACAAGAAGACCGTGTTCGATGACGTCGCCAATGGCGCCGATATCCTGACCGTCGGTCGCTTTGAAATGTCGTCCCGCGCTTATCTGGGTCGTTTCAACTTCAAAGGCGGCGATCAGCAAAAAGTTGTCGGCAATCTTTCGGGAGGCGAACGTGGTCGTCTGCATCTGGCGAAAACCCTGCTCATGGGCGGTAACGTGCTGCTGCTGGATGAACCATCCAACGATCTCGACGTGGAAACGCTGCGCGCTCTGGAAGATGCCTTGCTCGAATTCGCCGGCAGCGTGCTGGTGATCTCGCACGATCGCTGGTTCCTTGACCGTATCGCCACGCATATTCTGGCGTTCGAAGGTAATTCGCAAGTGACCTTCTTCGACGGAAATTATCAGGAATACGAAGCGGACAAGAAAAAGCGCCTCGGTGAAGAAGGCGCTAAGCCAAAACGCATACGCTACAAGCCGCTACGTACCTGAGGAATTTATTGGCGAAGGGTGAATAAAGACTTGAGCCTGACCTCTTTATTGCCCCTCGTTCAGTGCTGCGATCATTAATGCTTTACGCGCTGATTATCCGTGTCTTGTAACAGCGCCTGGGCATTGGGTGACTCCAGCAAAAGTCGAACGACAGCCTGTGGTGACTTATCCTCCGGTGCAAGCCAATGCGCATCTGATTTATTGAGGGAGAGCGGTGAATGCCGCCGATGCGTTGCCGCCATTGATCATCGCAACAACGGCATCATGACGGCAGAGCAAACTCACTGCGCCATGATGCCCTCTGCCGCGTGCCACACTGATCGCCTTCATCAAGGATGCCTTGCTGACCAATTGCTCAGAAACGAAGCCAAATTCCAGCAAGATACCGACCACCGCTTCCTGACCCCGGGATACGGCGAGCAGTAGCGCTGTCGATTGATAGTCATCCCTGTGGTGAACCATCGCCACGGCATGGGCCGTTGTCAGGAAGACTCGCACAACAGAATCATGACTATAGTAAGCGGCAATCATGAGCGCATTGACGCCCTGATAGTTTTTGGCTCTCAGCATCAGATCTGCAAAAGGTGACTCCAGCAGTGCACGCACCACACCTTCATGACCCCGGGTCGCTGCATGTATCAGGGCATCTGCACCACTATAGGTTCTGGCTTGCACTACTGAACCTGCAAAAACAGATTCCAGCAAAAGGCGCACTATGGGCGTATGGCCGTGGTGCGCGGCGTGGAAAATAGGATTACCCCCGAGTGGATTCTGCTTCGTCGGTGGAGAAGCCGAGATCTGTTCTTTCGCCGAGCCAAGGCCCAGCAACAGATGCACCATCACCACAGAGCCTTTGGAAGCGGCAATACTCAAAGGCATCAAATCATCGGAGGACTTCTGCATGGCCATCTCGCTGCTGGCTGACAATGACAGCAACAAGACCATTGCAAACAAGTTATTTGTCTCGACTGCATGAAACAAGGCGTTCTTGCCTCGCTCGTCGGTCGTCATGGCAATCTCGCTGGCAGCTGGGCTATTCAGAATTTTTTGCAGGGATTCACGATTTCCTATTCGGATCGCGGTACGCAATTCATCGGCCTCGGTAGCAAGAAAACCCTGGACCTGATCATCGTGAAACGCCAGGGGTAATGGTGAATCGGGTGACAACGGCAGCACGACGGCTGCACTGCTATTGGCAGAACGTGGCCAGACGATCTCGATTGAAGTCTGCCTCGCAATCGATCGCATCACTGGTGCACCTGATGGCATTCCGGGTGGCAGCGTTGCCGGCGGTGCATCGTTACTTACTCGTGCACGACGCGGAACAGCTTGAAAGGCGGACGGTCTGGAACCGAAGCTTTGGTCGAGGGTGCGTTTCATGGTCGTTTTTCCGTAAAATCCAAGGTTAAATACTAATGAGTAGGTAATCTCCAAGCGCGGTTCCGACGATCTGACAATCTCCTTTCCCCTCATGCTCCAAAAACCAGCGCAGACCTATGTAGCTGCACTCGACATCGGCGGCACCAAGATGGCCGCGTGCATTGCCGGTGCAAACGGTCCGCTGCTACGCGCGACGCAATCAACGCGCAAGTCCGGACTGCCAGATACCATTGCGCGTCAGGGATTGCGTCTGATTGATGAATGCTGCCGGCAGCTGAAGATCAATCCTGTACAAGTTCAATCTGTGGGCGTCAGCAGCTGTGGCCCATTTGAGTTGCGTGATGGTTCCATCGGCATCATTCCGCCGAATCTCTGCGGCGGCCTGCCCAATGGCGACGATCTGCCGAACGACTGGACGTCATTGCCGCTGGAGTCCGTGCTGCGCGAACGTTTTTCCACCGTGCGCATCGCCAATGACTGCGTGGCGGCGCTACACGGCGAGCGCGCCTTCGGCATTGCACCGGCGAATGCAATCTATGTGACGTGGAGCACAGGCATTGGCTTTGGCTTGTGCGTCGATGGCCACATCCTGAACGGCAAAGCAGGCAATGCCGGGCATGCGGGCCATATGCTGTTGTCGGAGACCTCGGACGCGCTGTGCGGCTGTGGTAATCGCGGCGATCTGGAGGGCATGATTGGCGGGCGCAATTTCGGTAAGCATCTCGGCAAACCACTCCAAACGATCTTTGCCGATGCGAAGCGAGGCGATACGACGGCGCTGCAGGCGGTACAGGAGGCGGCCCACTGGTTGGGTCGGGCGCTGTACAACCTGACGACCATTCTTGATACCGAAGCAATTTTCATTGGCGGCAGCGTCTGGCGGCACAACGAGGCGCTGCTCGCGCCCATCGTGCAAGGGGAAATCAGCGATCGCTTCCCCGCGCTGACCCGCGGTGTCACCGTGCAAAGCGCCACGCTGGGCGAGCTGGTCACCGACATGGGTGCGCTCGCGCTGGCGATGCCGCCGCCATGGATCGCCGCCTGGCGCATAAATCAGCCATGGAAGACGCTGCAATCGGTATTGGTCGCAGATAACGGCTAAGACAACGGCATCGGCGCTAGCGTGGCCCGGTCTCGCGCAATTCGATCGCTGGCTCTCCGAACGCACGCCACCCGCCCTCACGCGGCTAAGCCAAAGCCGTTACAATCGGCCGATAAAAAAAGCAACGGAGATCGCTTGTCCACTCTCTTCCCCGATCCGCTCAGCATCAGCGAGCTGTGCAAATCTTTTGGCCAGCGCAAAGCCGTCAATGACGTGAGTTTTTCTGTCGGTGCCGGCGAATTCGTCGCGCTGCTGGGCCCGAATGGCGCGGGCAAGTCCACCTTGTTCCAGATGCTCTCGGGTCTGTTCGTGCCGGATTCTGGCACGGCCAGCGTAGCCGGATTCGACATCGGCAGGGAGCCCATTGCGGCGCTGGCCAGACTGGCCATCGTCTTCCAGCAACCGGCGCTGGATCTGGACCTGTCGGTCGAAGCCAATATGCGCTTTCAGACTGATCTGCACGGCATTCCCCGCTCGGAAGCAAGAACACGAATCACCCACTGGCTCGAGCGTTTCAGCCTGACTGACCGCGCAAGCGAAACTTGCCGACAACTGTCGGGCGGTACACGCCGCAAGGTCGAGCTTGCACGCGCGCTGTTGTCCGAGCCGCAGCTGTTGTTGATGGACGAAGCGACAGTCGGCATTGATCCGGCTTCGCGCGCATCGATACTGAGTGATGTGAAAGCCTTGTGCCGCGAGCGCGGCATGGGCGTGCTGTGGGCCACCCATCTGGTGGATGAAGCCGAAGCCGCCGACCGCATTGTCGTGATGGCCGCTGGCAAAGTGCGTTTCGACGGCACACCCAAAGAGCTGATCAAACAAAACCGGCACACGAATCTGACCGATGCTTTCCTTGATCTCACTCGTGCGGAGGGCAAGCCATGAAACTCCTGCATGCACGTCTGGCCCTGGCCGCGATTACGGGTCGCGAGATTCATAAATTTTTACGTCAACCGGGACGCCTCGCGTCTTCGCTGGTCAGACCTTTGCTGTGGATGGTGGTGTTTGCCGCCGGCTTTCGGCAAATGCCGGATCTGGGCAATGTGATGCCTTTCGATCCGAATCTCGACTACCGCTTGTACATGGTGCCCGGGCTGGCGCTGATGGTGTGTCTGTTCAATGGCATGCAATCCTCGCTGGCGATGGTCTATGACCGCGAGATGGGTGTGATGCGCCTGTTGCTGACAGCACCGCTGCCGCGCGGTTATCTGCTGGCGTGCAAGCTGGCCGGTGGCGCATTTCTGTCGGTATTGCAGGCGCTGGCCTACATGATCATCGTCGTAGTCTGGGGCATTGGCCTGTCACCCTGGCAAGTACTCGCTGCCCTGCCCGCGCTGATACTGGGCGCGCTGATGCTCTCAGCCTTTGGTCTGATGCTCTCGGTGTATATCAAGCAGCTGGAGAATTTCGCGGGCACGATGAATTTCGTGATCTTCCCGATGTTCTTTTTGTCCTCTGCCCTGTATCCGATTCAGCGCATGCAAAATGCCGGCGCCGAGTGGATTTATCAGGTCTCTTCATTCAACCCATTCACGCATGCGGTGGAAGCGCTGCGCTATGCGCTGTACGGACAGATTGCGCCGCTGTCGCTGGCAGTGGTTGTGGTCTCGGCGCTGGTGTTTTATCTGGTCGCCGCTGCAGGCTACGATCCACAGCGGGGGCTGGTGAAATCTGGCCGGGGCTGATCATCCAGCCACGGCGCCTTATTTCGCCCACCACCGACCGCCCGCTAATTCTTCGCCGGGCGGTTTTTTTGCGAAATCAACTTCTAAGTCACATTTTTGTGTGTTTATCGGAACAAATGCGCAAAGACCGCCACAGAATTTGGCGCGTTAAAGCCCGTACACCCGGGTAAAGCCATTTTCTCTGATTGGATTTTGCGACCATGAGCCGGCCCGTATCTTTCCCAAACTCGCTGACGATCAACCGGGATCAGGATATCGATCGAAATAAGGCAAGTGAAATAAAAGCTTTTCAAAATGGGCTTAGATCAAATGATCGCATTCAAATCAATCAATCAGGCAATACAACTATTTATACAAAACACAGAGAATCCGTATCAGAAAAATTTATTCGAAAACTCGAAAATTTTGAAAAAAATGTAAAGAACGCTTGGTCCCACGTGAAAGATTTATTTACCCTCCAACACCAAGGGACTGAATCGGAGGTGTTGAAAAATATAAAAGATACTCCGCCAGCTAAATTTCCTCTGCCTGAGCCAGGCTCAATCAGCATCAAAAAATTCAACTCCAAGATTGCTCACGCTGCAAACACAATACCGGTGTTTGTAGAACTTCAAGATGACCTGACAAAGACGGATTTGTTAAATCTGGCCAATGAGATTAAAAAAGTTAAAAACCGCGATTTTGCACTTGATTTTTTTGCGACAGGCCCTGTCAGTCTCAAAAAAATCAAAACCGAATTTTCAGCTTTTTTAGCTTTTGCAGAGGCGCAAGCTCTGGAGAAAACCATGGAAGATCAAAGCAGAGGCGCGATTGATTTCGCAAAGCGCTGGACGGCTATCCCATACGGTAGCGATGAACGCAATGAGCTGCGGGCCCGGTTTGGTGAAAGTTACTCTACCATCGACAGCGCTGCAATTGTACTTGCAGTATTTGACAAGCCCTAGCGGCAAAGTCCAGATTTTTCGAACAAAATCACAACACCGTTTCAGTCAGCATCCCGCCCCAACTCGTCCTTCACTGCCTCTTCCAGCGGACACTTCATAAACCTCAGCAAAAACCCCTCACGCCAGTCAATCCCTTCCTCACCCAGATAATTATTCTGCACGTAGTAAGCCTGCTGCTCGCTGTCCAGCACTTTGCGGCAACTGGTGAAGTAGTCATGACCGAATTTTTTGAACTGCAGCACATGCACCAGCTCATGGACGATGAAAGAGTTATCCATCGGGTCGATGGGGTTCAGGGTATCGCGCAAATAAATCCGGTAACTTTCGGTATCAAACAGCGCAGCAACGCTGTTGCAGGTACCGGGCGCGTCCGGACACACCTTCTGCGCCAGGACTTGGGCGCTGACCTGCTCAATGGCAGGCAGGTCGGCCAGATCAATGGCCGGCAAGCCGGAAAAACGCACCGCCGCTGCGAGGAAGCGTGCCATCAGTTCTGCGGTGAGCGTCATTGAATAACCTTGATCAAGTCAGTGTTTTTTACGGTCATGTTCCTACTATGAAGGATTCATGCCACCCCTGCCAGGCTGACTCAGGCTGAGCTGTGCCCTTGTGTCACAGCCAATGCTTGTTGAATTTTGTGACACTCCTGCCTTTCTGTACCAGAACAGAGCGCCGAGCTTGAGCGTTTTTGCGGGTTCTGGCGCACTTGCTTGAGAAATTTTCATGGCATGGCCTTTGCCTTGATAGAAAAGTTGCTTCTCGTCTGTGGCTCCGTGCCACGCACAATGCTTGCAACCGAATAGCCAACATTGGCATAACCAAGGGGGAGAAATTAATGAAGAGGAAACTACTGGCGTCTCTGGTCGGCATGGCGCTGATCACCGGGTCGTCGGCATTTGCCGCCGGCGTGACAGACGCAATGATCGAAAAAGACGCGCAAACCGGCGGTGACGTCCTGTCCTGGGGTATGGGTCAGCAGGGCCAGCGTTACACACCGCTCGACAAGATCAATGCAGGCAACATCGGCAAGCTGGTGCCAGCCTGGTCGTTTTCATTTGGTGGCGAGAAGCAGCGCGGTCAGGAATCGCAGCCGCTGATCCACAACGGCAAGATGTTCGTGACCGGTTCTTACTCGCGTATTTATGCGCTCGATTCGAAGACCGGCAAGAAGCTCTGGAAATACGAGCACCGTCTGCCTGAAGGCATCATGCCTTGCTGCGACGTGATCAACCGTGGCGCTGCACTCTTCGACAACCTGGTCATCTTCGCGACGCTGGACGCTCAGCTGGTTGCACTGGACCAGAACACCGGTAACGTGGTCTGGAAAGAGAAGATCGATGATTATGCTGCCGGCTACTCGGCTTCGGCCGCCCCGCTGATCGCCAAAGGCCTGCTGCTGACCGGCGTCTCCGGTGGTGAATTCGGTGTGATCGGCCGCGTTGAAGCGCGCGATCCGAAGACCGGCAAGATGGTCTGGATGCGTCCGGTGGTCGAAGGCCACATGGGCTACAAGTACGAGGGCGGCAAACAGATCGAAAACGGCATCTCCGGCACGACCAACAAGACCTGGCCTGGCGATCTGTGGAAATCGGGCGGCGCAACGACCTGGCTCGGTGGCACCTATGACCCGACCACCGGTCTGGCTTATTTCGGCACCGGTAACCCTGCACCATGGAACAGCCATCTGCGCCCTGGCGACAACCTGTTCTCAACGTCGACCGTGGCTGTCGATGTCGCTACCGGCAAGATCTCCTGGCACTATCAGAAGACCCCGAACGACGGCTGGGACTATGACGGTGTGAATGAATTCGTCACGTTCGACATGGACGGCAAGCGCATGGGTGCGTCGGCCGACCGTAACGGCTTCTTCTACGTGATCGATGCGAAGAACGGCAAGCTCAACGGCGCCTTCCCGTTCGTCAAAAAAATCACCTGGGCCACCGGCATCGATCTGAAAACAGGTCGTCCAAACTACGATCCGGCCAACCGTCCCGGCGACCCAACCAAGGGTCCGGATGGCAAGAAGGGTAATGTAGTTTTCTCCGCACCTTCCTTCCTGGGCGGCAAGAACCAGCAGCCTATGGCCTACAGCCCGAAGACTGGCCTGTTCTACGTGCCAGCCAACGAGTGGGGCATGGAAATCTGGAATGAGCCGGTGACTTACAAGAAGGGCGCAGCTTATCTGGGCGCGGGCTTCACCATCAAGCCACTGAATGAGGATTACATCGGTGCAATGCGCGCGATTGATCCGAAGACCGGCAAGATCGTTTGGGAAAACAAGAACGCCGCACCTCTGTGGGGCGGCGTGATGACGACTGGCAGCGATCTGGTGTTCTACGGCACACCGGAGGGCTTCCTGAAGGCAGTCGATGCCAAGAACGGCAAGGAACTGTGGAAGTTCCAGACCGGTTCCGGCGTTGTCGCACCTCCAATCAGCTGGGAAGAAGGCGGCGAGCAGTACATCGCCGTGGTCTCCGGCTGGGGTGGCGCGGTGCCTCTGTGGGGCGGCGAAGTGGCCAAGAAGGTCAACACGCTCGAGCAGGGTGGATCCGTCTGGGTCTTCAAGCTGCTGAAGTAAAAAGTTTTACTCCCGCCTGCACTGGGATACGGAATTCGGTAGTACATCCCGTGCAGACTTTGGCCGACGGCATATGCCGTCGGCTTTTTTATTGGGGGCGGAGGAACGTGAGGACTGGCGCGCTGACAGCATAACGGGGACTTGCGACTTTCGCCAAAGTGGCAATCGGGCGAGCTTCGGGTGTCACATCTTTGCTAGGGCAATTTGAAAGCTGTCAGCTCCATCTTGATCTGCCCACTCGAGTAGTACGCCGATTGCAGAAGTTCGCTTCGTTCAACTCTGACCAGACCGACACCCTGGCAATACCATTCGCGATTGACGATCGGGATATCACGGAAACCCTGCACGCCGTCGAGATACAAATTCATGTTGCCATTGCCAGTCACGCGCGCGCAGTTCTTGAATGTGCCAGCCGGCACAGTCACGGTTTCACCGACGGCCTCGACGCTGTAGCTCATCAGCACCTTGGGCATTTTTGTTGTGCCCATTCCCATCTCCAGCTTGGGCGCAATCACGAAAGGCTCGGTGGGCACCATCCAGGCCGCACCCACTGTGACAGGCAGCTTGAGTACCACGCGCGGATTACGATCGAGTTTGGCCTGTTCATCGGCATCAATACGTTGCGCGATGCGGGTGATGCGATCCTTTTCCTTGCGCATCCAGTATTCGATACCGATGGTACCGGGCACGTCGACACGCCGCACGTAGACCTCGCCAGCTTCAGTGTCGACCGTACGATCAACACTGAGCGTGTAGGTTTCGTGCGAAATAATATTATTGATGTCGGAGGTGACATCATATTCCCAGGTCGCACCGACCTCGAGCGGGAAATACGAATCACCTGAAGGGGGTGACTGAGAACAGCCGGCCAGCGCTGCAAGCACTGCCGGAATGAGGACCAGACGCATCATCATCACTTCTCCGGCATGCGCGCTGCAGGCGCATCGGTGATTTTGAGTTTGACTTTCTTCTCGGTGTTCATCTTCACCCAGGAGCCGCCACTGCCGCCACCGCCACCTTCAATCACCGCCACCTGGCGTATACCCTGACGACTTCTGCGCAGAGATTCGGTCAGCTCGGAGTGATTTTCTTTCAGATAGGGCAGTTTGTACCCGCGCGGCACAGTCCCGGGACGCTGGGTATCGAGGGGTGAGACCCATAAATAAATTGCGCCATCAACCCCTTTGGTCGGATTCGGCTCTTCAATCACCGCAGAAATGATGATGAATTTTTCCGGCAGCATGCGCGGCGTTGGCCAGCCGAGCATATCTTCGAAGGTGTAATTGGCGACGAAATAACTCGCCGTCACCACCAGAATCATCACCAGCTTGATCCAGCGTTTCCACGCGGTCGCCAGGCACAGCACCAGCAGCAGTATCGCAACGGTCAGATACAGGAAGGTCAGGAGTATGGAAATATGGGTCATATCTGCGGAACGATCTGTTTAGGTAAGGTATTGATGTCTCTGACACTGCCATCGGGGTCGACGGTGAAGCGAACGGCAGTGACTTCGTCGCCCTTGCGGTCCAGCCTCACGGTGCCGTAGTAAACGATCTCGGCGCGGGGATTGACCTTGACAACTGAAATCGTGGTCTCGACCGCTTCGCTGTTCTTGCTTTCGTAGTACTGCACATTGACGGTGTACTCGCCAGCAGAAAAGCCGCGAATCGTCACGACTTCCTGATTCAGCGGATTAATCACATCACGGCCATTGACCTTGATCGAGTCGCCCGCCAAACCACGATCATCGCGATCCAGATGCATCAGTCCAGCCTCCCGCGAGCGAAACCACACCACCGCACCTGCCGGATCCTGCACATAGGTATCCAGATCATTCGGATTCATGTCCGGCCACGAGACCGTGATGATGAACTCCGCCTTGGCCGGAATGTCGCCTGCCTTTTTTGCTTTCGGGTTCATCGCCAGCAGCGCGATAATGAAACAAAAGACGAAGGCAATCAGGATGTTGAACAGCATGTCGTAGAAGGGATCAACCTCTCCCTCCCGACGTTTTTTGCGCAAGCTCACTGCCGTTCCTGATGCGTCAGCGTGGCCAGCTCCGTTTCGGCCAGCTCCAGTGAATCAGCGAGGATGCCGTCGCCGCAACGATCCAGTCTGACCAGCTGCACACCCAGCAGCATATTCGCCACCAGACCCACGGCAGTCGTCAGCAGCGCAATACCCAGACCGCCGGTCAGAGTTTTGAGCAGTGTCTGAGACTGGGACGCATCAAAATTCTGGATCTGTGAAATTTCAATCGCCAGAATGGAGAAGCCGATCACCTTGCCCAACAGGCCCAGCTTGATTTGTATGCCATTGACCCACCAGGCGGATTCGCTGGGGCCATGCAGGCGTTCGGCCAGCACTTCGGTGAGCTGGGCATTGTCGTAATTTCGGCGCCGGCTTTTGCCCAGCAGCGCGGAGAAATAGGCGTGAACTGCCGTGTCAGTCGCCTCAGGCGTTGCCGTCGTCGCATAGGATTCTGCAGCGCGCTTCCATTCTTCCAGCGCCTGCCGCTCATGCATCAGAGCCCATGCACGCAGACCGACCCAGAGGGTCGAGCCTGCGAACACGGCGATGATCATCAGCGTGATACCGGTGGGATCGGCCTCGACCAGCACGCCCCAGATATTGGCGCGCCACATGAGAAAGGATGCAAACAGCAGCAGACCGACGAAGCACAGCCACTGAAGAAAGAGTCGGTCTGCCCCGGAAACCGGGGGTAACGTGGCACGAGGCTTGAAAAGTCTGGAAAGCGGAAACAGCCGGCGTGCCACATCAGTCATGTCAGGTAACCTTGTCTCGTTCTTCTTTGATCGGTATGGCAGCGTAGCGCATGGAATTGGCATCATTCCGATAGACCAGCGGCTTTTCTTCAGTCCGCGGCGCCTGCGCCTGCAATACGATCTGCTTTACGTCAGCATGTTGCGGCGATTTGCTGCAGACTGGATCGGCGTTTTCAGCCTCACCCGTGAGCGCATACGCCTGACAACGGCATCCACCGAAATCTTTTTCCTTTTCAGGACAGCTACGACAGGGTTCTTTCATCCAGCCATAGCCGCGGTAGCGGTTGAATGCATCGCTGTTATACCAGATATCTTTCAGCGTTGTCTCTGTGACATTGGGGAATTGCAGGCCCGGCAGACTTTTCGCCGCATGACAGGGCAAAGCCGAACCATCAGCAGCGACAGCCAGAAAAACTGAACCCCAGCCATTCATGCAGGCCTTCGGACGCTCTTCGAAATAATCCGGCACGACGAACAGCAGCTTGATCTTGTTGCCCAGCTTGGCACGGTACTCATTGACCACTGCTTCAGCACGCACCAGCTGCTCGCGCGTGGGTATCAGCTGATCGCGATTGACCATGCCCCAGCCGTAGTACTGCGTATTGGCGAGCTCAAGATATTCGACTTCCATCTCGACGGCCATCTCGATAATGCGTCCGATATGATCGAGGTTGTAGCGGTGCAGGACAACATTGAGCACCATCGGGTAATCGTATTTCTTGATCAGCTTGGCGACCCGGTTTTTCAGATCGAAGGTCTTGGTGCTGGAGAGGAAATCATTCATCTCCTTGGTCGAATCCTGAAACGAGAGCTGGATATGGTCCAGTCCCAGCGCTTTCATCTTGGAGATGCGCTCCTCGGTCAAACCAATGCCGGAGGTGATCAGATTGGTATAAAACCCCAGCTGATGCGCTTCGCCGATCAGCTCTTCGAGGTCATCACGCACCAACGGCTCGCCGCCGGAAAAGCCGAGCTGCGCTGCGCCCAGCTGACGCGCCTGACGCAGAACATCTTTCCATTCGTCGGTGGTCAGCTCCCTGCGATCAGCCGCATAGTTCAGCGGGTTGTAGCAGAACACGCAATGCAACGGGCACTTGTAAGTGATCTCGGCCAGCAGCCACAGCGGTGGCGGCACCTGCGCCGGTGTTGCGGGGGATGGGGTGGGTGTGATGTCAGACAATCCAGCCTCGCTCGGTTGCAATTTCAAGAAATCCGGTGACATCTTTTTCCAGATCCGTCGCATTGAAGGTCTGTTCGATGTCGGTGATGATGGCTTGCACATCGCGCTCGCCATCGCAGCGCTTCAGAATTTCGCCGGCGCTCTGGTTCAGCTTGACCATGCCTTCCGGGTACAGCAGCACATACGCACCCTGCGCTTCTTCCCATTGCATGCGGAACAGGCGTGCGAGTTTCGGCTTTGCAGTCAGTTCACTCATCAGTGTCTCTCAGGGATAGGCTTTTTCGATGGCATCTGAAATCGCCCACAGTACATCCAGCTTGAATTGCAGGATTTCCAGCGCACGTTCCTGCTGCTCGCGGGTGGTAAAGTGTTCGAGCGTGACAGCCAGACCATGCTCGACATCGCGCTCGGCCAGCGTGACGCGGGTACGAAAGTACGCAAGACCTTCTTCCTTCACCCAAGGATAATGCGTTGGCCAGTTGGCCAGACGATCCTTGTGGATTTTGGGTGCAAACATTTCCGTCAGCGATGAACACACGGCCTCCTGCCACGGACGGCTGCGCGCAAAGTTAACGTAAGCATCGACTGCAAAGCGCACACCCGGCTCGACTTTTTTCAGCGACCACAAATCTTCGCGGGAGATGCCAGTAGCTTCACCCAAGCGTGTCCATGCTTCGATACCACCGGGCTTGTCGCCATAACCATCATGATCATGAATGCGATCTATCCACTTGCGACGTGTTTCGCGGTCGGGACAATTCGAGATGATGGCAGCGTCTTTCACAGGAATCATGACCTGATAATAAAAACGATTGATCACCCAGCCGCGGATCTGATCGGGCGTGAGTTCGCCGTTGTTCATCTTGATATTAAACGGATGATTGATGTGATAGCTCTTGCCTCGCGCGCGCAGGTTGGCTTCGAATTCCTCACGACTCCAGGGCATCTGCTCGGTCATTTGGGTGGGTGCGTTCATACATTAATCTCCATGCCATCAAAAGCGACTTCAATGCCGTGCTTTGCCAGCGTGGCATGCTCGGCCGAGTCTTCGTTCAAAATCGGATTGGTATTGTTGATGTGGATGAGGACCTTGCGGCGCTGACCCACGCTGTCCAGCACTTCGATCATGCCACCCGGGCCTGACAGCTGCAGATGGCCCATGTCCGCCGCCGTCTTCTGGGTCAGACCGAGCGTGATCATTTCATCACCCGTCCACACCGTGCCATCAACCAGCACGCAATCGGCTTTCTGCATCGCCTCGAGTACGTGCGGTTCAATTTCACCCAGACCTGGCGCGTAGAACAGCGTCTTGCCGGTCTCGATATTTTCGATCAGGAGGCCATTGTTGTCGCCCGGCTGGGGATTGGCACGATGTGGCGAATAGGGCGGAGCCTTGCTTTTTAATGGCAGCGGATGAAAACGAATACCCGCAATGCCCGGCACTTCAATCGGCGCAAAGCGTGTCTTGTCGGCCGAGAGCCCGGTGATTTCATGATGCTCGACACCACAGTAGTGCGAAAGCACTTTGGCCAGCGGCAGTCCGTGGTTCAGATCATCCCAGACAGAATCCGTGCAATACAAATTGAGTTTCTTTTTTCCTTCGCGCAGCATCAGCAGTCCGGTGATGTGATCAATCTGCGCATCCATCACCATCACCGCCGCAATACCCGAATCACGGATCGCGCGCGCCGGCTGCAACGCAGGATTGGAGCGCAACTGAAAAAGAATGTCCGGCGAGGCATTGATCAGTACCCAGTCGGTGCCATTGGCAGAGACTGCAATCGACGACTGTGTGCGTGCCTTGGCATTGATACTGCCTTTGCGCACACCAGCGCAGTTGGCGCAATTGCAATTCCATTGCGGGAAACCGCCGCCCGCAGCAGAACCTAAAACGAGAATTTTCATGATTTTCAGGAGGTAGAGTTAATTGTTGTGCGTAGCCAGCCTTGCATGATTTCGAACGCAAGAGACATCATTCCTGCGAGAGCCATGCATGGCTGAAGCAGACGATCGTGATTGAAAACCGGCAGAAGCAATCCGACAGGACAGACAGACAGGCATCTTGATCTCCTCTCACCCCTTTTGAAAACAGCGCGTTACGACGACTGTGCCGCACTTTTCAGAAAATTACCGGGGGGTGAAGCTGGTCTCTTGTGTTATTTGTTAAGCTCATTCTAGCCCAAAGCCTGCCCGGAAAAATTCATGTCTGCGATACCGTTCGACCAGCAAAACCTCTCCACCGGTGACGGTCACACCCTGTTTGTGGCCCAATATGGTCAACCCGATGCGCCCGCCGCCGTCGTACTGCATGGTGGGCCCGGCAGCGGGACCCAGCCCTCGGTGCTGGAGTGGTTCGATCTTGAACGACAGCGAGTCGTGTTGTTTGATCAGCGCGGCGCCGGACAATCACTACCTCAGGGTGAGATCCTCAACAACAACAGTGCAAAACTGGTCGCTGATATCGAGTTGATTCGGGAACATCTGCACATCGATCGATGGATGGTGGTCGGCGGCTCCTGGGGCGCAACGCTGGCGCTGCTCTATGCAGGCCGCCATGCGAATCGCATCAGCGCGATGATTTTGCGCGGCAGCTTTCTCGCCAGTCAGCGAGAGCTACACTGGTTTTTTCAGTCACTGCGCGCCATGGTGCCGCACGCATGGGAACAACTGACGCTGGGCTGGGATGATGAACAAAAAGAGCAGGTGCTCGACACACTGAGCCACCGCTTGCTGCATGGATCGGAGCGTGATGCTGAAGATGCGGCTACCCGATGGGGCGCTTATGAAGACGCGGTGATGCAGGCAATGTCGGGCAAGCTCACTGCGTCCACTGCGGCAGCGAAAGCGTCCGCACGCGCGATCGGCAAATACCGTATTCAGGCGCACTACCTGTCGAATGCGGGCTTCACCCGCGAAGCCGATTTGCTGAGCGCCGCACGGCAACTGGCCAACACGCCCGCGATCATCGTCCATGGCACGCATGATTTGGTCTGCCCGCCGGAAAATGCCGCGATTCTTGCCCGGGCAATGCCCCACGCTCGCCTGCAATGGGTTCCCCGGGGCGGACACACGCCGGCCGATCCCCTGATTGCGGCAGCGTTGCGCGACGCCGTAATGACACTGCGCGCTTCGACATAAAAGCAAAACCGGCGAGCTGGGCACTCGCCGGTTTCAGGCAGATCAGGCGTGTGCCTGCAAAGAGCTTCTTATTTCTGCAACTTGCGATAGATGGTATTGCGCGACACACCGAGCGTACGCGCCGCAGCCGACACGTTACCGCGATGTTCATCCAATGCTTTTTGTATGGTCAGCAGTTCCACATCCTCAAGGCGCGCAGCACCGGCTGCGAGAGCAGGTGCGGCCGGCGTTTGCGGCATAGCGTCAGGCCTGACCGCCAGCGACGCAGCGTCATCGAGAAAATCTTCGGGCAGGTGTTCCATTTTTACTTCGCGCGCCGACCCCGCCATGACAATCGCTGTGCGCAGCAAATTGGTCAGCTGACGGAAGT
>JACCDX011153168.1_pt1 | contig 15653 bp, 24 predicted proteins | sample 7449681 | NCBI WGS metagenome assembly JACCDX01 (sample SAMN15323450, study PRJNA562643) | freshwater metagenome | isolation source: river surface water | place: USA:Blue River Watershed | collected 2017-08-18 | reverse complement strand
TTCCTTTATGAATTGCCTCACCAGCATCTTCTGTAGAAACTTCACCCTTAATTACTAAAGTTCCGTTATCTAGGGTTACATCAACGTCCTTCTTATCAAAGCCAGCCAAAGCTAGGTCGACACGAAATACGTCATCCTCTACCTTTACAATATTATAAGGTGGGTATGATTGATGTGATGCTGTTGTGTGTACTGTATTTAGGCGATCAAACATATCGTTGAAGCCAATAAAAAAAGGATCCTTAAAAAGATCCAATGTAAAATGTGTTACCATTTTATTCCTCCTTTAAGCGAATAAGTTAATTTAATAGGCCCCTAATGGCGACCTAATAATATTATATCACAATCTCTAAAAAGATTAAAAGATCTTTTTCTTATCCTTCATCTTTTCTGAATCTGATTCAGATGCATATAGAGCTCTAAGCTGAGCCTGCGCTGCGCTTTCTCCAGCGTGGCATCCTACCAGCTCACCACTACCCTGCTTTACAACTGCGTATCCCTTGCAACCAGCCGCATTTCTTTTAATTTCCCAAGGCATTTTTATCTCCTAATCGTTTGGGATTTCTCTGATATCCATTTCTATCAGTCCCATTTCTTTTGCTATCTTGTGTCCTTCTGGACTAAGATGAAGAGTTGCTTCAAGATTTTCATCGTATTCAACTTCCATCAAACCTTCTTCATATAACTTCATCATAGCAGAGTCAACATATTCAATATGTGCCTGCCATAATTCTGGTGCCAGTTCTTTTGCATTCTCACTAATTGAGAATATCATTTCGCCATTCTCGTCAACGCCTTCAAGAGAAACTGCGCCAATCTCTAAATAATGTGCTAGCTTCATGTCGTCTTCCTCTTCCTCTTCGTACATAAATCTCCTTTGTGCAACAGGTAGGACTTGAACCTACGATAGCCGAATTATGAGTTCGGGGCCTTAACCAACTTGGCTACTGTTGCCAAGTCTCTATTGTAACGTGCCGTCTTCATTTTTGTCAATGGTTTCTTCAACTATCTGCTGTACATATTCAGAAAAATGTTTTCTAATATTACCCATAGGTCTATTCCCCAAAGACTTCCATATTCTTTTATATTCTACAATATTTGCAAATGTTGTAGGACACACTTGTATACCATTATACTCTTTTAAAACTGTTGGTAGAGGTACATGCTTACCACAGCATTTGCATTCTTTAGCTTTTTCCTGATATATACTCATACTATTTCCATTCCGTCTAATGCATCAGATAAGTCTTTTGGCATTCTTGGTGCCCTGATCATATTTGTAACTATAGTGTCATCCTCATTTTCTCTATCCCACTTTAAAGAACTATAGGTATGTATATCTATTTCTTCATTGTTTTGTGGCCTACTTCTGCTAATAGCGTTAAATATAGATCCACAAACAGCATCCGCCAAGTCCTTTGATCCCTTTCTAGGGTGGTCAACTCTATCTCTCATAATTTTAAGCTGCAACAATTCATCTATAAGTAGTCTAATTGCTGGTCCAGTTAATCTATCTTCTGCAACAACCATGGCCATATCATCATAGTGTTTCTTTGCCACTGACAATGTCTCTGTGTTAATTCCATATTGTTTTAGTTGCTGCATCATATCATGAGAGTTCCAGCGGTCAAATGTACAAACACGAATCTTAAATCCCTTAGTCCTAAGAGATAATATATAATCTTTTACCTCAGTAAAATCTACAGACTTATCTGCAGTTGGTGTCCAGTATCTTACTGCATCTACTTCCACAATAGGTGCTGGTTGAGAATAAGTATCAGTTACTTTTACATTCACCCACTTCTGAACATGTGCCATAGCTACAGCACAATGGTCATGCTTTTGTGCAAGGTCTACGTGTAAGAAATATTCTTTGTCTGGATCTGGGGCAAACCAGTTTTCAAATCTACCAAATTCATCCACTGCTAATGCCATGTTGCTAAATGCCTTTTCAATCTTTTCTCTAGACTTAAAGAATGCATCAATTGCTTCTGCTGGCATGCATGCAAATCTTCCAAGGGCGTCTGGAGCATTCTTATAAAACGCCACCTTAAAGTCATCAATACTTCTCGTAGGATTAATTTCCCATGTAGGTCTTTTAAGAGCATACATTCTTGGATACTTATAGGATAGAATATGATCTTCTTCCCACTCAATATCAAACTCATTGCCTTCCGTTCCATCTGGCAACTCTGTGTCTAACTTAAAATGATGTGATCTTATTACAGTTTCTTTTTCTGCAATAACATCATCGTATCTCTGCTGAATATAATCATTCTTATATCTTGGGAAAGAAAGAAGAATTACTTTGCCATAATCTGGGAAACGTGAATCTACTGATGCTCTATACATCTCATAGATAGCACTACCAGTTTTTGCCTGCTCGTGTCCTGTAGTGTTTTCTGTGGCAAAGCCTGAGATCTCATCAAGGATGATAACAATAACGTTATATCCTTCCCAAGCTTCTCTCTCTGAGTGTCCTGAGTGAACTGTAATATTCTTATTAAATTTAATTTCAGATGCTTTTTCTGTATATTTTCCAACAAACCAAGGGGACTTATCAATACGTGTTCTAAACCCTTTAAAGAAAACATTGTTTGCCTGTTGAGCGTTAATAGCAATATTGATAATATCAATTGAGTCTCCAGGCGGTTTACCATAATAATTTGCTGGATCTTTGAGGCACAATAGTAAATACACTATATAGGCTACGGATATTGTAGAACAGTAGTCCTTACCAGAACCTTTACCAAGCTGAGCAACTACTTCATTAGCAGTCTGCTTGTATGTTCTTTTGCCTTCTTCTTCGCCAAATAATTTAATGAGTGTTGATTCTTTATAAACCTGAGAAGACTTTTCAATTAATATATATTGATATTCTGAAAGCGGTGGCAATCCAAGAAAATCTGGGCTTGTTACAAATGTCCTTAGATCGACTGGCCTTTCGTCAAATTCTTCGCCATCGAGTATGTCAATAAGATCATCAAAATTAAGATCCACTAACTTCCTCAATTATTTCAACTGGTTCAACTATCCCAGTTATTTGGGATAAACGTTTTGCAACTTCCATCTTACATTTTGGACAAGAGGCTGTTACTTCTTTCAAAATCTTTACAAGGATATCCTGCTTACGTTCAGTCTCTGCCAACTGTGTTGCAAGTTCAGCATTATCTAGCAGTCCAACTTCTTGAAGCATACCAATACGCTTACCTTCAATATCTGCAATTAATTTTAATGCCCCAGATTTAACGCTAAGCTGTCCAGCCTGATCAGCATCTTCGACTGTCTTCCAGGCTTCTTTAATAAGCATTGCATAGTGTTGGTCTGCCCCAGATATAGCCTCTTTAGCCCTTTCACGGGCTGCTGTGTCGTTGTGCACGACTGTCTTCCACTCACCTATCAACTCAACTACTTCGGCACGTTTAAAACCCGTTAGAGTGGCAATTTGGGTGGGGTTGTTTCCTTTAAGCAGTTCTTCAACTACTTTGTTCATGCGATCAAAATGATCAGCTAATTCAATATCCATAGAGTATTATTATACTTCTAGTCGACTGAAATAGCAACCTGAGATTTAGCTATTTTATATAGAACCAGGTAGCCAATCAGATCATCAATATCATTATCTCCTGCAAATCCTTGATTATTTTTAACTCTGTTTAATTTATCGTCGATTCTAACCTTAAGTTGCTCTACATTGTCCGCCGTCGAAAATATTCTGGCTGGCTCCAATGCTGAATTTCCGTATGATATATTCTTTTCAATAAGCATGTGAGCAATTTCATGACAAGTACCCCAGATTTTTGCACCTGCTGGAGCGCCTACAGACCTTAAATATAGATCACTACAATTAAAGTTTGTTACATCTTCAAATACGGGCTTAAGCATTATCTTCTCCTAAGTAGAACATTAACTACGTCATGCTCTTTAATTCTTTCGAATGTGGCCGCTTCCCCATTCAAAAATTCCATTGTGTATTTATCATTTAATTCTACCAAAAATTCATCTGGTTGTCCAGACCCTAACTCAACAACTAGCAGTGGACATTTACGAGCTTCTTCAGAAAATCCCTCAAAGACAAATCTTTCGTGGCCTTCTACATCTATCTTCATAAAATCAATTTTGCCAGTGTATGTTGAGTCTAAGGTATCTGCATTTATTTCTTCTGTATAAAAATTACCATGCTGACCATGATTGCCAGATTGATGTTCATGAACTATTCCAGATCCGCCAATGTTTTCTTCCCAAATATTTAAAACCATCTTATCTTTTTTATTTGACAAGGCTATGTTAAATACGTCTATCTGTCCTACATTTGAGTAATCATTTAAAATTGTAGCAACTGTATAGGATTTGCATAACCTTTCTATTGGCTCAAATGCCAGCACACGGCCAGTTGCGCCGACCCTTCTTGCCATAACTTCTGTAAAATAAAATATGTTTGCTCCAATATCTAAGCAGACCCAACCAGGCTGGATGTTACGGATCATCCATTCGGTAAGTTCTTTATCCCAGTATCCCTGATCTCTACAGGTAGCCTGCACGTATCTATCAGTTTTATCTCCAGTATACACATAAAAAGAATTCAAAACTTTACTAAAAGTAATTGATTCTGGTGTGATTCTTTCTGTTTTCATCTTTTTTTAATTAACCCAAACTGGTCTAGGTATCTCTGTATTGTCATAGCAGATACGTTACATTCTTTGGCTATTTCTGTAACCGTTTTCTTTTGAACTATATACCTTCTATATAGCCAATCTTTGCTTTGATATAGTTTCATCGTTCAGTCAAAACCTTATTCGCATAGTGGGCAATACCGAATGAATCGGCCACATCAAAATCTTTTAATGATAGTTCATACTTTTTATTAAAGTAGTCAACAGTTCTTTGCTTACGCATATTACGCAATTGTGTTTTATACCATGAGTCAGCATAGCCTGGATTCTTTACTCTGATTGCCTGCTTCTCATCTTTAGTTGGATTCTTATTACCAATATACGCCTGCCAAGCAGTAGGACTAATGGTAATAACCTTAGCTCCAGTGGACATTAGTTCAGCAATAACGACACCGTATACATATGATAATTTAATTACAGCATCAGGAGATCTTACTAAAACTGCTCCTTCAATTGCAATATAGTCAGCTTTTAATTCATTAAGCATGGCATGCATCTTAACCTTAGCATCGTATATCTTTTCATATATGTCTGCTCCAACAAATTCCACCTTTCCCCATTTTAAAGGCTTATCGTTTTCCATAAGGCAAAAAGCTACTGAATTTGTAGATGCGTCTATGCCAAGAACACGGTTGGCTTTAGTTTTAATAAGCTCAGCTAATTTCATCTAGCATACCCATTATCTTAGATCTTTTAGTTATATCTATTTTCTTCTGGCACGATGCACATAGGCTTGTTTCATTATATCTACTTAATTGAGCATTACACTTTTTACAACCACGAGCAGCACCATTTCGTATAGCCTTTTTTTCATAATACTTTTCCATAATGCGTCTATTAGTTGCAACACGGCAGCATTCATCAGTACAATATTTTTGATTATGTGTCTTAGGTTCGAAGTCCTTAGCGCATTCCTTATTTGCACAAATCATAGTTTAGGCACCTTATATGATTCTATTTGAACTGTTCCAATCAAACCAGCGTAGCACTCCTTTTTAATTGGACAATACGTACAAGGCATTTTGGACTTTGACGCTCCCTCTGGACGCATAGGAAGATCTCCATCTTTAAAGTTATCCCATACTTCGCACATCCATACAAACAACTCTTCAATAATTTCTTTATTCTTTTCATTCATTGAAATAGGAATAACGATTAATTCTTGTGTGTTTTTATTCTCATACAAGAAGAAGCCTTCTTTGGCATTCTTTAGCTTCATATATGTAAGCAGTTGCAGCATATGGTTTGCTGTAGGCTTCATTTCAGCCTGTCTTGCATCCCATACCTCTTGCTTGGCCGTCTTAATTTCTCCAATAACCATTTCATTATCGTATTCCATAATAAGGTCGATAAACCCACGAATTGGAGGATACTCATTAATGATTTCTTCTTCTTCTGCTTTAAATTCTGGCATAGTAGCAATTAGCTTTTGAAGTCTCTCATGAGCCTGTGTTCCTTGTGCCATATTAGCAACAGCGACAGCATCATTATCATCAATAAACATTGCTCCGCTAAACGCCATATACCAATATCTAGGGCATGTTCCATGACCATATCCAAGAGAGCTTGGGCTAAATGACTTCTTTGTCATTTCTCCGTCTGCACGTTTTGTATTACGATAAGACTCATCAAGCAGTTGTGCAAATCGTTCTGGGTCGAAATGCTTTCCTGTATGCTTCTTAAACTTAAGGTTCTTTACTATATCTCTAGCCATTATAACGAACGACATACTTGAGGGCATCCACAAGCTTATCGATTGACTCCTTTGCTGAATAATATATATTCTTCTTATTATTATTTGCTGTGCCAGCTTTATCCTTAGCTACAGTAGAATAATAGGAAGCAAGCATTGAAAACTTTGTCGACATTGCTTGTAATTCAATAATAAGATGTGGAGCTTTTGCTGCTGGAACATCTGGATTAAGTAATAGTTTTACTACAATAGCCAGAGCCTTATCTAACTGCTCATCCTTCATATACTCATGAAGGTCATTGAATTCTGTTATTGAACTAATTAGTTCAAGGGTATTCTTATCATCCGCCATTCTTTATCCTCTTATCTAGTTTATCAATAAACAATCCCATTGGATATCCAATTATAAATCCAATCATAAGTCCAAATAAAAATGAAGTCATTAGATAAACCTCTGAACTATTCCATATCCAATCCACAAACCAACGATACCCATTAATCCAGCAAATACTGGTGGTGCTGGGATTGGGAGCTTAAAAATACTAAAGATACCGCCAACTGCAATACCAGTTAGTGTTGTATAGATGATCTCTCTCATTTACTTACCTTCTTATGGTTTGGTGTATATGGACCTACAGTTGATCGTATGGTTCCATCTTTATTAATCTTAACTATCATTCCATTTTTAATAACAGTGTCATTAAATCTATGCTTAGACTTACTCTTCTTTGCCATTATTGTCCTCCCAGAATTGGATCAGCTCTTCTAGTACTGCCCACTCAATAATACCAAGTCTAACCTTAGACTCGGTTCCAATAATAATTTTTAACGCTGGATGCATATCCCTACTAACCCTAAATGTATCTGTACAGATCTTTGACCATACAGGTTTATTTAATGTAAATGAGGCAGAAGCTTCTTTGTAATCTACAACAAATTGCTTCCATTTAGCATCACCCTTTTGATAATCTCCACGACCAGAATTTTTCTGAGCCTTAGCACCATCACGTTTTACTTCAGATCTTTCTGACATTACCCAACCACATAAGAGTTTTTATGACCATCTGGACACTCCCAAGATATGGTTCTTTCTCCTGCATTCCAAAAATACTCTTCAGAATCTTTATCGCATTTACCGCAAGGTTTTCTGCCACCAATTTTTTCTAGTTCTGGTGCCAGAATTTTTTCTGGTTTAGATATAAACTCATTAAGATTTGGCACGAATATCCTCTTGCAGTTTTTCAACTACATCTGGGTTATCACGAAGGTATTGCACTGCTTTTGCTCTGCCTTGGAATCTTTCACCATTGACGGTGTACCAAGCGCCACCTTTTTCCACGACTCCGCACATTTCTGCAACATCTAGAGTTTCTCCAATCCCATCTATACCAAGAACATCCCCTTGGTAGTAGAAGTCGTACTGTCCCGATAAATTAGGGGGGCCGACCTTGTTGTAATCAATAATCCAATTAACTGGTCTTCCGACCCTTTGTTCAATAATCTTGTCGCCAACTTTAACACCAGCCTTAATAGCATTCGCTTCAGCCTCAGAAGACCAGAGTTTAATGACAGTGGAAGAAAAGAACTTGACTGCCATGCCACCTGTGGGGATGTGACTAGCATGCATAGATCCAAACTGGTTTCGTTGTTGTGAGATGAGAACAAGTAGTGTGTTTTTGTTTGCATAGTTTAACATCTTGACTGCGTGGGTCATATCCTTTGCTTCAGCGCCGATTTGCTTTGTATCTTGCAAATCTTTCATTTCATTTCCATCTTTTTCAAAATATATAGCTGGTAGTAACGCTGAAATAGAATCAACTACAATCATATCTACTCCAGCATCCATTAGTTTTGTTGCAACATCTACCATATCATTAACAGTTTTTGCTGGTGAATAGATAAGCTTTTCTGAATCTACTCCTAGTAACTCTGCCCACGCTGGATCATACGAATGTTCTGCATCAATCCATGCACAGGTCTTTCCTTCTTTCTGTGCCAACGCTATCATTTGTAGACAAAAGGAAGATTTACCAGCAGACTTATTACCCCATACAAGAATCTGACGACCATATGCGAGTCCACCTTTTAATGCTAGATTAAGACCAATGCTAGGGGTGGACTGTTTTTCAACATTTACGCTAACAGCAGACTGCACCCTTGCTCTAGTTTTTGGATCTAATTTAGCTAATACATCATCTAATACAATTTCCATTATTATTCTTTCTTCTCTCTACTCATTATAGCATTAAAATAAATTGCCGTGAAGTCTTGGACGCTCTTTATTTTTATTAATCTTTGCTTCCAGCACCTCATCTAGGCTGTGCAAAATTTGTTCTTCATTTCTCATTGCAGCGTAAACATCTAATAGTCTGATAATAACATCAGCCATTTCCTCTACAACTTTTTCAGAACCCTGACTTTTTCTAATTGCTTCTAGTACTTCAGTAACTTCTGAATGTACGAGTGCAAGTTTGTTTCCAACCTTGTCATAAGAATATTCTCCATCCCAGAACCCCTTCTCTCTTGCTGTTTCATGAAGCATTGCCGCCAATGCGTCTAGTCCGTATTCTGTTAAAATTCTAGTTTCCGTCATTTTTCTCTCTTAAGCTAAATGTAAATGATGGGCCTTCCTCATCATAATCAATAACTAATTCTTTTTCTGACGATCCAGCATCTAAAAATCTTAATGTTGGAACCGTAAGAGTTTTATATTCTTCTAATAAAGCTACTAAAACTTGATTAATACTTATTGAAGTAACCAAGCCCTCGATATCTTGTGTCATTTTATTTCCTTAATCATCAGGGTTCCGTCATCAAGTTTAGATAGTATTACCTGACATTTCATTCCCTCACGCATTTTTGCTAAGGCAATTTTATACATACTAGAGAAAACAATTGCTCTAGTTAAATTTTTATCTCTGTCTGAAAGGACTATATGAGCCATAGTTTTTCCAGCCTTTGTCTTATAAGGTGTAAAGTTTACCACAATATACTCGTTGTCGGCAAGGTCATACTCTTTTCTATATAGGTAGTCAACAAATATGTCTGTAGATTTAGGATCAATGTCGCTAACCTTGATATACTTTGCAATACGATTATCTCCAACAAGAATAAAATACATTTGATTAGTTTCAATTGGTGTCTGCTCATTATGAAATAGACCAATGGAGCCTGTCTCATCGACTAGTTCTACTCTAGCCCACCCATTTCCACGCTTAATTGATTTAACCATACCAAACATTACGAACGAACCTAAATCATCAAACTCTGATATAGGTCGTGCCTGTGCTTTAATTCTTGGTGGTAGATCTAAACTAAATGTAGGGATACCTAAGAATTCGTAGTAGTTTTCTTTTTCAGTTCCCTGCCGTGCATTATCATCAAAAGCAGCACCACCAATGGCGTTGAGAGCACTAATAGCCCTGCTGTTAATACCGCTACCTTTTTTAGACGACTTTTCAATAAAGTCTTTATAATTGGCATATGGTCTCTTTTCTATAATCTTATTAGCAATACTATCTGAAATGAATTTAACTTCTGCTAAACCAAATCTAATTGCTTCCTTCTGTAACGAGAAATAAACGTCTGACTCATTGATATGTGGAAGGAGAACCTTAAGACCTAATCTCTTAGCCTCAATTAAATATTCTGTTCTTGCATCCTTATCATTTTCATTTTTAAGAATAGAGAACATGAATTCTAGTGGGTAATAAGTTTTTAACCATGCAGTCTGATATGAAAGCATAGAGTAAGCAACAGCGTGAGAACGGTTAAATGAGTATCCAGCGTGTGCTTCAAAGTCATGCCACAAATGCTGCGCTTGCTTCTTGCTAATATGCTTTTCTGCACCTTCAATAAACTTATCCTTAAACTGATCGAATTCAGTTGCATCTTTCTTCTTACCAATAATCTTTCTAACCTTATCAGCTTCTGACCAAGTCATTCCACCTAGGTGTACGCAGGCCTGCATAACCTGCTCTTGGTAAATAATCACACCATATGTATTCTCTGTAAAAGGCTTCATGATTGGATGAACATACTCTACTGCTTCTTCTCCATGCTTTCTTTTAATATAAGAGGCACCTACTGTATTCATTGCACCTGGACGAACCAAAGCATTAGACGCTGCAAGGTCTTCAAACTTATCTACACCCATTTTAATAAGTAGGTTGGTATATGGTGTTGCTTCAGCCTGAAACACACCTTTTGTATAACCTTCGCTTAATGTTTTATATACTGCTTTATCATCAAAAGAGATATCTGAAAGGTTAATATCCTTGCCAGTTCTTTCTTTAATTGACTTTAATGTATCTGAAATCACAGATAAAGTCTTTAGCCCTAGAGCATCAAGCTTGATTAGGCCAATGTCTGCGACAGTATCCATATCATAAGCAACAACTGGAATACGACCAGAAACCTTGTCTTGTGCATCTTCACGAGACTCTACTGGTGCATACTTACGAATATCATCTTTAGCAACAACTACACCTGCTGCGTGAACACCTACGCTTCTAATCTTTCCACGTAGTCTTTCTGCAAGCCATACAACTTCTGGGTACTTCGTTCTAAATTCTTTTGTATTTGGAGATTCAATAAAGTCTTCAAATGTGTCTACTGATTTTAGTGCACGGTTAACATCTGAAAGTGGAACCATAAATACACGAGCAGCATCACGAACAACACCCTTATCCTTAAAATAGGTAAATGTAGAAATAGATGCTACGTGCTTGAACTTCTTCTTTAGATAGTCCTTAACCTCTTTGCGACGGCGATCTTCAAAATCTGTATCAATATCTGGAAAGTCATTACGTTCTGGATTAATAAAGCGGAAGAACAATAAATCATATTCAATTGGATCAACATCTGTAATACCCAATGAATAACAAACTAAAGATCCAGCAGCAGAACCACGTCCAGGACCAACCATAATATTATTGTCTTTTGCCCAATTAACCATGTCTGCCACAACCAAGAAATAGGATGCAAATGCTTTATCCTTAATAACTGAAAGCTCTTCCTCAAGTCTGTCTAGGTAGACCTTATCCTTGTCCAGATCTAGCCTCTTAAGGCCTTCTAAGGCCATCTGAGCCAGTTTCTGGTCAGCATTGGTCTTGGGTACTGGAAGCAGGTCTAATCCCCTGTTAAAATCGTATTCTCCAACTTTTTGGGCAATCTCCATAGTATTGTCAAATATGTCTGTTCGATTAATCCCTGATTTCTTGAAGTCTGCCTCAATTTCATCCCTAGTCTGAATAAATAGGTTATAGTCTACGAATGATATCTTTCTATCTGGATAAAGATAATTAAATCTATCTAACATATCTTTCATCTGACGAGACATTTCAAAGTCTGCATCTTTATCTGATTTAGGAGATGTGGACAATATAAGCATTGCCTCTTCTAGAATACGATCTTCTTCTTTAGCAAAGTGTGCATCTCCTGTTGCCACCGCCTTAATTTTAAGTTCGTCTGCTAGGCTTAAGAGCCCTTCGTTGATTTCTTTCGGATTGTGAGATTGAACCTCAATATAAAAATCTTCACCGAAAGTTTTCTTAAAATCTTTGAGAATAAGTTTAGCTTCAGAGAACTCATTTTTCTCGATGCATTTAGAAATGAGCCCATTAAGGCATCCAGAAAGGACAATAATACCTTCAGCATATTCTTTCAACACCTCTCTATCAATTCTTGGTTTATGATAAAAGCCTTCATTCCAAGCAAGTTCCTGTAGTGTATTTATATTTTCTAAGCCCTTTTTATTTTTAGCCAGAAGAATAATATGATTGTAAGCCTGAATAGACTTATCTGTTTTAGAGGAGCGGTCAAATCTATCTGTTGGTGATATGTACGCTTCTACTCCCAGGATTGGCTTGATGCCTTGTTCCTGACATGCTATTTGCATTTCACGATGAGAAGACAATGTTCCGTGATCTGTTATAGCTAATGCTGTTTGACCAGCATCCTTTGCTGCCTTTACAAGTTCGGCAGGAGAGTTAAGGCCATCCATCAATGAATAATATGAATGCACATGTAAGTGTGTAAATGACATTAACTCTCCGCCTTTAACTTTGTATTACCAGTCTACGCTGCTTGATGTAGCAGAAGACTCTTCATTACCACCATTTTCTCCCATATAGAAAGCTTCCTGCTCTGCATATGGAACGTGACGAACTGCTGTCTTTTCAAGATCAAACAATTCGAGGCTTGAGAAGTCGAATGGTGTTTCGTCCTTTGCAAGCGGAATGATTGTGTAGCTTGTATCTGTTTTGGTTCCTGAGCGCTTAATACGCCACATTAGATTTGAAATGCTTCCCATTTCACCAGCGTATTCAATCAAGGTAGGCGTGATTGTTTTACCACTAGTGCCCTGAGATAGGATTGCTACGTATGGCTCCTCTTTACCATCGTCCACCAAGACGTTGATGTAGAGGCGTGTTCTGGCCTTCCAACCAGCCTTTGGATCCTTGCGATGCTGTTCATTTGCCCAGTCACGACCCTCAGACTCCATTGTGTCTAGAGCCTTGCGACGGTAATCCTTTGGGTTTGTGTGCTCCAATGCGATGAAACCGCATCCAAGCTTGTCATTATAATTTGGTGAATCTGGATCTAGTTCCTGGAGGAATCTAATCTTTACGCTTTCGCCGTCTTCAATCTTAAGCCAGCGGGCCTTACTATCATCCCCACCACTGTAGGTAGGCTTGTCTAGCGCTTTGTTTAGGTCTTTTAGACCCTTTACTATACTCATTTATTCTCCTTTATAGTTGATGGTATATATCCATCTGTATTTTTCATTATATCATGAATTCCAGGATCTGTATTCTATATCGGATACAGCATTTTTAATACAAGCTTTTATTTCCTCATCAGTCATATCGCCTGCATCTTTTGCATCATGTGGGTATATCTTACCATATTCGTACGAAGCCCACAAGAGGTCCTTGAATTTTAATTTATTGACTATGCTCTGACCTAATTCTCTGCCAGCCAAATCTGCATCTGTCATTACTGTTATTTTATTAAAATGTCTGTTCAATATATTCTGCTGTTCAATAGATAAAAATCCACCTAAAGTTGCAACCACATTCGGGAATCCAGCTTGATGAACACGTATTGCATCAAAGTTAGATTCAACTACGATTACGTGGTCTCCAATTTTCTTTGCTCTGTGGATATTAAATAATGTTTTGCTCTTTGGCAAATTAGTGCTATTCTTGAAAGCTTTGCCTTCAATTGATCTTCCAACTAATCCAATAGGCATTCCGTCTGGGCTATGAACTGGAGTAATTACCATATTCATAGATGCTGAATAGCCAAGACCGAAATGATCAATAGACTCTTTATTGATTCCTCTTGAAGCAAGGTAGTCAATTGCTTCTTTAGACATGTCTGAATGTAATCTATCTAAAGTCTCTTGAGAGAATTCTTCAAATACTGGTTTATCTTCCATGGCTTCTGAAAGCAATTCATCAAAGTTTTCTAATGCTTCCGCTTCTTTAGATGATATAAAGCGCATGGCCTCATATTCATTCTTATTCATTACACGTTTGACTAACTCTTGTAGGGTTCCAGCTTCTCCACATGAAGGGTTAAAGCAAATGAATGCACCTTTTTCACGACTTACGCTAAATGAAGATGTGTGTCTATTAGAATGAAATGGGCAGTAGCATAGAAAGTCATTACCAGTTTCACCAACAATACTCAGTCCTATAGATTTTAAGACTGACTTGATATGCGTTGGCGTGTACTGCGTGGTATCGACTTCCCTTGTGTTATACCCTCTAATTGCCATGCTTTCTTCTTTCCCACATATACACCATGGATGCTCATTAAGAACTTCCAAGTCTCGCCTGTGAATTCTACCGAAAAGGCTGGGTCTATGTCAAGTACTCTGACGTAGCCCTTTCCTCTCATATCCTGCGTCAATAAATTTTCATACTGTGGCCTTAAACTAATTAGTCTTGAGTTGTCATCAAACTCTACCTCAATTTGAAATCTTTTAATTTTTCGATGTGTCACTGTTTAGCTCTGGAAGGTTTTCATAAATCGGAGTAATAACACCACGATTAATATCCCAGTCTAGATAGAAGTCAAACTCGTGACCGTGACGGTTCTTTCTAGATACAACTTCAATCATATTAGTTCCTGGGTAGCGATGAATAGCCATAGCCATATCAGCATCATACTCAATTGCTTTAGACCAAGCAACCTGACTCATCATTGGAGGGTTATCTTGATCGGAGATATCATCTGCAGTTGCTGCAGTAATATCAATTACTGGAATATTGTTAGATACAGCTAACAATTTAAACTCACGAGAAATATTACGGTTACGCTCTACTTCTGAGTTTGAACGCTTATTATCGTTAAACAATTGGTGATAATCAAGAATAACTAAGTCTGGCTTATGCTGGTCAATCTTACCTTGAATTGTTGCAGGTGTTACTTCTGCAGTTCCTTCATTTGATACAAGTATGAATGAATTCTTTCCAGTAAACTTCTTCTGACCCCACGACTTAAATGTATCAACATCAATATCTCCTTTTGAGAAATCACTTGCACGAAACAATCCAGATCCAAGCATTGTATAAATACGATCACGCATATTCTCTGGAGACATTTCAAGTGACACAATCATTGGCTTAAATCCCTGCTCCCATGCCTTACATGCAAGGTAGGATGTGAACCACGTTTTACCACGTCCTGGCCAACCGATAGCAACTATGAGATGGCCTGGGGCCATACCAGTCGGATAGGCTTTGTCAATAGCATCGAAACCAGTTAAGATTCCTGGGCTACCGCCCATAGCTGCTGATCGTTCTTTTACCGAAAGGAAGTGATTCTCTGCTGCTTCTAAATCAGTAACATCGATATCACGTACATTATTGGTGAACTTGCTAAGACTTGCTAACTTGCTTTGCATGTCTGCAAGAACTCTAGATGCTGCGTCCTCTTTGAGTGCTGAGCCAGAATGAATTAAAATACTCTTTAACTTACTAGAAAGGTACTCGTTCTTAAGTTTATCTAAGTAATATCCAGTTTCGCCTTTTGTTTGAACTGGCTCAAAGTCTTTGAATCTTTCTGACAAGATTCCAACTTCTGGAACTGCCTTAAACTTATAATAATATGACTTTAATCCATCCCAGATATCCCTATGTGATGTAAAAATATCATCTACGTTATCAGCAAGCAGCGTACTTATGTCTTTGTTCTTGCATACTGCAGAGATTAGTTCTGCTTCTGTATTCATTCTGCTCCGCCTTCTACCATCTTCTTAGTCGCCTCCCTGAGAG
>JACCDX011002511.1_pt1 | contig 15653 bp, 12 predicted proteins | sample 7449681 | NCBI WGS metagenome assembly JACCDX01 (sample SAMN15323450, study PRJNA562643) | freshwater metagenome | isolation source: river surface water | place: USA:Blue River Watershed | collected 2017-08-18 | reverse complement strand
GAAAGCGGCGCGGCGGCGTGGGCCGCGCCGGGGAGCGGGTCACGCGGGATCGCGGCGGGCGGCGTGGGGTTGGCGACGGGGGTGCGCGGCGCGGCGGGCGCGGGCGGCTCGGTGGAACTCGTCGTGGCCGGGGCCTGGAAAAGCGGCGTCGACTTGTCGGGCGCGGCGTTGGGGGCGGCGATCGTGAGGGTGACGGGCGGAATCGTCTCCTTGCGGTAGGTGCCGGCTTTGGGATCGAAATAGACGAACTCGACCGGGCCGAGCGTGTAGGTGCCGGGCTTGGTGGGCACGAGCACGACATCCTCGGCGAGGCTCACGTCGAAGAGTTTGGCGTCGGTGGGGGTGCGCTTTGCCTTGGGCTGCACGACGCGGAAATCGTTGGAGACATTGCGCGACGGCACGCCGGCGATTTCGGGCCAGTTGCCCGTGCCGCTGAGCTCGAGGGTCCAGGTCACGGGCTCGCCGACGGCGGCCTTTTCCGGGACGACCTTGGAGGCGAGTTTGAACTGGCCGACGGCGCCCTTGAAGGCGCTGTATCCGGAACCCGGCGACGGCAGCGGCTTCACCTCGATGACCGGCTGGTCGGAGGTGACGGCCACCTGTTCCATGCGCGCCTGCGGGCCGAAGAAACTGGCGATGCTGCCCGTCTGGATGCTGAGCAGATGCGTGGCGGCCTCGAGCTTGAGCGGGCCGGCGTTCTTGGCGATGGCGCGGGTGCGGAAGGTGACGAAGGCGCGGCGTTCGCCGCCGACCACGCGTTCGCTGAACTCGTATTTCGACCAGTCCTCGGCGACGAGCGGGGCCGCGTTCCAGTCGAAGGTCGGGTTCATCTGCGGGTTGTTGCGCCGCGATGCGGAGAGCTCGTAGACGAGGCCGAAGACCTCGCCGGCCCAGACGGAGGTGCGCTCCGGCACGAGCTTTGAACTGGCGACGGCGTCGACGGTGTTGGAGGGCGCGGCGAGATCGAAGGCCGGCACGCGGAGCACGCCCTTGTTGGTCTTCACGTTGAACTGCGGGATGCGGACGGGGGTGTTGCCGCGCGAGCGCACCATGTAGACCAGCGAGACCGACTGGGTCATCTGGAAGTTGACGATGTTGGTGCTGTTGGAGGAGCCGGCGAACTGGAGCGTGACGCCCGGGATCTGCGGGAGGTCGGGGTCGCCGTCGGGCGCGCAGTTCTCGAACACGAGCTGCACGGCGGCGCTCATCATGCCCTGGTCGGCGAGTTCCCAGCGGACGCTCTGGGCCTGCACGAGCGTGCCGCACAGGGCGAGGAGCCAGAGCGCGACGCGACGGCGCGCGGTGCGCAGGGCGGGCAGAGGGAGGAGGAAGTCGGGCATCACCAATCCTTCGCGGGTTTCTTCGTGGGCTTCCGGTCGCCTTCCATGAGCTGGAAGAGCTGGGCGGGAGAATCCTGGTTGCGGAGTTGATCGAGCTTCTGGAGCGGCAAGGCGAGGGAGGGGTCGGCTTGTTCCTTCTCGGGCTGCTTCTCCGCGCCGCCGACTTTCTGCATGTTTTCTTCGGCGGGCTGCGGTTCGGGCGGGGGCGGGGGTTGATCCTTCTTGTTCATGTCGCCGAACGCCGACTCGCCGGGCTGCGGCTGTTTCTGGTCCTGCGGCTGCGGATCGTTGTTGGCGTCGCTCTTCTGCGAGTCGTCCTGCTGCTGCTGGTCCTGCGGCTGCGATTTATCCTTCTGATTCTGTTTCTGGTTTTTCTGCTTCTGATCCTGCTTCTGCTGTTTCTGGTCCTGCTGCTGTTGTTGATCCTGATCCTGCTGTTGGTCCTGCTGATCCTGTTTCTCCTCGTCCTTCTTTTCGAGGAGCGCTTCGAGTTCCTCGCGGAGCTTGGTCCAGTCGGCGGTCTTGGGATCCAGTTTCGAGCCGACCTTTACGGCGGCGAGGGCATCGCGCACGGGTTCTTCCGGCACGGGCTGGCTGCCGGACTTGAGGCGGGAGCCCCACGTGACGGTCTCGCGGGCGAGCTCTGCCCAGTCGCGGCCGGAAGGGGCGTCGAGACCGGAGAGCCGGCCGACGACTTTGGCGAGCGGGGCCGGATCGGCGGCAGGCGCGGCGGCGGCCGCGGCGGGGGCGTTGACCTGGGCGGGCGCGGAATTCTGTTTCGTCGCGGAAGGAGCGAGCTTCACCGCGGCGAACGTGTGCGTCGGACCAAACGCGAGGCAGGAGAGCAGGAGGAGGAGCGCGGTGACCGTCGCGGTCGGGCGGGCGGCGTCGGGTCGTGGAACGGGGGAGAGGCGGAGGTCGCGGATGCGGGGGCGCACGGGGAATTCGTAGTAGAAGCTCACGCAAAGGAACCAGACGGCGAGGGCGAGGGGCCACTGGAAGCGCTCGACGAGGCGCACGGTGTTTTTCTCGACGAACTCACCGCGGCGACCGGTTTCGATCGTCTCGCGCACAAGGGCGGCAAGATCGACCCAGGTGCTGGCGTCGCGGTAGACGCCGTCGGTGGCGCGGGCGAGTTCCTGCAGGGTGGCACTCTCGAGTTTGGACATGACGACCGCGCCGCGTTCGTCCTTCACGAGTCCGCCGGCGCCATCGGGGATCATCGCGCCTTCTGCGGTGCCGACGCCGAGGCCGAGGACGCGGATACCTTTCTCCTTCAGTTTCGGGAGGTGCGATTTCCATTCGTCGTCGGTGGCCTCGCCGTCGCTGAGGACGACGAGGAAACGATCGGCCGAGTTGGTGGCGCTGAAGGCCTGGATGGAGGCGTCGAGCAGCGCGCCGTAATTCGACCCGCCCTGCGGGAGGAAGTCGGGGCCGAGGGCGGGCAGGAATTCGCGCAGGATCTCGTAGTCGGCGCTGAGCGGACTCTGGAGAAACGCGGTGCCGGCGAAGACCACGAGACCGACACGCTCGCCCTGCAGTTTCTCGAGGAGCGCCTGGATGAGAAGCTTGGCGCGGTCGAGGCGCGAGGGCTTCACGTCCGGCGTGAGCATCGAACGGGAAAGATCCACCGCGAGCAGGATCTCGCGCGACTGGTCGAAGACAGGCTCCTCGAGTCGCCCCCACTGCGGGCGGGCGAGCGCGACGACCGCGCAGCAGAGCCCGAGACACAGCCACGGGCGCGGGCGTCCTGCGGAGGAAACCGGCAACGCCTCGGGCGTGGTGAGGCGGAGCGAGCGCGGGCCGGCTTCGGCGCGAAGAATCTTGGGACGCGCGAGCGCGGCGGCGCGCCGCCGGTGCGTGAGTTCCCACGCGAGCAGCGCGAGCGGCAGGGCGAGCAGCCAGAGCAGGTAGGGCCACGCGAAACTCATGGGGTGGAGGGCGCGGAGGCGCGGGAGAGGGGCGACGCGGCGGCGGGGACGGAGCCGGCGGCCGGGCGGCGGAACACGGAGCCGCGGGCAAGGAGCGCGGACAACGCGAGCGCCAGCAGGCCCGGAGCGGCGAACCACCAGAACAGCTCGGTGGAGACGAGGTAGCTCTTGGCCTGGAATTCGATCTTCTGCGCGCGGTCGATCGCCTTGAAGGCCTGCTCGATCGTGTCGGTGTCGGCGACGCGGAAGAACTTGCCGCCGGTCGTGGTGGCGATGTCGCGGAGCGCGCCTTCGTCGAGGTCGGAGAGCATGCGCCGCGTGGTGACGCGCCGGCCGGCATCGTCGAAGATCGGCACGGGCACGTAGCCGTCCTTGCCGGAGCCGATCGTGTAGACGGGGATACCGCGGGATTTGGCGAGCTCGGCGGCCTGTGCGGGGGCGAGGGCGCCGCGGTTGTTGGCGCCGTCGGTCATCAGGACGACGAAGGCGCCGATGCGTTTGCCGCCGGAGTCGCGTTTCGCCTGTTCGAGACGCGTGAGGGCGACGCCGAGGCCGTCGCCGATCGCGGTGCCGTCCTCGATCATGCCGATCTTCACGCGCTCCAACTGCCGGGCGAGCCAGGTGTGATCGAAGGTGAGGGGGGCCATCGTGTAGGCGCGGCCGGAGAAAAGGACGATACCGATGCGGTCGGAGGTGCGGCGGTCGATGAAGGCCTGGATGACGGGCTTGATGGCCTGGAGGCGGTTGATGCGCTCGCCGCCGCGTTCGAAATCCTCGGCGCGCATCGACGTCGAGAGGTCGATTGCGAGCATGATGTCGTAGCCTTCGGAGCGGACTTCCTTCTTGTCCTCGACGCGTTGAGGGCGGGCGAGGGCGACGATGAGCGCCGCGAGTCCGAGCGTGGCGAGAAGCACGGGCCAGCGCGACGGTGCGGCGAGGGTGGGCCGATGCCATGCGGCGGCAAACGGCACGAGCAGCACCGGCACGCGACGGCGACCGCGGAGCCACAGCAGTGCGGGCAGCGCGAGGAGCGCGAGGAGCCAGAGCGGATCGTGGAGGACGAGGCGGGTCATGCGCGGGCGCGTTTTCCCGAGGGCAGCGCGATGGGCAACGGAATCGGCAACGGCGGCCGGGGCAACCGGCACCCGGCGGCGGGGGCGCGGAGCGGGCGCGAGACGTTGGGCCGGGAAGGGGACATCGTGATGTTCAGCGCCGCGTCATGCGGGCGTGGAAAAACCGCACGAGGGCATCGAGGCGGTTCTCCGGGGTGCCGACGACGAGGCGGCTCAGCGCGTCGGGAAACAGGGTCTCCCACGCGGCCTCGCGTTGGCGGACCCACGCGGCGTGCGCGGCGCGCTCGGCGGCACTGCCCTCGAGGGTGACGAGCCGGCCCGCGACGGGATCGTAGGCGGCGAAAAGATCGTCGGGCGGCAGCGTGCGCTCCCACGGATCGTCGACCCGGAACCCCATGGTCTGGTAACGGCGCTGCAGCACGGTCCAGCCCTCCGGGAGCGGGCTGCCGCGCAAGTCGCGGGCGACGGGCGGGAAATCCCCGAGCCAGATGAGCACGCTGTGTTTCGGGGCCGCGCGGGCGAGAAAGCGCCACGGAATCTCCGGGGCGCCGTCGGTCGGGCCGGGGGCGGGGCGCGCCAGGAGACTGGCGGCGAGGTGCATGATCTGACCGCGGCCGCGGACGGGTTCGCGCACGAGATTGCCGCCGGGCGCGGCGTGGACGAAGCCGACGCGGTCGCGGTTCACGGCGCCGAGCAGCATCACGAGGCCGGCGAGCTCGAGCAGCGCTTCGCGTTTCGACTGCGCGCCGGAGCCGAAGTGCAGCGACGGGGAATCCTCGAAGACGAGCAGCAGCGTGACCTCGCGCTCCTCGACGAATTTCTTGCGGTAGGGTTCGCCGAGGCGCGCGGTGACGTTCCAGTCGATGTCGCGGACGTCGTCGCCGAACTCGTATTTCACCACCTGGTCGAACTCCATGCCCCGGCCGCGAAACGCGGAGCGGTATTCGCCGCTGAGCACGTTTTCGACCGCATGCCGCACCCGCCACTCGAGTTGGCGCAGCAGCGCGAGCGGCGACGCGCCCGGGGTGGCGGAGGCCGGCGCGGCCGCGGCGGCCGCGGACGTTGGGATGGCGGCGGTGCTCATGCGACGGCGTTCACAACGGCGGCAAAACGAGGAAGCGGCGAGGCACGCGGTCGGAGGACGGAGCGAGGCGGGGCGGCGTTTACTTCGCCGGCACGGGTGTGCGCTCGACGACCTGGGCGACGATCTTGTCCGGGCTGATCTCTTCGGCTTCCGCCTCGTAGGTCAGGCCGATGCGGTGGCGGAGCACGTCGGGCGCGAGTTCCTGCACGAGCGACGGGGAGAGGTAATCTTGTCCGCGGAGCCAGGCGAGGGCGCGGCCGGCCTGATAGAGTGCGAGCGAGGCGCGCGGGGAGGCGCCGAAGTTGAGATAGCGCTTGGCGTTGCCCTCGCGTTCGGCGAGCGCGCGGGTGCCGCGGACCACGGCGAGGATGTAGCCTTGGACGGCGGGGGAAACGTGGACGGCGTCGACCTGCGTGCGGAGGCCGAGCAGCTCTTCGCCGCTGGAGGCGGGCACGAGGGACGGCTGCTTGGTGACCTGGCCCCAGCGTTGCATCATCGAAGACTCCTCTTCGGCGGAGGGGTAATCGACGAGGAGCTTGAAGAGGAAACGGTCCGTCTGGGCCTCGGGGAGGGGATAGGTGCCCTCCTGCTCGACGGGGTTCTGCGTGGCCATGACGAAGAACGGGCGCGGGAGCGGATGCGTCTGCCCGCCGATGGTGACCTGGCGTTCCTGCATGGCTTCGAGGAGGGCGCTCTGCACCTTGGCGGGGGCGCGGTTGATTTCGTCGGCGAGGACGAGGTTGGCGAAGATGGGTCCGCGGTGCGCGCTGAACTCGCCGTTCTTGGGCTGGAAAATCATCGTGCCGACGACGTCGCTGGGCAGGAGGTCGGGCGTGAACTGGATGCGTTCGAACTGCACCCCGAGCGCGGTCCCGAGCGACTTGATGAGCAGGGTCTTGGCGAGACCGGGCATGCCCTCGAGAAGCACATGGCCGTTGGCGAGGAGGGCTACGAGCAGACGCTCGATGACGGCGTCCTGGCCGATGACGGCCTTGCCGATTTCAGCGCGGAGTTTCTGGGACCAAGCGGGACCTGTCAGCATGAGTGGCGGGAGGCCAGGGAAGGTGGCGGATGAGGGTTGGGACGGGATGCGTGGGGACGCGGTTTGACTCGGCGCTGGCCGGTAGGTTTCGCTGAAGAAAAGGCGCGCCGATGGCTTTACCAACTCAAATCGTCGAGCGGCTCGCCGCGATGTCCGTCCGGCCGGACGATGTGGATGAACGGTTTGTGCGCGGCACGGGGCCGGGCGGGCAGAAGATCAACAAGACGGCCTCGACCGTGTGGCTGCGGCATCGGCCGACGGGCATCGAGGTGCGATGTCAGCGCGAGCGTTCGCAGGTGGCGAATCGCGAACTGGCGTGGCTGGAGCTGTGTGCGAAGCTGGCGACGCGGGCGCAGGCGGCGCGGGCGGAGGCGGTCGATGCGCGCGAAACGGAGCGGCGGCGGAAGCGCCAGAAAAGTCGCGCGCAGAAGGCGCGGATGATCCAGGACAAGAAGCATCGCGCGGCGCACAAACGCTCGCGGGGGCGCGTGGGCGACTGGTGAGGGGCCGGGCCGGCGGGAGCGGGCGGCCGCCGCGTGCGGTCGCTGCGCGTGTGGCCAGCGCGGCGCTCGGGCGTGCGGACGCGGCTGCGAATCAGGCGGGAATCACCGGATCGCCGACGCGGAGGAGGCCGGATTTCGTTTCGTGGATGAGGTTTTGACCGAAGTTGACGTCGGCCGGGTCGGACGAATCGCGCCGGTAGGTGGCGAGGGTCCGCAGCGGTTCGGGACCGAGTCGTTCACCGGATTCCTGGTCCGTGGTGGTCATGATGCAGCGGGCGCAGGGGCCGCCGGCGCGGAAGCGGATCGTGCCGATCCGGAGCTGAGGCCACGTGTCTTCCGCGAAAGGTGGAGTGCCGGCCAACACGAGGTTGGGACGGAAGCGCGCCATGGGCACGGGCTCCGCGTGTTGCGCGATCAGGCGGTCGTTGAGGTCGTGGAGCGAGGCCTCGGAGATGGCGAGGAACGGAAAGGCGTCGGCGAACGCGACGTGATCGCCGGGCGTGGCGGAGGGCTTGAGGATCGGGCGAAGGAAGCGGGGGCCGATCCGGACCAGGCGGGCGGACGTGCCCAGGCATTGGCCGAGCCAACGGGCGACCTCATCGCCGCAATCCTCGGCGAGCAGATCGGAGCTCTTCCAGACGGAGACGGAACGCAGCGGCGCGGTGGCGGCGGACGCGCGGGGGACGGAAATCGCGCCGTGGCTGGCGGAGGTGAGCGTGAGATCCGTGGCGGTCAGTGCGGTGGCGATCGTGGCCATCCGCGGGTGCGTGCGCTGCGTGAGAAACCGGCCATCGGCTGGATCCACCACGAGAAAGCGGCGGTCGCCGACAAGGCCGAGGGCGTCGATCTCGGCGTGCGGCTCGGCGCAGCCGCGCAGGGATTTGACGGGATAGACGAAGAGGCCGGAGAGATGCATGCGGGTCGTCCGGCAGGTAGGCGCGGGCCGGAGGGGGCCGCGAGCGGATTCGCGGCGGTGGCCGTGGCGAGGGCCGGCAGGTGCGTGCCACCATCGGCGGCGCGGCGGCAGGTGCGGAGGTCAGGCGGCCGGGGTGCCGTTCTGCACCGGACTGCCTGACTCGGGTCCGGGATCGCTGGACGGACTGACGGGCCGTTTGCGTCGATGGGTCTGGTAACCGGCCAGCAGCGTGTCGAAGCCGGGGCGGATCACGCCGTTGGGCGTGAAGCGGACGAAGCCGAATTGAGCAGCGATGCGGACGAGTTCACCGCGGTGTTGCACCTCGAGCTTGCGGTGGAGATTGCGGCGGACGGTCGAAACGGTGGCCGGACTGAGGTCGAGCGAGCCCGAGGCGCGGAGGTCGTCGGCCCCGTCGCCGATCGCCGCGAGCACGAGTTGTTCGAGTTCGGTGAGGCAGTGGAGGCAGACGTTGGCGTCCTCGTCCTCGCGCAGGCGGCGGAGCACGGACTGGCTCCAGAACACGCCGCCTTCGCCGACGATGCGGAGGGCTTCGGTGAAGCGTTCGACGGGTTCGCCGAGGGAGTCGAAAACGCCGGTGATGCGGCGGAGCCGCAGGACGCTGAGGGAACGGATCTCGCCGGCGCCCGCGACGACGAGGATGCGCAGTTGGATGCGACTGGCGGCGGTGCAGCTGAGGATGAAGTCGACGACGTCGCCATCCGAGGCATGGCCGAGGTCCACCACGATGAGGTCGAATTTGTGGGCGAGAGCGCTGCGCCGCGCGGATTCGGCGTTGGCCGCGATCTCGATGGCGCTGCCGGGAAATGCCTGCGCGACCTGGCCGGCCAGCGCGGCGGCGTGGATGCGGTCGGATTTCACGACGAGGGTGGACTGCACGATCGAGGGGGAGGCACACATCGCAGCGGGGTCCGGAGCGGCCTGGGATTAGGGGCCCGAACGGGTGAACGCTGCGTAGGTAGTCCCCGCAGGCCAACGGACCGCGCGTAAGTTTTCCGTAACGTTGCGCCCCGGATTCCGGGCGGGCCGGCCTAGAGTTCAGCCGCGGGGCGCGTCGTAACGGTAGCCGGATTTGGGAATCACCTCGACCCAATCGCGCAGTGCGATGCCGACCGTGGCGAGCGACCCCGAGAGTTTGCCCAGCAGGACGCGCATGTTGCTCGTCTCGCCGCGGAAGGGGCGTTCGAGCACGTCGTGATAAAGCGCGGCGTAGTCGACGACCTGTCCGGGGGAAAGCGCGAGGTGTTGCACGAGGCGGATCTCGCGCGGCGTGAGCCGCACGGAACGCGCGCCGTGGCAAAGGGTGCGATCGCGCGGGTCGATCCGGGCGCCGGCGAACGCAAAAGACGTTTCCCCGACGGCGGCGGTCTTGGCGACCGATGGCCGCTCCCGTTTATAGCGGTCGATATAGGCGAGCAGGACTTCGGTGCGCACGGGATCGCGCAGCACGAGATCGGCGCCGAGCGTGACGTGGCGCGCTTCCGTTTCCGAACTCGCCGCGGCGGACAGCAGCACGATCACCCGCGGGCCCGATCCGCCACCCTGCCGTGCGATGGCGATGGCGTCTTCCGCGGTGCCGTCCGCGAGGCGCTGCCGCACGATCACCACGCGGGACGAGGCAAGGCCGAGGGCGCTGCGGAGCGCGCGGAGCGAGGCGCAGGGAGTGGCCTGCCAGGAACGCGTCTCGCAGAGCGTGACGAGGGCCGTGCGCTCGGCGGACTGGGAAACGACGACCAGAATCACGCGTCGGAGGCAGCCGTCACACCGGCAGGGCCAGCGCGATGAAGAACTCCCGCTCCGGGATCGAGCCGCAGCCCAGCAGCCCGCCGCATTTCTGCAGGCCGGAAATCACCCCGCGGCGCGATACGCGGCCCAGCTGTTCGGTGTCGCCGCCGAGCCACGCTTCCAGCACGGACCGCTCGATGGGCGTGCCCTGGCCGGAAAGGATCACCTGCACCCCGGCGTGGGCGGTGAGCGCACGGCGGCGGTTGAACCAGACGGCCTGTTTCGTGGCCGGAGCCTTTACGATCTGGTCGAGGCGCGTCAGCGCGCCGACCTCGATCCGCAGCGTGGAGCCGGGCACGGCGCGGACCTGGGCGATGCCGATGAAGGGCACGAGCAGGAGCAGCAGATCGATGCCGGAAATGGAGCGGATGGCGGTGTGGGGATCCCAGCCGGAATACTCGACCTGCACCTCGGCGGCCGCGGCGGAGTTCACGCGGATCGTGAGGTCGATTGCCTGGCGGATGCCGCCATCGAGAAACGCCGCGGAGGTGTCGCGGTTGGCGTAGGCGGAATTGGAGAAACCCTCGGCTACGGAGATCGCGGCATCGGAGGCGCGCCGCGCCGCCTCGAGATTGCGCATGGACTGGGACAGGGACGAATCCTGCCGGGCCCGCGGGGCGAGGAGCGTATGGAGCGTGAGGAGGTGGGCGTGAATCGTGGTGAGCAGGTTCGCGGTCTGCAGGAGGGCGTCGCGGGCGGACTCGGAGGCGACGAGTTCCACCGCGTGTTTCAATTGGGCGGACGCGACTTCCTCCGCCGCGCGATGCGACTCCGCGGCTACCTGGCGATCGAGGCGCTGCTGGCGGGTGCGTTCGATCCAGCCGGGGACGCGATGCTCGAACCCGGCGCGATCCGGAAGCGGTTTGCCGATAAAGTCGAAAATCTGGAGCGGGATCGCGCGTTTGACGTTCGTGGCATCGTCGAACGCGCTCACGATCACATAGCCGAGATCGGGGTCGGCCTCCCGGGCCTGCTCGATAAACGTGAAGCCGTTCATGTGCGGCATGTGGAGATCCACGAAGCAGAGGTCGAAGCGTTCCTCGCGCAGGCGTTTCAGCGCTTCGCGCGGGTCGGTGCTGGCGAGAACTTCGTTGTCCTCGCCGAGGCGCAGACGGATCGAGGCGTAAATCTGACGCTCGTCGTCGACAACCAGGATGCGAGCAGGCGAGAGATCGACCGGGGCCCGGGGCATGGGGCGGTCTTTGTGGGAAAGCGACGGCGGGCGGTCAAGGCCCGGAAAGCCGGACGCCGTGACATACGCCGCGACGCTAGGCGGGGTGCGGCGAGGGCACGGCGGGTGAGATTTCGGTCTGCGCCGGCGGCTGCAGGGGAAGATCGAGCGACATCGTCGTGCCCTGATTCACGACACTGTGCACGCGGATGCTGCCGCCGTGCAGGCGGGCGATCTTGTCGGAGATCGTCAGACCCAGGCCCACGCCACGCACCGCGTCGCCGAGCTGTTTGGTCGAGAAATAGGGCTCGAAAATCTGCTGCAGGTGCTCCGGCGGGATACCGCAGCCTTCGTCGCGAACCTCGAGCGTGCACCAACCGGGGCGAAGGAGCGAGGCGTCGAGGGTGACCGTTTTGCCCTCGCCGGAAGCGTCGACGGCGTTGGCGAGGAGGTTGACGAGCAGGCGTTGGACCAGCACCGGATCGGCCGTGAAAACGAAGTCCGCGCATGAGCCGATCGCGAGCGACACCTTGCGGGCGGCGGCCCGCGGGGCGACGACGGTGATCGCGGCGGCGAAGATCTCGGCCGGCCGCAGTTCCTGAGGCCGGATCTCGAGTCGTTCCGAAAAGGCGAGGGCATCGCGCACGTAATCGTGCATGACGTGCATCGAGCGTAGCGCCGATTCGTGCACCTCGTGCGCGGCGCTGCCGGGCTCGAATCTGCCTTCGGTGTGCACGAGGAAGGAAGAAACGGGGGTGAGGAGGTTCCTGAGATCGTGGGCGAGACCGCGCGACATCAGGGCGAGGTGTTCCATCTTGGCCTGGAGGGCGCTCTGCTCGGCGAGGCGGGCGCGGGTGAGGTGGGTGTCGATCGTTTGCGCCAAATGAGTCAAGCGATTCACTTCAGGATACGTAAATGGAAGGCGGTTCCTCTTTTCGCCAAACATCAATAGTATCCCGGATGACTCAATATTTGGAGTAGTGGAAATGATGAGAAAGATCTCTTGTTCGATCATCCACGTGCGCAATTCCGAGCGAAGCTCATCCGCGGAGAGTCTAGTTAATGCTTCCGGTGTGATCCACGCCGAATCCCGGAGCTTGTTCATCACGTGGGTTAGTTGCTGCCTCGGAGGCTGAACTCTTGGGTTACGTGAGTTCTTAATAAATATTGATACCAGTTGTGAATTCGAAGTGGATTTCAAGAGATCCTCAAAAGCATCAGCCAGCTCGCTGGCGTTTGCTGTATGTGAAGATAGAGCGTTGATATGGCCTGTAAGCGTTTGGGAATAAATAGCAGCTCGACCCTCGATTAATCGCTTGGAGATCGCATGGGATGGCCAAAAAAGCAGTCCCAGCACGGCGATCGTGAAGGGAAATGCGTCTAAGTTGGATGAATTTGAAAGGATGCCAAAGGTGCTTAGCCCTGCCACCGTGCACAATAGCACGGTCGTTGACCACCGAAGCACTATCGCTGAAATCTCCTTTAGGTCGAAAATATGGTGGTGGCAAATTAGCCACCCGGCTGACACGAAACTTATTGGCAGTGCGGTGACTGCAATGACCTTAAATATGTATTGTTCCGTTGCGTTTCCGAGCAGGTTTAGCCCAAAATAGGCAGCCGTCGCCAGTGCGCAATTTCCCACCAATATAGAAAGCTCAACCCTCTTGATTCCTTGTGATTTCTTGTAAAGGCGATACGTCTGGAAAACCAGAACGAAGAGCGATATTATTCCCCAGAAAATGATAAGGACGTAGCCCCACCCGCGCTCCCTGTTCAGTGGATCTGAATCCGCCGGAAAGTATGCGTTCGTCCAAGTGATCGTCACCACCAGGCCGCACGACAGAAGCCATCCCCGGCTTTCTTTTGCTAGACGTGTTGCCGAAATGTGTGTGGAAACTATAGATGCTCGAATACCGACCAGCATCAGTATTGTGAAATGGTTGAAGGTGGCGCTCAGCCTCAGCCAAGGCTTGGGATCGCCGTCGTTGCCGTTGTAGAATTGCTGGCCTTCGTAGACGGCGGCAGCGTTGCAGGCGAAGGCGAGCGCTGCGAAGGTGGCGAAGACAAAAAAGAGACGATTGGTTAGGCGGCTGGGATTGGCGGCGAGAGCTAGAATGCCCCCGAGAAGCATGCCAACGCTTACGACTGAGAAAAACGCTATCACTGCAAAGCTAGGCCCGTTTGTTGATCGTTCTTATCGTCACTTCCGTGGGTGAGAGTTGAGGAGCATCTTTGCTCCCTTTGGCCCCAAGCTCGGCTAGTTTTCTCGCTCCGGGCAGCAGCATGGCCTCGAAGGATCCCACGGCGCTGTTGTAGCTTTTCACCGCGCCATCCAGCCCTCGGCCCACGTGGTCGAGATTGTCGGCGAAGGTTGCAACCCGATCGTAGAGCGCGCGGCCCAAGGCGGAGATCTCATCCGCATTTTGCGCCACGGATTCCTGACGCCAGCCGTAGGCTGCGGCCTTCAGCAGGGCGATAAGGGTGGTCGGGGTGGCGAGCAGCACGCGCCGGGAGAGCGCGCGATCGAGGAGCAGGCTGTCGGATTGAAGCGCCGCGGTAAGGAAGTGATCCCCTGGCAGGAACAGAACCACGAACTCGGGTGACGGCTGAAACTGCTCCCAGTAGTTCTTCGCCCCGAGGGCGTCGATATGGCCACGCACCTTGGCCGCATGTTCGGCAAGACTGGCGGCGCGGAGGGTTTCGTCCGCTGCGTCGTGCGCCGCGCGAAAGGCCTCAAGCGGAGTCTTGGCATCGACCACGATCCGCTGACCGCCCGGGAGCCGGACCACCAGATCGGCGCGCAAGTTGCCGGCGGACTCCTGTTCCGTGAAGTCGCAGTAAGCGAGCATGTCCGCCATTTCGACGACGCGGCGGAGTTGCAGTTCGCCCCAGCTGCCCGCGTAGCGGGTGGAGCGCAGCGCGGTGGATAACCGGCTGGCCTCGGCCTGAAGTTGCAGCTGCGCGAGACTCAGCGCCTTGAGCTGTTCCCCGAGTGCGCCGTAGGCGCCGGCCCGCGCCTTTTCCAGCTCGGCGATTTTGCCGTCGACCTTCTCCAGGGATTCGCGAAGCGGTTTGACCAGATTCTCGACGGCCATCCGTCGCTGATCGAGATCTCCGGCCGATTGCTGCTGCAGCTGGGCAAAGGTCTGTATCGCCTGCGCGAGGAAATCCGTGCGATTCGCCCGCAGGGCGTCCGCCGAGAGAGACTTGAACTCGTGGGTAAGCCGCTCCTGCGCGGCCCGCTCGGCGTCCAGTTGCGTGGAAAGCTGCGCGTTGACGGCGGCCAGTTGCGCAGCGCTATCCCGCAGAGCCTTCAACTCCTGCTGAAGTTGCTGCACCTCCGCTTCCCGGAGACGGATGCGCTCGGTGAGGGTCGCGTATCGGGAGCGCAGCATCAGCCAGACGAAGGAGCCGGCGAGGACGGCGGCGACCGAGGCGGTGGCGAGGGGATCCACGGCGCGACCGTCGGGCGCCGGCCGATTTGTGGCAACTCCGGATGCGTGCCTTGACACTCGAAATTCCGGAGCGCAAAACCCGTGCGCTGCGCGCGGCGTCCCCGCGTCACGGCTCGCTTCATCTCCCGAACGCTTCAAACCCTCGCATGCTGACCGAACATACTTCGGCCGAAGGCAGGCCCGTTTCCGCGGACCGGCCGGCGGTTTTGGTGGTAGACGACGAATACGGTCCGCGCGAGTCGATCGCCTTCAGCCTCTCCGGCGACTTTGCGGTCGATACGGCGGAGCGGGCCAAGGAGGCGCTGGCCAAGCTGAAGGCCAAGACCTACTCGGCGGTGGTGATGGATATCCGCATGCCGGAAATGGACGGCATCCGGGCACTCGAGGAATTGCGGAAGATCGATGCGCACGTGGCGGTGATCATGCTCACGGGATATGGCACCCTGCTCACGGCCCAACAGGCTATGGTGGCGGGAGCGAATCAGTATCTCCGCAAGCCGCCGGATATCCCGGAGCTCATCGAGGCCGTGCGCAGGCAGGCGGCCGGGACGAAATTGCGACGCGCGCAGGCGCAGGCGGCGGCGGATGCCCAGAACCTGAACCTTGCGCTCAAGCGGGAAATCGAGCGGAGCGAGCCGCATATCTGGCAAGCGCGGGCGTCGGTCGAGTTGGTGCATGACCTGAACAACCCGCTTACGGTCGTGATCGGATATGCCGCCCTCGTTGCGGATGAGGCGCGGATGCTCGCGCAGCGGGATCCGGAAACGGCGAAGAAGCTCACCGAGTATTCCGGGATGGTCGAGAAGGCGGCCGAATATTGTCATCACCTGTCCGAGAACTGGCGGCTCGCCTCCAAGCAGGTGCCGGAGTTCGTGGCGGTGGATCTGGTTGGAGTCGCCAAGGAGGTCCGGCAGGTCATCTTCTTCGGCAATCCGGCGATCCAGTTCGCCGGGCTCCAACCGGCTGTGGTGCGTGGCTCGAAATTCGAGCTGATGCGCGTGTTTCAGAATCTGTTCAAGAACTCGCTCGAGGCGGGCGCGACGATCGTCAGTGCGGCGTTTGCCGAGAATGCCGGTCGGATCGAGGTGGTTATCTCCGACAACGGCGCCGGCATGGATCCGGAGCGGGTGAAGCGGGCCCTGCATGGTGGCTTCAGCAGCAAGACCAGCGGCACGGGCCTGGGGCTCAGCATCTGCCGTCACCTCGCCGGCACGCACGGCGGGACCTTTGCTCTCGAGTCCACCGAAGGCAAAGGCACGACGGCGCGACTTACTTTCCCCGCGGCGCCACAGGGATGAAGCGTCGAAGAGTTAAGATTACCGGTATAGGGTTCGT
>JACCDX011662706.1_pt1 | contig 15657 bp, 19 predicted proteins | sample 7449681 | NCBI WGS metagenome assembly JACCDX01 (sample SAMN15323450, study PRJNA562643) | freshwater metagenome | isolation source: river surface water | place: USA:Blue River Watershed | collected 2017-08-18 | reverse complement strand
GTTAAGTCAGATGGATGAAAAGTTTAAAGTTTAAAAAGTTTAATTGAATAATAATAAATAATTTATATTATTTATTATTAAAAATGACCTTACTTGATTATCTTAAATCTAATTGGGAAGGAGTTCCAATATATTTTAACACTGTGAAGTTTGATGATTATTTTATAAATATTGTTCCTTTTATGCTTGGAAATAAAGTCATAAAATATGACGAAGATAAAAATTATAATAACGGTGGAGACTTGTTTATAACCGACAATACCCTTTTAATAGAGAAGGCAAAGAGGGAAAACTTCAGTATAATTATACTCGGAGATTATCCTGAAGGAGTTGAAGTTTCTAAAAATATTAGGTTAATTTCCGCTTTTAATAAACCATCGAAACAAGTAGAAGAATCTTTAGATTTATTTGAACCTTATAAGTTATTTTTGAAAATGACAGGGTTTGAAAACGCTAAAATATTTAACTTTAACGAACCCTTGCAAGGAGAGTTTATACCAACACAACTACCACCACCCCCTTTAATAAAGGTTGAACCGCCTTTGGCTCCGTCCTCAGGACAAGAAAAGAAGTTTATTCCAACAACAGCGCCACCTCCACCACCACCTTTAAGAAAGGTTGAACCGCCTTTGGCTCCGTCCTCAGGACAAGAGAAGAAGTTTATTCCAACAACAGCGCCACCTCCACCACCACCTTTAAGAAAGGTTGAATCGCCTTTGGCTCCGTCCTCAGGACAAGAGAAGAAGTTTATACCAACAACATTACCACCGCCTCCACCACCTTTAAGAAAGGTAGAATCGCCTTCGGCTCCGTCCTCAGGACAAGAAAAAAATGATATAATAAATCCACCTATAGTACCAGAGGAATTAGATGTTGACGGTAAAAAGTTAAAATTGTTAAATGACAAGTTGTTTGGAGGAACAAAGACAAGAGTTTTACAAAAAGTTATTAGAGACTTGCCTTATGAAGAGATTGTTTATGCTGGACCTGATACTGGTATGGCTCAGATAGCTATTGGTGCAGTTGCTAAGAAATATGGGAAAAAAGCAACAATATTTGTAAACACTCCATCAAAGGTTAGAATATTACCTGAATTAGTAAATTTCGGTCAAAGTAATTTAGGTATAAAATATGACTTCTCTAAAGGTGAAAAAGGAAGAACTCTATATGATACTAATGAAGATGCTAAAAAATACGTTGAAGAAAATCCACAAAAGAGAATATTATTACCGTTTGGTTTAAAGGATGAAAAAACAGTTTCAGAATTTGCATCTATATTAAAGGAAGCAATAAAGAGTATACCACAACCAAAAAGAATGTGGATAGTTGCAGGTTCAGGTATGTTGTTAGAAGTATTTCACCGTATATGGCCTAAAACACAGTATATGGTAGTTCAAGTAGGTAAAAAAGTAGACCCATCATCATTAAATCATAATGGGGTTCAAGATAAGCTATTTATAGCACCTGAAAAGTTTCAATTTAACGCTCAGTTTCAACCACCATATGACACTATAGAATGGTATGATGCTAAACTTTGGAGATTTGTTTTACAAGAGGCAGAAGAGGGTGATTATATATGGAATGTTGCAACTCATCCATCTTTACAAGAATTAAATAGATTTTTATTAGGTTCTTATGGGGGTTATTATTCTTCTATGTTCGAAAGTGACAAGTTACCTGCATCTCCAACTCTTACATTTGATTTTTTAACAGACATTAATAAAGACTTAGAAGATTTTTCTTTAGATAAACCTAAATTTATACCAACTGAAGCGCCACCTCCACCACCTCCATTTAAATCTATTAAACAGTCTAAAAAGATAGATGAACCTATTCAACCTAAATTTATCCCAACTGAAGCGCCACCACAGCCTTTTAAATTTATTAAAAAGTCTTCCGAGAAACCTAAATCTAGATTTCCATTTGTTCCTTTTGTAAAGGGAGGAATGTTAGAAGAGAAAGAAGAATTTAAGTATGCAAATATAATAAAGATGAAAAATAATGAATATGATTATTTCCCTAAAAGAAAGGATGAATATATGTATACAGATGTTTCACTATATAGTTCAGCTGATGTATCTCATTCGTTAAAGACAGCTGAATTGATTTCAAAATATTATGACATAAGTAATAAGACTTTGACTGAAGCTAGTGCTTGTATTGGTGGAAATTCTTGGTCTTTTGCGGATAAAGTAAAGAATATAAACCTGGTTGAAATAGATAAGAATAACTTTAAGGCACTAAAACATAATATGAGTGTTGTGTTTAATAAAGACCCTTTTAATACTGAAAATAACACCTTAGAATATAAGCCTGGAAAGAGTATGAAATTTTTCAACGACAATTATATAAATATAAGGGATAAATTAGGTGGAGATATAATATTTTATGACCCGCCTTGGGGAGGAGTTGATTATAAAAATGAACCACAAGTAGGTTATTCTTACGATGGAAAATTTTATAATTTAGAAGATATGTCAAAGAAGTCTTTCTATAAGGTTGCTCCTGAATTAATAGTTTTCAGAATACCAACAAGCTCAAATATTTTAGATAGCGATTATAAGTATCAATCTACTGTTATTTTTAACGATTTATATGGAAAGGGTATATATAAGCTTATATTCTTGAGTGACATTAAAGGCTCTGACTTACCGAGTGATATAAAGGTAAAGAGAATAAATTACAAAAAAATAGAATACGAGGTGGTTTAATCCTTTAAAGAGGATTATCAACAACCCAGTTTAATTTTTTCTTATAAAGTGTATTATTAATTAGTTCAATATTTTTGAAGGTGTTTTCATCTTTAAAAATACCATCTTCATTAGGGATGGTAGTATATGTGAATTGCTTAGAGAATGGGCTATTGCTTACTCTTCTTGGTATGTTTTTATGTTTAAAATAATATGAAAATATATGGTCGTCGTGCATAGGTATTGTATTGTTTTTAGAACAGGAATCAACAAACATATCAATCCACTCAAATAGTTCTTTTTTGTTTATTAATTTTATAGGGTATAAAACACCTCTATAACCACCTGTTACGTCAATTTCAAAATAATCATAATTTTCAGGGAGAAGTTCAGCGTGAAAAAATCTATTTTGTCTTGCCCCAGATAAAGCATATACTGCATTTTGATTTTTTTCGTGAGCTAATAATAAGGTTTCAATAGTTCTTTCATATAACGGAGTATCATCGTCAAAAATAAAGATAAAATCATCCTGAGAAGTAAATTTATGAAATCTAAGGGGTGTTATAAGCTTGAGAGTTGGACCAATATCATTTTCATATACAATAAGCTTGTTAGGAATATCATATTCGTCAAGGTATGTTCTAAGGATAGAAAAGTGATTTTCATCATATAACTTTTTAGAGCGAGGATAGTACTTACTTATAGTGACATATAAAATGTCGGGTTTAAGGGACTGAATTTTTAATTTATCAAGAACAGTTATAAGAGAGTTCAATCTATCTGGTATAGAGCATATAGAAGCTATAATCATTTTTTATAATAGAGTAGGTATCTTAAAATGTAATTTTATTTTTTCTTTTTTATAATATAAAAATGTTTATGGAAGCAGTTCATCAAAAATATAAGGAATATAATGACCTTAGAGGTCAAATTATGGTTATGGGGGAAAATTGCCCTAGAGAAATGAATGGAGCATTAAATAAAATCTTAATAGCTCTTGTATTCTTAGTTTTAGCTTTTTTAGTTCTTTTTATGATTGCATTATATTATGCCTTCAAATGTAGCATAGTTAGACAATGGGGAGCTTATGTTCCTATTTTATTAATTATAGCTATGATGATGCCTAATATTGGAGGTTTCGTAATGATAGGTTTAGTGGTATATGGAGCTCTTAATTGTGGAAGTATTTGTGACGTTCCAGGAAGCTTCAGAAAAGCTTTAGTTTAAATACTTTAATTGATTTATTTGATTTAAAAACTATTTTACTTATATATAAGTAAAATGGAATCTATTTTAACCGACGAACGCACTAGATTGTACCCTATTCAATACCCTGATATTTGGGATATGTATAAGAAACAATTTGCTGCTTTCTGGTCAGTTGAAGAAGTGTCTTTAGTTGATGACTTAGACCATTGGAAAAAGCTCGACGATGATGAAAAACATTTTATTCTAATGATTTTAGGCTTCTTTGCAAACAGTGATTTTATCGTAAATGAAAATCTTGACGAGAATTTTGTGGAACAAATCAAGGTTCCCGAACTAAAAATGCTTTATCACTATCAAGAGATGATGGAAGATATTCATAGTCAAATGTATCAGGTCTTAATCGATACGCTCGTTTCTGAGGAGGAAACTAAGGATAAATTATTTAATTCAGTAAAAGACATTGAATGTATTAAGAAAAAGGCAGAATGGGCTCGTAAATGGATTAAAGAAGGCTCCTTCGTCCAAAGGCTTGTTGCATTCAGTATTGTTGAGGGTATTTTCTTTAGTGCTTCTTTCTGTAGTATTTTCTGGCTTAAGAAACAAGGTTTAATGCCAGGATTATGTCAGTCTAATGAACTTATCAGTAGAGATGAGGGTATGCATCGTGATACTGCCGTTATGGTATATAGAAATCATATTAATAACAAGCTTCAAAATGAAGTTATCATTGATATGATAAAAGATGCGGTTGAAGTTGAAAAAGAGTTTGTAAGGGACAGTTTACCTTATAATTTAAAGGGTATGAATAAAAAATTAATGTGTGATTATGTCGAGTATGTTGCAGACCATTTAAGTAACGAATTAATTGGTGAGAGAATTTACAAGAGAGAAAATCCATTTCCGTGGATGAGTTTAATCAGCTTAGAAAACAAGGGTAATTTCTTTGAACGTAAAGTCACAAATTATGCTAAACAAACAGTCTTAAGTAAGAAGGAGGAAAATGAGATAAGTTTTGATGCAGATTTTTAATTTTTTTCTTTTTTATAATATAAAAATGTCTGAAGATAAGTATAGAAAGGCTCTCGAAAACTGTACTAAAGATGCAGTCTCACTCCGTAAAAAACTCGGTCAATTAGAAGGCGATCTTGATAAAGCAAAAAAAGCATTAAAAAATTGTTTAAATGATGCTGTCTCATTAAGAAAACAAATGCGTTCACCAATGCAACGTGTTAGACGTTCTCGCAAACAACGTAGAAGTCGTAAATAATTTTTTTATAAGTAAGTTATAAAAAAATCACCTGCCCCAATCGCCCTAAAAGAGCTCAGCGCAAGGCGCCGGATTGTGCTTTGCACGGAGCAACCATAGGTTGCGGTTACCAGTTAAATTCATCCATCATTTCTTTTTGTGTTTCTTTTAAGTTTTCAAGGTTAACATCAATATGATAACCAAGTTTTCTTCTAATATATGTAATAAGGTCAATTGTATTTATAACTGAAGGTGTTTTTAATAAACTACTACTGAAATTAATTACCCCGTTATATAAGGCAGTATCAACCTCATTAAAATTATTTGGTCTAAGAAATATTTTTTCAGGGTTAGCTATACTTAATAATTCTTTTGATAATTCTGATACTTCAACATAATCAGGTTCTGTATCCTTATATAACCATACTTTATCAGAGGGTAAAATAAGTTTAATTGTCATACCTAATTGTTTTGCTATTATTTTATGCCTCAAAAATTCTTGAATATTATTCTCATCTTTTAGTTCATAAACTATCTGTTCTATATATGGATGTACACTTTGAGATGGACCTACATTCTTAAGAGTATTTTCTATTTCCATAACAAGCGCAGAACGAGTTGTATCAACTTTACGGTTAACATTATACAGAACATCTCTTGTTCCGAAAAGAACACTATCATCCTTCCTAAAAGAACCAACTTCTATATTTTTAATTCCACTTTCATATATTTTATTAATGAAATATGACCTTCTAAACAAGTCAATATATTTATTTCTAATTAACATACTGGTAGAAGGAGAAATTTCATTTATTACTGGTCTTATTATTGACATCTTTATACTATAGCTCTTTTTACTTTAACATTTATTTTAAAAGTTTAAAAAGTTCATATGCATTATCATTTGAAAATGAATATTTTATACTTAAGTCAAGCAATGTATCATACGAGTTTGTAAAATTATGTAAAATATCTGGACTATAATTAAACAACTTAAAATCAAGCACGGTTATAAATGTAGAAATATACCTTCTTATATCCTCTAAAAAATATTCTTCGTTATATCTTAATTTAAATATTTTCTTTATATAAGTTCCCTTGATTAATTCTCCTTTCAGAATTGAGGCTGTTATAAACATCGAAATTACACAATATATTTTTGGGTCGTATATTTCATCTCCTGCCCTTATAAAAAACCTGTCAAATAACATTATAGAATGACCTATAATTTCTTCCCCAAATTCATTTATTTGATATGCAAGGATAAAAATTGTCTGAATACTTTCTGCCCTACTTTTTAACGTTAATGATGGTGTTTCTGAAAACGGTATAAGGGTTGAAGGAACCTTTACCTCTTTTTTTGAGGGCAATTTACACTTGAATAATTTTATAATTTCTTGAATATTTCTTTCGTCTGGGTCTATCTTTAATAAGTGCATAAGATATAATTGTATTTCTTTGTCTTTAACAGTATGTATAATAAAGTTATCTAAAACTATTGTTCTTAAGTTTGAATAGAAGGTCACAATAAAATCTTTGGCATCATCGTGTAATCTATTATCTCGTGTATACGCATAGTTTAAAAACACCTCATAATTACTTTTATTGATTTTTAAGTATCTAAACAAGCTTTCCATAAAACAATCACGAGTACAAAATTCATACATAAGTACACCTAAACTCCACCAATCATTATACTTGGAATATTTTTCATAAATTAATTCTTCAGGAGACGCATAAAATATAGTGCATCGTTGATATGGATTTTTAAGGTATTTTGAATGATAAAAATAAACACTTCCATAATCTATTAATTTTACATTTTTGTTCTTATCTACAAGTATATTTCCCGCTTTTAAATCTCCGTGACTCATATTACTCTTATTTAACGCATAAATTCCTTCAATGACTTGTTTAAAAATGTGCTTGAAAGTATCCTTATCCTTATAATGTAAATTGTGAAGTGGAACACCATAGTTATCCATATGAATATAAGCATAAGGTTCTACATAGGTTATTTTAGTTGGAATAGGAACACAAGAAGGTATTTCTGGAAGAAGAACTTGTGAGGTAAAGGAAACTGATTTATCCATTATTAGCGTATAAAAGGTGAGTTCTCTCACATTATTTTCTATTATACTAATCTCATCCTCATTTTCAGCTATAACCTTTATTTTCTTATATACGGTGTTTCCGTCAGCGTATACTTTTCCAAATGTTCCTTGTCCTAATAAGGGTGCTCCCGGACCGGTAAGAGATAATTTCAAGATAGGTATATGATTGTCGTCATTCATTTAAAATTTATTTTTTAAAAAGAAATTATTTTCTTATTTAAACAGTAAAAATGGAACGCGAACACTTAATTATTATTGCTCTTATTTTAGTCGCATTATATATGATGAACAAAGATGATACTAAAGATACCGTTAAAGGTATTGCACCAGCTGTAGGACCTATGGGTAGAATTAGATATACTGATTGTGATCCTCTAGGAGCTCCTGGTTCAAATCCTTGTGCTCCTCCTATAGGTTCTCACATCCGCACAAGACGTGAAGGGTTTTCTAATTGTCCTCCAGGCACAGCTCAACAAGACTGTATGGCAGAAGAACCATTTGCTATGCCACAAAGTATCCGTCTCAGTGATAAATATATCGGAGGTTCTCAACACATCAAAAACCACATTAGAAGCCGTAATACAAATAGCTCTTTTGGAGGGTTAATCGGTTCTTACGAAGAAGGTCAAAACATTAGAGGTTTTTGGTATTAAATAAAAAATTAATTTTGTACTCTTAATAATATATTAATAGACCTTGGGTCTCTCTTAAAATATATTATTAAGATTTCTCTTCTACTTTAAATATATCTGGGAATTTATCCTTGACATCAGCTATTTTATAGTTAATTGTATCTATAAGGGTCTCTATATTACAGTAAAAGTGTTTATCGTCTTTATAGGTCTTTTGTATGTTGTTTAACCCTTTTATTGCTTTATACATATCTTCGACTATATTCTTACACATAAGTCGTTCTCCTACTTTTTCACTCTTACTATAAGCATAAATTATCTCGAAAGAACGATCAATGACAGAATTTAAAAAAGCATATGTGGTTGCTCTTCCATCACCCTGAATAAGGCGTTTTATGGGTGTAAATATATTATTAGTCTCAACTTGAAGGTTTTTAATATCAATCTTTTCACCCTCTTGAAATGTTCCGATGAATTTTAGTTTAATAATTACATCTTTATGGCTGTCTATAAGACTTATTCTACTCTTATCGGTAGACAATAAGAGTTTTAGTGTCTGAAGCATCTTCTATATACATAAAGATTATTTTAAACTAAAATTCCAATGTTTTGTGCTTTTACTCTTATATAATTTTCTATCTCGTCAGGCTTAACTAGATATGGTACAACAATTAATCGAACTCCATTCTCCTCGCATCTCTGTTCTTTTAATTTATCTCGATAAAGTTGTTCCTCAAAATCTTTTTGTCCGTTTCTGTGGTAATAAGGGCTGAATTTATAGTGTTGTATACCATTATATTCTATGCCTAATTTAAGCTCATCATTATACATATCTATTTCCATATTTTTACCGGTTTTATCATTCTTAAGGAAGTCTGGTCTTATCTTGTGAAAAGGTTTTCTGAATAATCGTTCGGCAACTTCTTTACATATTCTTTCACCTTTACTTTCAGACTTTCTTTGGGATGGAACGTAAAGAGCTTTTTGAGTGTGGAATAGAGGGGTATCATCAGAGTATATTTCAATGAGACCTTCTTCGAATAGTTCAGGCTTAGAAAAGTGGATATAAAGTATGGCTCCAAAGAAGATGAGGAATATGAGAATGACTACATAAACACCATATTTATTCCACCATTGTGATAGAGATATTTTCCTTGCCATTTATTTTATAAAAAAGGTTTTTTTTCTTTTTTATAAAATAAAAAAATGGTATTTACATATGAAGAACATATTAGCAAGTTAGAAAAAGGCAATATTGCAGATGACATTGAGGATTACTTTTATATTAAAAGTTCAAGAAGTAATTCTCCCTCAAATAATCGTTTTGAGGACATAGCTTATAATCTTCTTTCTAAGCTTAAATCAAAGATGTCTCCAAATTCTTCTCCAAAAGTCACCCCTACTTCTTCACCTTCAAGATATGCTTAAAAGTTTGTATACTTAAATGAGTTTACTTGAACCATAAACGATGACTAAAACCAAAACAACGATAATGACCTTGGTTATATTGTCATTTTTACTTACTTTATAAATAGTACTTTGTGAGGTTTGAGTAAAGAGTAAATACATAAAGACAGCACCGATTAAAAAGAGTTTGACTTCTCTAGGGATAAGTTCAGGTTCTTTAGGGGCAAAAATTGAGTTTATTAATTCTTGGTCTGTTGAGAGGGTTTCATCTCTATCAACAGGGACATCTTTAATTAGATCACCGAACGACATTTATATTGTTGAAAACAAAATATTTAACCTTTGTATTCTATTTTAGAAAATTTTACTTTAAAGTATAAAACAATCATAATAAAATGTCAAATTACGATGATGAAGAGGACCGTGTAGAGGATGAAGTTGAGGAATATGAAATCTCAAATCTTTTATCTTTTTTCAAAAAAAACAATATAGGTGTAAACGGTATTTTTACGTTTGAAGGAAGAACCGTCTTTTTATTTATCCAGTACCTTTTAACCGGTATTGACTTTTTTATTTATATTCCGTCAAAATTTGTTATAAAGCCTGATAATAGCGTTAAAAACTACTTTCATATAAATATGAAGGTAGATGAAGAGGAGAGTGACAAGATTAGTATTTTCAAGAGTAACTCAGCTCCAGATATGATGAATATATCAAAGGAAAGTTTAGAAAGATTTATACCTTTGTTTGAAGATAGTATTTATAAGTTAGTTTATATCAATAAAGAAGGAATGTCTTATATTAATAGATATGATGAGGTGGATAAGTTCTCCTTCACAAATCCATTTAATAAAAATGGATACTTCTTTATGACTGATTTAGAGAACTTTTATAAAGAAAGTTCTAACCTTGAAAAGAACCTTCTAAGTCAAGAAACTTTATTATTTACAAAGATAAATAATGCGTTTGACTTACAGCTTCCAAGTTTATATAAAATTTTGACCGATGTAAGTGTTGAAGCAAAGAAGTATTCAGGTAAAACTGAAAATGACTTATATAACGGTAGAATTAAGAAAATTAACTCCATAATTGAAAAGAATAAAAAAGAGGGTAAAAGTAATACTGAATGTATTAATGTTATGTCTAATGTACGTTCTCATAATTTAAAGACTATTTTCTATATGGAAAAGGTAATTCAGTTTTTGAAGGAGATTAAAGAGATGAAAGATAATTAAGAAAAAGGACCTAACGCGGTAGAATGAATATTGAAGACATACCAATTATGGCTACAACTATAGCTGTTGTTTCAAGATTTATTTTTATGTGGTTACTATACGTGAATAAAAGCACAAATACCTACTCTTTAACTTTTTGCGTGTTATCAATAATCTCGTCTTCTTTGTGGCTTAATTATTCAATTACCATAAATAATTTTTCATTGGTATATCGAAGTGCAACAGAGATAGGTTTGTTAGGAGTGTCTATGCTGTATATAATAAGGAATAAAATCAAGAGTAGGAAAGAAATTCTTCCACTTAACTCTTAGATACAACATATTTTTAATTTTATTTTTTTTCTTGAAGATTAAATAAAAATGGCAAATCATCTTAGAAATCAACATATTAGAGCTCAACAGCCTCAACAACATCTTAGAAAGAACCAAACAGCTATGGAAAAATTCCAACATATGTTTTCATCTCATATGCAACGTATTAGATCCTCTCCAAAACAAATGATTGGTATGATCTTTGGTTTTATCCTTATGATTATCTTGATTGTTGTCGCACTCCACTACTTTAGACTTTACTCCTTCCCATTCTTATCTTTCATTCCACAAAAGCCAGCACCAGCATCACACTTACAATATTTCTTTTTCTAATTTATTTTCTCCACATAACTATAAATGAGTACAACAAGAGGATCACAAAAATGTTCGAATGAACCTTATCAAACAAGCACAGGATATGTTGAATGCATAAATAACGGTCTTCCTTCTGATAAGAAATATACTATAGGTATAGCCCCATCAAATAGTATAGGAATGATACTTGGTATTGTAGCTGCAATAGTAATTATTTTACTTATAATCTTATCAGTAAAGGCAAAGGTAAATCCTTTTGACCTTATAATGTCTTTTTTTAGATAATTTATTTTCTTTTATATAAAATAAATTATGTCAAGACCATTAAACCCTGAAGAAAAATGTACGGAATATTCAGTCTCATCTGAAGACTATTTTAAATGTTTAAAAAGTAGTGGTATTCAGCTATTTGGAATTAATGGAACATATACTCGATTAACTCCAAATCAAGCTATGAATAGAGCCGTAATGCTTATTTTAGTATTATTGTTCTTACATTATATTAAGGTTATAACCTTACCTATTAAGTTTATCCCACAGATGAAATAATAGTATCGTGTCGTCTTAAAAAAGTAAAAGTAAAAGTTAAAGAATATGTCTTAATTTTATTAATAAGAATGGAAGATGATATACTTAACATACACGAGAAAATACTAAAGTATTTCTCGGTTGAAACTGAGAACAATACCGTTTATATGAAACTGTTACAATTGTTATTATGGCAAGGCCTAAATTGTACTGTTCCGTATGGTATAACTACAGAAAAAGAAGCCCTTGAAAATATACACAAAAAATATGAAGACGTTATTCAGTCTCTTGGACTAACCGAAAAGACAAAAAAGAAAAAACCAGAGGAAATTACCTACAGAGAATATAAAAACTTATATGAGTTTATAATTAGCCTGGATAAACACCTTTTACTTTTAAAAAGTGAAATGGAAATGTATAGTTACACTACTATGGATATATTGGAAAAATATAAGGAAGAATTAGAAAAACCAAAAATAACAACCTTTAGAGGAAACGAGGAAAAATCTTCAAGCAACAGTCTACAAGATGTTATTTTACAGTATAAAACCATCATTGATGGACTAAAAGAAAAAAATATTGTATTTTATTCAGAAAGGCTTGCATATTACCTCAAAAAGTATAGAATGAATACAGTCTACACAATATATAATCCATTTGAAGATAACAAAATCACAGTTAAAAAGAAGAAGAGAAATTTTTATTGCAAATGTTTTGAAAAAGGGGAGGATTCAACGGGTAATATCATATGTAAAAATTGTGGTAAAATTTATAACGAACTAGAAGATACTATAAATTACAATGATTATTCAAGGGTAAATATAACACAAAGATATCATTATGAAAAAAGATGCCACTTTAGAGACACAATAAATCAATATCAAGGAAAACAGAATAAATATATCCCACAAAAAGTATATGAAGATGTCAAGTATATGATTGATATGCACGGATTAGACTTAAATAATGTGACTATAAAACATATTGGAATGTTCCTTGCAGAAACAAAAAATTCAAAATATTATGAAGATAAACAGCTTATATATAGTGTCATTACCAAAAAGGAAAAACCAGATATAAGCAAATATGAGAAAAAACTTTTTGAAGACTTTGAAAAACTTGTTGAAGTCTTCCTTAAAATTAAAGGTGGAAGAAAGAATTTTTTACACGCTCATTATGTCCTTACTCAATTACTTTTAAGACAAGGGGTAAAATTACCTGAAAACTCCTTAAATAGTTTAAGAACACCTGCTCGTCTACGAGAACACGACGATATATATCAAAAATGTTGTGACCTTCTAGGATGGAACTTTAAACCATTAGCCTAATTATATACTTGTATTTGAATTGTAAACAGTCAAGATTAATCCTAAGCCAGTTTCTCAAATTAATTGCAATGTTCTCTATCGAATACCCTCCAAGTATTTTATCTGTTATATAACTTATTTCTATTGTCTCTTCATCTTCCAATTTATCCCAAAAATCTTTTATTGAGTTGAAAAATTCCATAGAAGAAACACCCGGCTTTCCCCCATATGCTAAGTATATATCAAACAATGTAGTTATCCAACTTGTCCCTTCCTCTGTTTTCTCTTTATGAGTAGGATTATATATCACAGACTGATTTATACTTTGTTCTTTAAATTGTTCTAATCCATCTTCAAGTTCCTCTATATTTATAAATATATCATTTAAGGTAGTTCGTAAGGCTTCGATATTAAGTTTTAAAAATTTTTCACTCTTTTTTTGTTTTTTTACGACATAATCATATCTATATTTTACCGTTAAAAGAATTCTTTTGAAATAATTCACCTTACCCTTAACATACATCATCTGAATAGGACTTATAGTTAAGGTTGAACCTAAGCTGCTATATAAAACATTTTTTAAGCTTGTATAATTTATAGGAGGGTGAGTTAACATTGAATTTATTGTTTGACAAACATAATAAAACTCTTCCTCCAATGTCATTGGAGGTACATCATCTAATGTGTTTTCCATTTTATACTATAACTAAAATATTTCTTTATATTTTTTCATTAATTTTAATATCGCTGCTTCTTTCGCCTTTGCTTCAACTTCAATATTGATACTGGTATTATATCTTTCTGGAACATCTAAAAGATGCTGCGGAATAACCTCAATAAAGTCAGAATGAGCGCCTACATTCTTTCCAGGGGCTTGTTCTGATATATGAAAAACTGGTGGTAAACCTTGCCAGGTTTCTACAATCTCGTCCATCATATCTTCAATGTCCTCTTCTAAATCATTCTTGTTATAATGACAGTGATAGCAAGTATGATGATGGGTGTCATAAATCATTGGTATTTTACAAGCTTGTGCTATAGTCAAACAATCTCTAACTGAATAACATTTTTCATCATTTTCTATAGCTAATCTGTCCCTTACTTTACGTGGTAAATCGTCAAACTGTTCTATCCAGCGTCTTGTTGACGCTTCTTTATCTCCATAAACACCACCTCCGTGAACGCACAAAATACCTGTACTGTCAATATCCATATAGTCTAAAATATCAGCGTGCATACTAAGGTCATCAACTGTATGTTGAAACACATCAGGATTTTTTGCACCAACTTGGTTAAATTGACCCGGATGCATAGTAATACGATGATTTTTTCTACTACAGTAATCACCAGCTTTTCTCAAAGCATCAATAGCAAAATCCATAGAATAAGGTTCAGTTTCCTTATCAGTAAAGTGTGGGAATATTTCAGAGGATAATCTAAGGTGATGAATATTATTTTCAATATTCCAATCTACAAGCTTGGTAATATCTGCAATGTTAGCGAGAGCCATTTCTTTTGCACGTTCTACAGTAAAGGTTCTACGAGGAGTTCCACGACTACAAAATACTTCTACGTTTTTACGGGAACCTGCAGGCTTATATTTTCTTAAAGAGTTGTTAATACAACAAAGACCTAATTGGACTTGTCCTTTAGGGTGAGAAATACGTTTGTGTTGAATGTTAGTTGAATTCATAATGAATTATTTCAAGATACTTTTATCTTGAAATAATTATTTTTTTTCAATTAGATTTACTATCGGGATAAAATCACATATCTCTATACATTACGTTTTCACGGTAGTCGTGCATACTGACAAAACCTTCCTTCTTAGGTGGCTTTCTAATAAAGATAAGATATAATGCAACTAAGGCAATAGCTAAGTGTAAATTAGACATCTTTTAATATTAAGTAAAGATAAAAAAATTAAAAATCATCTAATCCTTCAACTTCTAATTCAGGTATTTCTTCAAGGTCTGGTATTTCCTCTTCTATTTCAATATCAGGTATATTCTCCTCTTCCGGACCCGAGGAACCGGATTCCACCGCAGGTTCCTCTTCCGGACCCAAGGCACCGGATTCCGCATCGCTTTGAACCTGTTCTTCGTCAGTTGATTTTAAGTATTCTTTTATGAACTTCTTTACAAGCTGTTTATCTATTTTTTTACCAAATACTTTTTTAACCTTCTTTACAATGTCTCTTCTAGTGGTAACAGTAAGATCACTGTTTTTCATAATTTTAAATACTTCATCTCTAACTTGTCCGTCTAAACTCTCGTTAAAAGCTTGTGGTTCATTTTCAACCTCTAATTCTGCAATTTCGTCAACCCCTTCAACTGCATCATCTTCTTCAATCACAATATCAGGGATATCGTCAGGGTTAATATTAACTACAGTTTTAGCACCTAATCCGGCAAGCTTACGGAATAATCTTTTACTAACATCATTAACTGTTATGGCAATAGAGGTAATTCCACTTGGCGCTTCATAAATTTCTTTTTTAGGTGCATTGAGCTCATCAATCTGTTTTTGTATCTCTGCAATCTCTTCTTGGGGTTTATTTTCATCTTTTGCAAGTTGAAGTTTTACCATAAGTTCTTGTACTGCTTCTGGTATAGGTTTATTTTTTTTTAATATTGAAGGGACCTCCATACTTTGACAACCGT
>JACCDX011708086.1_pt1 | contig 15658 bp, 14 predicted proteins | sample 7449681 | NCBI WGS metagenome assembly JACCDX01 (sample SAMN15323450, study PRJNA562643) | freshwater metagenome | isolation source: river surface water | place: USA:Blue River Watershed | collected 2017-08-18 | reverse complement strand
TCTCCTTCAGCTTCGGGAAGCCCAACTCCAACTATCATCGATAAATTTAAGACTCGTACCGCTGATGAAAATCCCTGTGGGGCATTGAAGTAAAGTGACACTATGGATTTAACGCTTTCGGTTGTTGGTTGCGGTTATCTCGGCGCAACTCATGCAGCGTGTATGTCTTCACTTGGTTTCACGGTTGTTGGTGTAGATACTGATCCTGAAAAAGTCGCACTGTTACAAAGTGGAAATTTACCATTTTATGAACCAGGTTTAGACACATTGTTAGCAAAAGAGATCAAGTCAGGGCGTTTATCTTTTACAACTGATTTTTCAGCTGTTGCTAAGGCCGATGTTCATTTTATTTGTGTTGGAACGCCACAAAGTAAAGATGGACTTGCTGCTGATTTAACCTATGTAAAGTCAGCAGTTGCAGCTATTGCTCCACATCTTAAAAAAGGCTCACTTGTTGTAGGTAAATCAACAGTACCCGTAGGAACTGCTCAATCACTTCGTGAAGAGTTAACCAAGATTGCGCCACACTCGGATTTAGCATGGAACCCAGAGTTTTTACGAGAAGGTTTTGCCGTTGAAGATACTTTGACACCAAATAGATTAGTTGTGGGCGTAGCTAATGATGTTGCTGAGGAGATTCTAAAAAAGGTATACAAACCTATTCTTGATCTTGGTACTCCATGGATCCGAGCCGACTTACCAACTTCAGAGTTAGTAAAAGTCGCAGCAAATTCATTTTTGGCAACAAAGATTTCATTTATTAACGCGATGGCTGAAGTGTGTGAAGCCGCAGGTGGAGATGTAACAGTGCTTGCTCAAGCAATTGGATATGACCCGCGAATTGGAAATAGATTTTTACAAGCAGGAATTGGATTTGGTGGTGGCTGTCTACCAAAAGATATTCGTGCATTTATGGCTAGAGCTGAAGAATTGGGAGCAAAGCAGGCTTTGGAATTTCTACGCGAAATTGATGCTATCAATCTTCGTGCTCGTCTACGCGTGATCGATGTTGTTCGAAGTGAACTCTCCGATGATCTAACGGGACGCAAAATTGCAGTTTTGGGAGCAACCTTTAAGCCAGACAGTGATGATGTTCGTGACTCCCCAGCATTAGATATTGCAGCACAGTTAAATGCTGCTGGTGCACTTGTAACTGTTCACGACCCAAAGGGAATCGAACCTGCTCGTAAACGTTTTCCACTTTTGCAGTATGCAGAAAGTATTGATGGTGCGGTGAAAGATTCAGATTTAGTCTTGCACCTAACTGAATGGAAAGAGTATCGACAGATTGATCCAGTTAAAATTGCATCATTGGTAAAAAACAAGATAATCATTGATGGTCGAAACATGTTAGACCGAGATCTGTGGCGAAATGCTGGCTGGAAGTTTCGGGCGTTAGGTCGAACTGACTAATCCTGAAAGTTCACTCGTCGATTTTTCCGCTCATATAGTCAATAGCATGTTCAATCTCATCAATTAACTCATTGAGGTTCTCGCCTTTCAAAGTGACATGTCCAATATTTTCACCTGGGATTGCTTCATTCCTATATTGATGAAAACGAAGTGCAGGAGACCTTGCCATTAAGTGCAGGTATGGGCGGTACATATTTGATTTTTTGCCTGCAACAAGATTTCCTGTCACGGCAATTGGCGCAGTCATTGTTGGGTCTCCTAAAGGCAGATCTAGTACTGCTCTTAAGTGTTGTTCGAATTGACTTGTTTGGGCGCCATCAATTGTCCATAACCCCAAATTGTGGGGGCCTAAAACAAGATCGCTGATAAATATTTCTTCATCCTTCACAAATATTTTCATATTTGAAATACCAACTACACCAGAAATTTTTGCTATTTCTAGCGCCAACTTTTGTACTCGCTCACTTAAATCTTGAGAAAGTTGAGGCACGGGTGTGATAGTCATAACGCTTATTCCATCTTTTTTGACATCAATAGTTGGTGACCATGTTGTTGCTTGGCCGTGTGGTGAGCGGGCAACTATGACTGTAATCTCATAATCAAAATCAAGTGGTCGCTCAACGAGAACATTTCCGGTTTTCGCTTTGTATTCTGTACCAAGATAATTGATTAGTTTTAACTTCAATGCTTCTTTATTCTGTGAGAGCTCTAATGCTGCGCAAGATGGTCGAACAACTACACCATCGGCTTCGATTGCTCGGATAATACTCAGTGGAATCAACTTATCTGCAAAAGTCACCACATCACATTTTTTAGCAAATTTGCGAATTGAATCTAAGTCTTTGTAACTTCCGATCTCGTGTTTACAAATCTGAGCTGCTGAATCATTTGGATCTGATGCATATATCAAAAGATCAAGGCCTAAAGCTGCAGAAGGAGCCACAAACATTCGGGCAAGCTCTCCACCACCAATTACTCCTACGGTTGGGAATGAATTGTTCACGCAATAATCCTAGTAGTCTGAATGGGATAAGCCAGATTGAATTAATTGATTTATGTCATTAAACGAGTACCGTTAACCCGTGAATTCAAATCTGCCGAGAATAGTTCTAGCATCACAGTCAAAGAGCCGTCGTCGATTACTTGAATCTGCAGGACTCTCACCAACAATTGTGATTAGCCATGTCGATGAAGAAACAGATTTCTTCAATTCAATGACTCCTGCCGATATGGTCATTGCACTTGCAATCACCAAGGCTCACACGGTGCGCGAACAAATCAATTTTCCAGCAATTATTATCGGCTGTGATTCAACTTTCGAATTCGACGGTAGATCACTGGGTAAGCCCGGTACACCCGAGATCGCAATCGAGCGCGCTCGGAATGTTCGAGGCAACAGCGGACTACTTCATACTGGACACTGCATAATTGATACTTCCAAAGACATAGAGATCTCAGACCGGGTTACTACTCGCGTTAACTTTGCAGATATGAGTGATGAAGAGATTATTGATTATGTGGCAACAGAAGAGCCATTGCATGTTGCTGGTGGATTTACGCTAGATGGATTTAGTTCACCTTTTATCTCAAGCATTGAAGGTGACTATACGAATGTAGTTGGGATATCAATGCCATTTTTGAGAAAGGCCTGTTCTCAACTTGGATACACATGGCCTCAGGTAAAGGGTTTTTAATAATGAAATCAAAGTTTATGACAGTATTAAGCCATGGGAAAAACTGAGCTTTTATATAGTGATCCACTTGCTGCGGCAGTAGTTGCCGCAGGAGAGATTGCTAAAAAAACGGGTGTTGCTAGCCATGATGTAGCACTCGTGATGGGCTCTGGGTGGGTAAGCGCCGTAGATGCACTTGGTGCTCCGGTTTTTGAATGTAATGCAGAAGAGATTGAGGGATTTTTACCTCCGGCTGTTGAAGGTCATTCGGGGAAAGTTCGATCATATGAAATTGATGCCAACGGTAAAAAAATGCGTGCCTTGGTTTTTCTTGGGCGAACTCATTTATATGAAGGCAAAGGAATTGAGCCAGTAGTTCATGGAGTGCGAACTGCGGTTAAAGCTGGATGTAAAGTAATTATTTTGACAAATGCATGCGGCGGGATAAATACGGCGTATAAAGTTGGACAGCCTGTGTTAATACGCGATCACATTTCTTTAACAGCAGTATCGCCGTTATCTGGTGCAACTTTTGTAGATTTAACTGATCTATACAGTAAGAGGATTCGAGAGATAGTCAAAAAAGAAGATGCATCACTTCAAGAGGGGGTTTACGTTCACTGGCGAGGACCAACCTATGAAACACCTGCAGAAATCCTTATGATGAGAACTATGGGAGCAGATTTAGTTGGAATGTCGACGGTGCCAGAGGCAATTGCTGCTCACGCACTTGGTGCGGAAGTTCTGGGAATTTCACTCGTTACAAATGCCGCAGCTGGAGTAACTGGTGAGAAGTTAAATCATGAAGAAGTTATTGCAGCTGGTAAAGCGGCCGCCGATCGAATGGGCACACTGCTTAAAGGCGTAATTCCAAAGCTGCTTTAAAACTATGGACAAAGAATTTTTACAAGCTGTTAATGAGTGGATTCTCGATGATCCAGATGCAGATTCGGCTGCGAAACTTCAAAACTGGGTCGATACGAATAATGAACAAGAGCTAAAAACATCTTTCAACGGTTTTCTAGAGTTCGGAACCGCAGGTCTACGTGGTCCGGTACGTCCAGGCCCCTCAGGTATGAATAGAGCAGTTGTCGCCAGAACAGCAGCTGGAATAGTTGCATATATGAAGGCTCGTGCTCTGACATCTGTAGTAATCGGACGAGATGCTCGACATGGTTCTAATGAGTTTGCACGAGAGGCGGCAGAGATTTTCTCTGGCGCCGGTCTGACAACAGTTGTTTTGTCCCATCCTCTACCCACACCTGTTCTTGCATTTGCAACAAATGAACTCGGATGTGACGTTGGAATCATGGTTACTGCAAGTCATAATCCGGCGCAAGATAATGGCTTAAAGGTTTATCTCGGTGGAACTGTAGATTCGATTACATATAGAGGCTCTCAAATAACCTCACCTACTGATTCTTTCATTGCAGATGAGATTTCAAAAGTTGTTTCGGCAAGAAATCTTCCACGTACAAATAATTGGAGCACAGTTGATGATCATCTGCTCGAGAACTACATTTCTCAAACAGGACAGCTGGCAAAGAACCCAGGCACATTAAAAATTGTGTACACAGCTATGCATGGAGTAGGAAAAGAAACATTGCTAGCTGTCTTCAAAAAGGCTGGTTTTAATCTTCCAATTTTGGTTGAAGCGCAGGCCGAACCTGATCCAGATTTTCCAACGGTGGCTTTTCCAAATCCGGAAGAACCAGGTGCGATGGATTTAGCCATAGAGGTGGCACAAAAAAATGATGCTGATTTAGTTATCGCAACCGATCCTGATGCTGATCGTTGCGCAGTTGCAGTGATGGATCCAAAGGTTGGTTGGAGAATTCTTCATGGCGATGAGTTGGGCGCAGTTTTTGCCCACGTTATCTCTCAGAAAAATCCAAAAGGAGTATTTGCAAACTCGATTGTTTCCTCATCGATTGTGAAAAAAATTGCCGAAACCCACTCCATTAAGTTTCAGGAGACATTGACAGGGTTTAAATGGATTTCAAAAATTCCTAATCTCTCATTTGGCTATGAAGAAGCACTTGGATATTGCGTAGATCCTCTAACAGTTAATGATAAGGATGGCATCTCTGCCGCTATTTTTATTGCACAGATTGCATCTGATTTAGCACGCGAAGGCAAAACTATTCAGGATCTCCTTGATCAAATCTGGAGTGTGTATGGTTACCATGCGACGGAGCAGATTTCGATCAGAGTAAAAGAAATATCGCAGGTTAAGGAGTTGCTCAACTCTTTGCGAAATGCACCACCGCGTCAGATAGCTGGACGGGAAGTCAGAGTTATAGAGGATTTATCACAACCAAAAGATGGACTGCCTCCAACCGATGGATTGCGGATGTGGTTAGAGGGATCGGTCCGCGTAATTATTCGTCCAAGTGGGACCGAACCAAAACTCAAGTGTTACATTGAGGTCATTGAAAAGAATAAAGAGAACGCAGAAGAGATTTTGAATCAGCTACGACCATCGTTGAAGGAATTGCTATCGTGAATTTTTATGGCTTAGTCGACGGAAGTGAGGCGTCGCTAAAAAAATATTTGAAGACCCTTTCAGGTGTTGATCAAGTGGGAGCAAATGCTCGTGCAGCCATGCTTTCAACCAGAAGCATAAAAACAACTTCCAAGCGATGGGCAATAGATACTGCAATTTCGATGGTAGACCTAACGACTTTGGAAGGTGCAGATACTGTCGGAAAAGTTGAAGCTATTTGCTCAAAAGCTGTGCGGCCCGATCCAACTGATTCAAGCGTTCCAAGTGTTGGTGCAATCTGCGTTTACAACGACATGGTTGCTGTTGCACGCAAACATCTTGATTTAATCGGCGGTAAGCACGTCCCAGTTGCTGCGGTGTCGACGGCATTTCCATCCGGGCGAGCATCAATTGAAGTTAAGGTTCTAGATACTCAGGATGCAATTGACGCTGGCGCGAGTGAAATAGATATGGTGATTGATCGCGGTGCATTTCTTGAGGGAAGATTAATTGATGTCTTTAATGAGATTGTCACGATCCGCCAAGTTTGCGGAGATAAAGCGCACCTGAAGGTTATTTTTGAAACGGGTGAGCTTGTTACTTATGACAATGTTCGAAAGGCATCTTTTTTAGCAATGGCTGCAGGTGCTGACTTCATCAAGACATCAACAGGAAAAGTAGCACCGGCTGCCACTGCCCCAGTTGTTTTAGTCATGCTTGAGGCAGTCCGAGATTTTTACGAAATGACCCAAAAGCGAATTGGAGTCAAGCCTGCTGGTGGAATTCGCAATACAAAGGATGCGATTAAGCAACTGGTACTTGTTAAGGAAGTTGCCGGTGAAGAATGGCTCAATTCTAAGTTATTTCGCATAGGAGCAAGTGCCTTGCTCAATGATCTATTGATGCAGCGCATGAAAATGGATAGTGGCTACTACGCTAGTCCTACCTATGTGAGCGTGGATTAGTCCAATGAAATCCATGAAGAAAATGAAGAAGGATTGGAGAGATCGATGAGTTTTGAATATGCACCAGCACCAGAATCTCGTGCGATCACCACAATTAAACCAAAGTATGGTCATTTCATAGGTGGAAAATTTGTTGCTGGAAGTAAGCATTTTCCAACGATTAATCCCGCCACTGAAGAGGTCTTAAGTCAGATTGCCCTAGCTGGCAAAACCGAAGTTGATGCTGCTGTTAAAGCTGCCCGCAAGGCCTACACATCAACATGGTCAAAGACCTCTGGCAAGGAACGTGGGAAATATCTTTTTAGGATTGCACGTATCTTGCAAGAGCGGGCTCGTGAATTTGCCGTCTTAGAAACTTTAGATAATGGAAAACCAATCCGTGAATCGCGCGATACAGATATTCCTTTGGCCGCCGCACACTTTTTCTATCACGCAGGTTGGGCAGACAAACTTGAATACGCAGGTCTTGGTAGTTCGCCTAAACCACTTGGCGTTGCAGGTCAAATAATTCCTTGGAACTTTCCGCTTCTTATGTTGGCATGGAAAGTTGCTCCGGCATTAGCTACTGGAAATACGGTTGTATTAAAGCCTGCAGAATCAACATCACTAACTGCTCTTTTGTTTGCAGAAGTATGCCAACAGGCAGAGCTTCCAGCTGGTGTTGTAAATATTGTGACCGGTGATGGAACCACAGGTGCGCTAATAGTTAACCATCCAGGCATCGACAAAATCGCATTTACTGGCTCTACTGAAGTTGGAAAGATAATTGCTCGATCCGTTGCACCCACGAAAAAGAGTGTAACTCTTGAGTTGGGTGGCAAAGGGGCAAACATTGTTTTCGAAGATGCAGCTATCGATGAAACAGTAGAGGGAATTATCGATGGAATCTTCTTTAATCAAGGGCATGTTTGTTGTGCTGGCTCTCGATTGCTTCTTCAGGAAAACATCGCAGAAGAGGTATTACATAAGCTAAAAAAGCGAATGGAGAAAATCCGTGTTGGAGACCCCATGGATAAAAACACAGATGTTGGTGCGATCAATAGCAAAGAGCAACTTACAAAAATAGTAGAGCTTGCAAAAGTTGGAGATGCCGAAGGTGGGCAGCGTTGGAGCCCTGCATGTGAACTACCTAAAAAGGGTTATTGGTTTGCGCCAACGATTTTTACAGGAGTTACTTCTGCTCACCGAATTGCACGCGAAGAGATATTTGGACCAGTTCTTTCAGTACTAACATTCCGTACCCCTCAAGAGGCAATTGAGAAGGCAAATAACACCCCTTTTGGACTATCTGCCGGAGTTTGGGGCGAGAAAGGCTCGCGTACATTGTGGGCGGCTCAACAACTAAGGGCCGGAGTCATCTGGACCAATTCATTTAATAAGTTTGATCCAACATCGCCATTTGGTGGATATAAAGAATCGGGCTGGGGTCGCGAAGGTGGACGCCATGGTTTGGCTGCATATTTGAAGGGGGTTTCTGGTGAGTGATCGCATTGATGTGAAAAAAACCTACAAACTCTTTATCAACGGAGCATTTCCTCGCAGTGAATCTGGCCGTACGTACGAAGTGAAAACTTCTAAAGGTGCATTTCTTGCTAATGCCTGTCTATCATCAAGAAAAGATTTACGAGAGGCTGTTGTTGCAGCACGCGCGGCTCACAATGGCTGGAGTAAAGCTACGGCATATAACCGTGGACAGATTTTGTATCGAATTGCAGAGATGCTGCAAGCTCGAACAGGTGAGTTCATCCAAGAAATCGTGATGACAACTGGTGTTACAAAAGTAAAAGCAGAGAAAGAAGTTCTGCAAGCTATTGATACATTAGTTTGGTATGCAGGGTGGAGCGATAAGATTTCTTCTCTGACTGGCTCAAATAACCCTGTTGCTGGGCCTTTTTATAACTTTACAATTCCTGAAAGCATGGGAGTTGTAGCGTGCATAGCACCTGAGAACCCATCTCTTCTCGGCTTAATCGAATCTATTGCACCAGTAATAACTTCTGGAAATACAGTAATTGTTCTTGCAAGTACAAAGGCGCCATTATCGGCGGTGAGCTTTGCTGAAGTTCTTGCAACTAGTGACTTACCAGCAGGAGTGATAAATATTTTGACGGGCAAGAAGGATGAAATCGCACCTTGGATGGCATCACATATGGATATCGATGCGATGGACATCTCTGGATTACCAGCAAAATTAACTTCAGAAGTTAAGGTTGCTGGGGCAGAAAATCTCAAGAGAGTTCATAGCTTTAAGGGCAATACTCCTACACGAATTACAGCCTTTACGGAGAGTAAAACTATTTGGCATACAATCGGAGTTTAACTCCGTATTGTTTCAAGCCACAGTTTTACAACTGCATCCACATCTAAATCCAATGTAACGCGAACCTTTGCTGAATCTTCTAAATCAATTGGCTCAAGTTCACGTAAGAAAGCATCACGTCTATCAACAATTGTCTGACCACGTGCTGGCCCTGCTGAAGTATCAACAACCACATCAAACATCGCTGTAGTAAATAAATCAGGGCGAATTACGCTGGCAACTGCGCCGTAATCACCTAAAGTTATTGGTGAGACTCCCAAACGTTCCATAAATGCCAAAGCCAGGTCGCCACCAAACTGAGCCGATTTTGAGTCCAACGCTTTGAGTTCCAGAGCCTGTTCGCGAGTTATTCCAGGGCGCATGAAGACATCGAGCCCATACATTGTGATTGGAACACCGCTTTGAAAAACAATTGCTGCCGCTTCTGGATCGTGCCAGACGTTAAATTCTGCAGCTGCAGTGGCATTGCCAGCAGAGGCTGAACCTCCCATTAAAACAATTCGATGGATTTTCTTTGCCGTTTCAGGGAATGCTCGCAAGAACAAAGCAATATTTGTAAGTGGGGCAAGTGGAACGATCGTTACCGGTTCTGAAGAGTTTTCGATTAGATCTCGTAGTAATTCAACAGCAGATCGTGGATCAACTTTCCTACTGGAGGGTGAGATACCCAAATCCCCCATGCCATCAGCTCCGTGTACATACTCTGCATATTGACTCTCCCCGAGTAATGGGCGAAGTGCACCGCGTGCTACTGGAATATCTGGTGCTTGCGCGGCATCTAGAACTTTAAGAGTATTTGCAACTACGTTATCAATATTTGTATTGCCATCTACGCAGGTTATGCCAAGCAGATTAATGGCTGGGTGCATTGCTGCGAATAAAACTGCAAACGCATCGTCGATGCCTGTATCCACATCCAAAATGATTGAAGTTTTTTCCATAACCACTACCCTAGCGCAATGAGCGAAAATCAGGATGCAGTTATTGCCGTCGTTGGAAGTGCGATGATGGATTTAACTGCCTATGCCAATGTCCTACCAGAGCCAGGTCAAACTCTTGTTGGAGAAGTCTTTACAACTGGTTTTGGTGGCAAGGGTGCAAATCAAGCAGTAATGGCAGCCCTGTGCGGCGCTAAAGTTCACTTTATAGGCAAACTTGGAAAAGATGTTTTCGGAGATGCCATAGCTGAGAATTTCAATAAAGTTGGAATGAATGTTTCTTATGTAGATCGCAGTGATACACCCACTGGAGTTGCACATATTTGGGTTGATGGTGAAGGTGAAAACAGGATCATTATCATTCCAGGAGCAAACCATGAGATTGAAGTCAGTAGAGCAGTTGATGCAATCAATAACATTCCTGATCTAAATATTGTCATTGCTCAATGTGAAATTAAGCAGGAAGTAACCATTGCAGCATTTAAAGCGGCAAAGAGCCGAGGGTGCACTACGATTTTAAATCCTGCTCCATTTGAAAAGCTTTCCCAAGAGTTAATCCAGCTGTGCGACTGGATCATTCCAAATGAAACAGAGTTTCGCGAACTACACGGTGAATTGCCAAATAGTGATGAGATTCTAAAAAGCTTTAGACCTGGAAAGAGTTCGATTGTAACTGTGGGAAGTCAGGGCGCAATTTTCATAGATTCTGATGGCTCGCTAGTTAAATGTCCGGCTCCACAAGTAACTGCAGTTGATACAACAGGAGCCGGAGATAGTTTTGTTGGCAGTTTTGCCTACGCCTTAGCTAAGGGTGAAGATCCAGCAACTGCCATGAGCTTTGGTGTAAAGGTTGCCTCTCGAAGCGTTACGAAAAAAGGCGCCCAGTCTTCATATCCTGATCAAGCGGAGATAAAAACGTTTTCGTAACCACGCAATACAAATGTTGGACGACGTACTGGCTTAGTTGACAGTTGCATATCTGGATACTTTTCCCATAACGCAGGCAGCGAGACACTCATTTCAAGCCTTGCTAAAGGTGCACCGAGACAGAAGTGAATACCTGCACCAAAACCAATATGAGGATTTGGATCTCGGGTTACATCCATTGATTCTGCTGAAGAGAAAACGGAGTCATCACGGTTTGCAGAACCAATCAATGCGGCAATTTTTTGTCCTTGCTTAATCTCTACTCCCCCTATCTGAGTATTAGCAGTGGCAGTTCGCTCAAACAAATGCAGCGGTGCATCAAAGCGCATGAACTCCTCTAGGGCTGTATTTGTTAGCTCTCTAGGTTTTTCCCGCAGGAGCTTTGTTTGGTCAGCTCGCTCCAAAACTGCAACCATTCCATTTCCAAAAGCATTCACACTTGCTTCATGGCCTGCATTAAGAAGCAATACACAGGTTGCTACCAACTCCTGCATATTGAGCTTTTCTCCGTTTTCCTCAACGGTTGCTAACTCTGAGATTAAATCCTGTCCTGGGGTTTTTTTACGCTGTTCAGCAAGCCCACGTACATACTCTGCAAACTCATGTCCAGCTTTTTTAGCATCTGCTTGATATTGCAGAGTTGGATTGACTTCATACATCTTTACAATTGCTTGTGACCACGGACGAAGTAAGTGTTCATCGCTTTCAGGAAATCCTAAAAGATCGGCAATTATTTTTACTGGCAATGGTTCGGCGTAGTCTGCAATGAGATCAAAACTGATTCCTGATTTAACTTTCTCATCAATCGCATCTAGTAGATTGTGAGTAATCCGCTCAACAGAAGGCCGCATTCCTTCAATTTTCTGACGATTAAATGCCTTTGCAACAAGTGAGCGCAATCGAGTGTGCTTAGGTGGCTCGCTATCTAGAATTGAATCGGCATGTAGCCAGTTAAAAATCTCCCATTCAAACTCTGGGGTTTTTGGCGCGAATATTCGTCCTAATGATTTATTTCGAAAAACGTCGTTTGCGTCACCATGTTTTGCAGCCAAAAAGATTTGCATTCCTTCATGCCATACAGGCCCATCCCCTTTGCGTAACTCCTTTAAAGCAGGATAGGGGTCAGCGATGAAATCTGGATCAGTAAAATCAAGTGCTGAGTGGGTCATGTTTCTGATGAAATCTTTGCATAACCAGGCTTGATTACCTTTTCGATAATCTCTAATCTCTCTGGATATGGAATAAATGCACTTTTCATGGCATTAATCGTTACTCGTTGTAGTTCTGTAAAGTTCCAATTAAATGCTTTTACTGCTTCTTCCATCTCAAATGACATCGAGGTCTGGCTCATTAACCTGTTATCTGTATTAAGAGTGACTCGAAAGCGTAACTGTGCAAGTTTTCCAATTGGATGTTCGGCATAACTTGCTGCTGCACCTGTTTGCAAGTTTGAAGTTGGGCACAGCTCTAATGGAATTCTTCGATCTCGAACATATGATGCAAGTCGACCTAGTTTTGGAGTAGGACCAGAGAAATCAATGTCATCGATGATACGAACTCCATGACCTAATCGTTCGGCTCCGCAGAGTTGGATCGCTTCCCAGATCGACGGGAGTCCGTAGGCTTCACCAGCATGGATAGTAAAATGGGCATCTTCTTTACGAAGATAATCAAAAGTATCTTTTTGATCACTCGGCGGAAAACCATCTTCAGGACCAGCGATATCAAAGCCAACAACCCCCCTGTCTCTGTATTTAACTACTAACTCAGCAACTTCTTGAGATTTATTATTTTGACGCATGCCACACAATAGTGAGCGGACAATAATTGTGAAACCTTCATTTTTTGCATCTTTGGTTCCTAATTCAAAGCCTTCAATAGTTGCTTCAACAACCTCAGACATTGTTAGACCCTTTAAAGTAAAGAGTTCTGGAGCTCCACGAACCTCTGCATAGACGACGCCATCACGAGCAAGATCAAGTGCGCATTCGCGGGCGACTCGCACAATATCTTCTCGTCGTTGCATGACGGCAATGGTGTGCGAAAAAGTCTCTAAATAACGTACGAGTGATCCTGAATCACAGGCTTCACGAAACCAGATTGCCAGTTCAGCTGCATCATGAGTTGGAAGTTGGCCATAACCAATCTCTTGGGCAATATCGATAATAGTTTGTGGTCGAAGACCGCCGTCTAAATGATCATGCAATAGGACTTTCGGCACAGCTTTAATCTGATCCTTTGTCGGAACGCTATTTAAAGCCATCTGCTCTACCTCATATTCGATTTACTACACGAATCTTATTTAACTCACTACACCAACCGCAATTGAACTAAGGTTAGAATTTTAAACCAACTATTGGCTAACCTTAAACGATTTTTTCTATAATCAAAGGCAATCTGTCGATTCCACCTGCTGGTAGCTCACCAATTTCAACGGAATCTTGAAGGCTCTCTAAAGCGCGGTTAAAGGTGGCTTCTACGTCTGTGTGAAGGGTGTAGAGAGGCGAACCTGCCTTTATGTGCTCTCCTGGTTTAGCGTGAATTTCAATTCCGGCGCCTGCTTGAACTTTTTCTCCTTGTCGCGAACGACCTGCTCCTAATCTCCAAGCGGCCATTCCAACTTTCATTGCATCCATAGAAAGAATAGTTCCATCTTTGTCTGCACGAACGACTGTGTTTTCTTGTGCAACAGGAAGTTTCGCATCTGGATCTCCACCTTGAGAAGAGATCATTGCGCGCCATACATCCATTGCTTTTCCATTTTTTAGCGCAGCGGCAGGATCAGCATCTTTTATGCCTGCCAGATCAAGCATTTCTTGTGCAAGCAAAACCGTTAGCTTCACAACATCCTCTGGTCCGCCGCCAGAGAGAACTTCTATTGATTCACGAACTTCAAGTGCATTTCCTGCTGTTAAGCCAAGAGGAATATCCATGGCAGTAACCAATGCAACCGTATTTACTCCTGCACGCTTTCCTAGGTCAACCATTACACGAGCAAGCTCTTTTGCTTTTTCTGGATCGCTCATAAATGCGCCCTTACCAGTTTTTACATCGAGCACTAAAGCACTTGTTCCCTCAGCAATTTTCTTACTCATAATTGATGATGCAATAAGTGGAATTGACTCAACGGTTGCAGTTACATCACGAAGTGCGTAAAGCTTTTTGTCTGCAGGTGCTAAACCAGCACCTGCTGCACAAATTACCGCTCCACAATCCTGCAAAACTTTGAGCATTTCATCATTAGATAATGACGCTCTCCATCCTGGGATGGATTCCAATTTATCTAACGTTCCACCAGTATGGCCAAGACCGCGACCAGATAGTTGAGGAACTGCTGCTCCACATGCTGCTACTAATGGTGCAAGTGGCAAAGTTATTTTGTCTCCTACCCCACCAGTTGAGTGTTTATCAACGGTGGGGCGAGAAAGAGCTGACCAATTCATTCGTTCGCCGCTATTGATCATCGCATCAGTCCAACGCGAAATCTCTTGGCTCTGCATTCCATTAAGAAGAATCGCCATGAGAAGGGCCGACATCTGCTCATCTGCTACGGCGCCTCGCGAGTATGCATCGATTACCCAATCAATTTGGGCATCGGTTAAAACATGCTTATCACGCTTAGCTGCAATAACTTCTGCAGCTGAAAAAGCTTCAACCACTTAGCGCTCGTTACGATCTAAATCATCGGGACCAAATGCCCAAGGAAGCATTACTGACATTTTTTGAGGGCCATCATCTGTCATGAGTAATGCATCAGGACCGCCATGCTCATACAAAAGTTGGCGACAACGACCACAAGGAGCCAGATAATCTCCTTGACCATCAACGCAAACTATTGCAACAAGGCGTCCACCACCAGATGAAATTAAATTAGAAACCAAACCACACTCTGCGCATAAACCAACACCGTAGCTGGCGTTTTCAACGTTACAGCCCTTTACGATTCGTCCATCGTTAACAAGTGCTGAGACTCCAACTGGAAATTTTGAATACGGAGCATAAGCAGTTTTCATTGCAGCGATTGCTTCTTTGTGCAGTAAATCCCAATCTAAGGTGCTCATCCCATACCGCCGCGTCGATACGGTATTCCATCTGCTGCGGGCATTCGTAATCGCTGAGATGCAAGCGCCATCACAAGAAGTGTTGCAATGTATGGAGTCATTGTGACTAACTGTCCAGGAAGTTCATCAACTGCAAAGTAGAACCAGAGTGAACCTGCAGCAAAAGCAAGGCTTAAACCTGCAGAGAGCATGTTTCCTTTTTTGAAGTTTCGGAAAGCTACAAAAACCAATATCAACGCAATAAGAATCAGCAAGGCGTGAATTGCTTCGGAATCTCGAAGCTGTAGAGCATCGGCAAAGCCAAATAATCCTGCACCTGCCAATAGACCACCTGGGCGATAGTTACCAAAAATGAGAGCAGCTAATCCAACGTAACCTCGACCTGCAACTTGATTTTCTTGATAGTTACTTGCAGCAACGATTGCTAAGAAGCCACCACCGAGTCCAGCTAAACCGCCGGAGATAACAACACCGGCGTACTTCATTGCATAGACATTAACGCCGAGTGATTCTGCGGCAATCGGTGCCTCACCTGCACTTCGCAAGCGAAGACCAAAAGCTGTCTTCCACAAAATGAAGTAAGCAAGTGGAACAAATGCAATTGCAACTATGGTTACGTAAGAAAGATCTCCAGTTAAACCACGAAGAACAGATGAAACATCTGAGATGAAGAACCAGTTCTTCTCTGAAATCCATGTCAATACATCAGGACTTTGCCAACCGAAAAAGCGGCCCCCAGATAAGACGGGCAAGCCATTAACTGGAATTGATTCAATTGGAGGTGATTGTGATGGACCTGGCCATGATCCACCTTTGTACATCAACGTTGAAAGGTAGCGAACTAGACCAGCGGCGATAATATTTATTGCAACACCG
>JACCDX010094913.1_pt1 | contig 15659 bp, 18 predicted proteins | sample 7449681 | NCBI WGS metagenome assembly JACCDX01 (sample SAMN15323450, study PRJNA562643) | freshwater metagenome | isolation source: river surface water | place: USA:Blue River Watershed | collected 2017-08-18 | reverse complement strand
CCGCAACGCGGCGGGCTTCGTTTATGCAACCGCTGAACCTGCTGATCCCGGCTGCGGCCTCTGGCAAATTCATTCGCGGCGTTACGACTGTGACGCTTACGACATCGACAGGCACGGCGGGCAACTTTGGTGTTACGGCAACCCGGTATCGGGCTGGCAGTTATCTGCCCGTTGCCAACGCGCGCTTTACCTCTGACTGGGCAGATCTTGGATTGCCGGAAGTCGAAAACTCGGCCTGCCTGTTCGGCATCCAGATTGCGAACTCCACGACAACCGGGACCGTGAAGGCAACCGGGAAGATCGTCCATGGCTGACCTGTTTCGCAGCTTCGCCCCGTTCGGCGGCGGGGATGCGATCTGGTCGGGTGTCGGCCCTGCGTCCGATATTGCGCGCAATGAATTCTTTGGCAATGCACCATCGGTAATTGACGCTGAGGCCGTGGCAGCTTACCGCACAAGCTACGGCAACGGCGCTTATGGCGTCAGAGCCTATGGCGTGGATGGCAGTATAATCGACGCGGCGGCGACGGCCACTGCGTCTGTTGCTGTTTCGGCATCTGCCCATCGCGTTCAGCAGGCATCGGCCACCGTCTCGATTTCTGCGGCTGCATCCGCTGTAACGCAGCGTGTCAGGGAGGTGAGCGCCACGGCTTCTGTGGCTGCCAGCGTTTCGGCATCTGCAAGTAAGGTGAACCCTGGGGCGGCGACTGTCACGGCGCAGGCAAGCCTGTCTCTCGACGCGCAGCGCGTGCGTGAGGCGGCTTTTAGCGCGTCTGCGGCTGTCTCCGTTACATCTGACGCACAGCGCATCAGAGAGGCTCAGGCTGACATTTCTGCGGCTGTTACGTCTAGCGCGTCTGCAATTGCTGTTATCAATGCCTCGGCATTGGCGACATGCACTGCGGCTTTTTCAGTTAATTCTGAGCGCGTGCGTCTGGCTAGTGCGTCTGCCGCAATTTCGTGTATAGTGTCGGCAACGGCAATTAAGAAGTGGGAGCCGGAGCAGGACACTTCAGAGGCGTGGCAGCCACAAGGCAACACAGCCGAAACATGGTCTGCACAATCAGATATGGCGGCGGATTGGTCGCCACAATCTGACACAATTGAAGCATGGGTTTCTGCTGTAGATACGGCTGAAACTTGGATTGAAGCGGCATAAAGGCGGCAAAAAATGGCTGATACCACGACAACGACATTTGGCCTGACCAAACCAGAGGTCGGCGCGTCTGAAAACACTTGGGGAACCAAGTTGAACGCCAACCTTGACAGCATCGACGATTTGCTTGACGGCACGACAGCCATTAAGCCGAACCTTGACGCAGGGCTTTGGAAGGTCGGCGGAACTGCCGTCACGGCTACTGCGGCTGAGTTGAACCAACTCGACACCAACACGTTCACCAGCGCCGTAGCATTGCAGGCTGGTAGCGCATCAACGCCTTCGCTCATCGCAACGGGCGACACGAATACTGGCGTATTTTTCCCTGCGGCTGATACTGTGGCAGTCGCAACGGGTGGGTCTGAGCGTATGCGGGTGGATAGCTCGGGGAACGTAGGGATTGGGACGAGTTCGCCGGTGGATAAGCTAGATGTATCGGTAACTCGGTCTTACGGGCAGTCCGCTGATATTGGGATCGCGCTTGGCGGGACCGACAACGGCTATGTTGACAACGGAGTAGCGTCTGGTTGGCGTCATTACGTTTCTGGCAGCAACTCTGGACAGTCTCTGCGCTTTGATGCGTTTATTCGCGGCACTGGTTGGACGGAACGCGCCCGCATCGACGCAAGCGGGAACCTGCTGGTTGGTAAAACCACGCCCGGAACAAACGCCATTGGGTCTGAAATTCGTCCAATTGGTCTTATCGCAGGGACCAGAAGCGACGGCACAGTTGGGTTGTTTAACCGCCAAACAAGTGATGGCAACGTCATTGAAATCCAACAGGACAACACAACCGAAGGTTCAATCTCCGTCTCTGGCACTACCGTCAGCTACAACGGTGGTCACCTATCCCGATGGGCGCAATTCTCTGACAACTCGCGGCCTGAATTGCTGAAAGGCACGGTCATGTCAAACCTTGACCAAATGTCGGTCTGGGATGGCGAACAAAATGAACAGCTAAACTGCGTTCAGGTCAGCTCTGTCGAGGGCGATCCGAATGTGGCTGGTGTGTTTGTCGCGTGGGATAACACCGACGATGGCTATAACGACATTCTGCTGGCTATGACGGGCGATATGGTCATCCGCATTGCCGCCGGAACGACTGTCAATCGTGGTGATCTGCTCATGTCGGCTGGTGATGGCACAGCCAAGCCTCAAGAGGATGACATTATCCGGGCGAGGACCGTTGCCAAGGTGACGTCGATCCATGTGTCTCATACCTACGCGGATGGCTCCTACGCTGTCCCGTGCGTGTTGATGGCTTGCTAAGGGGGGCCAAATAATGCAGATCGACAAACAAGCGCACTTCTTCGCAGGGGCAGCTATCGCTGGGCTTCTCACGGCCTACGGTGTTTCCCCTGTGACGGCCATGCTGATTGCCTGCGGTATCGGCTTTGCCAAGGAACTCTACGACAGCTTCGGCTACGGCACCCCGGACAAGTGGGATTATGTCGTGACCATGCTCGGGGCTGCAACTGTTTTGCCAATCATGGTGATCTAATGCCGCTTATCCCGCTGCAAATTCAACCCGGCGTTTACCGCAATGGCACTGAATTTCAGGCAAGCAATCGCTGGCATGACGCAAATTTGGTGCGCTGGACTGAAGGCACCATGCGCCCGATTGGCGGATGGCGTGAACGCGATGCGGTCGGCGCATCTGCCCCACGGGCCGCGCTGGCATGGCAAGACCTGAGCGGGGATCGGCGCTATGCGGCTGGATTTCACGACGCGCTTTTTGCGGTGTCAGCATCCGGCACCATAACCGACATTACGCCTGTTGATTTGGTGGCGGGCGATTTGTCGGCAGAGGTCAACATCGGCTACGGCGGCGGGTTTTACGGGCTGTCGTCTTACGGCACAGCGCGGCCTGATGGCGGCGTTTATGGTGAGGCGACAACCTGGGCGCTGGACAACTGGGGCGAAAACCTCGTTGCTTGCTCACTTGCCGATGGCCGCTTGCTGGAATGGGATTTGAACGTGGCGAACAATGCCACGGCCATTTCCGGCGCACCAATTGACAACATGTCGCTTGTCGTCACAAACGAGCGGTTTTTGTTCGCGCTGGGCGCTGGGGGCAATCCTCGCAAGGTGCAATGGTCTGACCGCGAGGATAACACGACTTGGACGCCGCTTGCCACGAATGAGGCTGGCGATATTGAGTTGCAAACCAATGGCCAAATCATGCTTGGCCTGAAAACGCGCGGGCAAACGCTGATTTTGACCAGCCAAGACGCGCACGCTGTGACCTATCAAGGCCCGCCGTTTGTCTATGGTTTTGAGCGTGTCGGCTCGTCTTGCGGCGTCATTAGCCGAAAAGCCGCTGTGAGCCTTGACGAGGGCGTGTTTTGGATGGGGAAACGCGGTTTTCACATGTATTCCGGCGGGGCTGTGCAGGATCTGCCGTGCGAAGTGGCGGATTACGTTTTCACCGACATGAGCCAAGCGCAGGTTTCCAAAATCTATGCGGTGAGCAATCAGGCTTATAACGAGGTTTGGTGGTTTTATCCCTCGTCTGGATCAATGGAAAACGACAGATACGTTGCGTTCAACTATGCCGAAAACCATTGGACGATTGGCGAGATTGAGCGCACGGCAGCGGTTGATAGCGGTGTATTCCGCAGCCCGATTTGGTTTGATGCTTCTGGCGTGTCTTTTGACCATGAAACGGGCCTTGCCTATGACGGCGCGGATGTTTTCGTGGAAAGCGGGCCGATCAGCCTCGGCGCGGGCGATAACGTCATGGCGGCAACCATGCTTATTCCTGACGAAAAAACCCAAGGCGATGTTTCTGCTACGTTCAAAACGCGGTTTCATCCGAATGATACGCTGCGGTCTTACGGTCCGTATAGCATGGCAAACCCAACCAGCGTGCGCTTTACCGGGCGGCAAGTCGTGATGCGCGTTGATGGCGCAAGGCTGGCAGATTGGCGAGTTGGCGTAATGCGCCTTGAAGCAAAAGCGGGGGGTCTGCGGTGAGCCTCGGCTTTTCCCCTCCGCCTGTCACTGCGAACCTGAACGTATGGGCGCAAAATGTCGTGGCCTATCTAAAGCGCACGGCATCGCGGCTGCAATTCAAGCCTGCCGATGCGCCAGCCACAGAGGACGGGCTAATCCTTTGGGATGCCGTGAACGGCTATCCAACGGTGAGCAAGGACGGCGTGTGGCGGCAGATGGTTTTGGCTGACGGCCAATATATGGGCGGCGTGGCGACCGACCAGACTGCCGCCGCGATAAATACCGCATACAAGCTGACCTATACGGCAAGTTCTGCGAATGGGATTGCCAATGACGGCACAAACCCTGAGCGCATTGTTTTTGACGAGGCCGGGGAATACCTCATCAACTTCTCTGCGCAAATCAGCGCTGGTGCATCTTCAAACGTGGATTTTTACTTTTGGCCGCGCGTCAATGGCACAGACGCATCCGGATCGACAATGGTAAATTCCCTGAAAAACAACAACGCGCGTCTTGTCGTCTCGCGGTCTGCAATCTTTGATTTCAATGCCGGGGATTACTTAGAGGTCATGTGGGCGGTCAGCGACACCAACGGAATTCTTGACGCAACGGCGGCAACAGCATTCTGCCCGGCAGCGCCTGCCTCCACAATTTCAATCACAAGGATCAGGGCGTGAACATTATTGAGCATTGCCGGAAGTGGATCGAGGACGCGCTAGAATATAGCGGTGGAAGCCATGTTTTTGAGGATGTGGTAGAAGGCATTTTAAGCGGGCGCATGCAACTCTGGCCAAATCAGAGGGGGTGCGCTGTCACTGAAATTGTGGTATACCCTAAGAAACGTGTCTTGCACGTTTTTCTCGCAGGCGGTGAAATGGATGCAATCACGGATATGATTGACGCCGCCACCGAATGGGGAAAAGCACAGGGCTGCAATTCAATGACAATCGCAGGGCGGCGCGGCTGGGAAAGAGTTCTGGCAAAGCATGGATACAAACCTGTGATGATGGTGCTTGAAAGGAAATTTGAATGAGCGGCGGAAAAGGTGGCAGCACCACAAGCACAGTGCAAATACCGGCTTGGCTTGAAGATGCCGCAAAGGCAAACATGGCCAAGGCTGGCGAGATTTCCAAGATTGGCTATACGCCTTATTACGGGCCGGACGTTGCCGCGATGACGCCAGCGCAGGTTTCTGCCATGCAAGGCACCAATCAGGCAGCGGCGGCGTTTGGCATGCCGACCAGTGATCCTACCGCAGGCATGCCAGCTGCGACGAATTACAACGGCATGTATGGTTATTCGTCCGCGCCGATGTATGAGCAATCGCTGGCCACGCTGAAGGCTAAAGCGCCGGGCCAATACGCGGCCTTGCAAGCGCCATTCATCAACCCCGTGACGGGCGCGCAGCCAAAAGCGCCGTTTGGCTTCGGTGGCGGCACTGGCGCGGGCGTGATTAACGCCGCAACAACTCCGGCAAAGCCTAAAACGACAAAAGAACACCCAAGCGGGGGGAGATAATCATGGCAGGTGCAGGAAACCCGCAAAACGTGCAGTCGCCAGTCGGCAGCAACGTCGCGCAAACATCCGCGAACCTGTATAATCAGGCGGCGGCTGGACCGAACATCAGCCAGTTCATGAACCCATACACGCAAAGCGTGATTGATCGCACTGGCATGGATATGGCGCGGCAAGCGGCCATGCAGCAAAACACGCTGGGCGCGCAAGCAACGCAGGCCGGGGCTTTTGGCGGCTCGCGTCATGGCGTGGCAGAAGGCACGATGCTTGGCGACTATGGCCGCGCGTTTGGCGATATTGCAGCACAGCAGCGGCAGCAGGGTTTCAACACGGCATTGAACGCCGCGCAAAACCAGCAAGGCATTCAGTCCAACCTTGCAGGGCAGGGTTTTGGTTTTAACCAAGCCATCACCAACCAGCAAGCGCAGCAAGGCGACTATGCGCGGCAGCTTAATCAGCAATTGATTGACGCGGCAAAGGGCCAATATGGCGGCTTCACTGGCGCGCCTTCTGCTTCGCTTGGCCTGCCAATGCAGGCGCTTGGCGCGGCGAACATGGGCCAAGGCTCCACGACGCAGACCAAAAAACCGGGTATTTTTGACTTCCTGTCGCTTGGGCTGGGGCTGCTGTAATGAGCGTTACGGATTGGGCCAATGCAATCGCAAGCATCGAAAGCGCCGGAAGCGGCGGGTATTCGGCGCTTGGCCCCGTCACAGCCAAAGGTAACCGCGCCTATGGCCGTTATCAGGTCATGGATTTCAACATCGGACCATGGACTGAGCAGTATTATGGCCGCCGACTGACGCCGGAAGAATTCCTGAACAACCCACAAGCGCAGGATGCTGTCTTTGCCGGGGCTTTTGGGTCCAGCGTTGAAAAATACGGCAGCCCGCAAGATGCGGCTTCGGTGTGGTTCACGGGCCGCCCCATGTCGGAAGGCGCAAACCGCGCGGACATTCTCGGCACGACTGGCAGCGTTTACGTTGACAAGTTCAACCGCGCTTTGAATGGTGGGCCTGTCACAGCCTCCGCAACTGGCGGCTTTGGCGCTTCTGCGTCTGGCTCCTATACGCCGATGATGCAGCCGGAAGATCCTTTCAAGGATATGGGGCTGCTGTCGCGGCTGGCGGCATCTCGTGGCATTGCGCAGGATGCGGATGCTTCGCCGATCAAAAACCTTTGGAATATTCTGACGCAGAAAGAAGATCCGCGCCTAGCATCGCTGGCAAAAGAGCGCGGCGGCTTCTTTGGACTTTTGGGGGGCTAAATGGCAGATCCGAACACGAACCAAGGCGGCGGATTGCTTGGCGGCTTCTTTGGGCCTGACGGGCGTGACCAGCGGCAGCGCCTTGCGCTTGCGTTGCAGGGCATGACCATGAACCCGAACCAAGCGTTTATCAGCCAACTGCAAGCCGACATTCAGGGCCGCGAAGAACAGCGCAAGACCAACGCAACAGCGGAATGGTTGCGGGCGCGTGGCCGTGCTGATTTGGCCGATGCTATGGGCGCGGGCCTGTCTCCTGCTGAGGCGATGCAAATGGCGATGCAGCCTGCCGATCCGATGGCGGCGATTAACCTTGAAAAAGCGCAGATTGAACTTGCAAACTTGCGCAATCCGCAGCCGGGTTATCGCCAAGTCACTGGCGCTGATCTTGGATTGACCGGGCCGGATGCCGCAAAGATGTTCAACGTATCGCCTGAAGGGCAGGTAACGCCTATCAGTGGGGTTGGCACGGCTGGCGGGCCGCAATCGGCCATTGCCAAGCTGCAAGCAGACTTGAATGCTGGGCTGATTACAAAAGAGCAATACGACATTGCGGCGGCTGGAATGGCACCAGCCGGGATTTCGGTCGAAACCGGGCCGGATGGTCAATTGCGTGTTGTTCAAGGCGCTGGCGCTGGCGGTATTGCTGGGAAGCCATTCACCGAGGGGCAGAGCAAGGATATTGTCTACTCGACCCGCGCCAAGGGCGCGCTTGCAGCGTTTGAACCCGTGGCGGGCGCGTTGACCAGCTTGCCGGGCCGTGCGGCGGAATATGACCCGACAGGCTTTGCTCGCAGCCGCGTGCAGTCGCCTGAATTCCAAGTTGCAAAGCAGGCTGGCGATGAATTCCTCAACGCCATTCTGCGCAAGGATACGGGCGCGGCAATCACCCCGGCAGAACAGGAACTTTACGGCAAGAACTATCTGCCGCAGCCTGGGGATGGGCCTGAAGTTCTGGCAGCCAAGCAGGCTGCGCGTGCGCGTGCCGTTGCGGCAATCGAGGCTGGCATGTCCCCTGCGCAAATGATCGCACAGGAAAAGGGGTTGGCTGGATCTGGCGCACCTCCGGCTGGTGGCCCGTCTGATGATGATTTGCTGCGCATGTATGGGGGCGGTCAATAATGGCAACATACGATCAGATCATGCAGGCTTTGCGCAATGCGCACGCGGCTGGTGATACCGCTGCGGCGCAGCGACTTGCCGCCATGGCTAAAGCGGCAATGGGCGGCACTCCTGCGGACAAAACCGCAGAAATCATGCGGGCACGGTCTGTCGCGGCTGGCGGCACGGATGCCGCGATTCGCCGTTCTGAGGAATTGAACCAAGCAGCGCAGGATGCAATCCTGCTGTCTGGCGCGACGACTGGCATGGCACCTCTGACGAAATTCAACGAGGGGATGCCGTTTATCGGGTCTTACACCGATGAATTGACTGGCGCTGTCGCTGGCGGCCTTGAAAAGATCGGCCTTTTGCCGGAAGGCGCTGGGGCAAAAACGCAGGAATACCAGCGCGCCATTTCTGAGGCGTATGCCCGCGAAAATCCCAAGAAATCGGCGGCGCTTGGCCTGGGCGGCGCGGCGCTTGGCTCGGCTGCGCTTTATGCAGCAACCCCGGCCCGCATTGCTGCGGCGCTTGCGCCTTCCGTGTCGGGCCGCTTCCTGCCTGACGTTCTGCGCGCTGGCGCAACGGCTGGCCTTCTCGGCGGCACCGAAGGCGCAATCTATGGGGCTGGACAAGGCGAAGGCGCGGGCCGTGCGGAAAACGCCATCACGGGCGGATTGCTCGGCGCTGTTGCTGGTGGCGTTCTTGGTGGGGCTGCACCGTTGATCGGTCGTGGCGTCAAAAATGTTGCTGGCCTTGTGCGCCCCGGCGATGTGGCGAAGATCGCCAAAGACTTGGGAATTTCCAAGCAAGCCGCAACCATCATCAAGAACACGTTTGACCAAGGCGGAGACATTGCAGCCGCACGGGCCGCGCTACAGCGCGCAGGCGATGAAGGCATGCTGGCGGATGCAGGATATGCCGCACAGGCGCTGCTAGACGCTTCTGCGGCCTCTGGTGGCCGTGCAGGGCAGATTGCCCGCGATGCCGTTGAGGGCCGCATGGCGCGCACCAGTGACGCGCTGGCGACGAACCTTGACACGGCTCTTGGCCCAGCCCCGCTTGGGCCGCGCACGGCTGTCGAGGCTATTGCATCGCGCACGGCCCCAGCGCGTGGCGAGGCTTACGCCTTGGCCTATCAAACGCCAATCAACTATGCATCCCCGCAAGGCATGAAGATTGAGGAAGTCTTGGGCCGCGTTGCGCCTGACGATTTGATCGCTGGCATTGTCGAGGCCAACAAGGAAATGCGGTCGCGCGGTCAAGTAAATCAGCAGATCATGGCAGTCCTTGGGGCTGCCGGAAATGTTGATTTCCTGCGCGAAATGCCAAACGTGCAGCAGTTGGACGAAATCAAAAAGGCGCTGCAAAAAATCGCCTACGACAACACCGATGATTTCGGTCGGCTGACTAGCACCGGGCAGCGTTATAACCGTCTGGCAAGCGAATTGCGCGATGCTGTTTCTGATGCTGTGCCTGATTATGGCACGGCTGTCAGCATCGGCGGCGATAAGCTGGCAGAGGATCGGGCTTTCCAGCTTGGGCGCGACTTGCTTTCCACCAAAACGGAAATCGAGGATGTTGCCTTTGAACTTGGCAAGAAGCCGTCAACCGCACAGGTTGACGCGGCCAAGCAAGGCCTGCGGTCCTACATCGACAAAACGCTTGGCGATGTAAAGGCTGTTGCATCTGATCCGAATATTGACGCGCGGCAGGTTATCAAGGCCGTCTCGGATATGAGTAGCGACAATGCCCGCGCCAAAATCAAAGCGCTGATGGGGGCTGAGGCTGACACGCTCCTGCGGCAGATTGATGAGGCGGCGCAAAGCGCGATTGTTCGCGCGTCTATGGCTGCAAACTCGAAAACCGCTGTGCGCACTGGAATTAACGAAGGCGTCAAGGAAATGACGGTTCCGGGAATTCTTGGCCAAGCAATGCAGGGTAAGGCAGTCAATACGGCAGAAGCGCTTATCCAAGCTGTCACCGGGCAAACTGCTGAATATACCGCAACGCAGCGGCAGCGCATTTTCGAGGATATTGCCAAGGCATTGACCGAAAAGAAGGGCAAGACTGCTCTAGCGGCTCTTGATTATCTAGAGCAGGCAATGAAAGGTCAGCCTTTGACTGCCGCGCAGAATGAATTTCTGGCGAAACAAGTTGCCGGAACTGCTATGATTGCCGGAATTCCTGCGGCTCAACAATTGGGTGGACGATGAAACCGAAACGCCTTTCTGACGACGAAATCAATAACACCATTTCAACCGCTGTGCGGGAAGCGGTGAATTTCGTTGAAAGCGAAATCGCGCCGGATCGCATCCGCGCGCAGAAATACTTTGACGGCAAATCGGCAATCGAGTTTGAGGAAGGCCGTTCTAAGGTTGTGGCGACCAAAGTGCGTGACACCATCCGCGCCATTAAGCCCGTGCTGATGCGGGTTTTCTTGCAATCCGACAAGCCCGTTGAATTCATCCCGACAACGCCTCAGGCTGTCATGGGTGCGGATCAGGCCACCAAATACGCAAAGTTTGTCTTTGAGCGGAACAACGGATTTCGCGTGCTGTCGGACGTTTTCCATGACGCGCTGATCAAGAAAGTCGGCGTTGCCAAGGTGTATTACGACGAAACGCCGCAGGTGGAGATTGACGAATATAGTGATTTGACGCCTGAACAGGTGGCAATGATTGAGCAGGATCCAGAGGTCGAAATTCTGGATCGCGAAGAAACTGTCATTTCCGAGGCCATCCTTGACCCGATGGGCATGGAAATTCAACCGCGCATTGCATATTCCGAAATCCGCGTTGCGCGCACATCAACCAAGGGCCAGATCAAAATCCAAAGCGTTGCGCCGGAAGATTTCTTTGTCGATCGAATGGCCGTCAGCATTGATGATTGCTACGTCTGCGGCCACACCAGCGAAGCCCGCGTTGGCGACTTGGTGGCTATGGGGTTTGACTTCGAGACCGTCTACAATCTGGCCGGATCCAGCGATGGCACGGTTGACGATGAAGAAGAACTTGCGCGCCGTGGCTGGGATGATACCGACGACAGCGAAAATGCCGTTGACCCGTCTATGCGTAAGGTGATGTTCACCGAGGCTTATATGCGCATGGATGTTGAAGGCACTGGCATTCCGCGCCTCTACAAATTCCTGTGCGCTGGCAATGATTACGAGGTTCTTGACTACGAACTTTGCGATTATGTGCCGTTTGCCATTTTCGAGGTTGATCCTGAACCGCATACCTTCTTTGGCCGTTCCTTGGCTGAGATTGTGGAGGAAGATCAGGACGCGGCAACATCTCTGCTGCGTGGCTTGCTTGACAGCCTTGCCATGGCGAACAATCCGCGCGTTATGGCCGTGCAGAACCTCGTCAACATGGATGACCTGCTGAACAACGAAATCGGCGGGATTGTCCGGGTGAAGGACATTAACGCGCTGCGTGAGTTCAGCATCGGCAACGCGGCATCTAATGCGCTTCCGGCCATGCAGTTCTTTGACGAGGCTGTAAGGGCCAAAACGGGCGTCACTGGGGCGTCTATGGGCATGGATGCGGATGCGCTGCAATCGCAGACCGCAACGGGCGTTAACGCCGCTGTGCAAGCCGCTTCGGCGGTTGCTGAACTGATTGCGCGCAACCTTGCAGAAGGCGGCATGCGGCAGATGTTCCGCCTGATTGCCAGCATTGCCCGCGCCAACCCGAACCCTGATGAAATGATGCGCCTGGACGGGCAATTCGTTCCTGTTGATCCGCGCTCTTGGACCAATGATCTTGATATGGTCACGAATGTCGGGCTGGGCAACAATCGCCGGGAAGATCGCATTGGCGCGTTGCAGATGACCATGCAGACGCAAATGAGCATCTGGCAGGCATACGGGCCGCAAAACGGCATTGTCACCATGACGGGCATTCGCAACACGCTGGCCGATTTGCTGGCCATGGCTGGGATCAATAATGCGGATCGGTATTACAACCCGATGAACCCGCAAATTGAGCAGCAAATGATGATGCAAGCGCAACAAGCGGCAATGCAGCAGGGACAGGCACCGCAAGCCGATCCAAATGCCGCGTTCTTGCAGGCGGAGCAAATGAAGGTTTCCGCCCGCGTGCAGGCCGATATGGCTAAGACGCAATTGGACGCGCAGCGCATTAAGATGGAAGATGATTTGAAGCGGGATCAAATGGCGCAAGACCTTGCGCTAAAGGCCGCTGAATTGCTGTCTAAAACTGGCGTCTCGCTTGATTTGAATGCTATCAAGCGGGAGCAACAAGCTGTGAGAGGGCCACTTGTCGGAAATCAAACGCAAGGCTTCTGAGGCGCGCGTATTACTTGCCGATCATGTTTTTCAGAGCGTGATCGGTGAAATACGCAATGATGCAGTGGGGCTGTTTTTAGACGCAACTTGTGATATAAACAGGCTTACGGCGGCTCATGAACATGTGCGCGCCGTTCAAATCATCTTGGACGCGCTTCAATCGCGCATTGACGCAGAGGCAGTCCAATTAAAACAGGATCGGGACCGTGCAAACGACTGATGCAATTGAAGCGGCTGTTGATAGCCTGCTAATTCCGCAAGAACCCATCGCAGAAGAAAAGCCGGAAACGGAAGATACTGCGGAACTAGATGCGGAAAATGATGGCGAGATTGAGGCGGAAGCCGATAGCGCCGATGACAATTCCGAAGCTGACGTTGCAGAAACTGACGCTGAGGATGATGAGGATGAGGAACACGAAGAAACCGATGCCCGTGAGGAACCGCAGGTTTTCGCCGTCAAAGTTGACGGCAAAGAAACCCAAGTCACCCTTGACGAGTTGAAACGGTCCTATTCGGGTCAAGCCTACATCCAGAAGGGGATGCAAGAAGCCGCGACAGCCCGCAAGGAAGCTGAAACGCTCTATCACACCCTTCAAAACGAACGGCAGCAGTTCTTTGCGACGTTGGAAAACATCCAACAGCAAGGAATTCTGAAAGCTCCGCAGGCTCCTGATTTGCGCATGTTGGAAAGTGATCCAATCGGCTACATGCAGGAAAAGGCGAAATACGATGTGCGGCTGCAAGAGTTTCAAGGCCAGCAGCGGCAGCTTTCTGAGCAGGCGGAGCGGCAAAACGCTTTGGCTGAACAGGCCCGCAATGTTGAATTGCAGGAACAGGCGCGCCGCTTGAAAGAGGCCATTCCTGAGTTTGCTAACCCTGAAAAGGCGGCAAATCTCAAGACGAACCTTGTTGAATTCGCGTCAAAGTATGGGCTTTCTGCTGAAGAAGTGGCAAGCACTGTCGATGCTCGCCTCGTGCAGGTTCTTTACGACGCATATAGGTTTAATCAGCTTCGCGCGGGAAAGGATATGGCTAAAAAGAAGCCAGAACCTCCGCGCAACGTGAAGCCGGTTCCTCGCAAGCCCGCACCCGAAAAAACTGTTCGTGATCGGCAGATGAAGGCAGCGAAGCGGAGCGGAAAGCCTGAGGCTTTCATTGATCTGCTTTTTAAGTGAACCCTGAACGAGGACTTGGAAAATGGCACAGCCGACCAACACTCTTGACTCCTACGACATCAAAGGCATCCGCGAGGATCTTTCCGATGTGATCTACAATATCTCGCCGGAAGAAACCCCCTTCTACACCGCGTGCGCCAAAGTCACGGCATCGAACACCTTCCATGAGTGGCAGACTGACGCGCTGCGTGCTTCTGGCGATAACGCCCACATCGAAGGCGACGACACCGTTGCAGAGGCCCGCTCGGCGACCACCCGCCTTGGCAACTACAGCCAGATTTTCAAAAACTCGGTCGTCATTCCCGGCACCGACCAAGGCTTGAACAAGGCTGGTCGCGCTCGCGAAATGGCGTATCAGGTTCTTAAGATCGCCAAAGAGCAGAAGCTGGACATTGAAAAGGCTCTGTTCGCAAACCAGGCCCGTGTTGCTGGCAACTCGTCGACCGCCCGCCGTTTGGCTGGTGTTCCGGCGTGGCTGACCACCAACACCAACTTCCAATCCGGCGGCGGCGGCGCTGATCCGACTGGCGACGGCACCAACGCCCGCACCGACGACAGCACCCCCACCGCTTTCTCGCAGGCCAAGTTTGACTCGGTGATGCAGGCGACTTGGGTTTCTGGCGGCAAGCCGGATTCGGTCTACCTGTCGGCGTTCCAGATGAACTTGGCTCTTGGCTTCACTGGTAACAACAACCAGCGCAGCAACATCACTGCTGAAGCTGAGAAGGTCATCAAGCACATGGCCGTCTATGTCACCCCGTGGGGAACGGTTGAATTCAAGCCGACCCGCGAAAACCGTGGCCGTGATGTGTTCATCCTGCAAGATGACAAGTGGGCTGTGGCCGTGCTGCGTGCGACCAAAAACGAGGAACTGGCAAAAACTGGCGATAACGAAAAGCGCCAGGTTGTCACCGAACTCACGCTGGTTTCGCGCAATGAAGCTGCTTCCGGCGGCATCTTCGACAACACCACCTCGTAATAACGGAGGGGCGGGCGAAAGCCTGCCCCTTTCATTCATCCGGCATTAGGAGGAACCGTTATGCCATCGCAGTATTTTGAGAACTACGGTCTTGTGACCGTGACTTCGGCCACTGTCAGCATCACCGACGAGGCCCACGTTGGCCAGCGTATTGTCATGAACCGTGCCGCTGGTATCACCGCAACCCTGCCGGAAGCTACCGGATCGGGCAACCGTTATGAGTTCATCGGCGCGGTTGATGCATCTGGCAGCCAAATCATCAAGGTCGCTGACAACACCGATGTGATGATGGGCGTTGCCTATCTTGGCAATGACACGGCTGGTGCATCGTGCTTCTACACCGCCGATACTTCGGACACCATCACGCTCGATGGTTCGACCAAGGGCGGCTTGAAGGGCTGGCGCGTTGTCTTGGACGACATTGCGGCCAACACTTGGGCTGTGACGGTCATGTCTGAGGCGTCCGGCACCGAAGCCACGCCATTCTCGGCAACCGTGTAAGAGTTGAAGCGGCCTCAGGGCCGCTTCTTTTCATGATGAACGAATATCGTGTAACATGTGATGGCATTTTCCGGGGCGGCGTGCGGTATCGGCGCGGTCAAATTTTGCGAATGCCTGCGGAAGTCGCTGAAATTATGCGGATGGCCTATCCGCACTTAACGTTTGAGGATGCCAATAATGTCGAAAATGTCGGAGCGGATTTTCGAGGAGGACGGGAAGCTGGTAGTCCAGCAGACCCACGACTTCACACCGATCTTGGAGAAGGCGAAAGCCCTAAGAAGCGCAGGGGCAGGCCACCTCGGGGAAAGTAAACTTGTTGGCGTCATCCCAATGAAGCTATGGGCCGAATGGGCCAAAAAATGGGGCGTCAATCCGAATGACAGCAACGCCATGCGCGAGGTCGTGGCGCGTGAAATGAATAACAGCGACAATGCACACTTGCGAGTTTGGGAAGGGCGTTATTGATGGAAGCGCTGGATCTCATCATGAAGTATGTAATCCTGCCCGTGGCCGCTTTTGTTTGGATGTTGCACCAAAAAATCCAATCGCATCACACCGACCTAGAGGTGTTGAAAGCGCAGGCCAGCGCGAACAAGGAAGCGCATGACCGGGAATTCAAGGAAATGCGCGACAACTTCAAGCGTGTTTTTGAAAAGCTGGACGGCATTGAGGGGGCTTTGAGAAAATGATTAACAAGGCTGG
>JACCDX011020049.1_pt1 | contig 15660 bp, 13 predicted proteins | sample 7449681 | NCBI WGS metagenome assembly JACCDX01 (sample SAMN15323450, study PRJNA562643) | freshwater metagenome | isolation source: river surface water | place: USA:Blue River Watershed | collected 2017-08-18 | reverse complement strand
GTCGGACAGCGAGGGGCGCATCCATCCGAACCGGGTGCTGCATGAATTGCAGACGCGCCTCAAGCCTGATGCTGTCGTGGTGGCCGATGGTGGCGACTTTCTGAGCTTTGCCCGCGTGGGTTTGTCTGGCGGCAGTTATCTGGATCCGGGTTCGCTCGGCTGCATCGGTGTGGGCACTGCGTTTGGCGTATCTGCCAGCCTCGCTTATCCGGAGCGGCAAGTCGTGGTCGCGACCGGCGACGGCGCTTTCGGTTTCAATCCGATGGAAATGGATACGGCGGTGCGTCATGGCGCCAAGCCACTGATCGTTGTGGCCAACAATGGCGCATGGCAGATTGAAGTGCATGATCAGACCGATACGCACGGCAAAGTGGTCGGCACCCGCCTGCAGTTTGCGGATCACGCAGCGATGGCGCGCGCATTTGGTCTGCATGCACGACGGGTCGAGCGTGCCGAAGATCTGGGCGCAGCGATTGACGAAGCGATGCAGAACTTGCCAGCCTTGCTGGATGTGATCGTTTCACCTGAAGCGAAATCATCGGACGGCAAATCCGGGCTCGCATGGATACCGGAGTTGCAGCCGCTGAGTACCTGGGAAATCGCAGAGCAGCAGTGGCGCGGTGGCACAACAGTGAAGTAAGCGCAAAGAAGTTGGTAGAAATTTTTGCAGACAGCAGCAATTGATGTAGCAGGCTGGTGTTTTGTCCGGCTTTGGCGCGAAATCCGGACGGGCAGGTTGAATCAACACCTGGTCGTCCGGACCAGCGCGGTATCCACAAGATACCCAACAAAACAAGACAGTCTATTTAGTCTCCGTATTGGCTCTTTTGATACGACCCCTTCGGGGGTCGTTTTTTTTAGATCTGATGATTCATAGAGAAACGAGAACGCCTTGATGCGGGTGTATCTCGATTAACCAAGGCATTTGTGAGATTAATTTTTTAGTCAAAGCCACTAGCCTATCTATGGGGTAATTTCACTTTAGGAGCTAGCCCAGTAATTTCTGGAAATAGCCCGGCAGCGCAAACAGACCCTGATGCGTTGCAGGGTTGTAGTAATTGAGATCGGTCAGTCCGGCAGAGGCAATGACGCCGTCAATCTGAGCTGCATCAGCACTGCGCGGATCGAGACTTTCGCTGCACACCGCGAACGACCAGTAAGCGCCATACAAAGGAATATAAAGACCCATCGGTGCGACGATGGAAAAGTTTTTTTGCAGTCTCTGGTACAGCATCGACACAACATCGGGTCGGAAGATGGGCGATGCAGTATGCAGCACCATTGCGCCACCTGGATTCAGTAATTTTTTAACGGAGGAGAAAAATTCACCGGTATAAAGCGCAGATGCCGGCGTATCCGGATCGGTCAGATCCAGCAGCACGAGATCGTAGCGTTCGGTGGTGTCGCGTACATAGGCGAGACCATCGCCAATACGAACTTCCACGCGCGGGTCATCAAGCGCTCCATGATGAATGCTCTGAAAATATTCTCGCGCGACGCGAATGACAACCTCATCAAGTTCGGCGATGACCACGCGCTCGACACTCGGGTATTTCAGTAGCTCCTCGGCAGCGCCGCCATCACCACCTCCCAGTATCAGCGCGCGCTTCACCTTGCCGTGGCTGGCAGCTGCCGGATGCACCAGCGCTTCATGGTAAAAAAATTCTTCTTTTTCGGATGTCATATAGTCGCCGTCCAGCCGGAACAGCCGACCGAACTGCGGTGAGTCGTGTACTTCGATGAGCTGATGAAGCGACTGTTCACGATACAGCACGGGCCCGAGCTGGTACGCATAGGTACTGTGTTCGTTCAGCTTTTCTGTGCCTATGGTCTGTACACCTTGCGCTGCGCCGATTTCTCCGCGCTGCAGGCGCTGATGGCTGGCTTGAACGGGATCGAACAGAGCGCTCATCGCGTCGATCAATTGTGACGCTTTCTTGCTGTTATCCGTCGAAAAATTGCAGACGTAGACATCAAGCGTGACGGCAGACTGCTCCGGCCAGGTATGAATCGCCAGATGTGATTCGGCGAGCAGCAGGGTGCCTGTCACACCGCCGGCGGCATCGCCAATGCCGGGAAAGGCGACGAAGGTGTCGCCAACGACCGTGAGTCCGCTCGCGCTCACCAGCGCAAGGCAGGCCTGACGGAGGCCGGTTTCGTCTGACATCAGCTTCAGGTTTTTGCGACAGCCCGATAAATCAGCGGTGAGGTGAATACCTTGCATTTTTTAGTGTATTTAATTTAACGTTCAGACAAAAAGCCAGCGTGCGATTGTGCCATCAAAACGAGGTCGGGCAAAATAGCGGGCTGAGCAGTGAGAATTGATTAACCAAACAAAAACATTCGAACCCATGATGCCCTCTGACGTTACAAAGAAATCCACGCGCACACCGACACTTGAGATTGAATATCTGGAGTGGAACCCTTCCGGCGCTCGCACGATGGTACTCGTGCATGGCTGGCCTGATTCTGCAAGGACCTGGCTTACCGTTGCACCCGCGTTTGCTGCTGCTGGTTTTCGGGTGCTGGCGCCTTCCGTTCGTGGTTACGCAGGTACCCGTTTTCTCGATCAGGCCACACAGCGCAGCGCGCAGTTATCGGCACTTGGCCGCGACCTGCTCGATTTCATTGATGCGCTGGACTTGCGCAATCCGGTGCTGGTCGGGCATGACTGGGGCGCACGCGCCGTCGCCAATGCCGCTGGCTTGCGCCGCGGCGTAGCGTCGCATCTGGTGATGGCATCGGTTGGCTACGGCACGAACACCGTGCCGCAGCAGCTTAGTCTGGAGCTCGCGCAAAATTATTGGTATCACTGGTTCATGGCCACGCCGTTGGGTGAACGGTCTTTGCGTGACGACCGGCGCGCATTTGCCCGTCGCATGTGGGATTTGTGGTCACCACCGGGCTGGTTCGATGATGCCGAATTCGAGGCTACCGCTGACGCATTCGACAACCCTGACTGGGTCGATATCGTTGTGCACTGCTATACCCATCGCTGGGGTCTGGCCAAGGGCGATCCTGCCTATGCGCAAGATGATGCTGCGCTTGAGCCGCTGCCGGTACTGGCCGATCCGATGCTGGTGATTCATGGTGCTGCTGATGCGGTCAATCCGCCGCATACATCTGCTGGCAAGGAAGCCTGGTTCACCGGTACTTACCAGCGTGTTTTGTTCGAGGGTATCGGGCATTTTCCGCAGCGCGAAGCGCCGCAGCGCTTTATTGACGAGATTCTGAATTTCTGCGGACAGGGGTAATGGCCTGTATGATGTTGCTCTGAAAACATAATTACAGCGTCACAGTCGCTATCCGAGCATGATTCCTCCCTGTCTGTCGCGCAGCCCTCGCTTTGTCCCGGGCTGTCTTGCGGCCTCTTTGAGTCTCTGTTTTACGGCTGCGCAGGCTGACGATATTCGCAGCCTGCCATCGGTCGAGGTATTCAGCTCGCGCTACAGTTTGCTGGGCTCGGCGGATACGGCCAACGAGGGTGCGGTTGGTCAAGCGCAAATCAATACACGCGTGGTGGCACGCACCGGTGAGGTACTTGAAGTGGTGCCGGGCCTGATCGTCAGTCAGCACAGCGGTGAGGGCAAGGCGAATCAGTATTTTCTGCGGGGTGTCAATCTCGATCATGGTATCGATTTCCGACTGACGCTCGACGGCATGCCGATCAATCAGCGCAGCCATGCGCACGGTCAGGGCTGGGCTGATCTGAATTTTCTGATTCCCGAGCTGATGTCATCGGTGCACTACCGAAAAGGACCCTACTACGCTGCCGAAGGTGATTTCAGTTCGGTGGGTTCGGCCAATATTTTTTACGCTGACAAGCTGGACAAAGGAATCGCGAGCATCGGCATCGGGCAGGGCGGATACTACCGCACGCTGCTCGCGAATTCACCTGAATTTCATAATGGTAAGCTGCTCTATGCCCTGGAGTTGTCGCACTACGACGGGCCCTGGATCAACCCGGACAACTACAAAAAATACAATGGTGTACTGCGCTATTCCGAAGGCACCAATGCCAACGGTTTCAATCTCACTGCCATGGCCTACTCCGGAAAGTGGAGTGCCACTGATCAGATACCGTGGGATGAATACAAGCGGGGTCTGATTTCACGCTGGGGATCGATGGATACCTCATCGGGTGCGACTGCCAGCCGCTACAGTTTGTCGGGCGAGTGGCGGCAGTCGGATGCCAGCGGCAGTATGAAAGCGCAGGCTTACGTCATTCAGAATTATCTCGATCTGTATTCCAACTTCAGCTACGTGCCTGACGAGCAGTTCAATCAGCGCGACAGCCGGGTGACCTCGGGTCTGAATCTTTCCCGCAGCTGGAACATCGCTGGTTTGGGCAGGGAAGCCGTGAACACGCTGGGTGTGCAAATCCAGAACGATAATGTGTTTAATGGTTTGCACACGACCGAGCGCCGGGTGCGCAGTGCGACGGTGCGCAGTGATCACATCACTCAGAGCAGTATTGGTATCTATGGCGAAAACCATGTGCACTGGAATGACTGGCTGCGTACCGTCAGCGGCGTGCGCGGCGACTTTTTCCGTTTCAAAAATCTGGGTTTGAGCCACGCGAGCAATACGGATTCGGTCGGCGACTTTATCGCCAGTCCAAAGTTGAATGTGGTGTTCGGCCCCTGGTACAGCACCGAGTACTACTACAGCGTCGGCAGTGGCTTTCATTCCAATGACACCCGCGGCGTGACTGCGGGGCCCGGATTCACCGGCGCTGCCGGACGATCACAGGGACTGGTGCGAACTTTCGGCCATGAGATCGGCGTGCGCACCGAAATCATCGATGGCTTGCAAAGCAGTCTGGCCGTTTTTCAGCTCGACAATGCTTCGGAAATCGTCTACGTCGGCGACGAGGGTACGACAGAAGATTCAGGTCGTCGCAGCCGTCGTCTGGGCTGGGAATTCAATAATTACTACAAGGCCTCCGACTGGCTGACGATTGATGCCGATGTCGCCTTTGCCAGAGCGCGTTTCCGCGATCCCAGTGATGACGGACAGTTCATTCAGGGCGCAGTCGAGGGCGTTGCCTCGCTGGCGATGGTGGTGGATAACCAAGGGCCTTATTACGGCTCCATGCAGTTTCGATACTTTGGCCCAAGGCCGCTCAAGGGCGACAACACGGTACGTTCTGACGGTACCCGGACTGTGAACGGGCGTGTGGGCTACCGGATCGACAAAAACACCCAGCTTGAACTGGTGGGCTTCAATTTATTCGGTCGCGAGGATTCCGCGATCGATTATTACGGCGCCTATGACGCGACCGGCATCGGCGGCAATGCGACCTCTGGCCGGGTTTTTCATCCGATCGAACCCCGAACCTTCCGCCTGATTCTCATTACCCGTTACTGATCGCTCTGCCGATCGGCATTTGACGGATCCTGGCTTTCGCCGGGATCCTGGTCCTCGCGCTGTGCATCCTCAGCCCCCTTTTTCATTGCCATTTAATGAATATTGGCGGAGTAATCCCTCTCAATAGCCTTGATTTTCCTGGGTTTCTCCTACACCAGAGTTTTTTTGTGACTGATGGGTTGACGAACGACTGATTTATTGTCAAGATTCAGTGACAATTAAAGGTGTAAATATTTATTTACATACTTAGTTGCTCAATACCGCGTCAGGCTTTAGGGATGCGGGGTGCCTGCAGGTGAGTCCGGCAGGGTTACGGGTGTTTTTCTAAGGAGTATTCATATGTCTGATAGAGACAAAGTTTGGCCTACTGGCCTGACAGAGGCAGAGTCTGAAGAGATTCATCGCCACCTGATCCAGGGTACGCAGCTGTTCGGGATGATTGCCGCATTCGCCCATCTGCTCGCGTATATCTATTCACCTTGGCTTCACTAATCTTCAGGAGAACTCAAGATGATTTACGGAAAAATGTGGTGTGTCGTTAAGCCGTCGGTGGGTATTCCCATCATCATTGGCGCAGTGGCTGTGGGCTCGTTCCTGGTGCATCTGTCGCTGACGCTGAACACGACCTGGGTGAAGAAATTCCTCAATGGCAGCGCAGCGCAGGTATCAGCAATCCACTCCGACACGGTTCAGCCCGTGGCGATGCTGGTTGCTCAAGATCCTGCACGAAAGTAGTTTTGTCCGGGATTCATGGTTCGGGACCTGCAGGTTCCGAACCATGACCAAGCCCACTTCCTGAACGGGTAAAGGCGTCGGGAAATGCTGGAAACGCCATGCAGACAAGCTCCGCTCAACAGGAAATTCGTCATAGCTGGGCCAGAATAGGCGCCAGATTCCTCCCTTTCGCTGATGCCGCGACACCGGATCTTCCGCTCGCGCGTCTGCTCAGACTCTCTTTGTTTCAGGTATCGGTCGGCATGGCACTTGTGCTGATGATCGGTACCCTGACTCGTGTGATGATCGTCGAACTCAAAGTGCCCGCGGCACTGGTCGGCATCATGATTTCCTTGCCACTGATCTTTGCGCCTTTTCGCACGATCATTGGTTTTCGCTCCGATCATCATCGCTCCGCTTTAGGCTGGCGTCGCGTGCCTTATTTGTGGATGGGCACGATGGCGCAGTTTGGCGGGCTGGCGATCATGCCTTTTGCGCTGCTGGTGCTCTCCGGTATGGGGCACGCCTCGCATGCGCCTGCATGGGTCGGGCATATGGGTGCCGGCGTCGCGTTCCTGCTGGTGGGTGCCGGCCTGCATACGACCCAAACCGTGGGTCTGGCGCTGGCTACCGATCTGGCCACCCCCGAGTCGCGTCCCAAGGTCGTCGGGCTGATGTATGTGATGCTGTTGCTTGGCATGATCGCCAGCGCCATCATTTTTGGTGTCGCACTGGCGGACTTCAGCCCGGGTCGCCTGATCCGCGTGATTCAGGCCGCAGCGATCACGACGATGGTGCTCAATGTGGTCGCGCTCTGGAAGCAGGAATCACGTAGCCGTGGCCGCGCTGGCGCACCTGCGGTAGCGCCGGATTTCCGGCTGTCCTGGCAAAATTTTTGTAAAGGCGAGCATGCGGTGCGCCGCCTGATCGCGATCGGTATGGGCACCATGGCCTTCACGATGGAAGATGTGCTGCTGGAGCCTTATGGCGGAGAAATTCTGGGTCTGAGCGTGGGCGCCACAACGTCGCTGACCGCTGCACTGGCCGTGGGCGGTCTGCTGGGATTCGGATTCGCGTCGCGCGTGTTGAGCCGCGGCGCAGATCCCCTGAGACTCGCTGCCGCTGGCGCCGCGCTGGGTCTGCCGGCATTTTTGCTGGTGATTTTTTCTGCGCCTTTGCAGATGCCGGTGCTGTTTGCGCTGGGTACCTTGCTGATTGGTCTGGGCGCTGGCCTCTTCGGCCACGGGACGCTCACCGCAACCATGAACCTGGCCCCAAAAAGCGAGAGCGGACTCGCGCTGGGTGCCTGGGGAGCGATGCAGGCGTCCGGCGCCGGTGTCGCCGTGGCGCTGGGCGGCATTATCCGGGACATCGCCGCGATGGCCGGCGGGCCGGCGTTTGGTTACATGAGTGTTTATGCACTGGAGGTGCTGCTGCTGGTGCTGACCTTGGTGGTGATGATCCCGCTGATCCGGGGAAAATACCGCTTGGGCAATTTGGGTAATAATACGCGGGCTTGAAAGACCGGCCTTAGAACCTATCTCGTTAGGCCGCTAGCTGCGTTGACAGTAACTTGCCGTACAGCTGTACTGTCTGCGGTACTGCCGCCTTGCTATCGACCTAACGAGATAGGTTCTTAGCGACCTAATGAGATAGGTTCTGAACGTCTTAACTGAAATGGGAGAAGGGTATGAAAACGTGGCAGATTTTACTGGTCATCTGGGTGGTGGGTGCGGGCTTCATGATGCTCAACCACTTCAACCGTCAGAACATTGAGCGTCTGAAAAAACGGAAGTGATCCTCAAGGGCTTCCGCCCTTCAGACAGGCCGCTTTTTATGCGGCCTGTTTTTCTATTTCCCTGAACTGTTGTCGTACCAGCGCGATGTGCTCTCTCAGCACATACAGTTGATCGGCAAAGGCCAGTGGCGGCTGCAGGCTGTTGACTGAGGCCTCGATATCCGTCAGACGCTCATCTAGTTCGCTGCGCTTTGTGCTGGTGAGATCCTCACGCATGTCGCGCTCTATTTTCATCAGGCTGCCATACCAGCGATAAATGCGCGACCGTACCCGCCAGCGGTATAGCGGCGTAATCAGCCGCGACAGGGGCACGATCACGATCAGCAACGGCACCACAACGATCAGGATGCGGTCGATCAGACTCGCCAGCCAGAACGGTAAGCGCTTGTAGAGAAAAGGCGCACCCGAGGTGTAGTAGCGACGGGCTTCTTCACTGATCGCGATTTCATGTTCGATCGGCGCCGGGAATTCGCCTGCTTTCCGAAACATGCCCGCCTTGCCATGCACTTCGCGGGCGGCAGCGATCAGCAGGTCGGAAATGGCCGGATGCAGACCTTCACGTGCGATCAGCTCCACCGGTGTGCCAACCAGCGAGGTGTCCGCAGGCGGCAGGTTCAGCCCGAGATCGAAGCTGCCCTCCGGCGCTTCCAGCCGTGACAGGTAACGCAGGCGACGCAGGTAACCATCGGCCTGACGCATGCTCATCAAACGAATGCCGGGTTCGCGCATCAGTTCGCGGATCTTGCGCCCCCGCACCTGCTCACTCGTCAGAAAAATTGCGTCCGCTTTTTTGGCTATCAGGGCAGCAATCGCATCGTCTCCGTCGAGATTGAGCAGACGGGTGTCCGTGCTGCTCATGTCATTTTCCTCGAGCATTTTCAGCGCCAGTGATCGCGTGCCGCTGCCTTCAGGGCCGATCGCCACACGACGGCCTCTGAGTTGGGTCAGTCGGTCCAGCGTATTGCGGTCGCGGTAAAACACCAGAAAAGGCTGCACATACAGGGTGCCCAGCGATACCAGACCTGGCGTGTCTTCTGCCTCCGCCAGACCGGTTTGCACCAGACCCACGTCCGCGCTTTGCTTCTTGTCCAGCAGCAGCCGCAGATTTTCTGCTGATCCGTCAGTCACCACGACCTTTACGCGAATGCCATGTGCACCAATAATTTTTGCGTAGCGTTTTGCCGTGTTATGAAAGCTGCTGTCTTCAGCGCCACTCAGAATCACGACCGTGCCGGGTGGTGCCGGACGTATCAGTTTGACTGCCAGCCAGCCAAGCGCAATCGTCAGCAGCAGCACCGGCAACAACACCAGTAGCAGATCGCGCCATGAAATGGCGATCAGTTTTTCCACCGGCCGGCGGATCGCAGCACGGATCGCAGTGGGTTTGAGTTTTTTCATTCTGTGTCTTTATGAGGAGGCTTCAAGGATGGGATGACACAGCACCTTCGGATTACATCACCGCACCAACCTGCCAGGGAACGAATTCGCTCTGGCCATAACCATGCAACTCGCTTTTGCTCGCTTCGCCGGAGGCGGTTCGAATCATCGTCTCGAAGATATACGTACCCATCTCGGCAATAGAGCACTCGCCATCGATGATTTCTCCGCAGTTGATATCGATATCCTCCTGCTGCCGTTGCCAGAGCGCGGAATTGGTCGCCAGCTTTAGCGAAGGCGAGGGCGCGCAGCCAAACGCGCTGCCACGACCTGTCGTGAAGCAAATCAGATTCGCACCACCCGCTACTTGTCCGGTCGCGCTCACCGGATCATAGCCCGGCGTATCCATGAATACAAAGCCGTGTTCGCGCACCGGTTCGGCATATTCATACACTGCGCGCAGTGCAGTGGTGCCGCCTTTGGCGACAGCGCCGAGCGACTTCTCGAGGATGGTGGTCAGGCCACCAGCTTTGTTGCCCGGCGACGGATTGTTATCCATCTCGCCCTCGTTGATCGCTGTGTAGTTTTCCCACCAGCGGATGCGCTCGATCAGCTTCTCGCCAACTTCGCGCGACACCGCGCGGCGGGTCAGCAAATGTTCAGCACCATAAATCTCGGGCGTCTCAGACAGGATCGCTGTGCCGCCATGCGCAACCAGCAAATCCACGGCAGCACCCAGTGCCGGATTCGCGCTGATGCCCGAATAACCATCCGAGCCACCACATTGCAGACCGATGGTCAGATGACTCAGGTCGCAGGCTTCGCGCCCGCCTTCATTGGCGATCGGCAGCATGTCTTTGATCAGCTGCACGCCTTTGTCGATCGTTTTTGCAGTACCACCGGAGTCCTGAATATTGAAGGTGCGCAGCAGCGGTCCCTCGCTCAGATGGCTGTGATCCAGCCAGGCCGCAATCTGGTTGGTTTCGCAGCCAAGGCCAACGACCAGCACACCTGCAAAATTCGCATGCCTTGCGTAGCCGCTCAGGGTGCGTCGTAATAACTGCATGCCCAGCCCGCTGTGATCCATGCCACAACCAGTGCCATGCGTGAGCGCGACCACGCCATCAATCTGAGGAAATGCGCGCAAGGCTTCAGGATTCGTACGACGCGAAAAAAAATCGGCGATACCGCGTGCGACCGTGGCTGAACAATTCACGCTGGAGAGAATGCCGATGTAGTTACGCGTTGCCACCTGTCCGTTACTGCGACGATAACCCATGAACGTTGCTTGTTTTTTCGCGGGCGCGGGTGGTGCATCTGCGCAAAATGCATAATCACGTTCGAAGCTGCCCTTGTCCTGACCGATTGAGCAGTTATGAACATGCACATGCTCGCCCGCCTGAATGGCCCTGCTGGCAAAACCGATAATCTGGTTATAGCGTCGTATCGGATCACCTGCGCGCAAGTCGCGCGCCGCGATCTTGTGACCTGCGGGTATGAGGCCACGCACCGTCATATTTTCCACGGATGTGCCGCCGACGAGTTGCTGACGCGCGATCAGCACGTCGTCCTGCGCATGTAATCGGATGAAGGTACTTTGGACGGTCATGGTATTCCCCCGGACAGATTATTTTTGAGGTCGAGCATACTATGGAAGCACCCGATGAATGGGCCCGGACACGTTTGTGGTTTCAGGAATTTGTGTAACTATAACGATCCCAGCCTTTTAATAAAAATATCACCACACAGTGCACCGGCAGCGCCGGTAAAGCACGGGACACGAGACCATGACCACATCCTATCAAGAAGCGGCAGCCAGCCTTTATCCCCTTTGGCAGAACAAAACCCGGTGTTCATCGCTACCTGAGGCCATTCGACCTCGCGACCGTCTTGCGGGTTATCAGGTGCAGCAAGCGTTTGCCGAGCGCCATGGTGTCGCTGTCGCGGGTTGGAAAATTGCCGCGACCAGTATTGAAGGGCAAAAGCACATTGGTGTCGACGGACCACTGGCTGGCCGCCTGTTTGCCGATCGCGTACTGGCAAACGGTGCCAGCGTGCCGCTGACGGGCAATCTGATGCGCGTCGCTGAAATCGAATTCGCCTTTTGTTTCGGACAAAGGCTCACACCACGCGCTGCACCGTACACCACCGCAGAGGTGCTGGATGCGGTCAGCACGATGCATCCCTCCATTGAAATTCCGGATTCGCGTTTTGAAGATTTCGTCACCGCCGGCGCACCTCAGCTCATCGCGGACATGGCCTGCGCCAATCTGTTCGTGCTGGGGCCGGGGACAACGAGCTGGCGCGAATTTGATTACATCAACGCGCCCATTCGAATCACGCAAAATGAGGCGCCGGTCGATCCCGGTTTTGGTCGGAATGTACTGGGTGATCCGCGCATTGCACTGACCTGGCTGGTCAACGAATTGTCACAACTGGGTATCGCCTGCGAACCTGGTCAGTTCGTGACCACCGGCACCTGCCGCGTTCCGGTCACGGTTGCGCCGAATGATCGAATTCATGCCGACTTTGGTGTGCTGGGAAGCGTTGGCTGTTCTTTCAGCGAGTGAAGCTGATCGCTATCATTTTTATTTTCGCGTGTCGGCCTTGCGTTGCGCGGGGCGCGCATAGGGTGATACCGATGGCTGGCGCTTGACCACGGCGCGTTGGCCCGAGGGCCTGAAAGAAAAATAATCCGGCTCCAGTGCCAGCACCGCATTCTCGGTGACGTCCTGACCAATATTGACGTCGCTGCCCGCCGTCGTTTTCGGTACCACCAGCGTTGAACCTGCTTTGGGTTGCATATTGGCCGGGATCGCATTGGCGCTCCGAATCACCTGGGGCGTGGTCTGGAATTTCGCAGCAATGCTTTCAATGCGCTCGCGTGCCATCGTCACCTTATGCGAGGTCCAAGATGACAGTGCCTGCGTCCAGTTTTTCAGGTTCTCACGGAATTTTTCTGCATTCGGGGTGGGTAGCAGTATCTGGGTATCCGCACTGCCGGTGATCACCGGACTGTTGAATTGCGGATTGAGCGCCTTGAATTCTTCCATCGGCAGCTCGGCCAGTTCAGCGGCGAGATTCAGATCGATATCGCGCGTTTTCTTCACCGACACGAAATAGGGCTTGTTTTCGACCGGTGGTAGTTTCACGCCGAATTGTGCGGGCGAAGCGATCACATTCTTCAGCGCCTGCAGTTTCGGATAGTAATTGCGCGTTTCAGCCGGCATGTAGACCGACAAGCCGTTGTAATCGACAGGCCGGCCTGCCGCCTTCGCGCGTGCAATAGCGCGCATCACCGAACCTTCGCCCCAATTGTAGGCCGCCAGGGCCAGCTGCCAGTCGCCAAACATACCGTGCAATCGCTGCAGGTAGGTCAGGGCAGCATCGGTCGAGGCCACAACATCGCGCCGGTCGTCACGAAACGCGTTTTGCTTCAGATTGAAACTGCGGCCGGTGCTGGGAATGAACTGCCACATGCCGGCCGCTTTGGCATGCGAATACGCCTGGGGGTTGAAGCCGGATTCAATAAAAGGCAGCAGTGCGAGCTCAGTCGGCATCTGACGCTTTTCCAGCTCCTGCACCACATGGAACAAATAGCGTGATGCGCGCTGCGCAGTGCGCTGCACGCCTTCCGGGCGGGCACCGTACCAGAAACTGTGATTGGCGACGAGCGGGTTGTTCAGTTCCTGTATCGCGAAACCTTTGCGTATACGATCCCAGAGATCGCCCTGTCTGGCGTCGGACTCCGTGAATTGCGGATCCAGCAGCTCTGCCGCCGCAGCGGGCATCAGGGTGGCAGGTGTCAGTTCAGGCGTCTGCTGGCCGACGTCTTCATATTGAGCCAGCAGCGTTGCGCGATCAGTTTCGGCACAGGCGGTCACGTGGATGACCGACAGAGCGGTCAGCGCCGTGACATACGCCAGCGAGGCAGGTTTTTTCAGGTACAGCATAGAGTGGCTTCTCCCGGCAGGCTGGCGCTGAGCCGCCTCCGTTTTATCGAACCCGGAGTCTATTGATGACAAGGAAAGGCCGTCAAGCAGAATCTCGCCCTTGATTGATGTCGATATTTTCAATAAGGCAACACCAATTTGGTCTGATCAGGTGCTCGCGGACCGCTCAGAACCTCAACCGGTAGGTTCTTTAGGGAGCACTGAATCAATAACACCTCACACGGATGTGGCGAAAGAAATCACGCTAAACCCTTGATTTTCCTGCACCCCACGTCGCACAGCGCCGCTGGCTCGCCAAAAAATGTCGAGTTATTCAGCGTTTCCCTAATCTTTCATGGAAGAAATATCGGCGAGTACGCGGTTGATTCTGGACGGCTCCTCCGCAAGATTCCGGTAGCCGGCGCTGGTCGGATGGATCTTGTCGGCGGCCAGTGCTGTCTCCGGAACGGTTAGCCAGCTATCGCCCCAGATTTCAGCCACTTCGCGCACCATCTCGCGCTGCAGGGGTTTGACTTTTGGCGGCAGTACCCAGAAAACACGTGTGCCTGCTTTGACGTTTTCGCGGATCTTGTTCAGTTCCGCGATGGTGTTCACGCCTTTGTGATCATTGGTTCCCAGGCTGATAATCAGGCTTTTCGCCGGAAGTTGGGCATTAAAGGCCGGGAAATAATGCTTGTTCCATTGAGATGACGTCCATCCGGTGCGCGCATAACTCACGCACTCCTTGCGAAAATGCGAAATGCCAACCGCGATGCTGTCACCGATAACCAAACATTCGAGCATGGACTGTCCCCTTAAATTAATGCGTTCGCGTCGCATCGGCAGACTGATGATTATTTTGATAATCCTGTCGATATACCGCTGATATCACCGGCATCGCAAATCATGTGCCAGTCAGTGCCTGATGTCGTAGCGCGGCGTCATTTTATTACAAAAAAGGCAATAATCTGATCGGCTTGAGTGCATCTTTATTGCGCTAGCGCAGGAATATTCCGCAAAACAAGTCGGGAATCAGCGGGTTTATGTATCGGCAGTCTGAGCAGGTACGCCCCCAGACCGTTGGAAGATAGGTTGATCCTGCCGATCGGCGACGGGCGGTCACTGGCGGAAAATCGTCAGTCCGGAGGGCTCACCTATAATGAATACCGTTCCGTTATCAAAAAATCACGGCCACCGGACCGAGTGGTATCTCATCAGACTTCCAGCGAGGTCGCAGCCGACATGAAAACCAAATCAAAAATCTTTGTAGTGCTGGCAGCCCTCCTCAGTGCGGCGCTGGTGCTTATTTTCATTTTGAAATCCCCTTCCCCTGAGGCCTATGTGGTTGAGGGCCCGCAATCGCCCGAGGATTTCGAGGTGGATTCCCTCGCGGCCTTTAATCTTTCTCATGTGAAATATCGGGAGACGGAAGCGAAAAACCGGGTGGCGGCCTGTATCAGCAAGCGCTACAAAATTACCTCAGATGCGGCGCGCAAAATCACGCAACTGGCCGAGCAGGTGGCATCAAAGCATCAGCTGGATCCGAATCTGATTCTGGCGATTATTGCCAATGAGTCGAAATTTCATCCGCTGCTGGTCAGCCCGGTCGGTGCGCTCGGGCTGATGCAAATCATGCCGAACGTACACAAGCGCAAACTGGCTGCCTACGGCGGCGAAAACGCAGCGCTGAATCCGGAGGTCAATATGATCATCGGCGCTGCCATCATCAGCAGCTTCATACGTCAGACCGGTTCCCTGGAGGGCGGGTTGGCGATGTACGTGGGTGCAGGATTTGATACCTCGCATCCCTACGTTTACAAAGTCAAATATGAGTTGGACGTATTCCGCGATTGTGCCAACGGCATCAACCGCAGCGCGGCCGATCTGCCGTCAGCCAGATCCGGGAAAACGACAGTGACGGAAAATGACCATCAGCCGTCCGAGCCGGCAGAGGACGCCGAAAAATAATCACTTCGGCGTAACTTCATCGCCGGTTTTCTCGGGAGGCGTGACCGAAGCCGGCAAGCCGCCATCGCTTTTCCAGCCCAGGCTCGACGCCAGTTCCTGCGCGAGACGCTGATAACCCTTGATGGTGAAATGGATCAGGTCTTTCGACATCAGCGCCGGATTGGCCAGCTGCCACGCATACGCTGAGCCCTGTCCCCCCATCGCCGTTTGCATGCTCCAGGTTTTGCACGCATAGCGCGCACCCAGTTCTTTTTGAATGGTGAATATTTTTTCGTGAATCGCAGAGTAGCGCAGCAAGTCCACTGCAGTGTACTCATAGCTCACCCTGGACCGGGCACGATGTCCCTGCTTGTCTTTTTGTGCGTGCGAGTGATGGACCTTGCCAGCTTTTTTGACCTTGCGTACGCGAGGTACCAGAATGCCCCGGTCACCCGGTGCAATTAACAGGCATTCCGATTGCGGAAACACCTGACGCAGATTTTTCAGCGACTGCTCCAGCGT
>JACCDX010938322.1_pt1 | contig 15660 bp, 13 predicted proteins | sample 7449681 | NCBI WGS metagenome assembly JACCDX01 (sample SAMN15323450, study PRJNA562643) | freshwater metagenome | isolation source: river surface water | place: USA:Blue River Watershed | collected 2017-08-18 | reverse complement strand
GGCCTTGAGGATGCGCTGCTGCAGTGCCTGGTTGGCCTCGTGCCACTGGGCGCGGAAGGCTTCGGGGTCGCGCTCGAAGGCGTCGCGCCGGCGCACCACTTCTACGCGCAGCGCCAGGTCTTGCGGGGTGCGCACCTGCACCGCCAGGCCAAAGCGGTCGAGCAGCTGCGGACGCAGCTCGCCCTCTTCGGGGTTGCCGCTGCCCACCAGCACGAAGCGCGCCGGGTGGCGCAGGCTCAGGCCTTCGCGCTCGACCAGGTTCTCGCCGGAGGCGGCCACGTCGATCAGCAGATCCACCAGGTGGTCGTCGAGCAGGTTGACCTCGTCGATGTAGAGAAAGCCCCGGTGCGCCTGGGCCAGCAGGCCGGGCGCGAAGGACTTGATGCCTTGCGAGAGGGCTTTTTCGAGGTCGAGGGCGCCGACCACCCGGTCTTCGGTGGCGCCCAGCGGCAGGTCGACCACGGCCACCGGGCGGCTTTCGATGGGCAGTCTGGGGGCTTTTTTGCCCTTGCCTGTCTGGCCGCCTTCGGGTGGGTTGCAGCGCTCGCACAGGGCGGCAGGGCGTTGGGGGTCGCAGCGAAAGGCGCAGCCGCTGACCACGTCAATGGGCGGCAGCAGGTCGGCCAGGGCGCGCACCGCAGTCGATTTGCCGGTGCCGCGGTCGCCGAGCACGAGCACACCGCCGATGGTCGGGTCGACGGCCACGACCTGGATGGCCAGGGTCATGTCGTCCTGACCGACGATGGCAGCAAAAGGGAAGGTCGAGGCCATGGCGAGTCCGTGATGGGGATGGGGCCATCATCGGAAAGTCACTGCAAAATGTCAAGTTTTATTGACACTTTCCGGTGTTTGCTCGTTCGCTGCGGGCCGCAAGCCGTAGGGTTCCACCAGCGTCCACACGTGGGCCGGCACCATGGACTTGAGCTTGGCCGGCGCCTGCCGGCGCAGGTGCAGGACCGTTTCCACGGCTTTCATTTCCAGTCGGGCGCGTGCGAATTCCAGCCCGCGTGGACCGATGCGCGGCATCAGCCAGCCGACCAGCGGCCGCAGCCAGGCCGGCATGCGGCGCAGTGGCAGGCCGCCGGCGGCGCGTTCGGTATTGGCCAGAAAGCCGCGCACCGCACCCGCACGCCGACCTCGGCTGATGGGGGTCGAGAGCACGACTTCATCGCCCAGCCCGTCGAGCAGTGCCGCGCCGCGCGCGTTGCGCACCAGCAGCCATTGCTGGCCGTCGCCGCCCATGTAGCCCACGGTGATGTCGGCCAGCACGTTGGTGTAGTCCACGCAGGTGCGGCAGGTCAGCGGAAAGAAATCGGGCGGCAGGTCGGCCAGCGGCAGCTGCAGGAAGGGGATCAGGCGTTTGTGCCCCTGGTCGGTGCGGACCTCGACGTGGTAATCGGCGCGAAATTCCAGGTAGTTGATGTCCTGCGGACGCGGCGAAAGGCGGCCGAGGAAGTCGTGGAAATGTTCGGTGCTGGTGTTGTCGGAGCAGGGCGTGCCGATGACGAACAGCGCCTGCAGGCCCTGCTCGCGCTCGAGCTGCGGCTGCAGGGCGCGCAGGGCGTAGATCTGGCAGGGGATGCCGATCACGGCCAGGCGCTTGTACCCTTGCGCGAGTGCGGGCTCGACCTGTTCGATGAGCGGCGCATAGCCCATGCGCATGCCCCGGCATCGCGCCATGTCCTGCGCGCGGGTGACGATCACCGGCATGGGCCGCCAGCGGTCTTCGGGGTGCGGCGCCATGGCGATCACCGCGTCGACCTGGCCGGTGTCCAGCAGGCGTTCGGCCAGCCGCGTGGTCAGGCCGGTCCATTGCGCACCGGCCAGCGGCTGGCGCAGGCGGGCAGCGTGCATCTGCTGGTAGGGGCCGAAGAACAGTTCGTCGGGCTGCGCCGCGTCTTCCAGCCGCGCGCGCCCATGGACCCGGCGCTCCAGCGCGGGGTAATCGGGCGCGATGAACTGGCAGGCCTGGCCGCAACGCGCGGGCTGCGCGGTGCGCGAGACGCCGCAGTCGGTGCACAGGCGCCGGTGCGGCTGGGCGTCGCTCATGCGCCTGCGCTGCCCAGCGGGTTCACGCCGATCCAGCGTGCGTGCAGGCCGCCCCAGAGGAACAGGGCCCAGACGGCCGTGCCGACCAGCACGGTGAGTCCTGTGGCCACCCCGCTCGCCGGAACCGAGGCGCTGGCCGGTGCCGGGCGCCGACGGGCCGAGCGGAACACCAGCACGGCCCAGACCAGGAAGGTCCCAAAGAGCATGAGGTCGGCCAGCGTGCCATTGGCCAGCAGATGGGCCAGGGCCCAGACCTTCACGCCCAGCGTCATCGGATGGCCCAGGCGTGCGCGGATGCCGTTGCGCGGCACATAGGCCGCCACCAGCAGCACCATCGACACCCACATCAGCAAAAAGCTGGCATGCACAAGGCCCCGCGGGGGTGTCCAGATGGCCACCGGCTCCAGGCGCGCCTGGCCATAGCCGATGACGATCAGCACCAGCCCGGCGCCGGCGACCAGCGAGTACAGGCCCTTGTAGGGCAGTGCGCCCCATTTCGCACGGCGTTGTGCGCGCCACTCGGGCGCCAGCGTCTGCAGGCAGTGCACGCCCAGGAACAGCAGCAGTCCGATCAAAAGTGTCAGCATGGGAAGAGGCCTTGAAGTGGCAGTTGAAGTGGACACTCCCATTCTGTCACGCCGGGCGGGTGGCCGCCAGTCGGACCAGATGGCTGGTCCAAAGTGGCCGCAGACTTTTCCGCCTGATTTGCTCAAGTACCGCAGGAAGCTGTTTGTCCAGAACAAAATGGGGCCACAATGCCTCTGTCCAGAATGTCCTGGTCCAGCTTTTTCAAGGAGTCCCGAATGTCCACAGAGAAGAAAAGCACCCGCCGGGTGTTCATGATGCAGATGGCTACAGCGACAGGCGCGGTGCTCGTGGCCGAGCAAGCCACCGCCCAGGCCATGGTGGCCGAGAACGACCCCCAAGCTGCAGGCGTGGGCTACAAGGCCGATGCCAGCAAGGTTGACAAGGCCAAGTACCCCAAATATGCCGCCGGCCAGAATTGCGCCAACTGTGCGCTCTACCAGGGCAAGGCCGGCTCTGCCAGCGGTGGCTGTGGCCTGTTCCCGGGCAAGCAGGTGTCGGCCAAGGGCTGGTGCTCGGCCTGGGCCAAGAAGGCCTGATCTACAGGATCATTTCTGCGAGGGGTGGCCGACACTGTCGGCCGCCCCTTTTTTATGGCGGTGACGGAGTGAGGATGAGGCAGGTGATGCGGGCTGTGCGGGTGGGCGGGCAGTGGGCCGCACCAGGCCTGTGCCTTGCCCCTATTCCGATGCCGGGTCTGCCGCGCTCCGCTCCTTGAGGCGCGAGACCATGTAGCCCGAAGCCTGCATCAGGTGTTCGCGGGCCAGTTTTTCGGCGGCATCGGGGTCGCCGGTGGCGATGGCCTCCAGAATCGCGGCATGCTGGTCCCAGATGTCGCGCGGACTCTGGTCCTTGACCAGTACCTCGCCCATGGCGCGCTGGGTGTAGGTGAGGTGGGTGTCCATGGCCGGGCCGATCAGTGGATTGCCGGCGAGCTCGTAGAGGAATTCATGGAAGCGGATGTCTGCAGCAATCATCTTGGGCACCGAACCACTGGCCACCGCTTTGCGACCCGCTTCTATGAGGGCGGTGCCCTGCTTGCGCGCCCGCTCCGCCTGGTTCTCTGCAGCCAGCCGGCAAGCCATGCCCTCGATGGCCGCGCGGATCTGGTAGACATGTTCGACGCGGTCCGGGTTGAGCGGGGTGACGATCAGCCCACGGCCACCGGCGTCGCGCAGCACACCCTGGTTGCGCAGGAGCAAGAGCGCCTGCTGCACCGGCTGGCGTGACACGCCCAGGGCCTGGGCGATCTGTTCCTGGATGATGCGCTCGCCCGGCTTGAGCTGACCCGAGGCGATTTCACTGAGCAAGGCGTCGCGGACCTGTTCAACGAGGTTGGGGACTTGGGCGATGGCTTTCATAAGGCAGCTAGTCTAGCGCGTGCCCAGCGCCGGCCGGGACGCTTCATGCGGTGGCTGTACTCATCTGATCGCGCAGGATGCGGTGCAGGATTTTGCCCGTGGCTGTGCGTGGCATGTCGCTGTCGGCCACAAAGCGGACCGATTGCGGGCGCTTGTAGCCGGCCATGCGACCGCGGCACCAATCGATCAGTTCTTCCTCTGTCATGGTTTGTCCGTGATGCAGCACCACCACCGCGTGCACGGCCTCACCCCATTTGTCGTGGGGCATACCAATGACGGCCACATCCTTGATCTTGTCGTGTGCGCCGAGGATGGCCTCGACTTCGGAGGGGTAAATGTTCTCGCCACCGCTGATGATCATGTTGCTCTTGCGATCGACCAGGTGGATGAAGCCGTCGGCATCGCGACGGGCCATGTCGCCCACCGAACACCAGTCTCCGCGAAAAGCCTCGGCGGTCTTTTCGGAGTTTTTCCAGTAACCATCGAAGACATACGGCGTGCGCGAGAACAGTTCGCCCACCTCCCCGTCGGGCACTTCGCGTCCCTGGGGGTCCAGCAGGCGAATCGGACCGGAGCCTGCCCATTCGCGGCCCACGGTGCCCAGACGCTCGATCTGCTCGTGCGGGCGCAGCAAGGTCACCCAGCCGGCTTCGGTCGAGCCATACAGTTCGTAGAGCTTGCCGTTGCGGAAGAACGCCATGATGGCCAGCTTGGTTTCCTTGCGCGCCGGCGCCGATGAAATCATCAGCTTTTCCACGGCGCTGACGTCGTAACGGGATTTCACCGCCTCGGGCAGGCCGAGCATCATGATGTAGTGGGTCGGCACCAGCGAGGTGAAGGTCACGTGCTCTGCGGCCAGCGTGGCCAGCAGGGCCTCGGGATCGAAGCTGCGGCGGTCGTCGATGACGCAGGTGGCGCCCAGGTGCACAAAGGTGTGGCTGAAGTACAGCGAGTTGGCGTGGCACATGGGCATCACCAGCAGGGCGGTGTCGTTCGGAGTGAAACCCATCTCCAGCGCGGTCGCCAGCGCGATCAGCGTACTGCCCTCGTGGCTGCGGACGGCGCCCTTGGGCCGGCCGGTGGTGCCGGAGGTGTACATGAGGGCACTCATGTCGCCCGGCAGCACCTGTACGGGGGGCAGATTGGCGGGGGCGCTTTCGATCAGCTGCTCGTAGCGCGTCCAGCCTGCGGGCACCTCGTTGCCAAAGCCGATCCAGGCGCCCGGTTCCAGCCCCAGGCTCTGGCGCAGCGGTTCCACCACCGGGGCCAGAGCGTCCTGCACGATGAAGGCGCGGGTCTCGCTGTGCTCGGCAATGTAGGCGATCTCGGGGGCCGTCAGGCGGAAGTTCAGCGGCACCGCCACCAGCCCGGCACGGGCCAGCGCGGCATAGATCTCCATCCACTCCAGGCAGTTGTAGGCCAGCAGGGCAACGCGGTCGCCCTTTTGCAGGCCATTGGCCAGCAGGCCGGCGGCCAGGCGCTCGGTGCGCTCATGCCATTGGGCGAAAGTCAGGCTGCGGCGCGAATCGCGCACGGCGAGTTTGCCGGGGCTCAGGCGGGCGTGGGTGGCGACGGCGTCGCTCAGAGTGTTGAGGCGGTTCATGTGAGTGTGTCTCCAGCAGCGGCAGAGGGCCGAATGGCTCGAATCATAGTATTCTGAATTCAGAATGCACTAGGGAAACTACCGATGCGATAGAACTCTGAATTCAGAATACTTGGACCTGTCCGCTGGACACCCAACCTTACCGGCGCTCAGCCAGCGCCTCCAAAACCAGGAGACCCCCCATGATTCAACGCAGACAATTCCTTCAGGCAGGCGCCGTGGCATCCAGCGCACTGGTGCCCGGCCTCGGGCTGGCGCAGGGCAAGGCACCCGAATTCAAGTTCAAACTGGGCACCGATCTGCCGGTGACGCATTCGGTGAACGTGCGTCTGAAAGAGGCCATTGCCGCCATCCACACTGAGACCGGCGGTCGTGTGGCGATCGAGCTGTTCCCCAACAACCAGCTGGGCAGCGACTCGGACATGATGTCCCAGATCCGATCGGGCGCACTTGAACTGGCGACCTTCCCGGGCACCGTGATGTCGACCCTGATCCCCGCCACCGCGCTGACCGGTGCGGGTTTCCTGTTCTCGGGCTACGACAAGGTCTGGGCCGCGATGGACGGCCCGGTCGGCGACCACATCCGAGGAGCCATCGAAAAGACCAATCTGGTGCCCTTCAGCACGGTCTGGGATAACGGCTTCCGGCAGATCACGACCAGCACGCGCCCCATTCGCTCGCCCGAAGACCTCAAGAACTTCAAGATCCGTGTGCCGGTCGTGCCGTTGTGGGTCAACATGTTCCGCTCGCTGGGCGCCGCGCCCGTGAGCCTGCCGTTGTCGGAGGCTTACCAGGCCCTGCAGACCAAGGTGGCCGACGGCCAGGAGAACCCGCTGGCCCTGATCGACACGGCCAAGTTCTTCGAGGTCCAGAAGTACTGCTCGCTGACCAACCACTCCTGGGATGGTTTCTGGTTCGTCGCCAACAAGCCGTTGTGGCAAAGCCTGCCCAACGACATCAAGCAAGTCATGTCGCGACACATCAACGCCGCTGCACGTCGTCAGCGCGATGACATTGCCCGCGCCAATGTCGACTTGCAAAAGCAGCTGGAGGCCAAAGGTCTCGTGTTCAACACCGTGGACACCACGGCGTTCCGCAAGACATTGCAGGCTGGTGGCTTCTATACCCAGGTCAAGGAGCGCTTCGGCCCTGAAGCCTGGTCGCTGCTGCAGCCCTACGTCGGCCAGGCCGTCTGAGGTGAAACATGAGTGCCCAGCTTGACAGTCTGGAACACCTGTCTGCCGGCTTCCCGGCAGGCAGGGGTGCGCGTGCGCACATGGCGGTGATCGACTTCGCCGAAAAGAGCATCGGCCGCACTGTGGAGGTCATGGCCGCAGCATTGATTGCCGCGGAGATCGCCATCCTGTTGGCCGCCGTGGTGTCGCGCTACTGGTTGCATGCGCCACTGGTGTGGAGCGATGAGGTTGCTTCGCTGCTGTTCCTGTGGCTGTCGGTGCTGGGTGCCGTGATTGCATTTCGTCGCGGCGAGCACATGCGCATGACGGCGCTGGTGGGCAAGCTCAGTACGCATGCGCGAACGCTGGCAGACACGCTGGCCATTGCGGCATCGCTGGGTTTTCTGGTCATGCAGGTGCCTGCCGCTTTGCGCTACGCCCACGAAGAAGCCGCCATCCTGACGCCGGCACTGGAGATTTCTGCGGCCTGGCGGGCTTCTGCTTTGCCGGTGGGGCTTGCGCTGATGGCAGCGATCACGCTGTTGCGCTTGCTGCGGCAGTCGCCTGGGCGGCAGGCCTTGTGGTCAGTGGTGGCCGTGGCTGGTGTGTTTGCTGGCATGGTGGCCTTGGCACCCCTGTTTCAGGGGTTGGGCCAGATCAACTTGCTGATTTTCTTTGTCGGCATCACCGGGCTCTGTGTGTTTGCGGGTGTGCCGATCGCAGTGTCCTTCGGTCTGGCGACGCTGGGCTTTCTGGCGCTGACCACGCGGTTGCCGATTGGCGTGATGATCGGGCGCATGGAAGAGGGCATGTCGCATGTGGTGTTGTTGTCGGTGCCTCTGTTCGTGTTCCTCGGCTTGCTGATCGAAATGACCGGCATGGCCCGTGCCATGGTGGCCTTCCTGGCCAGCCTGCTGGGGCATGTGCGCGGTGGCCTGTCCTATGTGCTGCTGGGTGCGATGTACCTGGTCTCTGGCATTTCCGGCTCCAAGGTGGCCGACATGGCGGCAGTAGCCCCGGTGCTGTTTCCGGAAATGCGCAAACGTGGCGCCAAGGACGGCGATCTTGTGGCGCTGCTGTCGGCCAGTGGTGCCCAGACGGAGACGATTCCCCCGAGCCTGGTGCTGATCACCATCGGCTCGGTCACCGGGGTATCGATTGCGGCCTTGTTCACGGGGGGCATGCTGCCGGGCCTGGTGATGGGCCTGGCCCTGTGCGTGGTGATCGGCTGGCGTTACCGCGGCGAGAACCTCGAGCATGTGCGCAAGGCCAGTGGGCATGAGGTGGGCAAAGCCTTGCTGGTGGCCTTGCCCGCGATGGCCCTGCCTTTCGTGATCCGCGCTGCAGTGGTGGAGGGTGTGGCCACGGCCACCGAAGTTTCCACCCTGGGCATCGCCTATGCCGTGGTGGCGGGGCTGGTGTTCTACCGTCAATTTGATGTGCAGCGGCTCATGCCGATGCTGGTGGAGACGGCAGCCCTGACCGGGGCCATCCTCTTCATCATCGGCACTGCCAACGGCATGGCCTGGTCGCTCACCCAGTCGGGGTTCTCTGCACAACTGGCGCAGCTCATGGGCAGCCTGCCCGGAGGCACGGCCATGTTCCTGCTGGTGTCCGTGCTGGCTTTCATTGTGCTGGGCAGCGTGCTCGAAGGCATTCCGGCGATCGTGCTGTTCGGTCCGCTGCTCTTTCCTATTGCCCGCCAGATGGGGGTGCACGAAGTGCACTACGCCATGGTGGTGGTGTTGGCCATGGGCGTCGGCCTGTTTGCACCCCCCTTCGGGGTAGGTTACTACGCCGCCTGCGCCATCGGCCGTGTCGATCCGCGCGAGGGCATGAGGCCGATCCTGGGCTATGTGATGGCGCTGCTTGTGGGGCTGGCGGTGGTCACTGCGGTGCCCTGGATCTCGACGGGCTTTCTGGATGCCCGATAAACAATGAAGGAAACCTGATGAGTTCACCCCTGGTGACCGAACGCAGCACGGCTGCATGGATTGCGCGCTGCCTGAAAGCGCGTGGCGTGGACCGCGTCTTTGCCCTGTGCGGCGGCCACATCATGCCGCTGTGGATGCGGCTGGATGCCGAAGGCATCCGCATCATCGACGTGCGTGACGAACGTGCAGCCGTCTACATGGCTCACGCCCATGCCGAGCTGACCGGCCAGGTGGGTGTGGCGCTGGTGACCGCAGGCCCCGGCGTGACGAATGCCATGACCGGCATCGCGAATGCCCATGTGGCACGCGCTTCGGTGCTGGTGCTCTCGGGCACACCGCCGCGCGCCCAGGAAAACCGGGGTGCCCTGCAGGACATGGTGCACACCGAATTCGTGCGCCCGCTCACCCGCTATGCCCGCACGGTGCGCGAGCCCGACCTGGTCATGCAGGAGCTGGATGAAGCCATCGCGCGTGCCCAGGGCGTTGGCGGCGAGCCCGGCCCGGTCTACATCGATTTTCCGGTGGACACACTGCGGGCCGAGCCGAGCGCAGCCATGCAGCTGCCCGAATGGCTGGCCCCTCGTCGCAAGCCTCGGCTGCAGCCCGATCCGGCGGCGGTGGCCGAGGCGGTCGAGTTCTTGTGGTCGGCACGTCGTCCGCTGGTCATCAGCGGGCGCGGTGCGCGTGGCGCCAGTGCGCAGCTGATCCGCTTGCTCGACAAGCTGGGCGCGGTGTACCTGGACACCGGTGAAAGTCGTGGACTGGTGCCCGAGTCGCACCCCGCCGTGGTGGCGGCGATGCGAGGCACCGTGATGACCGAGGCCGATGTGGTCATCACCCTGGGCCGCAAGCTGGACTTTCAGCTCGCTTATGGCTCGCCTGCGGTGTTTGGCAATGCGCGTTTTGTGCGGATTGCCGACACCCCGGCCGAGATGCGTGACAACCGCCGCGGTGCAGCCGAGGTGCTGGGTTCGGTCGATGCCGTGCTGGATGCCATCCTGGCGGCTGCTGGCGACCGGCAGCCCGCCAGCGATCGGCAGTGGGCGCAGCAGGCCCGGACGCAGCACGAAGCCCGCTCGCAAAAGCTGCTGACCTCCATGCAGCAGGCGCCAGCCGGCAGCGATGGCCGCATGCACCCCAACCGCCTGCTGGCGGCGCTGCGCCAAGCTTTGCCGGCCGACAGTGTGGTGGTGGCCGATGGTGGCGACTTCCTGAGCTTTGCCCGCGTGGGTTTGCCTACCAACACTTACCTGGACCCGGGCTCGCTCGGCTGCATCGGTGTGGGCACGCCCTTTGGCGTGGCCGCCAGCCTGGCGCTGCCGGGCCGCACCGTGGTGGTGGCCACGGGCGATGGGGCCTTTGGCTTCAACGCCATGGAAATCGACACCGCCGCGCGCCACCAGGCGCCGGTGCTGATCGTGGTGGCCAACAACGGTTCCTGGGCGATCGAGGTGCGCGACCAGCAGGAAACGCATGGCAAGGTGGTCGGCACGCGGCTGCAATACGCCGATCACGCGGCCATGGCACGCGGATTTGGCCTGCACGCCGAGCGCGTGGAGCGGACAGAAGATCTGCCCGCAGCGATTGGACGCGCCTTGCAGAACCTGCCGGCCTTGCTGGACGTGGTGGTCACCCCCGAAGCGGCGTCTTCCGACGCCAAGTCCGGTCTGGCCTGGGTGCCGGACTTGCAGGCGCTGGGCGCCTGGGACGAAGCAGAAGAACGCTGGAGAAAAACACAAGGAGCCTCGGCATGATCGATTTCGCACTCACGCCTGAACTGCAGGCCCTGCAGCAGAAGGTGCGCACCTTCATCGCCGGGCAGATCATCCCCATGGAGTCGGACCCGCGCCAGGGAGCGCACGGGCCCGAGGAATCCCTGCGCCTCGATCTGGTGGCCAAGGCCCGCCAGGCGGGCCTGCTCTCGCCGCACGCCGAGCGCGAGTATGGCGGTCTGGGCCTGAGCCACGTTGGCCGCGCCATCGTCTTCGAAGAAAGCGGTTACTCCACTTTGGGGCCGATCGCCATGAACGTGTTCGCTCCCGACGAGGGCAACATGCACCTGCTGCATGCGGTCGCCACCGGCGAGCAAAAAGAGCGCTGGCTGCGCCCGCTGGTCGAGGGCCGCATCCGCTCGTGTTTTTGCATGACCGAGCCCGCGCCCGGTGCCGGTTCTGACCCGTCACTGCTGGCGACCACGGCCACGCCCGATGGCGATGGCTGGCTGATCTCGGGCCGCAAATGGTTGATCACCGGCGCCGACGGCGCCACGGTGGGCATCGTCATGGCCAATGTGCCTGGTGCAGGTGCCACGATGTTCCTCACGCCCATGGATGCGCCCGGCATCCATCTGGAGCGCAACATGGACACGCTGGACCGCTGCTTTCCGGGCGGCCATGGTGTGCTGCGTTTTGACCAATTGCGCGTGGGCCCGGCCGATGTGCTGGGCGAAGTGGGACAGGGCTACCGATACGCGCAGGTGCGCCTGTCGCCCGCACGCCTGACGCACTGCATGCGCTGGCTGGGTGCGGCACGCCGTGCGCACGATGTGGCGCTGGAATACGCCCGCAAGCGCCAGGCCTTTGGCCGTCCCATCGGGCAGCACGAGGGCGTGGGCTTTGCGCTGGCCGACAACGCCATGGACCTGCACCTGGCCCGCCTGGCCACCTGGCACGCGGCCTGGGTGCTGGACCAGGGGGCTCTGGGTCTGCAGGATTCGAGCCGCGCCAAGGTCATCGTGTCCGAAGCCGTCTGGCGCGTGGTGGACCGCTGCGTGCAGGTGCTGGGAGGGCAAGGGGTGACCGGCGAGACGGTGGTGGCCCGCATCTTTGCCGACATCCGGGGCTTCCGGATTTACGACGGCCCGTCCGAGGTGCACCGCTGGAGCCTGGCCAAGCACCTCGTCAAAGGCACTGCGACGGACACCACGGCATGAGCCGCCTGCCCGATTTCCGACTCGATGGCCAGCGCGTGCTGGTCACGGGCGCCAGCAGCGGCCTTGGTCTGCACTTTGCCGGCACCCTGGCCGCTGCCGGGGCCGAGGTGATGCTGGCCGCCAGGCGCAAGGACCGGCTCGATGGCGCTGTGCAGGCGCTGTGCGATGCCGGCCACCAGGCCAGCGCCGTGGCGCTGGACGTGTGCGACGCCGTCAGCGTGGACACCCTGATGGACCGTCTGGCCGCTGCCCATCAGCTGCCCGATGTGCTGGTGCACTGCGCGGGTGTGGCGGTGTCCAAACCGTTGCTGGAACAGACCGAAGCCGACTGGGACCAGGTGCTCGACACCAACCTCAAGGGGGCCTGGCTGGTGGGCCAGCGCTGGGCGCGCCACCGGGTGGCGGCTGGACAAGGCGGTGCGATCGTGAACATCGCGTCCATCACCGGCGAGCGCGTCGCGGGTGGTGTGGCGCCCTACGCCACGTCCAAGGCCGGTCTGCTGCACCTCACGCGCCAGATGGCGCTGGAGCTGGCCAGGCACGGCATCCGTGTCAACGCGCTTGCCCCCGGCTATGTGCGTACCGATCTGAATGCCGACTTTCTGGCCAGCTCGGCCGGCGAGCGGCTGCGCAGCCGCATTCCGCAGCAACGCTTTGGTGAGCCGCATGACCTGGACGGCCCTTTGCTCCTGCTGTGCTCTGCGGCGGGCAGCTTCATGACCGGCAGCGTGGTGTGTGCCGACGGCGGTCATCTCGTGGGCAGCCTGTGAGTCCCCTTGAGCAACAGGCCTTGACGGCATGGTGGAGGCGCGAGATCGGTCCGTTGGGCGCGCCGCTGCGCTTTGATGCGCTGACCGGTGGCCAGTCCAACCCGACCTACCGGGTGAGCTCGGGAGACCAACGCTGGGTGCTGCGCAGTCAGCCCACAGGCCCGTTGCTGGCGTCGGCCCATGCCGTGGACCGTGAATACCGGGTCATGCAGGCCCTGGCCGACACCGATGTGCCGGTGCCACAGATGGTCGCACTGTGCATGGACCGCAGCGTCATCGGTCGCGCCTTTTATGTCATGGAATTCATCGAGGCCCGGGTTTTCATGGACCCCAGCCTGCCCGGCATGCATCATCAGGAGCGTGCGGCCATCTACGGCGAGCTGCAGCGTGTGGCGGCGGCCATCCACCGTGTCGATCCGCTGGCCGCAGGGCTGGCGGGATTTGGTCGTGCCGAGAACTACCGCACGCGCCAGCTGCAGCGCTGGATCACGCAGTACCGTGCCACACAGACCGAGACCATGCAATCGATGGAGCTTCTGATCGGCTGGCTTGAGCGCCACGCGCCCGCAGCCGCATCGACCGGGCTGGTGCACGGTGACCTGCGTCTGGACAACATGCTGTTTCACCCAACTGAGCCGCGCGTGCTGGCCGTGATCGACTGGGAACTCTCGACCCTGGGCGATCCGGAGGTGGATTTTTCCTACCACTGCATGGCCTGGCGCCTGACTTCGCAGGAATTTCGCGGCATGCGCGAACACGATCTGGCCGCACTCGGCATTCCGTCAGAGCAGGAACACCTGCAAGCCTGGTGCCGCCTGACAGGACGCGAGCCTCCACCACACTGGGATTACCTGATGGTCTTCAACATGTTCCGTCTCGCTGCCATCCTGCAGGGCATCCGTTTTCGCGCGCAGCAGGGCAATGCCGCTTCGGCCGATGCGCAGCGCACCGGCGCGCGTGCCCGCCTGCTGGCCGATGCCGGCTGGCGCCTGGCGCAATCGCTGGGCTGACCGGGGAAAAGCCTTGGACGTTCTGAGCAACATCCTGTCGGTGACCTTTCCGTTTTTTGGCCTGGTGCTGTGTGGCTACCTGGTGGCCTGGCGGGGCTGGATTGGGCTGGACACCATTCCCGGCCTGAATTTCTATGTGCTTTACCTGGCGCTGCCGGCCATGCTGCTGCGCTTTGCGGCCACCACGCCCATGGCCAGCCTGATGTCCCCAGGCATCGTCATCACCTACCTGCTGTGTGCCTTGTGCATGCTGGCGCTCTCCGTGGCCCTGAGCCGACGCGGCGGCATGGGCTGGAACGATGCCTCGTTTGGGGCCCTGGTGGCGGCTTTCCCCAACTCGGGCTTCATGGGGGTGCCTCTGCTCGTGGCCCTGCTGGGAGCGTCAGCTGCTGCGCCGTCGATCGTTGCCCTGTCGCTGGACATGGTGGTGACCTCGTCGCTGTGCATCGCGCTTTCAAGGCTCGATGCACAAAGCGCTGCGGGTGCAGGACGTGCCGCTCGCCAGGCACTCAAGGGCATGGCAGTCAACCCGCTGCCCTGGTCCATTTTGATGGGCAGCCTGCTCTCGGCCACACAGTTCGAACTGCCTGCAGCGCTGACAGCGTGGCTCAATCTGCTGGCGCAATCGGCCTCACCGGTGGCGCTGTTCACGCTGGGTTGCGTGCTGGCGCGCACCCGTCAGCAGGCACAGCTTGCCCCTGCAGCGAAATCGCGCGATGTGGGCAAGATCATCGGCCTGAAGCTGCTGCTCCACCCTCTGCTGGTGTGGTCTGCTGGCCATTGGCTGATGGCAGCGGGTCTGCCGCTGGATCCTTTCAGTGCCATGGTGCTGGTGCTGGTGGCGGCCTTGCCCAGTGCCAGCAATGTGCCCATGCTGGCCGAGCGCTTTGGTGCCGACGCGGGGCGGCTGGCGCGGGCGGTGATGGCCAGCACGGCCATCGCCTTTGCCACTTTCACGCTGGTGGTGATGGTGGTGGTGCCCCCCACGCTGATCCAGGCATGATGCGCAGCGGTATTCGCTGAATTTGGAGCAGACCATGAAATTCATCGACACCCCCGTCCTGCGCGTCGGCTATGAAGAGTGGAACCCCGAGGCCGAACACGCCGTGGTGCTCCTGCACGGCTGGCCCGACAGCCCGCGCACCTGGGCACAGGTGGCCCCTCGCCTGGCCGAACAGGGCTGGCGCGTGATCGTGCCCGCCTTGCGGGGCTTTTCACCGACCACCTTCCTGCGGACAGACACTCCTCGCAGCGGCCAGCTCTCTGCGCTGGGGCGCGATGTTCTGGAACTGATCGATGCCTTGCAGCTCCAGCGCCCTGCGCTCGTGGGCCACGACTGGGGCGCTCGCGCCGCTGCCAATGCCTGCGTGCTGCAACCGGGCGTTGCCAGTCACCTGGTGTTGCTGTCGGTGGCCTATGGCACCCATCTGCCTTCGCAGAACCTGTCCTTCGATCAGGCACGCAATTACTGGTACCACTGGTACATGGCCACACCACGCGGTCAGCGGGACGTCCGTGTCTCGGGCAAGGCCTTTGCCCGGATCATGTGGGACACCTGGTCGCCCACGGGCTGGTACACGCCCGAGGAGTTCGAAGCTACCGCAAAGGCTTTTGACAACACCGATTGGCCGGAAGTGACGCTGCACTCCTACCAGCACCGCTGGGGCCATGCAGCGGGCGATGCGCGCTACGCCGAGGACGAGCAGGCGCTGGCCCAGGTGATGCCGCTGGATGTGCCCACGCTGGTGCTGCACGGCGGCGCTGACGGCGTCAATGCACCGCAAACTTCCGAGGACCGGGACAAGTATTTTCTGAACCGCTACGAGCGCAAGGTGCTGCCCGGTCTCGGACATTTTCCACAGCGCGAGGCCCCGGAGCGCATCAGCGCGGAACTGCTGGCCTTTCTTCGGTCTGAACCCATCGCCGCAGCCCCATGACGATCTGTTCAAAGCGCTGGCCTGAGCAAGGCCACGCCAGGCCTTCAGCACATGCGCAGTTTCACCTGCCCTTGAAGCTGCAGCATGTCCTGCGACTGGCACAGTGCAGTGCCCGCATGCATCACAGCTGCAGCCCCGGCAGCCACGGCGCTGGCCAGCGCCCGATGCGGATCACCATGCTGATCGAGGGCCCAGACCAGGGCGGCCAGAAAGCTGTCGCCTGCGCCCACGCTGCTGCTCACCTTCACAGGCAAGGCATCGGCATGCAGACAGGCTTGGGCGGTGACCAGCATGGCGCCCTGAG
>JACCDX010317977.1_pt1 | contig 15667 bp, 16 predicted proteins | sample 7449681 | NCBI WGS metagenome assembly JACCDX01 (sample SAMN15323450, study PRJNA562643) | freshwater metagenome | isolation source: river surface water | place: USA:Blue River Watershed | collected 2017-08-18 | reverse complement strand
CCTTTAAGCTATCAGGGCTTATTTGGTACGGGTACCCGGACTCGAACCGGGACGCATAGCGGGAGATTTTAAGTCTCCTGTGTCTACCTATTCCACCATACCCGCTCTGTGAATCTTTATTCGCTTGTATCCTTTGCAGTCCTTACCGGGTGAATCAGCACGCGTTCTCCAGTCAAACAACTGACAAAGGCCACCGCCTCCGCGGAACAACCTCCAGTATCCTATCTTCAAAAAATGTTTACAACTACCACAAGAATTTGTCATTTGGTACCTCCACTAGGATTCGAACCTAGATCATCCCCTCATCTAGAGGCATCGCCGGAGTATAAGGCCGGAGCTTTACCGTTAAGCTATAGAGGCAAATGGCACGGCGTGCAGGAATCGAACCCACATTCAAGAGGTAGAAGCTCTTTGTATTATCCATTATACTAACGCCGTTCAACTGAATATTATACTCTTAACTTCTTCGAAATACCACTCACCAGCATCTTTTATTCTAAACGTCAAAAGAACTCTTTGCTCAGACGACTCGCTGTTATCAAAATCGTGATATATCTCTGTGTTTAACAACACACCCTTTCCCTGCTGAGCCGTCATTTGATGAATTGGTTTGTGATTTGCTTTATCAAACCCAACCGCTTCACGCGAATACCCACCGAGTGTATCGATTGAGTATTGTACGAGATCTTTGTCATCATACCAACTGGTTATACACTTATCATCACGTATATCAATTCCGTAGTTGATACTTACCCTATGATCTAATCCATCTTTATGCGCTCGGTAATAGAAACCAGGCCTTGTAATAAAGAGTGAAACACGACGTTCATTGATAGGAATCTTATCAGCAAACGGTAGTAAGTTAATCATGCTGATTGCATCTACTCGCTGCAAGGGGTGATGAATAAACCCAACCCGAGGCTGCACCTGCATGTCGATGCCGAGCGCTTTCACTGCTTCTACTATTTGCTCGATTCCCGTATGCTCAAACTCAACAAAATACGGGCTGTTATCTTTTGTAATATTATACATCTGTACTGGTGCTGATGACCAGAATCGAACTGGTGACCTTCTCCTTACCAAGGAGGTGCGCTACCTACTGTGCCACATCAGCTATTTTCAAATATTCTTCATAAAGTGCTTCCCAATTCAGGATCCACTGTTTATATTTATGTGGACAAGGTGGAAATCGGTATTCGGGAGGATTGGGCGATATGTGATCCAAACCTAAAACACTTCTCAAAAACTGGACATCACCAACAACGACATCTTCATAGTAAATAGTGTGTACTCTTTTGTAAGGCAGCGATATATCAATATCATCATACCACCTCAGGAGATTAGTTGCAAGTTTTTGAAACCTCTCCACGCTAACTACTCTCGGTATCGGTGATTTGTCTGTGTAGTGATGCCACTCACCTGTAATATACGCGGTGATATGACTCATGCAGGTTTCAAAATGATTACGTCGCTTACTAACAATGAGGGTAACGTCCTGGGGAAGTATTCCAAGATCGCCCACAATGTCTTTATTGTGGGTGTGCATGACGACGTTAGAGCTTATTGCACGAGCACGATTGAGACCGTTAATGCTGTCTTCTGATGTGCCTATAGCACTACACACGCCTCCTGGCCAACTATATTGTGTGCCATCTCTATCCTCTATTGGATTGGACAATTTATCGCGAAGGTAATTACTACCCGTGCGGCCACAGCCAAGTATTATGTAAAGATTGGTACCCTCGATGAGATTTGAACTCATAAAACTCTTCCTTTTGAGAGAAGTGACTTTGCCAATTTGTCCACGAGGGCGTGTTGGTGGAAGACGTGGGAGTCGAACCCACTGACCCACTTTCGTGAGCCTACGGATTAGCAATCCGCTGCATTACCGTCCTGCCCGTCTTCCTATAAACCCGGTATTGTTTCTTTTCTTGTTTGAACCATGTCCTCGCGCATTACACCTATGTAGTTGTATCGATCAAAAGGATCATGATTTGTCATTCCAACAGGTAATGTGTTAAACGAAAGGATATATCTTTCGGATTGTGTCTGACTCATGCGATTGAGACCCGTGCCGTGTTCTAACCATGCAGGAAAGATGTACAGCGTACCTTCTTCAAAAAACGTAGTGCGCGATTTTGCCAACACAAGTGGATTACCATTCTTTGCTGGAACAATCTGCGTGTGGTTATACGGAGCGTGGAATGTTGTTCCAACGTTTGTTATGTTACCATGTAAGTAATAGACGCCAGCTAGAAATGAATTTCCATGCGAGTGTCTGTGATGCCCACCATTATCCACTTGCTTCGTAGCCCACAAGCCTGTCATCTGGATATCGGGCTTATAACCAAGTTCGTTCATTACCCTGCTTACGTTTTCACACGCAAAAGACACAAAAGGTTGAAACAACTCATTCATATCTAAATTGGGTGAAGTAAATTTCAAATTGCTGCCGGGGACAGTGTTCTCTTTAAACACACTTTCATCCAACAAGTACTCCATAAACTTTGGTTTATACCGTTGATGATCAGCAAATTTAAATTTGTAGATTGGTATAGTAAAAGCGTTAACACATTCCATAAATTCTCCAAATCATTTTGAAACATACTGCCTGGACCACGCATCGTAGGTATCGGTCATCCCCCTACAGCTATTCACAGTATGTTTCAAAATGGGGACTCTTTCGAATCCCCACCAACCTTACTTAAAGGGCGTACCGGTCGACCATTACAGTCTTCAGCATGATACCTTCTGGTGTGAATTGATCCATGTCCGTAGACAGAACCGACTTCACGATTGCTGGGCTGAATCCGGAGACCAGCGCAACACCAGACTTGTCATGCTTAACAGGAACGTTGTCCTTAGCGTTGATGTTCCAGAATACGATAGCTGGTGCTTCGTATCCAGCTTCGCTGTACTTACGCTTGATCATGCCAAGCGCAGTATCGTCGTGCGTCACACATTGGTTGAACTGCATGTCTGACAAGATCAGCAACATTTGTGGCATTTCAGCTTGAGGCACGTTGCCGGCCTTAGCAGTCGATAGAATCTTTTCTAGCGCCTTGTGCAGGTCGGTAGACATATCCCAATTCGACTTAACCATTTGCTGTGCCTTTTGAACCACGTTACCCTTTAGGTGCAGAAGTTCAGGCTTTGAAGAGAAGGTCAGGAACGTGTCCTTGAACTTACCCTTGTTCTTGTCTGCTAGGTACAATCCTAGCGAAACAGCAACGTCCATTGCAGTCGTCTTACCACCGCCAACGCCCGTGTTCATAGAACCAGAAACGTCAACCAGAGGCAGGATGCTTGCATCGCCAACGTAGTTGGGCAGTGCTTCCCATTGAGCCACAATGTGGTCCAATTCAGTTTGACCGAAGTTCAAGCTGTAGTTGAAGCTCGCAACACCCTTCAATACATCGTATGGGTAAACAGCCGCAGCGTTTACCTTAACATCTGCATCGCCAGCCTTCAACTTCGCCACATATTCAGCAAACTTAGCACCGTGGCGCGTGAATGCTTTCTTGTAACGAGAAGCGGCCAGAGAAGGGACGTGAGAATGATTAATATCATCCCACTTACCAGCACACATTTGTTGCTCAACAACGTTGGTCAACTCAACAAGTGACTTGCGGTAGAACTTTGGTGACATTCCAAAATGTGCACGAATCTCTGCTGCCAGAGGTCCTTGACGAGGCGTCCACTTTGCTGCGAGACCGTTCTTCTCACGAAGAGCGTTACCGAGCATTGTAAATGCTTCCCACTTCAGTGTCTTGTCCTTGAAGACAAAAATGTCATCCCAACGACCAATTTCAGGAACTTTTACCAACAGCTTTGCTGCGGCGTTCTTATCATTCGTTTCCAAGTAGGAGAGAATCTGACGGAACAGCTCACGCTCACCGGATCCACCACGAGCATCACGTGCCCACTGTGCAATACGCAATGCGACATCCTTGTCTTCTGCATATGCAGCAACAAAATCCGGGACAATATTCTTGCCACGGGATGCACCAATTTTGAAAAACAAGTCGACACAAGCATTTGTTGTGGACTTACGAGCACGCATGCCGTTTTCCGTGCGCGCAGATTGGTTCTTAACGGCTTCGACAAATGTTGACATAATAAACTCCTTTTGTATCAACAGGTTAAACTTTTTTTTCTAATATGCAAAGAAAATTTTATGTTTGCGGAACTTAACCTAAGTTCAACAGAGTAGGCAGGACAGTAATTATTTTCTGGTCACCCCCATCAGACACTCGTCCTAGTCCTGTGACCCTATCACCAGTCGCTGGTGCTCGATCCTTGCATTCTGCCAGGCTCTATTCCGTGTTCTACGGACAATATTCACCGTTCGGTGACAGTTCAGACCGGCGTTACCCGGCTGTTAGTTTGGTTTGCTGTATCTACTCTAAAATCTCTCAATACGTCAATTGTAACGTAACTTTAATCCTTTGTCAACGGTGACTTCGGTTCGTCGTATAAACCTAGTTCTTGACTGATTCGTACCATTTCATCCAAAGCCCGTTCACGTTTTGCTTTTTCCTCTATCTTATCACGGCCGAAGATAGCGTCCCAACGATTTGCATACTCTTCATTGGAGACGCTAAATGGACGAGGCCGAGATCCTTTTCCACCATCAGACATATTACACTCCTAATTGTTTGTAAACTTCCTCAAGTGAGATTGGACGGTAATCTGTCCGCTCTACACATGCGCAAAAATACCAAGGATCATTTTCAACTGTTCTGTTATGAAGATGACCGTGAACGTTTGCTCTGAATCTACCCTTGCTGTCCGGATGGACAGGGATATGACTAAAGATAATGTTGTTCATTACATGGTATCCTCGGATATCTCTGAAGTGAGCAGTGTAATCTTCAAGACGAAAGATGTCGTGATTACCTTTAATAAGGACTTTGTCACCATTCAAACGATGAAGAACGTTCAGCGCCTTTCTATTGATAACAACATCACCTAGATGATATACCTTGTCGTTGGGGCGAACAGTCTCGTTCCAACGCTTGACCATTTCTTCATCCATCTCTTGTGGGTCATCCCAGGGACGAAGCTTTGTTCCATCATCACGAAGGAACTTACACACCCCAGCATGACCGAAGTGTGTATCACTAACGATAAATGTTGTTGCCATGATAATTCCTTTGTTAAATGGCACCCCGTGATGGACTCGAACCACCGAATGTCGGAATCAAAATCCGATGCCTTACCAACTTGGCGAACGAGGTATAATGGTGGAAGGCTGAGGTATCGATCCCCAACCGGTTGCCCGATCCAACTGTTTTCGAGGCAGTGCTGATCCCTGATCAGTTAACCTTCCATATATGGAGGAAGATGAGAGAGTCGAACTCTGACCGGCTTTCACCAATCTCCCGCTTTCCAGGCGGGCGTCTGTACCACACAGACTACATCTTCCAATTGGCGGGGCATTACATTTGCTGCATGAACTCTTTGGACAGAGTTACCTTTTGTGCCCCATAACTCGGCTGCGCCCCCAGGATTTGAACCTGGACTCCGTCCTTATGATGGAATGAAATTGCGTGCTGAACGTATCCTTTACAGGATCACCTTCTTTACGTGTGCTAACCATTACACTAAGGCGCAATAAAATGGTGGAAGGCAGAGGAGTCGAACCCCATCCGATTCTTCATCAGAACCCAGTTTTCAAGGCTGGTCGGCACACCAACGCGCCTGCATTACCTTCCGTTTATTTGGCATCCCGCCAGGGATTCGAACCCCGTCCAACGGTTTTGGAGACCGCTATGCTGCCGTTAAACACCAGCGAGATATTTTATTTGATTGCAGTAATTGTGTTGAACATAAATCTCGTGTTCACAATCTGCACTTGTTTAAAACCTATTCTCTTTAACTTACTGATATACCATTCAACGGGCAGGGTCAGTAACACACCTTCAAGAGATTGGCGTTTTGTTTCTATTTGATCCATCGTCAAACCATTGTCTTTTTTAAACTGCATGTACAAATAGTCAGTCAGCGGCGTTGGTTCCATCTTATCTGTCAAGACCAAAAGTCCACCATCTTCCATCTGCTGATACACTTCATTCAAGTATTCGCTCTTCTCTTGTATAAAATGTAACGTCCAGTTAATTAAAACCACATCCCACTTTCCTTCGGGAAGTTTGTCGCTGTTGAAAATATGCGATCTAACAGCAGAATTATCTATCATGTCCTGACTATTGTCAACACCAAACGTATGTTCGTACCCTAGCTCGATAAACTTCTGTACAGTATAACCGAGCGCACTTCCTACATCGATAATCTTTATGTCAAAGTTTTGCGGGAACGTGTGTTGAACTATTTGCACACACATATTAAGTACACGGTCGTAATCAGGTATGTGTTGGTGTGCCTCTTGCTGGAACCGCTGCGCAACAGCGCTATCAAATTTCCATTTTTGTCCTGTTGGTACTGGTGGTGGTTGTATTATCGGTATGATTTCCACACTGCTCTGGTCTCTTGTAGTTAATGACGAAGCAACATCCATCATAACATGATTCAGCGGTAGTTCGTTTCTTTGCATTACGTACAGAAACCGTTTTGGTGTTGGTAAAACGTTGTCTTGCTGACGGGATATAAGCGTATGGAAAGGATCAATTTCAACGTCTGTTTGTTTTTTAGGGACGACAATCGAACCTGTAAACTCCGGTAAGAATAAATCCAACGCTGGCGGTGAAACTCGTGACCCAACACCCTTGTAAGCTTCATGCTTGTTTGTTGAACTCAGTCTCATATTTGGTACTATTTCAACGACGGCATCTTTTGCGTGAGCATTTCGCCAAGGATACAGAGAATCAATTACAATGTACTCTGTAGCCACGTTTGCTATCATACGTAACAATGCATAGGGATCAATAAACGCGTAGAGAACACCCATCAAAACAACAACATCATATTTCTGTTGCTGCTGAATACATTTTTGTAGAAAAGTTGTTATGTCTGTGTTATGTATACGGTAAAGGTGCTGCTCCCAGCTAGCTTGAAGCAACTGTTCACTTTGAGCAGCAAATTCTTTCTGCGCTTCTACACCCGTATAGTGCTGACCACCGTTGCTTAATACCCAATGCCCTGTTGCACCGTAACACGAACCTAAATCAAGAACGGTAGCACCGTTAACAATTGACGAAGGTAATGCTGCTTCATGCTTGTACGTAAGATATTGAGCTGTCGTTGGTGTTACACAGCGTGCGCTTCGTACATCCGCTTGAACAAATTGATTATGTTTTTCAAAAAACAACACAGCTTTTTTATTTGGTGCCTCCTCCCCGGATCGAACAGGGTTCCACGGTTCTTCAGACCGCCGCTATGACCACATCAGCTAAAGAGGCTTTGTTTGTTGGTACCTCGTGACGGTAACGATCCGCCGTATCCCACTTGTAAGGAGGGTGTTCTACCTTTAAACTAACGAGGCTCTAAAATATCTTTTGAAATCTTCTGGCATTTCAATAGACGACTTATCTAGTAACACATTTATATTGTCGTACTGATCGTTTCCATTCCACGGAGCACCAGCGGCCAACGTGAGCTTGATCTGATCAGTGTTGTTATTCATACCATGAGGCCAACTTCCGTCCATAATAAACGGTTGCTCTATCTCAGGAGCAGATATGTTACCATCTTTTGTAATGAAATACAACGTGTCTGTGCGACCTTGCAACACAACTCTAAACTTATGCTGCTGCGTGCCCATGCGATGAGGGTCGCAATCAATATGTTCTTTGTTTTCAAAATTAGAGACAGTCTTTAACGCCATTATACGCGTTCGCTGTCCCATCCACGGAAACACTACGTCTTCAAACCACTGCTTAATAACAACAGGAGTGTATTCCGTCCATTCAAAATCCCCCTGCCTGTTATTAAGTGCTCCCTGTGCCCCACCCTGTGCACCTTTTGTCATTAGCGGAAGCATGTTTGTTGCACGGTACGAATCCCAATACCACAGCTTCTGATCTAATTTTAAAATTTCTTCGGAAGCTTTTTGTCTGTCTAACAATGGGAGATTAACGCGAGCAAAAAGAATGTTATCCATAATTATGTAATAGCGTATTGTTTATACTTAGCGTAGCTGCGACTAAGCAGCTCCACATGACGATCATGGTCGATTTCAAAGTGCATGAATATTGTTGTGCGACCTGGTTCATGTTCAACACCGTGGTAGATGTTTGTTTGACCAAGAACATACACATCTGTTTCTTCAGGCATGTTTATGTATTGCTTCTGATCACCACTAGGCAAAAACAACCCTCTATCTCTCGAACCTTTTAGGAGAACACGATAGCCACACGGCTCGTTGTCTCTATTGTTTAAATACAGAGGGTAATCTTCATGTATACGGTTGAAATCTTTATGAACTTTAACATCAGCTACCTGGATGTTAAATTTAATGTTACGGATATTTTTAAACGGAAAGTAATTAAACCATTCTTCCAAAAGAGGGTATTGCTGCAAGAGGACTGGATCCAATTTTCTTTCAGCAAATGAATCGCCTATTGTTTCCGTCATACTACCAAACTTCCAAAATGCCCACGAATGTTTTTGATCAATTTCAAAATTAGGGTATGGAAACTTGGGGATGTCAATAGGCATCCATTTAAGTGTTTGAGGATAATTCATTTGGTACAAAATCTACAAGCAGGATAACACGATCAAATGATGTATTGTTTTTTACGTAGTGTGTTTTTCTATCATCAAACACAAACGAAACACCGTTGCTCCAGTATTTACGCTCACCTTCTACCTCTATGTAACACTCACCTTCCGGTACATCCAATCCCAAGTGAAACCGTAAAAAATTTCCCTGATATCCTTTATGCGGATATATTTCTGTGTTTGCCTTTACACGAGAAAAGGCTGCTGTACCGTGTGTTGGTATATATTTTTTTATGAGATGCGTTGTCAAAGGACACAACACTGACATTTGTTGTATTTGTTCACCACTGGGCCACGTAAACAATGTGGCAACATCCCAATCATGGTTGTACAAATCTTTATTGAAGAAGGGTGATAGTCTAGATGTTGAGCACATATACTCCTGGCGAATTGCTTGCCAGTTTTGCTCAAACAGCTTACAAAAAACAAACGAATTTGAAAAACTACTCATTGTTTATATATGTGGGGTGAAAGGGGGAATCGAACCCTCTCTACTTGTTTCACAGACAAGTGTGCAGCCACTACACCACTAACACCATATAGAAACACACTACGGAATCGAACCGCCTTGCCGGCTACTCACCAAAGTATTGACATTCAAGTAACCCATAACACCTGCCGCTAAACAGGCTCATTACTCTATGCTAGTGTGTTTTTATATGGTGGGCCGACAGGGATTCGAACCCTGACTCTTACCGGTTAAAAGCCGGATGTTTTAGCCATTAAACTATCAGCCCCATATTGGTCCCTCGCCTCAGATTCGAACTGAGACCTCGCGGATTAAGAGTCCGGTACGCTAACCATTGACGCCAGCGAGGGTTGGTCGTAATTAATTGATTTTACGTGCCAACCCTAGACCAATACGGGGCCTAGAGTGACACTAACGTTTTGCACGTTTCATGTCGATCTCCTTTTCATCCATGAATACTCTACACCATCAGGACATTGTCCGTCAACAATAGAATCAACTCCAAACTTACCTACGATTTCAAACTCACCACCCTTAATAGTGACAAATTCATTCTTTTGTTTTGCATACGCCATTGCCTCAGCAAGCGTATCAAACATTTTTTCTTCAATCGAGTACATAATGTACCTTTCAAACTGGCAAGGGGCGTGAGAATCGAACTCACTCACCTACGGTCAAAGCGTAGTATCTGCTCCAATCGATTTGCCCCTAACAAACAACAGGATAGCTTTTTTGCTGTGAGAATCGAACCCACAATTTCTGATTAGAAGTCAGACGTCCTACCATTGGACTAAGCATAAGCTTTTTTTGCTGCAACTATCCTAAACTCTTTACAGTTTACACCAATCGACAAGATTGGTCAACTCTATTTTTCGTTGATCTTTGTTTCCATACTTACGCACCATTCCTAGCACGCGCGGAAGCACGTAGAGAACAAACTCACGCTCTCTATCAGATCTACGTTTAATTTCTGCACTGCTGTATGGCTTACCTTTTAAGTAAGTAATAGCAAGATGCGTTGCACGAGACTCATGACGTACAATGTTACGTCTGTGGTTTACAAGACTGTTGAGCTTCCACACTAGCTCAGCATAGTCTATACCTTCACCACCATGGTGCTTCATGCGTTTGATTAATTTTTTCTCTTCGTGGCGAATGATGCCAGGCTCAAGAGCAAGATGTTTTGATTTGATTTTAAGTTCGATACACATAATTGATTATCCTTTGTTAAATTGAAAAAGTCAAGTTAAGTTAGAATAATCTTACGGCGGTCGAATCTAGGCTGACAATTTCTCCATGTCATTACTCCCTTTAAATGTTGGTGCTTCCAGTGAGATTTGAACTCACCTCAAACCGTTTTAGAGACGGACGCATAAACCACTCTGCCATAGAAGCATGTTTGTATATATGGCTCCGCATCTGGGTAACGATCCCAGCTAATCATTGATTAACAGTCAAGTCCGTGCACCATGCTCGAATTCTGCGGAATAATATTTGGCTGACCAACCTGGGCTCGAACCAGGGACATCTTGATTAACAGTCAAGCGCTCTACCAACTGAGCTATAGGTCAATAAAAATGGAGCCCACGTCCAGCCTCGAACTGGATCCTCCGCGTTACGAGGGCGGCATACCACCAACTAATACTTCGCGGGCTTAAAAACAACAGAATAGCTTTTGCCGACTAAGACAAAGTTACAGTTTGGAAGTCGTTTTGTGTTGCTGCAACTATTCTAAAAATGGTCTCCGTAGAAGGATTTGAACCCTCACCACTGCACCCCAAATGCAGGACGCTACCAGATTACGCCATACGGAGATAAATAATTACCATGTATTATACACTGTACAAGTTATCAAATCAACCTTACAAGCAAGATGCTTTTTGGTCATCTAATACAACTTTTGTACTAACGGAATACAGAGACATTGGTGGGTGTCCACGGAGTCGAACCGCGAATGTTTACCACGAGGGACCGGATTTACAGTCCGGTGATGCACACGCCTTAGCATCAAGACACCCAAAATCAACAGGATAGTTTTTGTCGCTAGACAACCAAAGTTTAGCTTTTAAGTTTGCTGAATCTATCCTAAAACTGGAGCGGGAGGCGAGATTCGAACTCGTCTATTTTAGTTTGGAAGACTAACGTGTAACCGTAAACACTTCACCCGCATTATTTCTCTGGCCCGTCCTGAGCGATTCGAACGCCCAACCTCTGAGTTCGTAGCCCAGTGCACTCTCCAGTTGTGCTAAGGACGGATTAAATTTGGTGGACCGTAGGGGGATCGAACCCCTACCTCTGACTTGCAAGGCCAGCGTGCTCCCATTATCACTAACAGCCCAAATTTTTACGAAACACACTGACAGAAGATTGGTCCAATTGGCTGCTGACCACTTCTGATTAGGGTTGCCACACCCGTGAACTAACAATGCGCTTCGTGAAAATGACTTACTATTTGTCCTATTGTACGCCATAAGTCAAGGCGAGAATGAATTGTGAGCCTAGCGCCTCCCTCATTCGCTAGCATTTTACCCATGTGACAAGCCCGGGTGGGTTAGAGGTACGTAGTAATAGTTGGTACTTGGAGGGCCCACCAATCCGGCCTACGGATTTCTCCTCACAGGGATTTCGAGTTCCTGCTTTCACAACATCTACACTCACAAACTTGGTGCCCTAGGAGAGACTCGAACTCTCAGAACCTGGTTTCTAAGACCAGTACGTATACCAATTCCGTCACCAGGGCAAATACAACAGGTTAGTTTTTTGCTTTTTCAATTACAAGTTGAATGCTTTGATATTGCTGAACCTAACCTAAAAATGGTACCCTGTAGAGGTAACGATCCTCTGTCTCTCGGTTATCAGCCGAGTGCTCTACCTTTGAGCTAACGGGGTGAAATTTGTGGACTCGGTTCGGGCTTTTACCGCTTTCGTTGCTACCTAACTCCTGTGTCCCCCAGTCTAGGCAGTTTTCTTCTGGCCAGAATTTCTGGCGGTCCCAAGGAGTAACGATCTCCTTCTTCGACAGTGACAGTGTCGCGTGCGTCCATGAACACTTTGGAACCAAATCTTAATTGAATACACTGCTGAGTCAGGCGAACATAAACTGTTCCTCTCCGCGGATGCTCTTACGAGAGCAATGCATTCAATTAAGATGTTTGGCTACGTTTTTCAAGTCGCCCCAAACTGAGTTTACAACCCTGTCGCCACCTTTGCTTATTCTGCTGCGTGGATCATCATATCAGTTTCTAGGTCATGCATTTTTGACCCGCTAACGGTGTACTGCCACCGAATCTCTATCGTTAATCAGACGCCTCGGTCACGCTGAGGAGCGGAAACTGGAGTTGGTGACAGGACTCGAACCTGCATAATAAGGATTTGCAATCCTCTGCCTCGCCATTCAGCTACACACCAACATTAAATTACCATTTGTTTTGCTGACGCACTATTTGCTATGTCTCAACGGAGTAGCGGCCGCATTACCGTGTATTGTCATAGTTAGTTAGAGTTGACGTTTACTCAGGCGCTTACGTCAGCAAAACAAATGGTACTGCGTACGGGTAACGATCCCGTCTAGTCAGCTTGAAAGGCTGATGACCTCACCTGAAGTCGAACGCAGTATATGAGTATCATACCCATTTTAGAATACACAGACAACATTGAATTTGTCCACCCCGCCATACGGACGGAGCTAGCTCCACTGCCAACGGCCTAGCCTCAGCCGCGTGTACTCTAAAATGGGCCCTGTGAAAGAACAAGCCTGCACAGGACTCACCATCCACAAATTGTAAAAGAACTGTTTGATTGATTGATCGATGTCATTCAATCGATTCGTCAACTATATCTTTTTTTGAAGATCATGTCAACTGTTAATAACTAGAAATAAAAAACCCCGGAGTTTTTAGGTCCGGGGTTCCTTGTTTATAACTACTAAGAGTCGTAAGTTAGGTTCCCCGCTTCATAAACCAGTCGATGGAGCATGAGCGTGCGACCGGGTTATTATAACCTAGTTGCTCATGGGCTGTCAACTGTTTACTGTTGAGGAACATTCTTCTTACTTTCGTTGAAATTACTATTATGATGCTATATATAAAACTTTTTGCATTGACACACAATTAATTTATTTTTTTCATTAAATTAATTAAGCTGGCGTTCTGGCGATTGATAAAGGCTAATGTTTCCTGCGCGTTGCGACTCGTGTTGATGGTAACGCCGCTTTCTGCCATGTACTTTGCTAGTTCTTCATCTTTAAGTGCTTGATTGAAAACCCTGTTCCAAAAATCAATTGTACTTTGCGGAGTAGACCGCGACACATATAAGTTAACGTGGTTTGTCGCCACAAGACCCGGAACAGTTTCGTTAAGTGTGGGTACGTTTGGAAGGTGTGGTAGCCTACTCTGACTTCCAACAGCGATAACCTTACCTTGCTTCTGCTCTTGCATCTTTAACGCATCGCCAACATTCATTAAATCAAATTGAACTAACCCAGAGATCATTGCCGTACGCGCATCAACGGTTCCCTTATAAGGAATACCAGCAACAGATTTCATGTCGGTATGATCAAAGACGCTTTTGAACACAAGAGTAGAAAAAGGCATCGTAATGGCATAGTTGTAGCTGTTCTGATTTGAGCGAATAATCGGAAGAGCCTCAGCAAACGTATTGAATGGTGCATTGTAATTTGTCCAAACAGCAAAGACGCTCGACCACATCGTAATAAACGGGAACATTCGCTCACGGTCCATGTGATTTGGCGTGTTGTTAATCACAGACAACAAGTATCCATTGTCACCTACAAACATTGATACACCGCTGACGCTATCTTCCATCGCTGCATGTGCTGCAATGTTTGATGAATTGCCAGGTTTATTGATTACGACAAAGTTGATACCAGTGTCACGTTTCACAATCTCAAGAATACGACGCGTTCGAACATCAAGGACACCGCCTGGTGGGAATCCGACATACACATTAACATTCTTACCTTTGATTTCATCAGGCACCTGTGCAAAGGACGCAAGCGATGCAACAAGAGCAACGACCATCAATAACATTCTAAACATTTGTTCTCTCCAATAACGAACTAACTTTTATAACTGGGTAAAATTTAAGACTGATAGGGTGCTTAGAGTAAGTATTGTAAACACCGCGGCGAGGATCGAAGCGTGCACCACCGTTTGCAAATGAAGCGCTCGATGCCTCTACATCACTAACATATCTATGTCTGTAAAAATCAAAGAATCTATCACGGAAGCCAAGCATGATTCCGTGAAACTGCGCTTCCTCAAAATGTGTTGGACCGTTCTTATCTGTTTGAAATGTTCTACCATCCCAACGAGGGTAACATATCGCATTGATATGATCATTCATTGACAAAGCGCGCGTCTTGGTGTGCTTGAGTGTAAGCAAATGCTCTTTGTTTTCTTCTATTAAATGTGGCTTGTGTCTTAGATAATTGATAAACGCATGCGCTTGATCAATAACGACGTGCGGCATATCCGGCGTCCAATAAAAGTATTCAATATCTCTTCTATTGCTTCCGACAATATCAGTTTTCTGCATGACACCAGTGTCGCCAAACACAACACCGAGATAGTCGCCCCGTATTTGGAAGATTGGTTTATCGACCCCCATCACAAGAGCAGGGAACCCGCCTTTGTTTGTTATTCTATCCATGTAGCGGTAGATGTAACGTGAACGTCTTGCAATGACATAGGACCTCGGCATGTCAAGAAAGAAGCCGGTGTCCTCAAAGTCATCAACGTTCGCATCACCAGATGCATCTGAAACATGGACTTTTATGTTTGGAAATTTGTTCCTCAACATTTCGAGCTGAGGCTTGATCGCGTATTCCCATTCACTGGGAAGATTGATAAACTCTTTTGCCTTTGAAGGTGTGAACCCAGCAACGTTCATCATTGTAAATGGCCAGTCAACCCAAACCTCATCAACCTTAATGTTGTTGTCGATGAACGCTTGGAGCATATTGTGGCTATCTGCTCCACCACTATAAGAAAGGATCAAATAACTATATTTGTCTCTTAACTGCTGCGCACGCTGCTGGTATATCGCCTGCAAGGAAAGACCGCTTGGTTTTGTCCAATCCACACGAGTAAACACATCATCATTGAAATTCCACGACAACGGACTACCTGTCCGCGACGACTCGATCAGTGCGTTGTATTTGTACAGAAAATACTTAGACCCGACACGGAAATACCCTTGTCGTTTTACGAGCTCTAATGGTCCTTTTGTATCTTCAAATTTGATCATAAGTTATAGTGGTAGGTTATTCTGTTACGAGGAAACCTACCGAAACCCTAGTCAGCGTTTAGGCTGCCAATGCGAACTTTTCATCGTTTGCGTTTACTTAATTTGCTTTTAACGTCTACTCCTGACGTGCTGTCCACTCTGTTACTCTTTGCCCTGTCGAAACCAGTCACCCCCATCAAAAGCACACATTAAGCAGATATTACTTCACCACTATCATCTGTACCATCGCACTATTTCAGGTGAGTAGCGATG
>JACCDX010079146.1_pt1 | contig 15667 bp, 16 predicted proteins | sample 7449681 | NCBI WGS metagenome assembly JACCDX01 (sample SAMN15323450, study PRJNA562643) | freshwater metagenome | isolation source: river surface water | place: USA:Blue River Watershed | collected 2017-08-18 | reverse complement strand
AACGTTTACACAATCTGAATTAGATCAAGTTCTTCGTTATGTCAGTACTAAAAAATATGGTTTACGTGATAGAGCAATCATTCTTACCAGTTTCTGGTCTGGGATGCGTTGTGGAGAAATCGCCAAATTGAAGATGGGTGATGTACTCAATGACGACAACACACTTAAAAGCGAAGTGCGTTTAAGTGCTGAGCAAACCAAGGGTAATCAAGCGAGAACGGTATTTATTCCGCAGAAGCTCAAAGATGAATGGGCTAACTATCTAACGACCAGAAAAATAACCAACCGAGAAATCCCATTCTTTCACACTGATAATCGCTTGGGTTTTAGTCCAAATACCTTATGTCAGTGGTTCTTTTGGACATATAAACGGGCTGGGATTAATAACGCCTCAAGTCACTCGGGACGTAGATCGTTTATTACCAACTTAGCCAACAAAGGTATTGGTGTGCGTGTATTAGCTAGCTTAGCAGGGCATATGAGTATTGCTGTGACCCAACAATACATTGATACCAACGATGAGATTAAACGGAATGCTGTGGAATTGATTTAGAGTGAATGTTATACAAGTGTCGCATTACGCGACGCTATCACTAATTTATATCTAAGCGTCTAGTTACGGGACGCTAGATCCACAATAAAAGTCGTTTTAAATGACTAACAATAAAAAAGCCCACCGAAGTGGGCTTTTGTTTGACTGCTTTTACTTATTAGAAATCCGCCCGCAAGCCAATATTCCCTGAGACACTATTCACACCGTCAGAACTGTGTAGCGTGTTGACCACACCAAACAATTGAATGCGTTTTTCAAGTTGGGCTTTGATGCCTACTTGGGCTGTTAGGTAAGTATCGCTCTTGTTGTTAGTGTTAAATGAAACAGCTGTGTTGTTGATTTCGTAGTCTTGGGTAGCCCCGCCAATTAAGTTTCTGTTCTCAGCACCAACACGAGCAAACATACTGGCTTTGTTTTCATTGAAAGCGTAATTAAGACCTGCTTGAACTCTTGATTGAACCTGAGTCAACGTACGACCATCCCAAGCAAAGTAATCAGACTCTTTATAGGATTCGTAGCGTTGTACGTTTAGGTCTAGTCCTAACAACACATCCGCAGTTAAGTGATCTGTGATTGGATAGAGTTTAGTCAGAGCTGCGCCAACAACAGCATAAGCACTATCATAGTCGCTTTTGATTTGACGGCTACCATCATAAAGCTGACTGTTGGTCATCACTTTACGGTCACCGTCGTGATTGGCATAGCCAACAAGCGCTTTCGCAGATAGTTTTGCCCCAAGGACATCAGTTAAGTCTGGCGCTAATACACCCGCCATCAAGCCTGTGCTATCAATCTTTTGATTGCCACTATCTATGTTTAAGTTGCTTTGGGCTACGTTCACAACCAATTCCATTGGTGTGATTTCAACAGGCAATTTAAAGCCTGCTGTCATGCCGTAGTTGTAGTTAGAAAAAGCAGTTTGTGTAGAGTAATTACCACCTGAATTACGGGTGACATCTGAGTAATAAACATCGAGCCAGTATGGTTGGCTATCGACTTCATCATAAGCATAGCTACGTAAACGACGGTCAGTAGCTGAAGTGATGCCAGCGGTTCGTTGATAAAGCATCTCACTAGCGGTTTCTTGTGCGCCAATACCTGCGGCATAAGCGGAGCCTGTTACCATTGGGCGGTTATCTAAATCAGTAATTGTCCAAGGACCAGTAACTGAGTAAGCATAGCTGACGCCTGCGCCGAGGTTGATGTTTAGTCTAGCGCCTGTAACCGCAGAATCGGCGTAAATATCACCAACAATTACTGAGCCTTTGAGAAGATTTAAAGTAATGTTGCTGACATTTGAGGCTATGTAAACTGCTCCTGAATTTGATCCAGTTGCTTTAATAATTCCGGAGTTATCCAAAATGGATGATGTTGAAGTGTGAATAAAAATACCATCTGAAGCATCACCACTTGTTCTGATTGATCCAGAATTTGAAACGTGAGCATTATTTCCCGAAGATTGAATCCCGCGTGCTTGAGAACCACCAATGGTGGTGATCTGGCCAATATTTATAATTCGTATATTACTGCCACCGTATTGCGAATCAAATAAGATACCTGCCGCACCTTGTCCTTCTGTCGAAATCTTGCCAGTATTAATTACAGTGGAAGAGTTTCCTGATGCTCCTAAACCGTAGCTATATGACCCAATAGTGTTGATGGTATTTAAATTGGATAGCGTTGAGTTATTGCCCCACGATATAATTCCAATGCCCACAAACCCTGAGGTGCTGATGGTGCCAGAATTTGTATTGGTGGTGTTATCATTACTTGAAGATATTCCATAAGCATAAGAGGCGTTAGTTGTAATCGTGCCACTATTCTCAACGCAATCTCCAGCGGCACTTGAACTTAAAGTGCTGGTAGAGGAGTTGGATATATTAGTGATATTGCGCGTACAAGTAGCATATGCGCTAGTGCCTCCAAGCGTTACTATGCCAACCAGCACCAAGCTCAACAAGTTTTTTTTTAGCATGTTTCTGCATTCTCAATTTTTTAGCAGTCTAAACACTAACTAACTTATTGTCTACCAATAATAAAAGTCGTTTAAAACGACTTTCTAAATAAATACCTAATGCGCTTCTTCGAATTTAAATCAACAAAACCACCAACCCCCGAGCAAAGCCGTATCCGCAGCCTTAAACAGCAAAAGGATAGGGCAGCGAATGCTTTGAAGGCTGAACAGGGTAGACAGAAAAAACAGAAGGCACTGGCAAATATCAGTAAGAATAATGAAGTGCTGGCAAAGCTAAATAGCCGTTAGATAGTGTTTTTCAAAAAGCAGGTTTTTACCAATCCACTCCACACTTTTCCTCGCACCACACAATCACTCCACACCGTTTTCAAAGCCTGATAAAGTTGACATCCCCCTCTAATCCCAACATAATTGCCGCCTCTTGTAACCCAAGATTTGGGAGATTAGCTCAGTTGGTAGAGCAGCGGATACTCAGTGGACGTTATTGGTGAGTTATATAATAATTATAGAAATAAAAAAGCCGCTAACAAGAGCGGCTTTTATGAAACAAACAAATTATGAAATTTACTCAGCATCTTTAAAAACAGCTAAAGCACCTATTAACTTTCCATCTTTATCAGTAAGTGGTGCTACCTTAGAATCAACTAGTTTTCCAAATAATATCAACCTACCACTATAAGATTTTTTCTCAAGCAATGCCTTATATCCTGGATAGTTCCTATCCATCTTAGTATTGATTGCAGGGTTGCCATTTTCATCGATCAAAGTGGTATCGGTGCGAATGAAATCCTGACCATCGAATGAGAATATAGTACTACCTAACTCTGCAAAACTGAATGTTGAAAAACAAAGGAAACAGATAAAGATAATTTTTTTCATGATATTGACCTTATTAAATAAAAAAGAATACGATTGATGCCAAAGAAATATATCTAATACTGCGCTTTAAAAATAAGTAGTTCAAGAAGAAAATTTAATTAGTGAGCTTTTTACCTTTAAAAAAGGCTATAGTAAATATAAATTAATTTTAGAGTTTATCTATACTCCTGTCGTAAGCTAATGCCCCTAATGCTGCTCCTAGAAGCGGGCCAATAATAGGCACTAAAAAAATAAATGATCCATCAGTAAGCCCATTATTTGAAAACCCCATAATTGTTACCATTAATCTAGGCCCAAAGTCTCTTGCTGGATTAATAGCGTATCCGTGTAAACCTCCAAAACACATACCAATAGTAACTACCAAAAAAGCGATGATGATTGGAATTAAAAATTGAACTTTATTTTTTGTAAGATGATTCACTGAAGCTAATATCAAATATAACAAAACAAAAGTGCCTAAAACTTGATCTATAAAACCAACTAATAAATTACTTTTAATTTCAGGGAATGTGGTAAAAATGCCTGCGGTTTTGGATAGTTGAGGATCAACCTGATGAATTAGAGAATAATAATTACCGTAAACGATTGCTGAAGCAAAAAAAGCTCCTAATAATTGAGCAAACATATAATGAGGCACTTTTTTCCATGCAAAACGTTTTGTTATTGCTAGTCCAAAAGTAACCGCTGGATTTAAGTGTGCGCCTGAATATGTTCCTACATAAATACCAAACATCACTGCAAATCCCCATGCCCAAGTGATATTTTCGTAACCTCCCTTTGAGCCGTTAAATAACACTGCCATAGCAACTACTCCTGTACCCAAAAGAATCATGATAAATGTGCCACAAAATTCACTAATAAATTCTTTAATAGTGCTATTCATTTTTTACTCTATTTTTCGACTGAATAACTCATGCAAGCTTGAACTGCTTTTTTCCAGCCTTCGTAGAGACCGTGGGCTTTCATATGATTCATATTAGGTAAGTAAAGTCTTTGTGAGCGCCATTTTTTAGCAATTGTTTCTTTTGAATCCCAAAATCCTACTGCAAGTCCTGCCAAGTAAGCAGCGCCTAGTGCTGTTGTTTCAATTGTTTCTGGACAATTGACTGGCACCTCCAAAATATCAGCTTGAAATTGCATAAGAAAAGAATTTGCTGTTGCTCCGCCGTCTGCTTTTAGAGATTTTAAGTGAATACCGCTATCTTGTTGCATAGCCATTAAAATATCTTTAGTTTGATAGGCAAGTGACTCCACTGTTGCACGAATAAAGTGCTCCTTTTTTGTCCCTCGGGTTATTCCAAAATATGCGCCTCGGATATCAGACCGCCAATATGGGGCGCCTAATCCAACGTAAGCAGGAACATGATAGACACCTTCTGTAGATTCAACTTTCTGACAATATGCTTCTGATTCTTTCGCCTCTTTAAACATTAATAATCCATCCCGTAGCCATTGAATAGCTGAGCCCGCAACAAATACGGCGCCTTCAAGTGCATATTCGACTTTTCCATTTACTCCCCATGCAATAGTCGTTAATAGACCCGCGTTGGATTTAACAGCTTTTTCTCCCGTATTCATAAGCATAAAGCAACCAGTGCCATATGTATTTTTAGCCATTCCACTGTCAAAACAAGCTTGACCAAATAAAGCGGCTTGTTGATCTCCTGCTGCACCAGCAATTGGAATTTCAATTCCTTGAAAAATATCTTTTTGAGTTACACCATAAACTTCACTCGATTGACGAACTTCAGGTAGCATTATTTTAGGTATATTAAGTATCTCTAAAAGTTCATCATCCCATGACAACGAGTGAATATTAAAGATTAAGGTCCTAGATGCATTTGAAAAATCAGTAATATGAACTTTTCCACCTGTTAAATTCCAAATTAGCCATGTTTCTATCGTACCAAATAATAAATTACCTTTTTCTGCTTCTCTTTGCGCACCACCAATATGGTCTAAGATCCAGCGAATTTTTGTACCTGAAAAATAAGCATCTACTAATAATCCTGTTTTATCTTTAAAGGTCTGCTCATACCCCTTGGATTTTAATTCATTACAAATTTCAACGGTTTGTCTTGATTGCCAAACGAGTGCATTATGAATTGGCTTGCCTGTATTTTTTTCCCAAACAACTGTCGTTTCTCGCATATTTGTAATACCAATTCCAGCTAACTGATCTGCACTGATATTTAATTTTGCTAATACTTCATTCATTGCCCATCGCATAGATGACAATATTTCCATGGCGTCATGTTCCACCCATCCTGGATTAGGGAAGTATTGAGTAATTTCTTTTTGAGCAGATGAAACAGACAATCCTGAATGATCAAACACAATTGCTCTTGAACTAGTTGTTCCTTGATCTAAAGCCATTATATATTTTTGTTTCATAACTGCCCCATTTTGGATAATTCAAAATATTTAAAAAAATCTAAAGGCTCATTAAATAAAAAAGCCACTTCAAAGAGTGGCTTTTTATATTTTTACTAAATTTACTTTCCACTCCATGTGAGTGAATTGAAAATTGTTGTAGATGATGCTTTTGTTACCTTACATTTTTTTAGCCATGCATCAAATTTAGGCCAATCTTTCCAATCAGGTGTTTTAGCAAAGTGATCTTCAACACCAGCTGGTGACTCATAGGTTTCAGATAAGATAAAAACTTTTTTTCCAGTAGTTTTTGATTTTAGATCTGTTGGATTTGAGAGTTCATCCATTTCTGAAACATCATAGTTTAAGAGAGCTTTTGGTCCAGAGCGATTGTGAGTAGCTTTCATCCATGCTGCATGCGAAAGAAATAATTGTTTACCTTCCTGCGCTAAATTTCCAGGAGCTACAATTGTGAAAGTCAGTTTAGTTTTACCCATAGTATCTTGTTCGCCAGCATATAAGGTACTTGTGAGCCCAAAAAAAAGCAAAATAAATAATATTTTTTTAGAAATCATAATTTTTCCAGTTCTTTAAAGTTTATAGAAGAATGCTTAGTTAGATTACTCTTTTTTCTACTGTAAAAGAAGTTGTTTTTAAGTACACCCCCTATTCCACCCCCTACACTTTTGACCCATTCAAACCTTCTGCCTCGCCCACAAATACTGTAAAATATCACTTTCTGGGGGAGATTAGCTCAGTTGGTAGAGCAGCGGACTCTTAATCCGTTTGTCGAGAGTTCGAACCTCTCATCTCCCACCAAATTCAATGACTTAGAGAAATCTAAGTCATTTTTTTTGCTTACACACCGCTTACACACTTACTTCGTTAGCTATCTACCCCAATTAAATGCTTACACACTTAGTTAGTTTGACTAAGTGACAGCACGAGCTTACAGTAAGCCTATGCCTAAACAATTACCTACAACTGCTGTGCTATTAGAACGCGAACTAATCGTGTATAGACGCGAGCGTAGCGACATATGGCAATGCCGTTACAAAGTTGATGGAAGATGGATACGCAGAACAACTAAAGAATATGAGTTAGAAAAGGCTAAATTAAAAGCTGATAGATTGCGTATAGAAGATGAGATTAGAGCAGAGAAAAAACTGCCTTTAATAACACGACGCTTTAAGGATGTAGCTTTAATAACATTAGACGAGATAGAAAAAGAACTGAAGCAGCTAGGCTTAGATACTACAAGTAGGAAATATAAGGATTACTACACAGTAATCACAAATTACTTAAATCCAATTTTAGGTAAGCGTTATATCAACAAAATTGATTACGATGCTTTAGATGAGTTGCGTATGAAGCGTGAAGAGCTAATGGGAAAAGCACCAACGCATAGTACTTTGTTAACTCACAATGCTGTATTGAATAGAGTGTTTAAGCAAGCAAGCATAATGGGCTACATAACAGCAGAGAGCATACCTCAGCTAGACTTGAAGGGTAAGAAAACAGTAAGGCGTCCATCTTTTTCATATAAAGAAGTACAAACACTACTAAGCAAACTAGAAGGTTGGAAAGATAAGACTATAAACAAGCAATCACAATTAATGCGTGAGTTACTCTTTGACTATGTCGTTATTTTGTTAGATACAGGGGCTAGACCAGGCAAAGAGCTATATAACTTGCTGTGGCAACAAGTAGAGCCTCAAATTGACCCTATACAAGTTAGTACTGGTAAGAAGAATAAAAACGGAAAAGAAATAACTAAGACTGATTTGAGAAGAAGTGTGTTAATGACAGTTACTGGTAAAACTGGCACAAGACAGATGGTTGGACATAAAGATACTTTACTAGCACTAACTAGAATTGCTAAGCGTATATACGATGTAGAGTTTCCTGTGCTATATCCACTACAAAATGTAGCGACAGAAAAGAACGAAGACAAAGTTATCTTAACAAGCAACAAATGTAAGCCAACTAACTTTAACAATATGTTTGATAAGTTTTTAGATGAAATAAAGTTAGCAATTGACCCAGTTACTAAGCAAAAGCGTGTTCTTTATAGCTTAAGACACACATACGCTACCTTTAAGCTAACTTACGACAAAGTTCCTATTCATACACTAGCAAAACAAATGGGAACGAGTGTAGGAATGATTGAAAAACATTACAGCCATCTAAAAATTAAGGACGCTGTAGAGCAACTTAGAAGTGATGAGAGCAGAAGTTTAATGAATATGATTACTTCTGTTAGCGATATGGATAAAGATAAGAAGAAGTTGAAAGACATACGCTAGGCGTTCTAAATGCTTACAAAACTAATTCCAAGTACAAGTACTAGCGAAATAGGATAAAAATACAATATAGGCACTCTAGCGTATGTTTTAGAGTGCCTATTATTTTATGTTCGCTAGTGTTTGACAGATAGTAGATGTAGGTGGAGTATAGATGTTGTTGTCAATTTAACTAATGTTAGGAGAATGATTATGGCTACAAGAAAAACTAAAGAAGAATTACTGAAAGATGCTGAGGATAGAGTTAAAAAATTAAAAGCTGAAATTAAAGAAGCTGGAAAGAAGAAAGCTGCGAAATTAACTAAAGATAGTTTAGGTATTTCTGAAGCTATCGCTGCTATTGAAAGTGCTGCTAAACAAAACAAAAGCACACTAGCTGATGTTATTAAAGCTATTGCTAGTGCTAAGCGTACTGGCTTGAAGATTGAAAATGCTGTAAGAAAAGCGAAGAAATAGAGATGGCTATTAGGACAAAAGCTACTCTTGTAAAGTACTTAGTCTTAGATTCGCTATCCACTATTAACAAAAGAGAAATAAAACGACTAACAGGAAGTGCGATAGCTGAAGACCTTAAGTTTAGCCAAAGAGATTACTACAATTGGCCAAGTACTTTACATCACTCACTATTAAGAGCGTTTGCTACAAGAGATGGTGGTAGATACCACAGAGAGTTTAAGATTTTTGAGTTAGACGATAATGCTGTTTCGATGATGTACGCATTGAGAGACGAGCATTTTGTAGCAGCACTTACCTTAAGTGATGATTTGGTTAGCAGGTTAGATAATTTGTTATCAATTAAGCACGATATAGAGCATTTGAACGGGTTATTAGATGGGCTTATTGAGAGTAGGAGTGAAGGCATTAAAAAAAGACTAGAGCTTGTTGGAATAACTCCAAAAAGTTTTGGTAAGTTTGAGCAGGCGATAGAAAATGCTAAAAAAAGTTTACCTAAAGCTGAGTACGATGATGTTGTTAACGAAATATCTGAAATTATTAAATCAAGTTGGTAGTCTATGCCAGTACAAATAACAGCTCGCAAATCATTAAATAAAGCCTACCTCAAAGTAAAGCATACAAGAGGTGAAGTAGAGAGATTCAAAGCCAATCTCTTAACTTTATTAGATCAAATCAATCACGCTGAAACTGAAGAGTTTAATAAGAATGTTTTAGCAGACTTTCTGAAAAATACATTCTACTCACCTAATTACTTCATTAACACTAAAGGGCGTAATGATTTAGTAATACACAACAATAAAACAGCTAGTGATAGCGTAGGCGTAATAATTGAAGCTAAGCGAGCTAACAATGTAAGCGAGATGATTAAGAAAGACAACATTAATGCCAAAGCATTACAAGAATTAGTGTTGTATTACTTGAGAGAACGAATAACTAATAAAAATTTAGAGGTAAGAAATTTAATAGTAACGAATATTAACGAATGGTTTGTATTTGATGCGAATGTATTTGAAAAGAATTTTGCGAAGAATAAGCGACTAGTTCAGCAATTTATAGATTTCGAAAATGGGAAGTTAAGTGGCATTACAACGGACTTCTTTTATAAAGAAATTGCTCAGCCTTCAATACAACAAGTTATAGATGCTATTGAATATACCTACTTTGATATTAGTGAAATTAATACCGCATTACGAAACAGTGATAAAGGTGACGACACAAAATTAATACCATTCCTAAAGCTGCTATCCCCACAACACTTATTGAAGGTTAATTTTGCTAATGATAGCAACAGTTTGAATAAGAGCTTTTATTCAGAGTTGCTACACATAATAGGTTTGGAGGAGATTAAAGAAGGTAGTAAAAAAATTATCTCACGCAAAAAAGTTGGTGAAAGAGATAGTGGAAGTTTACTAGAAAATTCAATTCTACAAATACAGAGCTTATTTCGGCTTAGTAATATTAAAAATAAACGTAGTTATGGCGACACAGAAGATGAACAGTTATTCAATGTAGCTATTGAATTAGTTATCACTTGGATTAATCGTATTCTGTTCCTTAAGTTATTAGAAGCACAGCTTATTAGCTATAACAAAAACAATAGAGATTACGAATTTCTAAAAGTGGAAAAGGTTAAAGATTACGACGAGCTTAATACCCTATTCTTCCAAGTGCTTGCTGTTGAACCTAATAAGCGTAATTCAGATGTAAGTACAAAGTATTCTAAAGTTCCATATCTTAATTCATCTTTATTTGAGCCCGCTTTAATTGAACAAGATGTGCTGTTTATAAGCAACTTAAGTGATGATAAAAAAATACCATTATTAAATAACACCGTTTTGAAAGATGTTAATGGGAGTAGATTAAAAGGCGAATTAAATACTCTTGAATATCTATTTGAATTTTTGAACTCCTATGACTTTGGAGCTGATACTAATGAAGAAATTATCGAAAGTAACAAGTCATTAATAAGTGCTTCAGTACTTGGATTAATTTTTGAAAAAATAAATGGTTACAAAGACGGTAGTTTTTTCACACCAAGTTTTGTAACTATGTATATGTGTCGTGAATCACTTAGGAAATCAGTTGTAAATAAAGTAAATAAATTCAATGGGTTAAAATGTGAAAATATTTTAGATATTTACAATAGTGATTTGAACGATGATGAGTTAATAAAAATTATTGATAGCATAAAGATATGTGACCCTGCTGTTGGTAGCGGTCACTTTCTGGTTAGTGCGTTGAATGAATTTATTAGTATTAAAGCTGAACTAGGCTTGTTAAAAGACAAGAGTGGAAAGAGATTAAAAGGATATACATTTGAGTTATTGAATGATGAATTGATAGTTACAGATGAAGATGGAGAGATTTTTGATTACAAGCAAAACAATCCAGAAAGCCAACGCATACAAGAAACATTATTTAATGAGAAGAAAAGAGTAATTGAAAATAGTTTGTTTGGAGTTGATATTAATCCAAACTCCGTCAAGATATGTAGGTTGAGATTGTGGATTGAATTGCTTAAGAATGCCTACTACAAAGAGAATGGTGAGCTTGAAACATTACCTAACATTGACATTAATATTAAATGTGGAAATTCACTAATTAATCGCTTCAACTTAGATATAAGTTTAGAAGATGCTATCAAGAAAAGTAAATTAAAAATACCAGAATATAAGTCTGCTGTTAGTGCTTATCGTAATGCCAAATCTAAAGAAGAGAAATGGGCAATGGATAACTTGATTAACGAGGTTAAATCTGGTTTCCAAACAGAAATACTTAGTAACGATAAGCGTGTTCTTGATTTGTACAAATATAAAAATGAATTAAATGCTCTTAATACGCAGCAATCATTGTTTGAAGTAGATTCTACAAAAAAGAAACAAGATGAAGCTAGAAAGCTAAAACTTACTAAGGACATTACTAACTTAGAAAATCAAATAAATGAAATCAAAAGCAATAAGATTTTTGAAACTGCTTTTGAGTGGCGTTTTGAATTTCCAGAAATTCTTGACGATACTGGTGAATTTATGGGGTTTGATGTTGTTATTGGAAATCCGCCATATATTGATTCAGAAGCGATGGTTAATAATGGATTAGAAAAAGATAGAGCTTTTATTGTTGATAACTACTCATTTACCAAAGGTAACTGGGATATATATATTGCTTTCTTTGAGCGAGGATTTAACTTGCTCAATAATGATGGTGTTATTACTTATATAACGCCTGATAAATGGATTAATAAACCATTTGGTAATACATTTAGAGAGTCTTGCTTAAGTAACTTCTACAGTATTTATAAAGTTGGTCGAGACGTTTTTGATAGTGCTATTGTGGATTCTATATTAACCACTTTGTACAAAGAACATAGTAAAGATATTATTGTTGGTGACTTTAATGATATTGGTAAAGATGGATTGAATGTTGTTAATAAATCTACCATCAAGCCACCATATACATTTGATTTCCTAATGTCTAAAAAATTAGATTTTATTAACAAAATTGAAGCTGATAAAAAACTGTTACAAGATTATATTAAATGTGAAAGTGCTTGTGCCACATCTGATGCCTATAAACTTAAGGAGTTTGTTGAGGAGTTTAATACCGAAGTTTCAGACTTAGATAATTTTTATAAGGTAGTTAATACTGGAACTCTTGATAAGTTTGTTTTCAAATGGGCTGACAGAGAGATGGTTTATTTGAAAGATAAGTACAAAATGCCAGTTGTTCATAAGTCTGCTTTTTCTACAGCTTTCACTAATACTTACTTTGCTAAATCTAATTCACCAAAACTTATTGTTAAAGGTCTTACTAAGCTAGATGCTGCTATTGATTTAACTGGCACAACTATTGCTGGAAAAAGCACATTAATATTGCCATCAAGTGATACTGACTTGCTTAAGTTAGTTGCTGGTGTAATTAATAGTGATATTGCTATTGAATACATCAAAGAAAAATATTCGTCATCTAGCTATAATGGCGGTATTGTATTTACTAAGGATATGCTCAATAATTTGCCAGTTAATTTTGATGACGATAGTTTGAATAATAAAATTGTTAATTTAGTTAATGAAATTATTGTCATCAAAAATTCAGCTACTGAATCAGATACAACTGCGTTAGAAGCTCAGATTAATTCTTGTGTAAACACAATGTACGGTATTAATTAGTAATTAATATCAAATTAATGCTACTGCTGCTCGCTTCATATCCTGTGTAACATCAATGTAACGCATTGTTGTCTGTGCTTGTCTGTGTCCTGCCAATTCCATTAGCACGCGAAGTGGCACTGATTTACTAGATAGTGATGTTAAGAAAGTGCGTCTGCCGCTATGGCTACTACAGCCAATTAAACCAGCTTGTTTGTAAAGCATATGAAAGTGATAACAAGCTGTATTGTTATTAAAGCCTTCTCGCTTCTGTGTTTCAAATAACGGCTTATTAACAGCTTTGCTGTAACTAAGCCCAATCAATTCGTTAGTGTTAAACCTTGTCTTTAAGTAATCTGTTATCTCTTTGCGTAGTTTTTCGCTTAACACTACTGTTCTAGCATACTTACCTTTGGTTTGCTCTGCTGTTAAGTGTATTTCTTCCTTAATCTTTCCGTCAGCTCCAAGTACATCTTTAATTTTTGTCGCTGCTACTTCCCCAATACGCATACCTGCCCAATATGTCATCAACACCATCACTCTATCTCTGTATCCATATTTGCGTGTTTTGATATAAAGCAGTAATAAGTTCAACTCTTTCTCGTTTAGTGTTTTTGCTTTTGACATTCTATTTCTCCTATTAAACAAATGTTTTTCGTTTAATAAATTATTAATTCTTTGTTTTATCTTTCCTACCTCTTTTTGCCATAAGTTAGTCATATACTTAATTCCTTCCATATATTAAGTACTTAGCTAATCTTTAACTCAATAACCAAATCTTTTAACTAATATCTTTGTTTTTTTTGATTTAAGTGTTTTAGCTACATAAATAATAGACAGCACAAAGCAACTAGCTACCTTAATAGCTAGTTTTGTACTGTCTCGTTATTAAACAACCTTATGTCAATCTAATAACGCAGCGTGAGGGATGTGACAATTTGTCCAATCAACGCATTCCTCATTGCCGTCATATATCTCTTTAGTTATGTATGTAATCCATCTGTCGCTAGTCATATCTTTAATGTCAATGTCGTCAACACCATAGTCTGTTGCTAGCCAACAGTCTTTTATAGTTTGTCTAAGTTGTTCTTCAGTTTTGATGTTTGATGTAGGTGTAAGTATGTTGCCTAGTGCTATATGTGCGTGAAGTGTTCTGTTGTTGTCGTATGTATTAGTTGTGCCTTCAATTGCCGTAATAATTAATGGGTGATACAAGTTTGGTTTTCTAACAGCTCCGTTGCCATAAGCCTTCGTTGCTAGTCTTCTATTAAACTGCCTAACACTTCTGCTAGCGTTCTCTAACATTAGTTCCATTTGCTTAGCACTAACATTGTGTGTAGCTAACTTAGTTTGTAGCGTTAAGGCGTGCGTACAATAAGTACTCAAATTACTTAAGTACTTTTGTGCTTCAAATCCTATATATGTATCTCTCATACATATATTTATCAAAAAACCAAAGCTAGCCAAAAAAAACCAAAGTACCTCTGTATGCTAGTGTTGGTGCGGCTTGCGAGAAGGGGTGTTTTTTGCGTAACACAGCACCTTCAAAAGCCTCGCTACGCCTCGTTTTGGGCTAATTATTTAGGTAGGAATTATTTGTTAGTGACACTAAAGTAAATAATTTAGTGTGAGGACAAATGAAATGAATACTTATAAATCTTTAGTAAAGTTACAAGTAACAAAGACAGTTACGACAACTACAAATGTTGTTATACAAGCGACAGATGCGTATAAAGCAAAGCTACAATTAGAAGCTATGTATGGCAAAGGTAATGTTGTAAGTTATCCAACACAAGTAAAGTGATAAGTACTTATATGAGATTTTTTGAATTTAGTACAAAAGCACCTACGCCACAAAAAGCTAGGATTAATGCGTTAAAGCAGCAGAAGGATAGGGCAGCTACTGCGTTAAAAACAGAACGAGAAAGACAGAAGAAGGCAAAGGCTACAGCTAACTTACAACAAGCTAATAACGCACTAGCAAAGTTAAGTTATTAAATAAGTTGTCACTTAAAGTGACTAATGTTAAGTAGCCAACTCATTGTTTTATATAAATTATTTTCTGTAAAAAGTTACACATTTACAACACACCAATGATTTGTGAAGAAAATATCTATATAAATCAATCAAGTTACAAGACCGACCTCTTCTCTTAATCCGTTTGTCCGGGGTTCGAACCCCCGATCTCCCACCAAATAAATGAAATAGCCATGCGAAAACGTGGCTATTTTTTTGTCTGAAATTTCAATACGAACCTGATGTGCGGTTTTAAGTGTCAATTCGTTTGACAGTATGGTTGTCGGGATTCGCGAAAGTTTAGGAATAAAAAGCCCACGTTTTAGGTGGGCCGCATAAGAGGTTAGTCAGAAGAAGATGAGCGACTAATCTTCTAGCAAACTTCTTAGCATCCACGCAGTTTTTTCGTGGATATCTACACGTTGTGTTAATAAATCTGCAGTTGGTTGATCGTTTGCTTGATCGGCTAAAGTAAAGGCTTCTCTTGCTGTCCTCGCTACTGTTTCGTGACCTTTTACTAAAATCTTAATCATTTCAACCGCTTTTGGTGGAGTTTCAGGTACATCAGGCAATGAGCCCAGTTTAGAGAATTGTTGATATGAGCCTGGCGCAAAAAATCAACTCAGTTCAAGCACGCATGACTTTGGCGATTAAATCCACTGGCAGAGTCAAAGGACAAATTGCCTATCAATCACTTGAGATTGAGAGAGGTGGGACGATAGACGGCAAAGTGGATAAGTATGCAGCAAAAAAAGACAATGCCAGTGCTGAAGTTAACGATAAGCCCTCATCGTCTCAAAAATAGATTGATAAATGATCATCTGTCTAAAAGCTTCTCCATCTTCACTTGAACTAATCCGTAAAAAATTGGTTCTATCTTGCCATTGAGGCAAATTGCCAGTCTAGTTTGATTCGCTAATTTCAAGAGAGGGATTGCATTGTCCAGTTCAATTCACACAGTTTATTT
>JACCDX011565415.1_pt1 | contig 15668 bp, 16 predicted proteins | sample 7449681 | NCBI WGS metagenome assembly JACCDX01 (sample SAMN15323450, study PRJNA562643) | freshwater metagenome | isolation source: river surface water | place: USA:Blue River Watershed | collected 2017-08-18 | reverse complement strand
CAAGGATCTACAGCTTATTATCAATCAGCATTTCAAATTGATGGAGCAGCAGTTACTCCAAAATGGCAGGGTGGAACAGCTCCTTCATCAGGAAATGCATCTTCAGTAGACTCATATGCATTAACAATTGTTAAGACAGGATCAGCAGCTTACACTGTATTTGGATCACAGACAAAGTTTGCATAAGGGAGATTAAATGCCACTATTAACGCTTCAGTCTGCTAGATCTTATGGATTAGGAAGATTACTTTCAACACTATTACCATCAGATATGGAATTAATTTCTACAACCACATTGTCTTCCACACAATCTTCTGTCACATTTAGTAATTTAAATGTTAATGCTTCAACATATAGACATTTAAGAGTTGTGGGATTGGTTAGAGCTGCAACAGACTCTACTGCACAATCTATTGTAGTAGAACTTAATGGAGATACTGGAAGCAACTATACAGCACACTCAATGTATACATTTGTTTCTGGTTCAGGCGTAATTGCTAATAGTTGGCTATATGTTAATCAGCCGTCATCTTCAGCATATTGTGGAGGTGCAGAAGGTTTACTAGCTTTTCCAAATTCTTGGACAGCAAACATTTGGGAATTAAATGATTTTTCTCAAACCAATAAAAATAAATATATAGTTTCATCTAATGGAATAACAAACTCGGCTACAAATGCAGTGTCTTCGTGGAATAATTTAATGTGGAATTCTACAGCAGCAGTAACATCAATAAAATTTTCTTTACCTAGTAATTTTGCATCTGGTAGTAGATTTAGTTTGTATGGGATTAAATAGGAGATAAAATGCTGACAAAAACACTAGCCACAACTACTTTAGTCGCAGATGCATCTTCTGTAACATTTAGCGGTATATCTACAGAGTATAAAGATTTAATTCTTATAACATCTATTCGTGGAGTAACTAGCCCACAGTTTGCCGCAGTAACTTTTAATAATAATACAAATAATGTTTATATTAATTGTTACAATTATATGGGTAATGCAACAACTTCACCTATTTATTCGAGCGTTGGATCTTTAAGAGATTATTTAGCTATTAGCATTACTTCATCAGCAACAAATTCTAATGAGACTAACAATGCAATAACATACATTTTTGATTATAATTCTTCTAATAAATGGAAAACAACATTTACTGAAACAAATGATACAAGCAAAGATTATTATGGAACTTCTGCTGGATCTTTTCAGTCAACAAGCCCAATAACTTCTGTTACTGTAAAGCACGATAGTGGAAATTTAGGCGCTGGTACCAAAGTCACACTTTTAGGAGTAGTTGCATAATGAGTTTTTATAAAATTCAAACAGTCACATTAGGGTCTACTCAGGCAAGTATTGATTTTACAAGTATTCCTGCTACATATGATCATTTAGTTATTTTATGTAGTGTTCGTAGAAATAGTGCTAGTGGAACTGGTTCAGGGAAAATTGAATTTAACGGAGATACAAATTCTACTGGAAACTATAGACATTTTCAGGGAGGATCAAACGGGTTTTATACAGGAAGTCCATCTCCAAGTACACAAATGTATGCATCGAGTACAACGGGGCTTGAAATGTTTAATGCTGGAAATTCAACAGATACTACAAACTCTTTTCCACAAAGTACAATTTATATTTGGAACTATTCTGATATAAATTATGAAAAATTTGTTAATAGCCATGGATCACAAATGAATAATTCTGGTTATTCTTATCAAACCTTATATGCTGGTCAATGGCAAAATACAGCAACAATTACATCAATCAAAATGTTTCCAACAAGCGGGGCCAGCTTTGTTGCTGGATCAAGCGCATCTTTATACGGTATAAAATTATCTGGTGGAACTGGCGCAACAGTTTCTTAATAAAAAAGGAGAAAAAATGACAACTAGAATAGAAATAAACTGCGAGACTGGTGAAGAGACAATAATTGAGTTAACTGCCGAAGAAATTGCAGCTCAAGAATATGCTCAGCAAGTGGCAATCGAAAGGCAAGCACAGATCGAAGCAGATATTGCAGCAAAACAAGCGGCAAGAGAATCGGCAGAATCTAAACTAGCTGCACTTGGTTTGACCCCAGAAGAAATAGCAGCATTAAATTAATATAGTTAGAGGAGGAAAGGTGTGGTAAAGGGACTATTTGTTTTAATAGATACCGTGCTATACTTTAGACTATGCCAGCATTAGATTTTCCAGCCAATCCCGTCGTAGGGCAGCTCTTTGCTACCGACGATAGAAGCTGGACCTGGAACGGCACAACGTGGGACTCTGTTGCAGGAGCAAGCAGCGGCGGAGGAAACGCAACAGATATTGGAGTGTTTTACGGTTTTAAAACAAGCAATGATCTTGGAAGATTATATCTTCAGGTTACAGATGATGGATCTAAAGTAACTCTTCCACAGAGTAGTATATATTCGAACGGTATTCGAGTTCGTAAAAATGACGAATACAAAGAGTGGATATTCACAACAATCCCATTACAATTCGAGTGGGATGAAGAGAATCCAACACACTTACTAGTAGAGGTAGGATAAGCATATGGCAACACAATTAATCGATTTAGGAAACATTCGCTTCATTTGGAAGGGCGACTGGGTACAAGCAAATACATACGAACTAAATGACGTAGTTCGTTATAACAACATTGTATGGGTATATGTTAATCAACTCCCTGCAGCAAATACTAACGTTACAAATACAACATATTGGTCACGTATGGTTGAGGGTTCAGAGATTCCTCCCACAGAAAATCAAGCTGGAAAAGTTTTAAAAACTGACGGCACACTAACATTTTGGTCTGACTCATTTGATACCTTTTTAATTGGCGCAGACATTACAGACTTTATTACATCAGCAGGATTAACAGACGTTGCGCTTGGAATTGAAGGATCCTCTACATCCTTTGTTCAAACAGCACTAGTTAACACTGGAACAGGAGCTAGTTCATCGGCTGATTTTATAGCATATGCTTCAAACGGAACAAATGAATCTGGCTGGATTGACATGGGTATTACTAATCAGTCTTTTGATGACCCAACATTTTCGCTAACTGGTCCTGGAGACGGTTATGTGTTTATGTCAGGAGCAATCGCTGGTGTTGTTTCAGTATCTCAATATAACGTAGCTTCTGGAACTCTTAATATAATTACATCAAATGCACATCAGATGATTCAGGGAGTTATATTTGATCTTGTTCTTCCTGCCGCACCCGATCTTGAAGGACGATATACGGTTCAATCTGCTCCAACAGCAACTCAAGTATCAGTTGCGGTGCCAGCTGGATATACTGGCGGAAACGTTGCTCTAACAAATGTTATTAATTCTCAAATTAATAAATTCACTGGAGACGGAAATCTTGTATTGGCTACAGATTCAACTGGACTTGCAAATAACATTGTTATTGCAGCAGGAGGTCTTCAGAGCGGATCTGAGCAAATCGTTATTACTCCAAATGATGGAATCGATGTTACTGGAGAATTTAGAATAGCAGGAGATTCAACTCTTACTGGAACAGTATATGTTGGTCCAGGAGCACAGGCATTTGAAACATCTGCTGATCTTACAAATCCAGGAGCGGTATTTAAGTTAAATGGAGAGCCTTATGCACAAGTAGCAATTCAAAACTCATCATCTAATTCTTCTACAGATTTTATTGCTTATGCAAACAATGGAAACGATACATCTGGTTGGATAGATATGGGTATAACTGGATCAACATTTAGCCAAGCCACATTTGGAATCACAGGTCCTAATGATGGATATATTTTCTATGAAGCACCAGCAACAACAACTGGTGCTGGAAACCTTGTTCTAGCAACTGGAGCAAACGGTTCAGAAAATAAGATTGTATTTGCAGCAGGAGGATATGATTCTGGTAATGAGCAAATGTCAATTACCCCAGATCAAAACGTCCATATTGAAATTGCAACACCTTCTACTTCACCAACTACTGGTGCATTAACTGTAGTTGGAGGCGTAGGTATTTCAGGTGATGTTAATATTGCTGGAGATATTGTATTTGGTGGAACTGGAACAACGCTTTCAACAACAACACTTTCTGTTAATGATCCAATAGTATTTATTGGAGATGGAAATACAGGAGACGCAATAGATTTAGGATTAGTGGGAGAATACGTAACTGGAGGAACAACAAAATACACAGGTATTGTTCGTGACGCATCTGATGGAGTTTTAAAATTCTATAAAGATACAACGGTTGCACCATCTTCAGGTGTAGTAAACTTTTCAGGAGCAGGATTAGTATATACAGATATTCGTGTAGGAAATATTACTTCTAATTCAATATCTGCAGCTGGAATAACATCATCTGTTTCTATTAAAGCAGATTCTGGAATAACTACAACAGGTGGATCTGCTGTGTCTTTCCCATCAGGAATATCTGCAACTGGAACAGTTTCGTTAAGTGGTACAGTAGATATTCAAGAAATGAGAGAAAATATTGTTCCAGTAACATTATCTTCAAATTCTGCAACACTCGACTGGTCTGCAGGAAACATTTACTATATTGGCACTGCGCCAACTGCAAATATGACATTTAACTTAACAAATGTACCTACAGACAACGATAAAGCAATGACAGTAAACGTATTAGTTACACAAGGATCAACTGGATATATACCAACAACTTTACAGATTGCTGGAACAAATCAAACAATTCGTTGGGGAGGAGCATCAGCTCCAACACCAACATCATCTGCTGGAAAAATAGATATATTTTCTTTCAATCTTCTTCGTGTTGGTTCAAACTGGATTGTTATAGGAAACTCTAACTTAAATTACTAAGGAGAAATAGATGCCGTTTATAAGTAGCATAAGAGGTTCTTATGGACCATTTAGCAGACAAAGACATAGAGTTGGAAGACTTTCTTCTGGTTCAACTGGTGGCTCTGTTTCTGCTGCAGGTGGTTATAGAATTCATACATTTACTTCAAACGGAACGTTTGTCCCAGATGATAACGGAAATTGCGAAGTTTTAATTGTTGCAGGAGGTGGCGGAACTCAAGGTTGTTATTCAGGAGGTGCAGGTGGGGGAGGATTGGTGTATGTTGCATCACAAGCACTTGTGTCTGGGGCATCTTATTCAATAAATATTGGAAACGGTGGTAATGGATGCAATAATGGAGGAAATACAACAGCTTTCGGAGCAACAGCAATAGGTGGAGGCCGTGCAGGTTCTGGAAGCTGTGGCGGAGATGGCGCAGCAGGTGGTTCAGGTGGCGGAGGAAGAGCTTCATCTAGCAACGTTCCTGGCGGCGGAGCACAGCAAGGAAACTCTGGTAGTGGTTTAGGTTATGGTAATGCTGGTGGCACAGCTGGATCTGGAGGGCCATACCAAGGCGGAGGAGGCGGCGGAGCTGGTGGCACTGGTCAAGGAGGAGCGCCTAATGGTGGTGGAGAAAACAATGGTCGTGGTGGTTATGGAAGAGCTTATAGTTTAAGTGGTTCTTCAGAAACATACGCAGGCGGAGGCGGCGGATGGAATGCCTATAACACTTATGGAGGAACATCTGTGCAAGGAACAGGTCAAGGCGGTGGCGGTAATGGTGGCGGTGGAAGCAATTGTACTGAAAATGGATATGCTTCAAGCAATGCTACTTATTTTGGTGGTGGAGCTGGTGGAGCAGGTGGAGATGGCCAAACTCGTACTGGTTATCAGGGCATAGTAATACTTCGTTTCCCGTTATAGGTTGTATAAATGAGATTTTTATCAACTAATGATTTATTAAATGGAAGCACAGAAGAAGTCTTTGATCCAAAATGGATGGATTCAGATAAAGTTATATATCCCCCAAGCACTCCATGGGACTATTCTCGCCCATTAACAGTATATGATGTAGATATCTGGGAAACAATAAATGACGGCGGTTTTGCAAACGGTATTTATGCATCATGGTCTCCATATGCAGAGTTTTACTTGTTAATACTTAAGGGTAAATGGATAACTTTTTATGGTCCAGGGGCACAAAAAGCATTAAAAAAATATGTAAAACCATACAACTTTAAACTATATGAAACAGAAGTATGGGTAGATAACGAAGATGCTGTTAATTATATTGGCGAAGATGTAGTAATTGATGAAAATGTTCATCAAGCAGTAGTCAATAATTATGGTAGCCAAAACTCATTATTTAGCCTTCTTCCATGTTGTAGTGGTGAAAAATCTTTGCTATAATTAACACATGACCTCAGCACTTGGCTTTCCATCCAATCCGACCCTCAATCAAGAGTATACGGTTGGGTCTAAAACATTTAGATGGGATGGAACAGCTTGGGGAATAGTTGGGTCTACAGGATCTACGCTTACTCAAGAAGAAATTCAAGATTATGTTGCACCGCTTTTGAATCACTCTTCACATACAAATTTAACAGCATCATATAACGATTCTGCAAACAAAATTATTTTAGCCGCATCAGGCGGTAGCGGTGGTGGCGGAAGCGCAAATTTAGAAACAACTTGGTGGTTAGGGGTATAACATGGCAGGTATTCAAAGATTAGGAATTGTAAATGATGCAACAGGAAGCGCATATGGTTATGGCAATCAAGCATTTGCAGCAACTGGAAATTATTTAGTATCAGTTATTGCAACTAATACAGCAGCAACAGATGCTGAAATTTATGTATATGTTGTTCCAGCTGATTGGGAATCAAATACAGAGTGGGGATTAATAGCATACAAACTACCAGTTCCAGCATATAATAGTTATGAAACATTTAGGTTTGGAGTAAATAACACAGACTCAGTTTGGGTAGCAGGCTCTGCTGGAGTTAGATACTTTGTTCAAGGAATTTTGCAGGTTTAAGGAGAAATAAATGCCAGGTTACGCACATCCAATAGAGGCTACAGCAAGTCAAGGTTCACTAAAAAGCATTACTGCTTTAGTTGGTGACATAGACAATCCAGCACCATTTTATACTGCCACCACAAAAACAAAAGTTTTGTCGGTGCTAGCAAGCAACACACTTGGAACTATTCTTCCAGTTAAGCTTTATATTTATAGAGATGTTACAGAGTCAGAATTCTTGGCTTCAGAGGTAAGAGTTCTAAGCCATAAGTATATGGTCCAGCAACTGGTCTCAGGAGATTTAAGAGTAGACGATAAAGCGGATCCAGAAGTCGGAAGACATAAGGTCATAACTGAGTTTGTCCTAAATATTGGGGATAAGCTAATGGCTACATGTCCAATAGAGGACGTAATGGTTCTTACAGTAAGCCTTGAAGAGGGCATTTAAATCATTGCTAGATAAGATTTTTTATGATACAATTACAAAAGGAAATAAAGCTGGAAAGGATTAACTAATGGCCCAAGAGTTAATTGAAATTGACGGAGACTACTCAAGCAATCTTGAGAATCTCGTTGACAAAGCATTTTACGGCTTAAGACAAGATGCCAATACAGGCAGGGCTTACATAGATGTTATTAAGGGTGATGAGCCTATTCGTTTGCCCAACGAATTTGAAACTCGCTCTGATGATTATTTAAACTGGATGTGGAGTTTTAATACATTCCGCTATACATTTAATACAAATACAGGGCGACTACAACTGGAGGTCTTATAATGGCACAAATTTTAGATTTAGGAAAACTTCGCTTTAATTGGGCGGGTAATTATTCAGGAACAACAGAATACTCTTACAATGATATTGTAAAGTATGGCTCAAGCTTATATGCATATAAAAGCAATACAGCAGCAACAGGTGTGCCACCTACAAATGAAATCAATTGGGCGCTAGTCTCAGAGGGCGTTTCTTGGAGAGGAACATATACAGCATCAACTCTTTACTACAAGAATGATATTGTCACAGATGGAACAAGCACATTTATTGTAACTGCTCAGCATACCGCACAGTCTCCAGCTGGCGCTCTGCCAAATTCTAATACAACTCTTTTAGCGCTAGGTCAAGAAGGGCTTCCAAATCAGGGTTCACAAACTAATAAACTTTTAACAACAAACGGTACAGACTCTGCTTGGACAGACACTACTCGTTTAACAAAAACTTATACTGGTAATTCTCAAGGTGCAGCAGCAGAGTCATTTGAAGATTCTGCAAACTTGACAAACTCTGTTTCAGTATTTTCTGGATCTACAAATAACTTTGTTCAGTTCCCATTAGTAAATACATCTAACGGCACAGCCGCTTCAACAGATTTTATTGCATATACAGCAGACGGAACAAATGATAACGGCTGGATTGATATGGGTATTACAAGCAATAACTATGACGATTCAACATTTGGCATTACTGGTCCACATGATGGATATGTGTTTATGTCAGCTCCTCAAGGAGACACATATGATGTTGTTTCTAAGAGAACGCTTGCTGGAACAGCAACACTAACAACATCTCTTCCTCATGGATATTCAGCTGGAGATATTGTTAGAGTAACTGGAGTAGGTGCAGCATACAATGGTAAGCGCACAATTTTAGCAACACCAAGCGGAACAACATTTACTTTTACAACTACTGGTTCTCCAGAAGCTGAAACAGGATTAGATCCAGCAGGACTAACATGGGCACCAGCAGGAGACGGAAACCTAGTCCTTGCTACATCAGAAACAGGACTACAAAATAAGATTGTATTTGCTGCAGGTGGACTAACAGCAGGAAATACTCAAATGGAAATTACTCCAGATACAAATGTACATATTGAAATTGCAACAGAGTCAACTTCATCAACAACAGGTGCTTTAACAGTAAATGGTGGAATTGGCATTGCTGGAAATCTATACATGCAAGGCGACCTTGATGTAAATGGAGATGTTGATTTTTCTGGAGTCCAGCACTTGCCGATTGGAGCAGGCGCAGTAACATTTGCAGATACTTTAACAAATCCTGTTATTACTGCAGTTGCAAATAGCGCTGATTACCAACAGATTTCTTTCAAGAATCAAAATTCAGGTGTAAATGCATCTACAGACTTTATTGCATACTCAGACAATGGAACAGACTCTTCTGGCTACATTGACATGGGTATCACGTCCTCTAACTTTGCCGATCCAGAATTTACAATTACTGGTAAAGGTGACGGTTATATCTTTATGGTTGGTGCTGAAGGTGGCACAGACCAAGGTAACCTAGTATTTGCCACAGGCGATACAGGTTCACAGAACAAGATTATTTTTGCAGCAGGTGGTTTGGCAGACGATAATACACAAATGGTTATTACTCCAAATCAGAACATTCATATTGAAATTCCAACAGAATCAACTTCTCCAACTACAGGTGCACTTACAGTAGTCGGTGGTGTTGGTATTTCTGGTGACGTAAATATTCAGGGAAACATCGTATTTGGCGGAGAAGGAACTCAGGTCGGAACCGCAAACCTTGCTGTTGAAGCACCATTTATCTTTACTGGAGATGGTTCATCATCACTTACAAATGACCTTGGTGTTGTAACAGAAGGAAAGTATACAGTTTCTGGATTCTTGCCAAGCCGTAAGATAGTTAATAAGTCTCTTACAGATAACGTAGCAACACTTACAACAGAGCTTGATCACGGATTCCTATCGGGAGACTCTGTACTTGTAGCTGGCGTAGATGCCACATTTAATGGAACATACACAATTACTGGTGCTCCAACTACAAAAACATTCACATATGCTAAGACTGCAACTAACGTTGCAAGTGCTCGTATCGGTGATCAGACATTCTCAATTAATAACAAGCTTCTTGTATCTGAAGTTGCTACACTCACAACAACAGCAACGCATCCATATTTGGCTGGCGAAACAGTAGTTGTAACTGGTGTAGATTCAACATTCAATGGTACATATACAATTACAGCAGTTACTTCAAATACATTTAGTTATGCAAAAGTCGGTGCTGTAAACGTATCATCAACAGCTGTTAGCCCAACAGGTACAGCAGTTGTTAATCAGTCAGTATCATCTGCACTGGTTTCAAACCCAGTAAGAACACGATATAATGCGTGGTCAAAGGATGCCACAGACAACACATGGAAGCTTGCTTCTAATATTATTGTAAAGCCAGAAACAACTGTTGATTATGGACAGGCAGGAATTGCTTATGATAATATCAAGGTTGGAAATATTGATGCTGGATCATTATCATTGTCATCAACAATTACTGGTGGAGCATCTTCAAATATTGCAATTAATACTGATAAATTTACAGTTAATGCAACTTCTGGAAATACATCAGTAGCAGGAACTCTAGGAGTAACTGGTACATCTACATTTACAGGAACAGCCACATTTAATGGTGGAATTACAGTAACAGGTGTAACTCAGATTGCAGAACTTCGTGAAGAAGTAGGGAATGTAACTTTAGACGGTTCAAATGCAGGAACATTTAATTGGTCAGCAGATAACGTATTCTATATATCTTCTGCTCCAACTGGTAACATGACATTTAACTTCACAAACGTTCCAACAGACAATGATTATATAATGACAACCAACGTGCTTGTTACACAAGGTGCTACAGGACGTATTCCAACAACACTTAATGTTAATGGTTCTGCAGCAACTATAAGATGGGCAAATGGATTAACTCCTACTGGCACCAACGGTGCAGGTAAAATTGATATATTCTCATTTAGCTTCCTACGTACAGGTGGCTCATGGATTGTCCTTGCTTCAGCTAATCAAAATTTCTAAAGGAGAGTTAAATGCCATTTACAAGTAGTGCAAGAGGTGCTTTTGGACCGCAAGGTAAAAAAGTAATGAGGGGCCCACTAGCTCCTGTATGGGTAACATCGGGAACAGTAGCTAATCAAAATCTTAATACATCTTTATCTGTTCAGTTATCTGCAACAGATGACTCTGGTGTTGCACCAACTTATACAATAGCATCTGGCTCTCTTCCTTCTGGAATATCTTTATCATCTTCTGGACTACTTTCTGGAACCCTTGGAGGATCAGCTGGAACAACAAATTTTACAGTTAGAGCCACTGATGAAAATGGTAGATTTACTGATAGTTCAACATTAAGTATTATTGGAATTAATCCAGAAGTTACAACTCCTGGTGGAAGAGTATGGAATTCTCCTGGAACTTATTCGTTTACTGTTCCTGCAGGAGTTTTACAGGTTTCTGCTGTAGTAATTGGCGGTGGCGGCGGTGGAGGATTTGGAACTAATAATCATGGTGGCGGCGGTGGAGGACTTGCTTATTCAACTTTTGCAACTACTCCAGGGCAAACATTTACTGTTGTTGCTGGAGCAAATGGCTTTAGAGGAGACAATACTACAGCAGGAACTGGTGGAACTAGTTATATTGCTTTAGGAGGCACAACTTATCTACAGGCTACTGGCGGACAAGGATCTTCTGGATCTGGTTCTGGTTGTGGTGGTAGCGGAGGAAGCGGCTCTGTATTTGTAGGTTCTGGAGCATCTTATTCTGGAGGTTTTGGAGCGGCAGGAGATCAAGGAGATGATGGCGGTGGTGGCGGCGGCGCTGCTGGTTATAATTCTAACGGAGGAAATGGCGAATCTGGAACTAATCCAGGGCAAATTCAATGCTATCAAGGTGATTCTGGTCGCTCTGGCAACGGAGGAACATCAGGTTCTGGCGCCCGTGGTGGATATGGCGATATGCAATATGGAACAGATTCATATAATTCTGGTGGAGGCGGAGGAACAAATCTTTATGGAGGCGCTGGACAAATTGGTGGCGGAGATCAGGGAGGTCAGCCAGGATGGGCAGGCGCAAATTCTGGAGGTTATGCTGGCGGCGGAGGCGGCGGCGGATTTAGCGGCAAGGGATGTTGTCAAGATGGTCGTGGAGCTCCAGGTGGAGTAAGAATTATTTGGGGTAAGGTTGGTGCGGATTATAGAACATTCCCATTTAATAACGTAGCTGATAGTCCAAGTTATAGCGGCACAGCGGAATCTGCTAATATAAATGGATAGTTAATAAATAATTATTTTTTATAATTATCAGTTAATTTATATAAATATACTAAACAGAGATTCGTTGGTATAATAATATTATGAGTTATCAATTAAAGGTTATCAAAGATTATCCAATTGGCTTCTGGCCTTTGGATGAGTCTTCTGGTACTACCGCTTCTGATTCTTCAGGATGCGGAAATAATGGAACTTATGTTGGCTCTCCAGCATCCAATATATTGCCATTAGTATCAGGTGGTATATCTGGAACAAAGATAACCAATACAGCCTATATAACTTTACCAGTAACAAAAGATTATTATGGGGCAACAGTCTCATCCTCATTTGGGACAGTATACACATCAGATAATGATTTTACAATAGAATGCTGGATTAGCCCATCAATTGAGTCATCAGCCGAAACAACATTGTTTGCAGACTCAACAAATGACATAGGTTTATTTTGGGATAAAGGACATATTCTTTTCAAGGTTTCTGAAACAGAGTTCGTAATATCTCCACTAATATATTCAAAAAAGACAACTCATTTAGTTGGTAACTATACTGGTGAATCCATATCTCTCTATATCGATGGCGTAGAGGTAGAATCTAAATCTTTAACTAATTTCAAATTTACAAATACTACATTAAATCTAAGCGTGGGTCCAACCACAACATCTGGAGATACATTTATTGTTGACGCTCCAGCGGCATACAGATACTCTTTATCAGAGAAAACTATTCTAAGTCATTATATTAATGGAAATGTAACATCTCCAGCTATTCAAATTGTCTACCCAGACGAGGGTGTTTTGTATAGTGGATCAGATGCCAACATGAAGGCAGTATTTGATTATTCATATCCAGTAAATAAGGCATGGACATATTGGCTAGATGATAATACATACTATGATGTTTTAAATAAGCATATTGGATTTTTTGAAACAGAGACGGCAGAAGCAAAAACTTTTGTAATAAATGATTTTATATTAGTTCCATCAGAAATGAACCTTGTAACATCAAAGGTAGAATGGCGGAATGATTTAGGGATTACAGTAGAGACAAGCGTAGACGGAATAACGTATGTTCCTTGTATAAATGGTCAGCCAGTCCCTCAATACACAAAAGATACATTTGATCCATCTGGTCAATTATATATTAGAATAACAATGACTACATCAGATGCTAGTAAATATCTGCCAAAACTATCATTTTTCTGTATTGCATTTTATACAAATAAAGATATCTATGCCGATAACTTTGGAGATAAAATAACTTCAGATACAGAATATTATTTAGGATCCCTAAACTATCCTCTACTTTCTAGAAATTATACTAATGGAATTAGAGCTAAAGATGGATCAGGATTTGATGTTAATACATTGTCTGATATCAAGTCCGTAGAGATGTTCTTCACACCCCTTACGTTGGCTTCTAACACCCTTATCTACGCTTCCGACCCTTCTGCTACCAGATTCGCCTGGAACGGCTCTGGAGTAGTCTCTAAGGCCAATATAGCCAAGATATATGTAAATAACGTAGATGTAACTAATCAAACAAACATTAATTCATATTTAGTTGAAGAAGAACCACACCACATTGTTATTGTATTTACTACCCCAATTACGGGCTCTATTCAATTAAATTATGAGACAACAGGCGGACCAAGTAACCTATATAAAAATATTGCAACATACGAAAAAGAGATGACAGCAGGCCTTGTAGAAACTCATTATGAATTATATACAGGTAGAGCTGTTTCTACAGTATCAGAACCGTCAGTTGCCCTGACAGAATCTGACATTATTGCATATAATAATGACTGGATTGTGCTTCAAAGCGTATAAATTTGTCACATACCTTGACAAAAAGCTGGACTTAGATCGTAAAGAATGGTAAAATAAAAACCTATGGATATTAAAAAACTAGGCGCCAAGATTGATGAAGACGAGACAACTCTAGGAGTATATGTCTGGGAAATGCCAGATGGACGCTGGATAGGAGACGACGATGGGAACTTTCTTTCGATCACGTCAAAAAAAGGCAATAGATCCAGAATCGATGCTTTGGCTAGAGAAGTTCGCACATACGGTATATATGAGGGCGGGCCTAAATTTCTTATGGGTAAACGAAAAATCAACGACGAAGAGTTTGAAGAACAACAAACAAGATTAAAGTGGGGACTCACACCAGACCCACTTGATATTGGTGAATATAAAGACCAGATGAAGGCTCTTAAAAATGGGGGAATGAAATGATAGAGTTTATTGAAGATGAAGGCGGAGAAGAAGTATCTATCTCTAACGTTGCAGACTGGATGAGATTTAATACTCCAGTAGAGTCAAAGAGCACTGATCCATTTAAAATTGAAGGCGAAGACTTAACAAAAGTATCTGGGCTAGGCGCTACATTCCGTCGTAAGATGAATAGAGATTTGCAAAAGCGTTTCCAAGGAATTGACGGAACAGAAACACAACAGAACCTTCTTGCACAGGCTATCACTGGCTACGCAATGTTTGACCTTATTGAGCCTCCATATAATTTAGATTATCTTTCACAGATTTATGAAATCTCTCCATATAACTATGCAGCAATTAATGCTAAGGTCTCCAATATTGTTGGTCTAGGCCACGACTTTGTCGAGACAAGAAAGACACAAGAAGCATTTGATAACATAACAGATGATAAGGCTTTAGAACGTGCTCGTCGTAAGTTAAATAGACTACGTCAAGACCTTTATGATTGGCTAGAAGAATGCAACGAAGAAGAAACATTTACTGAAACTTTGATAAAGGCCTATACAGATGTTGAAGCAACTGGTAATGGATATATTGAAATCGGTAGAACATCTGCTGGCAAGATTGGTTATATTGGACATATCCCAGCAAAGACAATGCGTGTGCGTCGTTTGCGTGATGGCTTTATTCAATTGCTTTACGGCAAGGCTGTTTATTTCCGCAACTTTGGAGATCAAGAGACACCAAATCCGATTGATGGCGGACTAGAGAGACCAAATGAAATTATTCATTTAAAGAAGTACACGCCAACAAATAACTATTATGGCATTCCAGATATTATTGCATCACAGAATGCTATGGCAGGAAACGAATTTGCTGGAAAGTATAACCTAGACTACTTTGAAAATAAGGCAGTCCCAAGATATATTATTACAGTAAAAGGTGCTAAGCTATCTACAGAATCTGAGCGGAAGCTCCTTGAATTCTTCCAGGTTGGATTAAGAGGCAAGAATCATAGATCTCTATACATTCCTCTTCCACCAGACTCACCAGACTCAAAGGTTGAATTTAAGATGGAGCCAATTGAGGCAGGAACTCAAGAGTCTTCATTTAACGTTTATCGTAAATCTAATAGAGATGAAATTCTATTATCTCACCGTGTACCAATTAATAAGATTGGAACTCCAGAAGGAGTTAATTTGGCGGTAGCAAGAGATGCCGATAAAACATTTAGAGAGCAAGTATGTCGTCCAGCTCAAATGAATTTAGAAAAGAAATTAAATAAAATAATTGAGGAAATGACAGATGCTCTATTACTTAAATTTAATGAGCTAACTCTTACTGACGAAGATACACAATCTAAGATCGATGAGCGTTATTTAAGAATGCAGGTAATTACTCCTAATGAAGTTAGAATTAGAATGGGCATGGTTCCTATTGATGGTGGAGATAAAGTCGTAGAATTAAAGCCACAGGCCCAGGCAGAGGTTAGGGCACAGGCTGGTAAAACTAGAACTAGAGATTCCGAAAGGTCTGCAAATTCACCAGATATTT
>JACCDX011610093.1_pt1 | contig 15669 bp, 6 predicted proteins | sample 7449681 | NCBI WGS metagenome assembly JACCDX01 (sample SAMN15323450, study PRJNA562643) | freshwater metagenome | isolation source: river surface water | place: USA:Blue River Watershed | collected 2017-08-18 | reverse complement strand
TCACCGTCGACGCCGACGGCCTCTTGTCCGTCTCCGCCCGGGAGGAGCACACCGGGCTCGAGGCGCGCACCGAGGTGAAGCCCAGCTACGGGCTCTCCGAGGAGGACATCGAGCAGATGCTCGAGGATTCGATCGACCACGCCGAGGACGACGTCGAGGTGCGCATGCGCATCGAGGCCGTCGTGGAGGCGGAGGGAATCCTCGCGGCGGTGGAGAAGGCGCTCGCCAGCGACGCCGCTCTGCTGGAGCCCGGTGAGGGCGACGCCATTGTCGCGGCGGTCGAGGCGCTGCGCGCATCGATGTCGGGGCCGGACCGCAGGGCCATCGCGGACCTCTCCCACGCCCTCGACGCGGTGACGGCGCCCTTCGCGCAGCGCCGCATCGAGCGCGACCTCACGCGTGCGCTCTCTGGCCGTGGCGCCGACGAGGTCGGCACCGCGCTGGGCCTCAAGGACAAGCCGGTCGCCGAAGCGGGCGGGGAGGCCTGAGATGGCGGGCAAGAACCCCTACCTGAGCGCGCCGGACGCCCCGGTGGCGACACGCGCCTTCTCGGTGCTCCTCATCGGCGAGGATGGCGGCGAGGTGCGCATCGCCGTCGACCCCGCCGCGCTCCCGAACGATGAGCCCGGCCTGCCTGGCAGCCTGCTGTCCATCCTGATGGGCGCGCACCATGACGTCGAGCACTCCTGCGGCGGGGTGTGCGCCTGCAGCACCTGCCACGTCTACGTCGAGGCCGGCGGTGACAGCTGCAACGAAGCCAACGACGACGAGCTGGACATGCTCGACACCGCGCCGGCGCTCAAGCCCACGTCACGCCTGGCGTGCCAGTGCGTCCCTGACGGGAGCAAGGACTTGCGCGTGCGCGTCCCGAAGTGGAATCGGAACGCGGTGAAAGAAGGCCACTGAGGGGGGGCGGCGGGGTCCGACGTCGGCGGTTCGTTCCGGCCAAGCGCCCGACCCCACGGTCATCGTCGAATTCTCCTGCACGCGCGCCACGCCGCCGTGCATCGAGGACCGCAGGGTCGTACAGTGGGTATTCCCGCGTCATCATGGACGCGAGGGTGTCCTGCGCCTGGAGTGGGTCTCCTGAGCCGGTCGCCCGTGGACCATGGACGCGCGGGCCCTGCGATGTGTTGTGTCGGACGTCGGGCGGGCATGTCCCCCCTGGTTGCCGCGGTGTCCGCCCGCACGGCGTCGCAGGCGGTCGTTCATCGTAGTGGCTCGGTCGCACGCGGAGGTTCCACGTGAAACCTCGCATCGTCGCTCAGGCTCGCGTCCAGCGGCGCGTCAGGCTTCTTGAAGGCTGAGCTCAGCGGCCGTGATGCTCGTCGTGGTCGCCGTCGCGATGCGCGTCGCGGTCATGGTGCTTGTCTCCATGATCCTCGTCGCCATCATGGCTGTCGCCATGGTCGTCGTCGTGATGCTCGTCCCGGCCATCATGCCCATCGCCGTCATGGTGCTCGTCCCGGCCATCATGTCCATCGCCGTCGTGATGCTCGTCCCGGTCATCGTGCCCATCGCCGTGATGGCCGTCGCCATGGTCGCGGTCGTGGCGTTTGTCCCGAGGATGCTCGTCGTCATCGCGATGCTCTTCGTGATCACACGCATCGCCGTCATGGTGCTCGTCGCGGTCATGGTGCTCGTCGCGGTCATGGTGCTCATCGCGGTCATGGTGCTCGTCGCCGTCATGGTGCTCATCGCGGTCATCGTGCTCATCGCCGTCATGGTGCTCGTCGCGGTCATGGTGCTCGTCGCGGTCATGGTGCTCGTCGCGGTCATGGTGCTCGTCGCCGTCATGGTGCTCGTCGCCGTCATGGTGCTCGTCGCCATCGCGATGCCCGTCGTGATCACATGCATCGCCGTCGTGATGGCCATGGTCGCCATGGTCGCCGCGGTCGCCGCCGTGATGCTCATCGTCGTCACGGTGTTCATCCCTGTCGTGACCCTCTCGGTGACGGTCGCCGACGCCACCCGAGCCTCCATCGCCTCCGGCGCCGCCATCCCCTTCTGCGCCGTCGGACGCCGTGTCGGTGCGGAAGGGAATGTCCGTTCCCGGGCGCGGCGAGGGGAGGGTTCGCGCGGCCTCCCCTGCGTCACCCGCCGGTGCGGTGTCGCGCAGGGCGACCGGTTCGCGCGGAAGCCCCGTGGCCTCGCCGTCCGAGCACGCCGCCAAGGCCCCCATCGCGACCATCACCACGAGTGTACGCATCTGTCCTCCCTGCTATGAGGGTAGGCACGGACCTCCCGGTGCCTCGCGTTCGCTGGCGAGACTGCACGGCATGGGGTGCGAAAATGACGATGAATACAGGCTCATTCGCACCTCGAGGGAGGCTCGGATACACGGTCGACGTGACGCCCCCTCCCGTCCTCGTCGTCCTCCCTGCCCACCGGACCGACGTGATCGGGCTTGTTCGTGCGGCAGGTGCGACGCCGGTCCTCGACCTCTGCGCGGGCATCGCCGCCGAGATTCCGTCGGGCGTGTGGGTGCGCGTGGACGACGCAGGCAGCGCTCCGGGTGACGCGGGGATTCTCGCGCGCTCGGGGCGTCCGGTCGCAGGGCGCCCCTGCTGGAAGGAACAGGTCAACGCGGAGCCACCTTCGAGCGGTTGGCACGGGATCGTCCTGCGAGGCCGCGAGAGCGGCGGGCTGGGAGGGGCCCGTTCGGTCCTGTCGCTCGCGGGCGAGGTGCCCGCGGGTGTACGTGTCCTGCTCGACTGGCCCTTCGGGCCCGAGGTGCCGCGCCCCGAGGGTGCGGGTGTCGTCCTCATGGACGTCCTCGCCGCGGCCTGGGCGCCGGCGCGTCTGGCGCGCCGTCTGGAGCGGCTCACGTCGGACGACCTCTGCTTCGTGGCAGGGGTCCGCATCGTCGGCACGTTGGCCTCGCCGGCGGCGCGCAGGCTCGCCTCGGGAGAGCCCCTCTCCGTCGTCGCAGCCGGGCACATGGTCGCCGACGACGCCTTCGATCATGCGTGGCCGGGTGGTGAAGGGTTGCTCCGCACGCGTGGGCTCCTTGCCCACCATGGCAGTCTCGAGGCGCTCGTCGCGGCCTATGTTCACGCTGTCCCGGCGATACATGTGTCGCCGGTGCGGGTGACCGCCCCGATCTCGTCCGTGGACCTCGATGCCGTCGAAGACGACGCGGTGAGCACGACCGAGGAGCCCATCGCCGTGGTGGGTGTCGGTTGCCGTCTGCCTCGGTCGCTGCGGAGCGGTGCGTCGCTCTGGGACGCGATCCTCGCGGGGTTCGACGCGATGGGCCCCGTGCCTCTCTCACGGTGGGACACGTCGATCTACGTGCACCCCACCGATCCCGACCGCACCTACGCCGGCATCGGCGCGTTCGTGGAGGACGACGGCTTCAACCCGCGCCGCTTCCGCGTCCCCCCGAACACCGTCGCGGCCATCGATCCCGTCCAGCGTTGGGCCCTCGATGCCTGTGCGGACGCGCTTGAGGACGCCGGCCTGCAGGCGCTCCCGGCCGGCCCTGGCCGCGCCTTCGCCCGTGAACGCACCGCCGTCATCCTTGGGAACTCGATGGGCGGCGAGAACGGCGACGCCTGGAACCTCCGCGTAGCCGTGCCGGCGCTCTCGCGGCTCATCGCGGGGACGCCGCGCTTCGCAGAGCTGCCGACCGAGGCTCGCGTCGCGCTCCTCTCGGAGTGGGAGGCCGCCGCGCGCGCCAGCCTGCCGTCCATCACCGAAGACAGCATGCCCGGGGAGCTGAGCAACGTGGTCGCGGGCCGCGTCGCGAACGCGCTGGACCTCGGTGGCCCGAACTTCACGACGGATGCCGCGTGCGCGAGCTCGATGGCGGCGGTCGCGGCGGCGGTCAAGGGTCTCCGGGACGGTGAGTTCGACCTCGCGCTCACCGGCGGAGCCGACCGCACGATGGGCGTCGCCACCTACGTGAAGTTCTGTCGGATCGGCGCCTTGTCACCCGATGGCAGCCGTCCGTTCGACGCAGGCGCCAACGGCTTCGTCATGGGCGAGGGCGCGGGTGTGCTCTGCCTGAAGCGCCTGTCGGACGCTCATCGCGACGGTGATCGTGTCTACGCGGTCATCCGCGGGATCGGGGCCAGCAGCGATGGCCGCGGCAAGGGAATCACCGCGCCCAACCCCGCTGGCCAGGCCCGCGCGCTTGCGCGGGCCTACGCGTCTGCCGGCGTGGACCCCGTGGACGTCGACCTGTTCGAGTGCCACGGCACCAGCACGGTGGTGGGCGACAAGGTGGAGGTCGACGCGCTCACCGACCTTGTCGGCGAGGGCCGTCGGGCGCAGCGGGGCCCGGCGCGTATCGGGTCGATCAAGGGAAACCTTGGCCACCTGAAGAGTGCGGCGGGCGCGGCGAGCCTGTTGAAGGCGACGCTCGCGCTGCACCACGGTGTGCTCCCCCCGAGCATCCACGTACGGACGCCTCGGCCCGACCTTCGGTTGGAGCGTGCCCCCTTTGCCGTGCAGACCGCGCCAGAGGCGTGGGGGCGCGCCATGGGCCGCGAGGGTGGCCGTTTCGTCGGGGTGAGCAGCTTTGGCTTCGGCGGTACCAACTTCCACGTCGTGCTCGAGGGTGCCGAGAGCGTGGCCCGGGGGGCTCGCCCGCGCGCGAAGAGGGCGTCCCTGGTTGGCGCGACACATGTATCGGCCAGGGTGGAGACGACACATGGTTTGCGTGTGTCGCAAGCTTCGCTACGCGCGGAAGGTCCACCTTGGACCGCCGCCTTGACGCAGGCCAGGGAGACGATGATGCGACAGGTCGCCACGTTGGGCACGTTCACCCCCGCCCCTCCGATCGCCTCCACGGACGTGACGGAGGTCCCCGAGGGGCTCTGGGCCGTGTCCGCGGACACGGCGGCGCAGCTCGCCGCCCGTTGCCGCGCGCGACTTCGCGGGGTCGAGGTCCCGTTCCGCGCGGATTCCGCGTTCCGCGTCTGCGCCTTCGCCGTGGACGAGGCCGAGCGTAAGGACCAGCTCGATCGATGTGTCACCGCGCTCGAGAAGGGCCGTGGCTTCGAGCTGCTGCGCCAGCGCGGCATCCACCTCGAGGATGAGCCCTGCGATGGCGGCCTTGCCTTTGTGTTCACCGGCCAGGGCAGCCAGTACGTCGGTATGGGGCTCGCGCTCGCCGAGCGCTTCCCGGTCGTCGCGGCCACGTTCGCGGAGGCGGACGCGGTCATGACGCCGCTGCTTGGCCAGAGCCTGACCTTCTTGCTGCGACCCGACCCGGCGATGCCGCAGGGCGCGCAGGAAGACCGGCTGCGACAGACGGAGATCAGCCAGCCGGCGACGCTCACGGTGGACGTCGCCATCCTGCGCTTGCTCGCCGCCTACGGCGTGTTGCCAGACCGCGTGGCCGGTCACAGCCTCGGCGAGTACGCCGCCGCGGTCGCCGCGGGCATGCTCGACTTTCGCGACGCGCTGCTCGCCGTGAGCGCGCGCGGTCGTGAGATGGCCGCGGTCCAGATCGCCGACAAGGGCCGTATGGCCGGCATCGCCACGAGCGCCCAGGTCGTCGCCGAGGTGCTCTCGGGCATCGACGGGTATGTCGTCGCCGCGAACAAGAACTGCCCGACGCAGACCGTCATCGCCGGCGAGAGCGCCGCCGTGGACGCCGCCTGCGAGGCCTTCCGCGCGCGCGGCGTCCAGGTGTTCCCGCTCCCCGTGAGCCATGCCTTCCACAGCCGGATCGTCGCTCCGGCCACCGAGCCCCTCCGACGCGTGCTCGCAGGGCTCGACCTTCGGCCACCGCGACGGGCCATCTCCACCAACGTGGACGCGAGCGACTACCCCTCCGGCGAGGGCGCCAGAGACGTCGCGCTCGACATCCTGGCGCGTCAGGTGGCGAGCCCCGTCGAGTGGACGGAGCAGCTGGAGCGCATGTACGCGGCCGGAGCCCGGGTCTTCGTGGAGTGTGGCCCGAAGCGCGCGCTCACGGGCTTCACCGCGGCGATCTTCAAGGGGCGCCCGCACCGGGCGCTCGCGACCAACCTGCCCAAGCGTGGCGAGGTGGCGAGCTTCCTCGATGCCCTCGCCGGGCTCGTGGCGATGGGCTTCCCCGCGCGTACGATCCCGTCGACGACTGCGGACCTGTTCGTGCCCGCCGGCTCGCGTCGGGCCACCACGTCGAGCATCGCGGCCAGGTTGTCGGCGCGTCCCGGGGTGACGCACGTGCCTGCGGTGACACATGCGTTGGCGTGTGTCGCTCGTCATCTGGGCGTCGCAGCGATGGACGACCTCGCGCTCTCCGCGGAGGACATTGTCCAGGACGAGGCCGCGCGCGGCGAACTCGCGGTGGCGCTCGACGCCGCGAAGGCAGCCTTCGCGGCGTCAAGCATGGCGAACCCCGCCACGCCGACCGCCTCCCTCGACGTGGGCGCGGTTGCGCAGGCCATGTTGCCGGCGCTGGAGGGGTTCCTGAAGGCGGCGGCCGAGGTGATGATCGCTGGCATGGCGGCGCCTGCGCCCGCCCTGGGCGCTCCCACCGTCGCTGCGGTCGAGGTCACGCCCTCACCGGTGCCGCCCGCGATCCAGTTGACCCTGCCGGGTGCGCCCTCTGCCGCGCCACCGACGCCCCCTCAGGCGCGCATCGTGTGCAGCGGCGCCAGCCTCGGGCTCCCGGGCGGGGACGGCGTGTTCTCGCCCGACAACATCACGCGGATCCTCCGCGGAGAAAACCGCATCGTCCGCGTCGGTGAGGCCATGGAGCACGCCCAGCTCGGCCGTAACGTCGTCCGCGTGACCAAGGACGCCCAGAGCGGCGAGGGCGGCTTCGCCCGTGTCGCGACACGCGACGACGTCATCAAGCTCGCCGGCCGAAAGACCGCGTTCGACCCTGCGGAGTGGGGCATCGACAAGGAGCTGCTGCGCGCCCTGGACATCACGTCGCAACTTGCGATCGCCGCAGGCTACGAAGCGCTTCGGGACGCTGGCGTCCCGCTTGTGCGCACCTTCCGGCGCACGACGAGCGGCCGCACGGTCCACACCGGCTGGGCGCTCCCGGAGAGCTGGCGCGATGACACGGCCGTGCTGCTCGCGAGCGCGTTTCCCGGCTACGACAACCTTGTCCAGAAGCTCCGAAGCAACGGCGACGACGGAGAGGGCCGCTTCGACCGTCGATTCCTGTTTCAGGTCCTCAACATGGGCCATGCCCAGTTCGCGCAGCTCATCGGCGCGCGCGGCCCGAACACGGCGGTCAACGCGGCGTGCGCGAGCACGACCCAGGCCATCGGCATCGCCGAGGACTGGCTCCGTCTGGGGCGCGCCCGGCGGGTCATCGTGCTCGGCGCGGACGATGTCACCAGTGACAACCTGTTCCCGTGGATTGGGACAGGCTTTCTTGCGGCGGGAGCCGCGGCGACCGACGAGAAGGTCGAGGACGCGGCGCTGCCCTTCGACCGGCGTCGTCACGGGATGATCGCCGGCATGGGCGCGCTTGCGATGGTGCTTGAGCGCGCGGAGGACGTCGAGGCGCGCGGCATGGCGCCGGTGGCCGAGCTGCTTGGCACCCACAGCGCCAACTCCGCGTACCATGGGACGCGGCTCGACCCGGAGCACATCGCCCGGGAGCTCGCGCGCTTCGTGGAGCGCACCTGCGCGCGCGCAGGTGTCACCCGCGAGGCCTTCGCGGCGCAGGCCGTGTTCATGAGCCACGAGACCTACACGCCGGCGCGGGGTGGCTCGGCCGCCGCCGAGATGGCGAGCCTTCCGGCCGCCTTCGGTGACGCGGCGCGGGACATCGTCATCGCCAACACGAAGGGCTTCACGGGTCACGCGATGGGCGCCGGCATCGAGGACGTCGTCGCCCTCAAGGTGCTGCAGTACGGGGAGGTGCCGCCGATCGCGAACCTCCGCGAGCCGGATCCGGATCTCGGGACGCTGGAGCTCAGCCGTGGTGGACCTCGGCAGGTCAGCTTCGCGCTCCGGCTCGCCGCCGGGTTTGGCAGCCAGCTCGCCTTCGCGGCCTGGCGGAAGTGTGCGACGGGCGACGAACGCGTCGTGGACGCGCCGCGCTTCCTCGGCTGGCTCCAGCAGGAGGGCGGCGTCGGGCACCTCGTCGTGGAGCATCGCCAGCTGCGCTGGGAATCCAGCGCCCGCACGGGTGGCGGGGAGCCGGCGGGCGTACCGGCCATGAGCGTCGAGGCGGCGGTTGACCTCGATCTCGTCGGGTTGCGTCAGCCGGCGCTGTCCCCTCCTGCGCCCTCGGTGGAGGAGACCGTGAACCGCGGTGACACATCGAGCCATGTGTCAAATACGTCCGGGACCGCGGACGTCCTCACGGCACTGCTCGCCATCCTCGCGTCGCGCACGGGGTACGCGGTCGAGGAACTCGAGCCCTCCTTTGCCTTGGAGGCCGATCTTGGCATCGACACGGTCAAGCAGGCGGAGATCATCGGCGAGGTGCGCGAGCGCTTCGGCCTCGCGCGCGACGACGCCTTCCGTCTCGCGGACGTGCCCACCATCGAAGCCATGGCCGCATGGGTGGCCCGCGCCGTAGGGGGCCAGGAGGGTTCGGCAGTACCGTTGGCCGCATCTTCGGCCCTCGCTGCCGAGCCCGACGTCGCCTCGAGTTCACCCGAGCCGACACCTGTCCCCTCGTCGCCGGCGTTGTCGTCGCCGGCCCCGGGCATGGACATGGAGCAGGTTCCACGTGAAACGTCGGCCATCGCCGAGTCGGCTGCCGCGATGACGCACGAGGCCGCGCTCGCGGCCCTGGTCGAGGTCGTCGCGGCCCGCACCGGCTATGCCCCCGAGGAGCTGGAGCCGGGCTTCGCGCTCGAGGCCGATCTTGGCGTGGACACGGTCAAGCAGGCCGAGATCATCGGCGAGCTTCGGGAGCGCTTCGGCCTGGCGCGCGACGACGCCTTCCGGCTGGTGGACTACCCCACCCTGGAGGCTCTCGCCCAGTGGCTGGCGAGCGCGACCACGGCGGGCCTGTCGTCTTCCGTGTCCGCGACCGTGCGGGTGGACGCCGCGGTGGCGCCGAGTATCCCCACCGATTCCCTACCGTTGGACGAGGATGCCGTGAACGCGACACCGTTGGCCACGCCCCTCGCCAAGGAAGCCGCCGCCGCGCTCGCCGGCCCGCCCGACGAGGACAGCCTCCGTGTCCTGCTGGGGATCATCGCGTCGCGTACGGGCTACGCGGTCGAGGAGCTCGAGCCTGGCTTCGCGCTCGAGGCCGATCTCGGCGTTGACACCGTGAAGCAGGCGGAGATCGTGGGCGACGTGCGCGCGCGCTTCGCGCTGCCACGGGACGACGCCTTCCGACTGGCGGACGTGCCGACGATCGCGGACCTCGCGCGCTGGCTCGATGGCGCGCGTGCCATTGCGGGGAGCGCTGACGCGCTCGTTCCGGTCGGCGACGCCGAGGCCCCTGACGCAGCCGACGTCTCCGATGGAGCCGACGAGGCCGATCGCGCCTATCTCCGGGGGCTCGCGCGTCCGGCGGGCGCGTCCCTGACGCCGTCTGCGGGCGGGTCCACCCGTTCCGCGCTGGTGGCGGCCTCGGCCTTGCTGCCCGCCAGCTTCCGCGCGCGTCGCTCCGTCCAGGTTCCACGTCCGCCGGTGGCGACGCCCTCGCTGCGCGGACTCCATGTCCGTGTGCTCGGGGAGGGTCCGCTCGCGAACGCGCTGCGCGCCAACCTCGCCCTTTTGGGGGGCGACCGTTCGGGGGCGCCGAACGTCGTCATCGACGCCGGCGTGCCTGCGCGCGAGCTTCTGCCCCTGGCGCAGTCGGTCGATGCGACCCCGCCTGCACTTTGGCTATGCGCGGTGGAAGGTGGATCCGACGACCTGGTCGCCGCGCGAGACGCTGGTGCGCGCGCCGGCTTCGCCAAGGCGCTCGGCCGCGAGTGGCCGGGCTGCCTTGCACGCGTGCTGACGCTCACGGACGGGCTGGACGTCGACACGGCCGCGCAGGTCGTCCTGCGCGAGGTCTCGGAGGCCGGCGGCGCCGTCGAGGTCAGGCTGGGCTCCGAGACGCGCGACGTGAGCGTGCCGTCGACGGTCGCGTGGCCGGCGGCGGGCACGCTCGACAGCGGCGCGGTCGTGCTCCTCTCGGGCGGGACGCGCGGCATCACGGCGCGGGTGGCCCAGGCGCTCGCCGAGGCGGGTCCCTGCACCCTCGTGCTCGCAGGGCGCACGGGTCCGGGTCCGGGGCCGCTCGACGAGGCTGCGGCCCGCCACCAGGTGCGGGCCCGTCTGGAGGCTTCGGGAGAGCGGGTCACGCCGCGTCGGCTCGAGGAGGCGCTCGCGCCGCTCCGCGCCGCCGAAGAGGTGCGCCGCACGGTGGCGTCCCTACGGGCGCTCGGCGCCACGGTCGAGGTGCTCACCGTCGACATGGCCGACCCCTCGGCGGTGCGTCGGATGGTGCAGGACCTGCTCACGCGGCACGGTCGCCTCGACGCGTGCGTCCACGGTGCGGGCGTCGAGGAGAGCCGTCGCCTCGCGGACAAGGACGACCACGGCTTTGTGAGGGTCTACGCCGCGAAGGCCGAGGGTGGCCTCGCGCTCGCGCAGGCCTTGCCAGCCTCCACGGTGCTGCTCTCCATGGGCTCCATCGCGGGGAGGCTCGGGAACGCGGGTCAGGTGGACTACGCCGCCGCCAACGAGGCCATGGCGCAGGTGTGCGCCTGCCGTCCGCGGTCCCTCCATGTTGCGTGGACGGCGTGGGGCGATGTCGGCATGGCGGTTCGGGGCGGCATGGAGGCGCTCCTCACGAGCCGCGGCGTGGAGCTGCTCCCGGCGGCGGCGGGCGCCGCGCTGTGTCGCGACCTCCTCGCGGCGGTGTCCCGGGACGAACGTTCCGGAGAACTGCTCGTCGCCGGTGCTTTGGGCGACTTCGGACTCCCTGCGCTGCATCCGCTGCTCGATAGCCTCGTGTTCGAGGGCGACGTCGCCGTGATGGGCCGTGCGCTCAGCGCGGATCGCGACGCGTGGCTGCTCGACCACGCGATTGACAACGTGCCCGTGCTCCCCGGGGTTCTCGGCGTGGAGATGATGGTCGCCGCGGCGATGGCGGCCTTGCCGACGGGTCGCTTGGTGGGGCTCGAGGACGTGCGCTTCGACGCGCCGCTCAAGCTGCATGGCGACGAGCCGGTGCAGGTCGAGGTGCGCGCCGTGCCCGCCGAGGACGGGGCCGTGCGCTGCACGCTCGCCTCGCGGCGACGGGCGCGAACAGGCCGAGCGCTGCACACGCAGCACTTCTCGGCGGTGGTGCAGCTCGAGGCGATGCCGCTTCTGACGAGGTTGAAGCCGGCGTTCCTGCCGGAGGAGACGCTCGCGGCGCGGGACATCTACCTGCGCTTCTTCCACGGTCCGCGCTTTCAGGTGCTGGAGGGCGTCGACGCGCTGGCGCTCGGCGGCCTGATGGCACGGGCGCGTGTGGAGCACGCGATGATCGCCGAGGGGCTCGCCACTTCGCCGCTGGTGCTCGAGGCGGCCTTCCAGGCCGCGGGGCTCCACCGCATGGTCATCGACGGCGTCCTGGCGTTGCCAGCGGCCATCGACGCTGTGGAGCCTGTGCGCGCCGTCCGGGACGGTGAGCCGCTCGAGGTGACCGTCCAGCGACGCGGGACCGCGGAGGCGCCCGTGTACGACATCGACGTGGACGGAACGGACGGACGCGTCCTCACCGTTCGGGGGTTCCGCATGGTGGACCGCGGGCCGCTTCCGACCGGGGATCGTTTCCCAGAGCCGGTCGGTGGCTGGGCGGGGACGGGCGTGGGGCAGGCCCAGGAAGCGCGCGTGACCCTGTCTGCGGCGGACATCGCGCGCATGACGGCGCGTGGCACGGTTCGACGCCAGGAGGACCGCCTCGCGGGACAGCTCGCCGCCCGTCGTGCCGTCGCCCAGCTTGTCGGCGAGGAGGCCTTCGAGGTCCTTCGCCACCCGAGCGGCGAGCCCTACGTCGCCGGCGTCGAGCAGGTCGTCGTGAGCATCACCCACGTGGAGGGCGAGGCCCTCGCCCTTGCGGCCCGCGGAGCCCGCGCGGGCATTGACGTGGAGGTCGTCGCGCCGCGCGCGCCGGCCTTCGTGGACACCTGGTTCGCCGAGGAAGAGTTCCTTTTCTCGGGAGACGCCGCCGCCCTCACGCGCGCGTGGGCCGTGAAGGAGGCCGTGCTCAAGGCTCTCGGCACAGGGATGGCCCTCTCGCCGCGCGACGTCGTCGTCACTGCGCTGGATGGGCACCACGCGAGCGTGCGCCTTCAGGGCGAGGTTGCGGCACGCCACGCCGAACTCGGCGGCGGTGCCGTGCGTATCCGCGTCGCGATGTTTGACGCGCGGCGGGTTGTCGCCACGGCGATCCTTGCGGCATGATGCACCCATGAACACCATCGCCGAGCGCGACGACGGCATCCGCATCGTGCGGCTGGAGACCCCCGAGGACGGGGAGCTCTGGCGCGCGGCCTTCGTCGGCGCCTACCAGTCCATCTGGTCCGAGCCTCCCTACGAGGAGCGCTTCTTCCCCGACGAGGCCGAGGGCGTGCTCCGGCGCGCGCTTCGGGTGCAGGACCACGTCACCCTCCTTGCGGTGCGCGAGAGCGGGCTCTGCGTCGGCTTCGGCATCGCCTACCCGGTGGCCGGCAAGGCCGACGTCGCGCGGGAGATCCGCGGTCTCCTGCCGCTGGAGAGCACCTTCTACTTCGCGGAGCTCGGCGTCCTCGACGGATGGCGGGACCGTCAGCTCGGGCGGCAGCTCGTTTCGGCGCGGCTCGACTGCGTCGACCGCTCCCGCTTCCGTCACGTGCTCCTGCGCACGAGCGCCGTGCGGAACGCCTCCTACGAGATGTACCTGAAGATGGGCTTCCACGACACGGGCGTGTACATGGAGGTCCCGTCGCGGCGGATGGACGGCACCACGCGCACGGATCGCCGCCTGTTCCTGTCGCGGGTGCTCTGAACCCTTCGCGGGCGGCGGGCTTGCGCCTTGCGGTCTGCGCCTCCTCGTGCCGCCCGCCGTGACATCCCTGTCGCGCTCCCGGTCGTCTCCCAACGGGACGTGCGGCCACGGATCGCGTCGCCAGCGGTGTTCTCGCGCATCGTGAGGCCTTGGCACGGGCCATGCATCCTCGTGAGGCAGGAGGTTCCCATGCGTCGATCCCGCTTCTCGCTCGTCGTCGTCCTGCTCGCCCCGCTCGCGGCGTGCCACGTGGAGGCGCAGATCGACTGCACGATGGAGGCTCGCTCCTCCGTGAACGTCGTCGTGGAGGGCGTCGGCGACGTCCAGGCCGCGGTGACGTACTCCCGCGACGGGGGCTTGACCTTCGAGGCCTGCGACGGCATGGGCGACGCGGGCGAGGTCGATGCCTCCTGGGTGTGTGGCTGGGAGGTCGCCGGCGAGCTGATCGTGCGCGTCGAGGCCGAGGGCTTCGAGCCGCAGGACGTGCCTGTCACCGTGGAGGCCGACGTGTGCCATGTCCTGTCGGAGAGCCTCACGGTGACGATGCAGCCGGTGGTCTGCACCTCCGAGGTCGTGCCGTCCGTGTTCGCCACCGTGACGGACGAGTCTGGCCTCGGCATCGCGGACGCGTCGGTGGCCTACGAGGCCGTCGAGAGGGGCGTGTCCGGGGACTGCGAGAGCAGCGACGCCCTCCACTTCCGCTGTGGCGAGGAGCTCCCCGGGGCGATCGCCGTCTCCGCGACCGCCCCTGGCTACGCCCCCCAGACGGCCGAAGTCCTCGTCGAGGCCAACGCCTGCCACGTGGTCACCGAGGAGATCGGGTTCATGCTGGCAAGGTTGCCGGACTGAGCGGCGCCGTCAGTCGCGCTCTCGGCGGGGGATGCTGTCATCCGGCAAACTTCGCTCCGGGAGTGCGGCGGGCTGGATGTTCGCCGCGGCCTGGTCACGCGCCGCCGGGCGCGGCAGCTGGGCCGCCATGAGGTCGCCGGCCACGATGCCGTCGCAGAAGAAGGGCCACGCGTTGGTGTCGACCGTCACCCCGAGCCCGAGCATGGATTCGAGCGCGTAGCCGAGGCTCAGCCGCGCCGCGCGTCCGAGGGGCCGCCGGAGCTCGACGGACATGCTCACCAGGAACCCACGGGTGACGCTCTCCACCTCGTCGCGGGGGTCGAAGTACGTGGCCAGCGCGTCGGGGAGGCCTTCGACGCGTCGCTGACCGCGTCGGTCGAGCCGGGCCAGCAGCTGGGGGGGAGCGGCCTGCGCCGTGAACGTCGTCCGGAGCGCCGCGACCTCGTCCATCCGCGCGAGGTAGGCCCACAGCGGCCCGTTCTCCACCGAACGGAGGGAGGTGCTCTGCAGGACCGCGTCCGCCGCCGCGGGGCGCACGTGGAGCACCTGGCGTGCCCGTCGTGCGGGTGTCCGCGTGGGGTTGGCGGGGAAGGGCAAGGCCATCGCCAGGTGGACGATGTCGTCGCGCAGCGCCGCCAGCTCGGCACGCGTCCCGGACGGCGTCGTCGCGCGCGGGATGGACACTTCGACGCTTCGGGTCACGGTGTCGCTCTGGAGCTCCGTGACACAGGTCCATCGAACGTCCGGAACGCTGTGGAGCCACCGTCGGAGCGGTCGCACCGTCATGCAGTCCGCGGCCATAGGCTGGTTGGCGGGGCTTCGTGGGATCCCCGTCCACCGCAGCGTCACCCGTGAGGGCTCCACCAGGGTGGCCGGGTCGACGTAGAGGGGGGCGAGGATCTCGTCTCGGTTCGTGGCGCTCGGCATCTCGTTGACCTCCACGGACAGGACGTCTTCCGAGGTCGAAACCGGACACCCCACGGGGAGATTTTCGGCGCGATTTTCCATGAACTTCATGAACATGCAAGACCAGCTGTCCGCGATTCCGGGCGGGTTGCGTCTCTTCGTTGGAGGTGCACGCATGCCTGACATCGAGACGGTCCTCGCCCGCATCCATCGTCGCGCCGCGCGACGCCCGGGAGGTGTTGGTTCCGCCGGACGGCGCCTGCACCGGCGCGGAGCTGGTCCTCGGTGAAGGCCTCACGTGCGCGGCCGATCTGGGGAGGTTCAAGGTGTGCCGTGGCGCGGACGCTGTCACGCTGCTGCCGGATGAGGACACCATCGTGGCGGCGCTGCTCCCGCTGTTGGACGTGCCTTGATGGCGCGTGCGCCGCTGGCGGCGTGTAGGCGTGCATCGTCGATCTACGATGATGGCGGCGCGCTCCTTCGTGGAGAAACGTTGCGGCGTGGGGCGTTGTCGCGCTGCCCGCCGTGTCGCCGTGCTAGCGAGAGCGGCGCTCGAGGTCCCCGATGTCCGCTCCTTCCGCCGAACTTGCCGTGCCTGCTGGCGAGGGGCTCTCGCGCCAGGAGAAGGTGTTCACGATGGTGGGGGCGCTGCTCGGGCTGCTGCTCGCCGCGCTCGACCAGACCATCGTGTCGACCGCGGGTCCGACGATCCAGCGGGACCTGGCCATCGCGCCGTCGCTCTACACGTGGATCACGACGGCCTACCTCGTGGCCTCGACCGTGTGCGTCCCCGTCTACGGCAAGCTGTCCGACCTCTACGGGCGCAAGGCGATCCTGCTGAGCGGGATCGCCATCTTCCTCCTGGGGTCGGCCGCCTGTGGCGTGGCCCAGAGCGTCCTGCAGCTGATCCTCTTCCGGGCGGTGCAGGGCGTCGGCGCGGCCTCGCTCTTCACCAGCGCCTTCGCCGTGGTGGCGGATCTGTTTCCGCCCCAGGAGCGCGGCAAGTGGCAGGGGCTCTT
>JACCDX010090631.1_pt1 | contig 15676 bp, 10 predicted proteins | sample 7449681 | NCBI WGS metagenome assembly JACCDX01 (sample SAMN15323450, study PRJNA562643) | freshwater metagenome | isolation source: river surface water | place: USA:Blue River Watershed | collected 2017-08-18 | reverse complement strand
CTCTACTGGCGATCCTGCATTGACGACTACAACTGTGCGCTTTGCAACCTTGGCAACTGTAGATACCAATTGATCTTGCCCATCTGGTAACGAAATATTCTCTCGGTCATAACCTTCGGATTCGATCTCTGCCGTTGTGCCGACAAAGATAATTGCCACATCTGATTGGCTAGCGAGCGCGACCGCATCGGCAATCTCCTCCTGCGCACTGCGAGAAGGTTCGCGGAAACCAATGTAGAAGGCAGCAATAGGAATTGGTAGCGAATCACGTGGATACTCCCATTGGATGAGAATTTCTTCGCCTGCCTTTAGAGTGTGTCCATGGGATCTAAATGGAGGGTTTAATACAAATACACCAATATCGTCAGATTCCATTGGTATGAATCCCTTATGGGTAACTCCCCCAATTGTGATTGTGTAATTACCTACCATTCCAATTCCAAATTGGTACTCACCATCAAAATCAGCTGTGAAGATTCCAGTTACTCGCATAAATGCATATTGGAACATCCATGGTTGGGTCGCCCAGTTGAATGACCCACCAAATCTATTTTCAGAGAAAATCACGCTTCCATCTGGTGCTACCGCTTCGGCGAGTAGGCCACCCACACCGGTAACTGGATTGGTTAATTGCTTATCCGTCAGATGCACCAAGCTGCTGTCGGCATTTACGCCGAGAGTGTAATTCACAGTTGTTCCAGAAGGAGCATTATCCGTAAGGCCTGTGAGTGGCGAGATGAATTCTGCAGGGAATACTGTTGCTGAACCACCGCCCTGGCCACGACCAAATCGTGCATGAGCTCCCATTACTGCAATTGATAACGGTTTTTCCAGAGGCAATGTCTCATTTTCATTTCTAGCTAAGACGATAGTTTGCGATCCGATAGCGCGAGCAGCCTCTTGCAGTTGAGTATCGGTAAATTTCTTCGCCGCCTTAACTTCGGCATCGGCATACTTTCCGACGCGAGCTGCCAGGCGAAGGATTCGCTCTACCTTGGCATCGATTGCTGCCTCTGATACCTCGCCGCTCTTAACCGCGGCCAATAGCTTTTCACCCCAGAAGCCGAAGGGTCCCGGCATCTCAAGATCATTTCCCTCATTGCCGGTATCGACCGTTGATTGCACGCCGGTCCAATCTGAGACGACCATGCCATCCCAGCCCCACTCCTCTTTCAGAATGGAGTTGAGTAGCGGTGATGCCGCCATCTTTGGACCATTGACTCGGTTATATGCCGACATGATTGTCCACGGATTGGCATCTCGGACTGCAATCTCGAAGGGAAGTGCATAGACCTCGCGCAAGGTGGCATCATCGAGAACGTTATTAACGGTATGGCGATCGGTCTCGGCATCGTTGGCGACAAAGTGCTTGAGGCACCCGCCAACACCTTGCCCCTGAATACCGTTGATAAATGATGCGGCGAGCGCGCCGGAGAGAATTGAATCTTCGGAGTAGGCCTCAAAGTGGCGACCACCGAGTGGCGAACGGTGCAAGTTAATCGTAGGTCCCAGGACAACATCAACGTTCTTCCGGCGAGCTTCAAATGCCATAACTTCACCGACCTGGTTCATTACCGATCTATCCCACGTTGATGCCATCGCAGTAGCCGATGGGAGTGAGAGCGATGGGCTCCGTTCATCCCAGAGCTCACCACGAACTCCAGATGGGCCGTCGGAGACGACCATCTTCCGCAAGTTGATAGTTGGCAGAGCATAAGTTGTCCAGAAATCTTCTCCAGTTAAAACTTTCACTCTATCTTCGAGTGAAAGTTTTGCGACAGCGCTCTTAAACTCCATATAACTACTCCTTATGCGACTTTAAATGGTGCAATCGCAGGAGCGGAGAGAGATACCTCGTAAGTTCCGTATCCAACTTCGCACTTGTTGCTCACAGCTTCACCATTTACATGGAGAGTTGATGATGCGCTCACTGGAAGGTCGATGACAGCTCGTGATCCAAATGGGACCACGATTGTTGCTGCTAGGTTTCCATTATCAACAATCTTCCAATCGATAGCCGCTATACCTAGCGGAGTATCAACGGAGGCAGATGCGAAGGTAAATCCTTCACCTGGTCGAGGAGCAAAGGTGATATGGCGATAGCCAGGGCTCTTTACTGTCGGTGCAATACCGGCAACATTGCGATAGACCCAATCAATCACCGCGCCGTAGGCATAGTGATTAAATGAGATCATCGATGCATCTGGCTGTTCCTCTGAAGAAGTGGCCATCTCTCCCTTATGGATAGAGCCATCCTCCTTGATTGCATCCCAGCGCTCCCAGATAGTGGTCGCCTTCTGATCTACTTGATAGAGCCAAGAACGCACCTTGCGACGCATCAACATTGTGTATGCAGCCTCGAAGTGACCATTCTTAGAGAGAGCATGGAGAATGAGCGGAGTGCCAAGGAAGCCGGTGGTGATTTTTCCTTGATCTGCAATGACTTTATCGCTCAAAATCTTTGCCACGGCTGTTCTCTCGCCGGCAGGGACAATTCCAAACTCAAGTGCGATTGAGCAACCAGCTGTCGTCTCTTTAGCCTCTTCGCCAAAGTGCTCCCAGATATCGCGCTTTAACGTTGCTGCAAGCTCGGTGTACTTCTTTGCATGCTCTGCATCGCCAACAAGCGCTTCTACATCTGCTGCGATCTGGACGGTATTTGCAAAGAAAGCATTGGCGACGAATTGCGCCTTTACCTTTGATAGCCACGGTTGATCGACCGGTGCATCTGGATCACACCAATCTCCGAACTGGAACTCTTCAGGTAGGAACTTCTCACCCTTGCGATGTGCTGATAGCGATTCAACATATGCACGAATCGATGCAACCTGTTGCTTCAAAGTTGCCGAACTTCCATATGACTCGTATGCCGCCATTGGAACGATGGTCGCAGCATCAGCCCAACCTGCACGGTCGGTGATTACCCACCCAGCGCCCTCCGCCGGTGATGGCTGCTTGGATAAGATGTCAGGAACGACTGCACCAACGCCACCAACGCGCTGTTGGTCGACCCAGAGATCGGTAAGCCAGCTACGCCAGAACGAGCCGACCTTAAATAAGGTGTTCGCTGTGGTTGCGATCGCTTGGGCATCGCCAGTCCAACCCAATCGCTCATCTCGCTGTGGGCAGTCAGTTGGAACCGAGACCATATTGTCGTGAATCGACCAGACCACATTTTCGTGGAGGCGATTGAGGCGAACATCAGAGGATTTAAAGAAGCCGCGACGTTCATTTGCAGATGAAATCGCTACAGCTGTGGCTGAGATAAATGTTGCTGGACCAGTTACCTCTGCAAATTGGAAGCCATGGAAGGTGAATTTTGGCTCGAGAACACTCCGGCCGTCGTGGCCAAGAGTGTACACATCGGTCGCCTTAGCGGTACGAAGGGCAGCGGTGTGGAGATTTGGACCATCTTCCAGTACCTCTGCATGGCGAATTGTGACGGTATCGCCCTTCTTTCCATCAACTACGAGTCGTACCCAACCAGAGATGTTCTGCGAAAAGTCAATCAGAGTACGGTTCTTGCTATCGATGATGCGAGCTGGGAACTCGGCAATCTCAACGACACGGGTTGAGACTCGTGGCTCGAGGATCTCACGCTTGATTGTATGGATTGTTGGAGCCGACCATGAAGAGTCGTTGAAACCCGCGAGCTTCCAACCCTTCTGCTCCTTTGTGAAATCTAGAGTTGAACCATCATAGATATCTCCAAAGAGAATCTCTCCAGTAGAAACCTTCCAAGATTCATCTGTTGCAATGACATCTCTGCTGCCATCTTCGTAGGTAATCTCCAGCTGTGCCAGCAAGGAAATCTTGGTGCTGTAATTGTCATACATATTCATAAATCCGAACTTGCCTCGATGCCAACCATCGGCGATCTCGGCAGCGAAACAGTTTGTACCGCTTTGAACTAGCTTGGTAACGTCATAAGTGAGATATGTATTTCGATCATCATACGCAGTCCAGCCTGGCGTGAAATACTCATCTGTAACGCATACACCATTGAGGTAGAGCGAGTGGATACCCTCTGAGGTTGCATAGATTCGAGCCTTTGCAACTCGCTTTGCTGAAGCAAACTCTTTACGCATAATTGGTGATGGTGCAGAGTGGAGAGAGTCATCACCAATCGCGCGACCAATCAAGTCATTTCCCGAAGCTAAGCCGGTCTCATAGGTAATGACTGGACTGTATCCACTCCAACCATATTGAGTTGCGATACGGACTCGGAGCTTCGTTACAGTCTGTGCTTTAGAGATGTGCCCTAGAGCAAGTACTTCGATCTGCTCTGCTGAGGCAACTGGCGCTGAAACGGTGACTTGGCCGGCTTCATCAATAGATGAGATCTCATATCCAACTTGGACCGCATCGCTGCGATCTGAAGCCACTTGCCATGTGAGAAGCGGATCTTGAATCGGTAGGCCGATAATGTCCGCAGAATACTGGCTTTGGAGACCGATAACCGTGGTTAGCGCATCGTGCTCGGTGAGCTGTGGAAGTGTGGACATTTACTACCCCTTTACTGCGCCAGCGGTCATGCCGGCAACGATTCGCTTGTTAAAGATGATGAAGACGATGAGCGGTGGAATTGTGATGAGCAAGATATCTGTAAATAGAAGGTTGTATTGGGTGAGATATTGGCTCTGGAAGTTAAAGAGAGTGAGCTGCACCGTTGCATTCTTCGCGCCCGGCAAGAAGTAGAGCGGGTTGGTAAAGTCATTGAAGATTGCTACAGATGTTGTGACGATAATGGTGATATTTACTGGCATCAGAAGTGGGAAGATGATTCTTCTAAAGAGCGAGAATCCAGTACAGCCATCCATAGCTGCAGCTTCATCAATCTCCTTGGGAATCGAGGCGATAAATCCCTTGTAAATCAAAATTGCAAAGGCGGCGCTGTAGGCAACTTCAATAAAGATCAAACCTTGAATCGTCTTAAAGAGATGAAGCTTCTGAAGTACCCAGATTGTTGGCACAATCGCCGGTGGCACCACCAAACCTGCCAATACGCAGATATTGGCAACTGTAGTGAGTTTGCCTGGGCGGCGAGCAAAGATAAATGCCGCCATGGAGCTGAAGATAACAATCAAGATAACCGATAAGACTGTGACGATAGTTGTGTTGATAAAAGCGCGAACTACGATGCCATCATTGGTAGAGAGCACCGTCTTGATGTTCTCCCAGAGCAAGAACTTCTCACCCAGGCTAAAGTCCAGGGCGAATGCCTCTTGCGATGTCTTCGTAGCAGTCAAGAAGATCATGGTGAAGGGAGCGACGAAGACAAAGACTCCGATGGGAAGTGAAACTAGGTCAATCCAGTTCTTCTTGAGGAACTTCTTCATGACTGCTGCTCCTTCCGGTTAAAGTACATATAGAGCGGACCAGCAAGGGCGAGGACGAAGAGCAGGAGAATCACATTTCCTGCAGTAGCAAGGCCGTAGAAACCTGCCTGATATTGCTTATAGTTGATCGATGCAATCACATCGGAGAGGAAGCCTGGACCACCATTGGTCATCGCCCAGATAAGGTCGAATGAACGGAGCCCGCCGATAAAACTAAGGATGATGACTGAAGCTGTCGCAGGTCGTACAAGCGGCAGGGTGATTGATCGGAATTTATCCCACGCATTTCCGCCGTCGACTGAGAGCGCCTCGTAGTACTCCTGAGGTATAGCTGCAAGACCTGCCATATAGATAACAGTCGCCATACCGACGCCCTTCCAGACATCGACGAAACTTACGGAGAGGAGTGGTAGAAGGTTTGGGTCAACCAACCAACCAGGTCCATATGTCTCCCAACCGATCATCTTGCCAAAAGCGACGATTGATTTATTAACAGCGCCATAATTTGGATCTAGGAGAACGCTAAAGGTAAAGCCAACGCCAATAGTTGAAACTAGAACTGGAAAATATACGACTGAGCGGAGAAATCCCTTTGCGCGAAGGCGACCGGTGAGAAGAATCGCCAGAGCAAGTCCAAGGACCACTTTGAGTGAGGAAGTTACAAAGCCATAGATAAGAGTGTTCTTAAATCCAATAGCTAGGGATGCCTCTTTGAAGTATTGGATGAAATTTTCGAAACCTACAAACTCCCAATCGAAGAGAGTCCAGCGAGTCATTGAGAAGAAGAATGAAACAAATGTTGGAATTACAAAGAAGAGGAGAAAGATGATAGCGATTGGCGCGACCAGTCCATAAGAGTACGGGCTCTTGATCTTCTTTTTTACTTTACTCACTTGGCACCATTTCGCATTCTTTGGGAGTTTCATATAAGCGGTACTGGCGGGCTATCAAAATAGCCCGCCAGTACTCATTACTTATTTGTTACTTGTTACCAGCCCTTTAGACCAAGCTGCTTTGCCTGCTTAACAACATCTGCATCGTATGCAGCTGCTGCCTTCTTAGCAGTTGTGATTCCAAGACCGACCTCGATCAGAATCTTCTCAAGGTTTGGACCCTTGATTGGAGATACGAACTCAAGTGCAGGAGCAGTTGCGTTCTTATCGAAGTACTTGATCAAGTCCTTAACTCCACCTGGGAGTGCGTTTGGAATGCTTGCACCCTTGATGTAGTAAGGGCCGCCAGCGAAGCCTTCAACGCTGTTCATAACGTCGACTGCCTTTGCTGTTGTCATCCAGCCAACGAACTTCTTTGCAGCTTCTGCATTCTTGGTAGCTGCTGGAATGTATGTACCTGATGGCACCCAGACAGTTACGCCATTGACGCTTGCCTTTGAGCTTGGCTGTGCAAAGAATCCGACATCCTCAAGGTTGTTTGGAGTCTGTGCTGCGATCTGTGGGAATGCCCATGTTGCCATTGGGTAGTGAGCACCCTTACCAAGTGCTACACGCTCAAGAGCCTGTGCATATGTTGTTGATGCGTAATCGCGGTTGAAGTAGTTGAGCTTCTTAAGCTCTTCAATGTATTCAAAGCCACGGAGAGCAGCTGGGTTCTTTGCATACTTCTGCTTACCGGCTGTGTATTCAGCTGCAAACTTTGGCGTTGCGCTCTGAACGTTGTAGTAGTCAGCCAATACGAATAGCTGTGATGTCCATGTGTCCTTGTAAGACTGGATAACTGGATCGATTCCAGCAGCCTTGATCTTCTTGTTATTAGCCATGAACTCAGCCCATGTTGTTGGAACCTTAAGCTTGAGCTTGGCATAAACCTTCTTGTTGTAGAGGATTCCGCCACCCACAGCTGTACCGAATGGTGTGCCATAGACCTTCTTGCCTACAGAGACAACTGGGTTAAATGATGAGAGAACATTCTTCATAAATGGCTCATTGGTGATCTCTAGAAGATTCTTTGAAGGGGCAAGGGCTTGGAAGAGTGACCCTGAGTTGTATGTGAAGACATCTTCCATCTCACCTGTTGCAAGCTTTGTCTTGACGAGGTTGTCACCATCTGCGCCACCTGGACGGAGAACTGTTGTGACCTTGTAGCCAGGATTGGCCTTCTCATAAGCAGCCACAAGTGCCTTGGCGACATCTTGGTTGCTCTGGCTGTTATCAATCAGCCATGTGATTGTGGTATCTGCCGCCTGTGATGGAAGAGCAACAGTTGCTCCAAAGACAAGCGATACAGGGAGCGCGAGTGTGATTGCGCGCTTCATGATTTGCTTCATTCATCCTCCTGAGGTGAACTTTGGTTGAATCGTTTCAACCTTGGAGAGGAATTTATCTGCGGTGTGACCTAACCGTCAATAACTTTTCTCAAATTCCTGATAACGGTTTTATTACATTTTCCCGCGTATTTAGCCCCTCTGTTATTGAACAATTCAACTATCCCCGAATGCGATCTATTGAGAGAGTCGGCCGATATCGCCAATATCTCTCGATAAGTGCATAATTCATTAAATGGATTCAATTCCCGACTCGACCTTTAAGGTGGTTCTCTGTGGCTAAGAATGTAAAACGGCAGCTTCCCCGCCCCTCCGAGCTAGCTCCGCTCCTCCAATTTAGTCTCCCAACCATCCGCCGTAAGCGTCGCCGCCTTGAGAAGGCCTACACGATCTGGGATCTGCGCGATATAGCTCAACGCCGAACACCGAAGGGGCCCTTTGACTACACCGATGGCAGCGCTGAATCCGAGGCGAGCCTCGAGCGCGCCCGCCAGGCATATCGCGATCTCGAATTCATTCCGAGCATCCTTAAAGATGTATCGAGTGCAGATTTAACTCGAACCACGCTAGGCCAAACTTTTGCGATGCCATTTGGTATCGCGCCTACCGGATTTACTCGAATGATGCAGACCGAAGGTGAGATTGCCGGTTCGCGTGCCGCAGAGAAATTTAATATTCCTTACACCCTATCCACTCTCGGCACCACAACAATTGAGAAGGTTGTCGAGTCCGCACCTAACGGCGCTAATTGGTTCCAGCTTTACATGTGGAAGGACCGGGAAGGTTCGATGGCGCTCGTTGATCGTGCCAAAAAGGCAGGCGTTAAAACTTTGATGCTCACCGTTGACGTACCGGTCGCCGGACAACGTATTAGAGATTATCGAAATGGTTTAACAGTTCCACCGCGTTTGACTGCCGGAACAATCATCAACGCAATCCCACGACCAGCATGGTGGATGAATTTCTTAACTACTCCACCAATCGAATTTGCCTCAATGAAGAATTGGGAGGGCACTGTTGGTGAGTTGTTGGATTACATGTTCGATCCAACAATGACCTGGGAGGATCTCAAGTGGATTCGCGAACAATGGGATGGCAACCTCATCGTTAAGGGAATTCAAAATCTTGAAGATGGAAAGAAGGCAGCCGAGATTGGCGCTGATGCAATCTTGCTCTCAAACCATGGCGGACGTCAGCTAGATCGCGCACCAGTGATGTTGCATTTGCTCAGCGACATTAAGAAAGAGTTTAAGAAAGATTACGAGATTCATATCGACACTGGAATCATGCACGGTGCAGATGTTCTAGCCACCGTGGCTCTCGGAGCGCAATTTGCTTACGTGGGTCGCGCCTACCTCTACGGCCTTATGGCAGGCGGCCAAGATGGCGTAGAGAAGGCACTTGAGATCATGCGTACTCAGATGGTTCGCAATATGAAGTTGCTTGGAGTTAGCTCACTCGATGAGTTAGAGCCAAAGCATGTACGTTTCTTAAATCGTCAATAACTACTTGCTCGGTGCGGTTGCAGTTGAAGAGCGTTCTACTAGTTGCGGTTGGAATCTAATCTGCTGGTGTTGGTGATCGCTTCCTGATTCACACTCATCGAGCAATAAGTTTGCAGCTGTTATTCCCATTTGATAAGAAGGTTGAGCAATCGAAGAGAGCGGAATACCGGCTGAGGCAGCAAACTCAATATTGTCATAGCCAAGAACCGAGATTTGATCAGGGACTTTGACTTTGTTGGCATTGAGAATTCGCATCACACCTAGCGCTAAGAGATCATTTGCGCAGAAGATTGCCGTTGGTTTCTTTTCTAGCGCCAGAATCTGTCGCGCAGCTTCTTCACCTTGGACGGTATTCATAAGAGATACTCGGATTGTCTGAATCTTTGCTCCAGCTACTTTAGAAGCCTTAGAGACTCCCTCTCCGCGATCACTTACCTGTGGAATGGATTCCGGGCCACAGACCCAGGCAATATTGGTGTGGCCAAGTGATGCTAAATACTCAATTGCAATCTGACCACCATTAACGTCATCGACCGAGACGGAGCATTGCTTCTGACCTTTAATCTCGCGATCGAGAAGTGTCACTGAAATTCCCCGCTCTCGCATAAGTTCTAGCCGATCTGCCTTTGCATCAGCTGGAGTTATCAGTACGCCGCGAACTTGTTGCTCAATCAAGACATTGATATAGCGATCTTCCTTCGCCGTTGACTCATCAGAGTTACAGAGAAAGACTGCGTAATCGCGTTTGGAGGCAGCATCCTCAACACCCCGCGCAACTTCGGTGAAGAATGGGTTTGAGACGTCCGGTACCACCAGCCCTAGAGTCCGACTGGTGCCCGATCTGAGTTGGCGGGCAAAGCCATTGGGGACGAAACCAAGCTCTTTAATTGTGGCCTGGACTCGCTTAAGTGTGGCTGGCGCGACTATTTCGGGACGGTTGAGAACATTGGAGACAGTTCCGACCGAGACATTTGCCGCCTTTGCCACATCTCTCAAACTGACGCTCATGGCCGAGAGTCTGCCCCTACTTTTGAACTTAGTCAATTATTGTTCAATAAGAGATTAAATTGTTATCTAAGTGGTGTTGACTCACGCTCAATTGGGACCTATTTTCTCCCTATTGCTCATGAAACGTTTCAATGTCGAAGGGGGAGTTATGGAGCGAATCGCCTTTCGCCTTCAATTAAATCCATCCACCCTCGATAAGTACATTGATTACCACGCAAATGTATGGCCAGAGATGCGGGACGCCCTTACCGAAACGGGTTGGTGTAACTACTCACTCTTTATAGATCGAAGCGACGCGACTCTCATTGGTTACTTCGAGACCCCAAATCTGCAGGCGGCGCTCGATGGCATGGCTGCTACCGAAGTAAACGATAAGTGGCAGGCGCTTATGGCTCCTTTCTTTAAGGAGCTAGATGGCAAGCGCCCCGATGAGGGCTTTTTCAAACTCGAAAACATCTTTTATCTACCCTAAACGAAAGAGATAGGTAATCCATCATGGCTGATAAGAATGAAGTAAAGGCAGTACTCAATCGTTTGGGTGTTGAGACACCTTCTTGGGCATACGGCAACTCAGGTACGCGCTTCAAAGTCTTCGGACAACCGGGTGTGCCTCGCGATCCGTATGAGAAAGTTGCAGATGCAGCACAGGTCAATAAGTACACCGGTGCTGCGCCAACCGTTGCTCTCCATATTCCATGGGATAAGGTCGATGATTACAAGGATTTCGCCGCGCATGCGCAGGGCCTGGGAGTAAAGCTCGGCACTATTAATTCCAATACCTTCCAAGATGATCAATACATCCTTGGTTCGGTCTGCGCGCCAGATCCTAAGGTGCGTGCCAATGCGGTCAAGCATCTCCTCGATTGCATCGACATCATGGATCAGACCAATGTCCGTGACCTTAAGTTGTGGTTCGCTGATGGAACCAACTATCCGGGACAAGATGACATCGCAGATCGCCAGAACCGCTTGGCCGAATCTCTCGAGCAGGTATATGCCCGACTCGGTGATCACCAGCGCATGTTGCTGGAATATAAATTCTTTGAGCCAGCGTTCTATCACACCGATGTACCTGACTGGGGAACTTCACTTCTTCACTGTATGGCGCTCGGTCCAAAGGCGATGGTTGTCGTTGATACCGGTCATCATGCACCAGGAACAAATATTGAATTCATCGTTGCCGGTCTCTTGCGCGCCAAGCGACTTGGCGCCTTTGACTTCAACTCACGTTTCTACGCTGATGATGATTTGATTGTTGGCGCAGCAGATCCATTCCAGCTATTCCGAATCATGCATGAGGTCAATATCAACGGTGGTTTCGCTGTTGATACACCGGTCTCTTACGTGCTTGATCAATGCCACAACATTGAGGCGAAGATTCCTGGCCAGATTCGTTCAATTATGAACGTGCAGGAGGCGGTCGCTAAGGCTGTTCTAGTAGATCAAAACGCACTGAAGGCAGCACAACGCGCTGGTGATGTATTGGCAGCTCACGAAGTTTTGATGGATGCATTTAATACAGATGTTCGTGGCTTATTACGCGAATGGCGTGAGGATAAGGGAATCGATCCAGAGCCAATGAAGGCTTATGCAGCAAGTGGCTATGCCGCAAAGATTGCAGCAGAGCGAGTCGGTGGCAATCAAGCAGGTTGGGGAGCTTAAGTAAGATGAGTAAGAAGACGGTTGAAGAGTTGTTGGGGCGAAGCAATCGTCTCGGGAGCAATCCGAAGTTCACTAACTATGCCGGTGGAAACACTTCCGCCAAGGGCGAGGCGACCGATCCATCCACTGGCAAAGAGGTTGAAGTCCTCTATGTAAAGGGTTCCGGCGGAGATTTAGGTACTCTCAAAGAATCTGGGTTGGCAGCTCTCTATCTCGACCGGATGCGCGCGCTGGTAAATGTCTATCGCGGCGTCGAACACGAAGATGAGATGGTCGCGCTCTTTGATTACTGCACCTTCGGTCGTGGTGGCGCTGCGCCATCTATCGATACCGCGATGCATGGTCTCGTTGAGGTCAGCCACGTTGATCATTTACATCCTGATTCAATTATCGCTCTTGCAACTGCAGCAGATGGCCAAGCGCTCACTCGCGAATGTTTCGGCGATGAGATTCTCTGGGTCGATTGGCGCCGTCCAGGTTTTCAACTCGGGCTAGATATTGCAAAGATCGCTAAGGAGAATCCAACTGCTAAGGGTGCGATTCTCGGTGGCCACGGCCTAACAACATGGGCAGATAGCTCAGCTGAGTGCGAGAAGCGCTCAATCGAGGCGATCGAAAAGGCGGAGAAGTTCCTCGCTGCCAAAGGAAAGAAGGATCCATTCGGCTCGTTAGTTAAAGAGTGGGCGCCGCTTGCACCAGAGGCTCGTCGCGAGAAGGCAGCTCTACTTGCCCCAGCTCTCCGCGGTATCGCGTCGATGGATAATCCAATGCTCGGCCACTTTAACGATAGCGATGTGGTTTTAGATTTTATTTCGCACTCTGAACTCACTCGTTTAGCTGCGCTTGGAACATCATGTCCAGATCACTTCTTACGCACCAAGATCTCGCCGATGGTTCTCGATACTCCCGCAGATGCACCTGTTAAAGATGTCATCGCTCGTGCTCACGAACTCCACGTAACTTATCGTGAGACATATGCTGCCTATTACAAGAAATATGCAACCGCTGATTCACCAGCGATGCGCGGCGCAGATCCACTGATTATCTTGGTACCTGGCGTCGGCATGTTTAGCTACGGCAAAGATAAGCAGACAGCGCGAGTTGCCGGTGAGTTCTATATCAACGCTATCAATGTTATGCGTGGCGCTGAATCTGTCTCAACTTACAAGCCAATCGATGAATCTGAGAAGTTCAATATCGAGTACTGGGAGCTAGAAGAGGCGAAGCTCCGTCGTATGCCAAAGCCAAAGCCACTCGCTGGCCGCGTAGCTATCGTTACCGGTGGCGGTTCAGGTATTGGCAAGGCAACATCACTTCGCTTAGCGGCAGAGGGCGCCTGTGTGGTTGTGGCAGATCGCGATCTCGATGCAGCGGCAGCAGTTGCAACTGAGATTGGCGGCCCTGATAAAGCTATCGCCGTCAAGGTAGATGTCACTGATGAGGCGGCAATCATCGCAACGGTTCACACATCATCACTCGCCTTTGGCGGCGTTGATCTAGTTGTCAATAACGCTGGACTCTCATTGAGTAAGCCGCTGACCGAGACCACCGTTGCTGATTGGGATCTTCAACATGATGTGATGGCTCGTGGTTCATTCTTAATGTCCCGCGAGGCAGCTAAGGCGATGATCGCGCAGAAGATGGGTGGCGATATCGTCTATATCTCATCGAAGAACTCAATCTTCGCCGGTCCAAATAACATCGCCTACGGCGCAACCAAAGCCGATCAGGCACACCAGGTTCGTCTCCTCGCAGCTGAACTCGGCGCCCATCAAATCCGCGTCAATGGCGTAAATCCTGATGGCGTTGTTCGAGGTTCAGGAATCTTCTCATCTGGTTGGGGCGCAAACCGCGCCGCTGTATATGGCGTTGAAGAGGAGAAGTTGGGCGAGTATTACGCGCAGCGATCTATCTTAAAGCGTGAAGTTCTGCCAGAACATATTGCTGCTGCAGTCTTCGTCCTCTGCGCATCTGATCTCCAGCTCACAACTGGACTACATATACCGGTCGACTCAGGAGTTGCAGCTGCATTTATGCGCTGATTCCTATGTTCGATTTTCTAGCAGTTGATCTCGGGGCAACAAGTGGGCGCGTTGCTATCGGCAGAGTTGATAGCAACGCGATCTCACTCGATGTAGCACACCGTTTTCTCCATGAAGTCATCGCTGGTGAAGATGGATCGCTCTACTGGGATTGGGAGAAGATCTATAGCGAAGTTATGACTGGCCTACGTTTGGCGGCAGAGCGATGCGAACCAATTAGTCTCGCTGTAGATTCATGGGCAGTTGATTACGCCTTTATTGGCCAAGATAGCCAGCAGCTGGGCCCAATTCACGCATATCGTGATCCGCGTAATGATCAGGCTTATTCTGAGGTAGTTGCAAAGTTAGGGCGCGAGCGCATCTACTCGACTACCGGAATTCAATTCTTACCTTTCAATACGCTCTACCAACTCTACGCATCGCGCGCATCGAGTGAATATAAAGGTGCGCAGACATTTTTGATGTTGCCTGATTTCTTCAACTTCCTCTTAACTGGCGTCAAATCTACTGAGGTTACCAATGCCTCCAGCACACAGGCGCTCAATACCTCTTCGCGTACGTGGGATATCGAACTCATTGAATCCGCTGGCGTAAATTCAAAACTCTTCGGCCAATTGCACGAACCTGGAACCCTCATCGGCACAATCTCTGGCTTTGATGGTCTCAATGGAATCAATGTCGTTGCTACCGCCTCTCATGACACTGCGGCAGCGATCGCCGGTGTTCCGTTTGGCGATCGCAATAAAGAGGCATATATCTCCAGCGGCACCTGGTCGCTGGTCGGTGTTGAGAGTGACGAGCCGGTTACGACACCTGCAGCTCTCGCTGCCAATGTGACCAACGAACTTGGCGTTGAGGGGACTGTGCGCGTCTTAAAGAATGTCACTGGCATGTGGATTCTTGAAGAGTGCCGTCGGACCTGGCGGAGCGATGGAGTTGAGTATGAGATGCCGGAGCTCTTGCAGCTCGCCGACTCTGCTCGAGCTTTTACAACCCTTATAGATCCAAACGATCCGCTCTTCGCACCTCCTGGTGGCATGCCTGAGCGAATCACCGCCTACTGCCGCGAACGCGGCCTAACTCCCCCTTCAAGCCACGGTGAGTTTGCAATCTGCATCCTCAATAGTTTGGCCCATGCCTACAAGAAGACCTTGGCCGAGATCGCTACCGTCACCGGTCGCACCATCGAACTGGTCCATATCTTGGGTGGTGGCTCACAGAACGACCTTCTCAACCAGCTCACCGCCGATATCTGCGGGGTAACGGTAAAGACTGGGCCGGTCGAGGCGACCTTATTCGGAAATATCGCGGTTCAGGCAATTTCAGCGGGGGTCGTGAAAAATCTTTCTGGGGCGCGTGCGCTCATTGAGAAATCTTTTTCTTCGAAGGTATTTACCCCTCACTAACGATTACCCTTACCGCTATGTTCGCATTAGCCGTCGCCTCGTATCTGATCACCATAGTTGCTGTAACCCTCTTCGCGCTCCACACGCGAGAGTTGATTGCCATCTACAAGAAGCAGCAACCAGATCCAACACGTAGCGCAGATCGCGGTGCGCGCATGAAAAATATGGCGAAAGAGGTACTTGGCCACACCAAGATGCTCAACTTCACCGCCACCGGTATCGCTCACTGGTTTGTGATGGTTGGTTTTGGCGCGCTCTTTGGAACTCTCGTTACCGCATACGGTCAATTGATCTCGCCAGATTTCGCACTACCGATTATCGGCCACTTCGTCGGCTACGAACTCTTTGCCGAAGTAATCGCCGCTCTCACTGGAATTGGAATCGTCACCCTGATTGGTATTCGCCAAGCTACCCGCATCTGGCATAAGGGGCG
>JACCDX010366431.1_pt1 | contig 15677 bp, 16 predicted proteins | sample 7449681 | NCBI WGS metagenome assembly JACCDX01 (sample SAMN15323450, study PRJNA562643) | freshwater metagenome | isolation source: river surface water | place: USA:Blue River Watershed | collected 2017-08-18 | reverse complement strand
GGACAATTGGCATCTGTAAAAGCCAATTCTGCCAAGTTTGAAGCAAATGCCCAAGCCGCCAAAGCAGAAGCTGAACTTGCAAAACGAGAGATTGCAAATGCCCAACAAGCCAAGGCAAATGCTGAAGCGGCTGTCGCCAATGCGAAGGCTGCTGTAGAGAAAGCAAAAGCCAATGCCAATGCCGCTGTTGGAGAAGAAAAACGAAAACTAGATCTTGCAGTCAAGCGCGCCGCCAACAATCTGAAAACCAAAGAAGATGAACTGCGTCAAGCCAAAGAAGAGGCACAACAAGCAGCAATGAACATGGCTGGAAAGTTAGCAAATGCCCAAGCTGAATCTGGGCAATTGCAAGCCAATTTGCTCCGTGCTGCTACAGAAAAAAGCCAAGAGTTAGAACGCCGTGTGGCAGCCGAAACACGATTGAATGCTTTAGAAAGTTTATTAACGCCACCTGCTTCAAAGCAAAAACAGCAACCAGGTTTTATGAAATCAACAAATTCTTCACGACAGAAACAAAAGGGGATGACACCAAATCAAAGCAGACAAGCAGAGGAAATAACACGTTCACTTTTTAAAGGAGGAAAACGAAAGACCTATTCTCGCCGTTCCAACAGAAAGAATAGAACTCGTAAACACTAACCTATGAATTTAGTTCAAGGTCTCAAACTCATTCACACTGCGCATTTGTGCAGCCTGAATGCGTCGCTTCTGAATCTTGCCAGAAACAACATAGATAGAATTCTCAGTCATAACAAGGAAATCTTCCTGCACCTTGTAGACCTTCTGGATTAAACTGGTAAACTCATCCGTGCTTTTCACGAGCATTTTCTCCTTGGTATCCGTGTCCTCACCCATGAACGCCTTGTTGGTGTGAGTGTCGACATAATAATCGAGAAGGATAGGCTTGTCTTCCTTCAAGGAAAGGCGAGCAGCATGAACGAGAGTGGTGACAGCAGGAAGAATTTCCGTGGGCGCAGAAGAAGCCGGAGCAGTTGTCTGGGAGGACGATGACATTTCTAAGTCTGACAGAATCCGGGAAAAGGCTTCGTTCATTTTTCCGCGCCAGCAAAGGGTCTCAGAATCTCTTTTGCATGTCGTGTAAGAATGGTGTTCATGTAGGAATAGGCTTCGTCAAGCTGTTCCTTGCGACGCGCACCCGTGACTATAATATCTCCCGTTTGAAATGCCAGAATTGTAATTTTCTTGCAATCTCCAATGGCTTCTCCATCGCCTGTCCCTGGACACGGGTTGGGGCACATACAGATTCCTTGTTGAGTGTCTGCAGACCGTGCCTTGTTGTAATAGTATTTGACGTTAACACCTTGGTGAATGAGTTTCTCAAATGAACTGAACAGGTGATAATCCTCTGAAAGAATATTGTGAAGCGTATCGCGGTTGATGTTGCCATTGACATGATAATCACTGTTGATGAGTTGGAGCTTGAGACTTTTGATTTCAAGCTTGAAGTCTGAAACGGGTTTGGGGAGTTCTGAAAGAATAGGAAGCAACCATTTAAGAACGGTTTCTCCAAAGGTGATTCCTGTGATTCCAGTCATTTGAATTCCACCATTGGCAAAGAGTTTGATATTGACTTCTTTGAACACATTGGGGTTATCCTCGCGGCGTTTGCGCACAACCAGTGTGGATTGATTGAAGAACGTTTTCTTCGCAACCTTTTTCTTTGTCAACATGTCTTTTTGGGAAGCACCAATGCGCTTATCTTTGTGCTCCATTTTCAAAATGCCTTCTTCTGGATACCCAAAAGGAATCAGAACAAGAGGAAGTTGTTCAAAGAGAACATCCAATTTCAGAGGTCCTCCAATATTTCCAGTCGCTGTATTTGTTGAAATGCGAAGAGGAGTAAAGGTGACACTTGAGGAATTCATGGAAAGCTACTTAAGGATTCCATTCAGGTAGGGCTTCCAATTTTTGTAGCTGGGATTCAATCCACTGCATGATATCATCCAAAAAATCACTGCGCTTTCTGACACGTAATATATCACAGTCTGAAAAACTAAAGATTGCATTTATATCCTGGGGTTTTAAAACTCCAACGGAATAAAAGAAAAAAAGGAGTTGGGTAATTGTTTCTGAAATAATGGAATGATTGATTTTTTCTTCAATGTATTTTCGCCTCGCCTTTTTATCCCCATGAAGAAGAATATCAAAGAGTTTTTCACAATCTCGTTCTCTTGAGATTTGCAAAAGAAAAAAACGAATATCGCCTCTCCGAAACAAAATATCCACATCAGGAATTCCACGAACATATTTATGAATTTGTTGCTCTTTCCATTGGGGGTATGTTTTCTGCATAATAGGCTCTAAGCGATCACGAAATTGGTCTGGAGATGGCGTTTCAAAAGTTATACGAAGAAAGCGATGAAGAATCGAATGATGAATTTTACTCACGGAATTGCAAAGGAAAAAAATGAGAATTTCAGAAGCAGGTCTGTCCAAAAGAGGACGAAGCGCTGTTTGTGCTTGCTCTGTTAATGTTTCAGCTTCATCAAAAATGATAATTTTGGGTTTTTTGGGAGCTCCTAAGTCTTCAAAAATCGTATAGATTTGGGAATTGGCAAAAGGATAGACTTTGGACCGAACAGATTCCAAACTTCGTTCATCACTGGAATTCAAAAAAAGTGCACGTCCTGTGTAATGTTTTCGTTTCCCATACATTTCTTCCACAAAGGCATTGGCTGTTGTTGTCTTTCCAGAGCCTGGTGGTCCCACAAATAATAAATGCGAAAGTGTTTCTGGATGTTTCACAAAATTTTCAAGAAGTTCTGCTATAGATTTATGGATACCGTCAAACGGCATTGTCTCCTTCAGATTTAAACCAAGCGTTTAGACCAGTTCAATGAAATCAGCCTAAACAAGTGAAGAAGGAGAGGGTGTAGAAAAATGCCACCGAAAAGAGAAAGAAAATCAAAGAAAACTGCCGTAGAGGAACCAGTGGCTCCTGCCCCTGCTGCACCTGAGCCCGCTCCTGTTCCTGCACCCGAAACTGCTCCTGTTGCTGTTGTAGAGCCCAAAAAGCGAGGGAAGAAACAACCCAAGATTGTTGCAGTGGTGACTCCAGATGGGATTCAGGGAACGTTTCAATCTGAACCCCGTCGCCCTCTCATTGCACATCTTCAGGTAAATCCTTCTACCATTAATTTTTTCAATGGCTCTCTTCATTATGATCCTGCACCACCCACACAACCGCAACCTTATGAGCCAGGGTTTGACAATTATTTTACAACGCTACAAGAAAATGTAGAAACAAAGAACGAACCCAAACAAGAAATTGTAGAAGAATCTCAAGAGCAAGAACAACAAGAGTCATTGGTTCCCGCACCTGCTCAATCCACCCAATCCAATGACCCCGCTTTACCCATGTATTCCAATCATGATCTCATGGTACAATTCCGTGAAACGACAACTTCTAAGAAGCTTCCTACAAATACAGACATTGCATGCTTCTGGTGTTCTCATGCGTTTGAAGGAAGCCCTTGCATTATTCCTGAACGTGAGGAAGGTGGTGTGTATCGTGTATACGGAAATTTCTGCTGTCCTGAATGTGCAGTTGCTTTCTTGCTTGAAGAAAGTCTAGACTCTACAACTCGTTGGGAACGCATGGCTCTTCTCCATAGAATTTATGGTCCCTTTTACAATTACAAACGGATTTTCCCCGCGCCTGCACGAGCCACTCTCAAACTCTTTGGCGGACCTATGTCCATTCAATCCTATCGAAATACTATGCGTGAACGAAAGGTTCGCGTGGATGTTCAGATTCCCCCCATGATGAGTATTTTAGGATCTTTGGATACAAAGCCAATTGATTTCTATGATAGCTCTTTGCGAACAACATTCTCGCCTCTTCTTCAGGAATCCCTTCCCAAAGCAGAAGAAAATCTCCGTTTGAAACGGTCAAAACCTTTGAAGGACAAAGAAAGCACTCTTGATTCTGTCATGAATATTCAAATTCGAGTGAAGCGAGCAGGTGGGGCAAGCTAAAAAAATTGAGGCAGGGCAATTTGATATTTGGAGGTATTCAAAATGTCAGTTGCAATGGTTCGTGAACTCTTTCGTGGACTTGAATCCACTCTCCATGAACGTCTCAGTATTATTGAAGAGCTTGTTCGCAAATCGGTTGGTGGGGATGGAAGTATGGAAGAAAGCATGCAGATTCAGCGTCCTGATCCTGCTGTCCTTGACCGTCTTGCCAAAGTGGAATCTCAAACTGCAAAGGCAATGGATAGTTTTCGCATGATGATTGATTCAATGAATCATCTCACGCATGAAATTGCCCTCATCCGTGAATCAGTCCGTGTACTGGAAGCGTCTCACACTGCAAGCGTTCCAGTTGCAGAAGAAGTTCAGCAAGAGATTGCTCATCGTGAAGTTGTAAGTGCCCCTGAACTTGCAGAAGCTGAGGCTGCTGAAGCAGAAGAAGAAGAGGAAGAAGAAGTTGAGGAAGAAGTTGAAGAGGCGGAGGAAGCGGAGGAAGAAGAGGTGGAAGAGGAAGAAGTAGAAGAGGAACAAGAGCTTGAGCTCGAATCCTTTGTCTACAAGCGAAACGGAAAGACCTATTACCGCGATCCAGACAATAATGTGTATCAGGATGATGAAGATGGAAATCTCATTGATACCCCTATTGGAGTTTGGAATGAAACCACCCAGAGAATTCATCCTCTCGCTAAGTAAATAGATGGACTGTATCCCTGCCTATACAACTGGAGCACTCTTTACTTCTCTGATTCTGATTGATCTCTTCCAACGTGATTGGCGTGCAATCCCTACAAAATTTTTGTTTGGTGCATTTGCTGTTCTTGTTATGACTTACGTTTGTCAATCCTATGGACCTACACTTGGCTGGATTTTGCTTGGAATTCCTGGGTTTGTGCTTGTTCTTGGACTGTTTTATGTTTGGAGTGACATGAACTATACACCCAAAGAGGCTCCTCCTATGAATCTCTGCGGTTGCCCATGCTGTCATAAGAAGCCCTGTAGTTGCCCCAAGCCTTGCCCGAAACCTGCACCTCCGGCTTGCTAAGGTTAAAGGAGGTCCACTATAAAAAAGGTAGAATGGATTTGTCCGGTGCATATATCTCTCAACCAATTTCTCAATGGGCTTCAACTTCAAATGTTTATTCTGATTGCTCTGGTGAAAACTATATTCCCCTAAGCAATTCGAATGTCCCAGATACAAATCCCGCTCCATTTACCACAACTGCAACCCATCATCCTCAAGATGATGATAGACTAATGGGTATATTTCGGGGAAATCCTCTGGTAGGTGCAGTTCGCGAAGGACTCCGCAATCGCAATCCAGCATTCGAGTGTCCTGTTGAACAGAGAGCTGAAAATCCTGCTCATGAAGATTCCGACGCCGATGATGAAGGAGAGAGTGATGATGAAGTCACTCAGCAAGATGTAAACCGCATGCGCACCTATCTTCAAGCCCGCTCTCCTTGGATTACACGTGAGCAAGTCCTTGGCTATAGTATTCATCTTGTGAATGTTGTTTGGAGTTTCCTCATGACATCCTATCAAGTCACCAAGAAAGTTTCTTGGAGTGTGTATTCTGGGTTCCAACCTGAAACCTATTATTTTTTCAAGGATTCTGCACACCCCTGGGATGCTCGTCGCGTGAATTTGTCTCGTGCAGGCTCTCCACATGTTGATTGGCATTACAATGCAGATACCAAAACGTTTAGCCGACCTGAAAATGACGGACATCTCCATCACTTCCCTTATCTCACGGCTGAAATCTATCATGGCGATCTCTCCCTCTATGATATTACTTCCTTCACAGAGTCTCTCAAATGGACAGGAGGTACAAGTGCACCTTCACCTACTCATGTTCTTTCTGCATGGTCTTTGGAAACAGGAATTCTTTTGGATTCTTCTCTTCCTCTTGTTCTCAAAGCCATTACACAGGATGGGGAAGAATCTTCAATCCCTCTGTATACACCTACTGCTGCACAACTTGCCGCGGCAAGCACCTAAAATTGAAAGGTTGAGGTGTTGATAGGATGGCATCCACCCCAATTGCAACGATGTCAGATATTTCTCTTGATTCGAAGATTCCTACTGGTCAATGGACGTTGTATTTCCATTCACCAAAGGAAAAACGTTGGAGCCTTGACAGCTACACGCAAATCACCACGGCAACCACGTGGAATGATGTGTTCTCAACTCTAAATGAAATTACGGATGCCAAACTCAAAGGAGGTATGTTCTTCTGGATGCGTGCTGGAATTCCTCCTCTCTGGGAAAATCACCAGAATATTCGCGGCGGCAGCTACAGTCTCCGTGGAAGTATTGAAACGGGTCTGGATGTGTTCCTTCGCTATATGGTGGGTGCCATGGCAGGAGTTGCCTCCACAGACCCTGCAGATACAATTGTAGGTATTAGCATTAGTCCCAAGACTGTTGACCGTGGAAATCAACAAGCCATTGGATTCTATGTCATCAAGATTTGGAACCAAGATTGCGGCAAGTTTAATGTTGCAGAAGGACTTCGCCTCCTTGAATCCAAGAGCTTCCTCGGTGATGTGATTTATACACCTCACAATGAAAAGAAGATGTAAAGAGTGTTTCTGGTCTACAAAAACAAAAGAACAATATTTTTTTATAAAATTGAAATCCTGGCGACGCCTCATGGCACGCAACCACTTGCAGCATGTACTCTCTTGGAACAACTCTTACATATACAGCATTTGATGAGGAATCCTATTCTCGCGGATATGGATACCGCCTAGAAACACGAACGAATCGCATTTCAGAGGTGCGATTCAAGGTAGACACACACTACCAGGACATTGGTACACCCAATCTTCTGTCTGAGAACAAAACTCCGTCGGTTGGAGAAGCTGTAAAATTTCAGTTCTGGGATGGTGAAGAAGGACGTGGGTATGGTTGGATGCTTGCCCGAAAGGAAGGTAAAATTACGGAGATTGTGTATCGCATGGAGAATGGTGATTCCGTGAAGGACAAAGATATTCTGGAAGCTAAAGGCTAAGGAGTATATCATTGAGGAATGAGTGTCTCTTTGCTCAAATTTTCCAACACACTTGTGGTGAATACCCGAGATAAAACGGATAAACAAGCCCTCAAAGACCTTTGGTCAGAAAAACCTGTCGTGTTTCTTTTTTTGCGTCGTCTGGGCTGCATGATTTGTCGCAGCTATGCAGCTCAAATGGAAAAGCTTCGTCCTCTGATTGAAAAAAAAGGAGGACGTGTAATTTGTATGAGCTTTGAATTTTTTGGGGAGGGAAGTGATGAAGACCATTCATTTGATAAAATTGGATTCTGGAAAGGTCCAATCTATACCATTGACCAATCTGTCTATGCGGAATTGTTCGGGCGGAAGGGATTTTTTAATGGATTTTATGGTCTTTTGGATATGAACAAAGAGGCAGTTGAGAAAGCAAAAAACACTCCAGGAAATTTTAAAGGAGATGGGTTTCAATTGGGAGGACAATTCGTTGTCAGCAAAGAAGGAAAAGTGGTGTTTGAACATCGCCAGAAACTCTTTGGAGATGATGCAACATTTGAGCAACTTTACGATGCGATTTCATCTTGTCTTCCCCCTACCCCTGCTTCGTCTCCTGTAGCTTCTTAATCTTCTCTTCCAATTGTCTCACACGTTCTTTTGCGTCTTCCAGTTGTGCGCGAAGAAAGTGATATTCATTGCAATATCCATTCCATGTGGAACTCGCCAAATTATGACAATTCTTATAGTCGCAAAAGGAGGGCATTGTCTAAAGCTTTTTCTTTGATTCCATAAAATGAATGGAAAGGAGTCCTCAACTTTACCACAAACGGAGCCCTGTTTTCAACAACGTATCGCTTTTGAAAACTGTCTTCGCTTGAAATTTTTTGAGTCCAAATGTTTTTTGGATGAGACAGAATACAAACATTGCCTGCGAGGACAAACCAAAGCAGAGGTCAAAAAAATTGAAAACCCTGCTGGACAGGGAGGTGGTACCCGTATCAGCAAATATGCAGACTGATGAGGCTCTTTGGGATGACTCGCGGTTGGACAAGCCTGTCAAGATTATCAAATACAATGTACACACACCCTTTCAGGGACTTGGCGTGGAGAAGGTAAAAACTCTGAGTCAAGGACTGGCTCTCCCCTTTGCATTTATGGCATACAATCTTCATGGCGATGTAAACATTGGCATGATGATTCGCACTGCGGTGATTTTGGGAGCTTCTGACTTTTATCTGGTTGGACGGAGGCAGTATGATAAGCGTACGGATGTGGGTTCCCGGAATTACATTCGGCTTCATCGTCTGAAAGAAGTGGGCAAGGCATTCTTTGAAGAGCAAAAGCTTTTGCCCATTGCCCTGGAACAGGGTGGAGAGGCACTGGAAGAATTCTCCTTCAAGAAGTATTTGCCCACTACGTTGCCCGAAGGATGGAAGGTCTGCTTCATTGCTGGCTCTGAATCGTATGGAATTCCAACGACATTCTTGAAGGAGATTGGTGCGCCCATTCTCACGATTGCTCAATATGGTGTGATTCGTTCCCTCAATGTCAGTATCGCATCGGGTATTCTCATGTATGAATACATGAAACAGTGGAGGGCAAGTATGAAGGGGCGGGTGTGAAAAAATTGAATCCAAAAAAACTTTTTTTCCAGAGTTCAAGAAATGTGCATCATAACTGCAAAAGTTGAACGCGTCAGTGGAACCAATATCTTTGTCTGTGCTACAGATGGAGGACGACAGGTTCTTGTCTATAGCAACACTGTGGAAACTATTGTTCCAAACAATACCATGGTGTTGCCTGTTCCCAACCCAGAGACTGTACAGTTCATTAATCTTCAAAGCTATAAAAAATTCTTTGCCGATTGCGAATCCTCCTTTAGTGAACCACGCGACACAAATTACTTAAGTCGCTCTTTTGCAGCGTCAGCTTCTTTGTCAGCTCATACTCTTCCTGTCTATGATGTGGGGAGCTACAATGTCAGTGTTGTTCCAACAATGAATGACTTTCATCGCCTTGACCCAGATTTCTTCACCATTGACCCCTATATTCCTCAGTCTCTTCAAAAGAAATATGATTCTTCCTTTGGATTTATCATCTGCAAACTTCGGAAAGGACAACACTCCTATCACCCCCTTGCTTACACACACCAAATTCATAAAGACCGTCTTCTCTTTGTCCCCACCTACCATATTCATCCTGATGGTACATATAATCATATTGATGAGTATGCAGATTGGGACCATACCATTTACTCAGTGGAAACAGACCTTGATGAATCCAGTTCCAAGAAACACTTTGATGGATGGAGTTTGAACTGGGAGAAACTTCCTGAAGACCTTCAGTGGATAAAGAAGTATCGTGGAAAACGATGGACATGCCACGGAAATAAGAAGAATCGTGATATGTGGCTTCGCAATTATCATGACTTTCACCCACCTGAGAACAGAATCCGTTATCAGGAAGGAGATGAACGACGCACCAATATGACTTTCTTTAGTGCTCCTGGACTTGCAAATCTACGGAGACATTTTGGAAGTCATTAATTGTGTTTACTGCTTATTTTTAATAGGAGCCAAGACCAACTTCACTTCACCCAAATTTGCAACGGTGTACTTGAGAATGAGAGGGTAATCATTCTTAAGATAAAGCTCAATCGAAGGGCACAAAGAAGTGCACTTGGTAAAGAGAACCAAATGCTTGAGCTGGAAGATGCCCTGCACAATTTCATTCGTGGCATTCGCGCCCTTTTGCACCTTCATCGTGCTATTGTTTTCGCTGATAATGGTTTCTTGCTCAGCAAAATCACCCACGCACTTGAAAATGAGGTCTGAGCCACTGGAGGTCACCTCCACATCCAACTTCTCACCGAGCGCATTCATGTCGCGGCAAATCTTCTGGAGGTCAAGAGACGGCATATGAATAATGCTTGTGAAGTTGAGAGAAGGAATCTGAATATCCTCAACATCCGTATCAAACAACTTGAGGTAATATGTCGTCACAGTGGACTTCTCTGAGTTCTCCATGCGAATTCCAAGCTTGTTGGGATTGGACGCAGGAAGATAAAGCGTGAGCGAATCGCTGTTTCCCATCGTCTTGATGAGCTTGAAGAGGTAAATCATATTGACTCCCAGAACATGCTTCACAGGGCAGAAGAAATTCTCAAACCGGTCAGCGTGAAGACGAAGATAGACTAAGACAGTGTGTGTCTCATCGACAGCCATTACCTTGATTCCCTGGGAATCAAATTCAAGGTTCGCCTCTGTGAGAATCTCCTTGAGTGCTTCAATCAGTGTCCGGAAAGCACCAGACTGCACAGTTTTAATCTCAAACAAGTTGCCATTCGCATTGGTTTTTGTTCCATTCGGTTGCGTGACTATGGTATTCATAGCGATGCTCATGGAAATGAATGTGTATTCTGCTTTAGATGTCGGAGGCTTTTTCTCTTCATTTCCCGCTTAAGGATACAGGTGTTTTTCAGTTGCCAATGAATCTGCATATCTGGATACAAACCAGCCCAGTAGACTGAAAAGATTATCAGAAACCATGTTGATATAAGAATCAGCTTTGGGTTTGCCTCCAGGCCAAAACGGAACATAGGTATTTATGAATCGCATTCCTTGCGGTGTATTTTCCACCAGTTCAAAAAGGATGTGAAAGAATAAAAGCAGCTGCCAACTCATTCCCCAAAAATACGCAACAATCCCTACTGCAAAATGAAGAAGGGAATATTGATCAAGTGCATTTTGACCCATATTTATTTGGGTGCAGGATATTTCTTTGCTAATTCTGCCATGCGTTGACGAAAGTAAGCAAATTCTCCTTGTCCGATGGGACGAGCTGGTTTGGCTGCTGCAGCTGCGAAGGGGGCAGGAGGTGGTGGAGGAGGTTCTCTGCGAACTTCTTCAACAGGTGAAAGAAGGGGTGCTGCTACAGCAGGTTCTTCACGATGTTTTGGCGGAGGTGGGGGAGGTGGTGTTGGGTCTCGAACTACTGCAACAACCCTTCTTGGCTCTTCTCGTTCACGCTCCTCTCGTTCTCTCTCCAATCCAGCTTCACGTTCTTCTGTCCGTTTGACTCTTGTTTCAAAATCATTCAAATAAGGACGAACATTTTCTCCATGCTTCATCATTTTCGCTAAGGTTGAAATTTCTGCAATGGTTGCGGGTCCAATCCGCTCTAACATTCTTCGCGCTCCTGATTGGTACGCTTCCCATTCTTCACGTCCTTTCTTAAATGTTTTACGCTTTCTCTTCGCGGGTTCAAGACGGTCAACGCGAAACTCTTCATTGCTTTCAGAAGTAGGTTCAGGTGTTGATTCTCTGGATGGCTTGGCTTCAGGGGCATTTGCACGCGCACGAAATTCATCCAAAAACTTCTGTTGTCGTTCTTGATTTTTTAATCGCTTCATGCTAGCATACTTCATAACATTTCCTCGCTTCATGACTTTCTTCATGGCATACAATTCATCTTTGGCTTCTTTCCGAATCTCTTCCCAAGGACGTTCATTGAAGACTAATTTGGGTTTTTCCACACGGACCTTTGCAGGCTTTGGGGCGTCCACTAATTTTGCCGCTTCACGAATTTGTTTCTGAATACGTTTTTCTTCTTTCTCTTGCTCTTCAGCGACCGCAGCATTTTTTTTTGCTTGTTGGCGCTGACGAAAGTCTTCAATATATTTCTCAGCATCTCCTTCTTTTCCCTTTCGCCCTGTTCGCAATGCAGCCAAATGTGTCACTTCCACTGCGGTCGGCTCTCCATATTTTACTAGTTCTTTCTTCGCTTGACGTTGATTATATTCCCATTCATTCAGTTTGGTTGCAAATCGAGGACGCGCGGCTGCTTTCAGTTCAACGCCTTTGTTTTGCGCGAATTCTTCGAGAGCAGCCGCAGTGTTTTTTTTTTCCTTCAGGAGCTTTGCAAGTTTGCTTATCCATTTTACATTGGCTTTCCCAGGAGCAATTCCCTGGAGCATACCTTTTGCCTGTTGCTTATACATTTCCCATTCGTCCCCATTGCCTCCATGTTGCTTTCGTGTTTGACGATTGGACCAGAGACGATAGGCAGCGGTCATTGCCAATGGTGTCAAATAGGCAGCATTGCCGACTAAATTCGTCATAATGCTTGGAGTAAAGCCACCACGTTGTGCAATTTCTGGACGCGCCACTGTTCCATTGCTCTCCAAGAGGGGTGCCCCAGGAAGCGCAGAGACTTCACGATATTCAGGATTTGTATAGGAAAGAGGTTGTCCACCTGCTTGCGGTTGAATCACTAAAGGTGCCCCTCGCTCCGTCCAGGGAACCCATTGACCAATGTCCGTATAGAAACGTTGTGTTCCTCCACGCTGCGCAATCTCTGGGCGTGCAATTGTTCCTGCACTATGTAAAATAGGTGACCCAGGGAGTGCTGATGGTTCTGAATAGTTTGGATTTGTATAGGAAAGAGGTTGTCCTCCCTTCTGCTTTCTTTTTTGTTTCCGAGTATACATTCCTATTTGGATTCGCGGGAAAAAATTGAGGCAAAGGGTGGGGTCCATACTTTCAAGGAAACAAAATGACCAGTGCTGAACAATACAAACGTCTCTCTCTTCGTGAACATATCCTCGAGTTGCCCGATACCTATATCGGCTCCGTGGAAACTCATGAGGAATCCTGTTGGGTCTTTGACTCGGAAAAGCAGAAGATGATTTACCGCAAGACAGCATTTAATCCGGGATTTTACAAAATCTTTGACGAGATTATTGTCAATGCCCGGGATGCTCTGGTCAGGTCGCAGGTCAATTCTGCACAGCGTCAGCCCGTAAAGTCCATTGTGGTGAACGCTGGAAAAAACGCCGAGGGCGCATTTGAAATCAGTGTAGAGAATGATGGTGATGGTATTCCCATTGAAATTCATTCAGAAACCAAAGTCTATGCTCCTGAACTCATCTTTGGTCATCTCCTCACCAGTGAAAATTACGATAAGGGTGAAGAGAAGATTGTGGGTGGTAAGAATGGATATGGTGCCAAACTCGCCAACATCTACAGCACGAAATTTGTTGTGGAGACGCGCGATACCAAGAATGGTCAACGGTATTCTCAGACGTGGACGAACAACATGTCCACCTGTGGAAAGCCCTCCATTCGGGCAGACAAAGCCGCCAAGGGATTTGTTCGCATCAGCTTCACGCCTGACCTCAAGCGCTTTGTCAATCTGAATGTGGATGAGATGGTATCAGTCTTTCACACCCGTGCCATTGAACTGGCTGCTCTTGCAGGAAAGGGTGTCAAAGTCAGCTGGAATGGCGCACAGATTTCCACTGATACCTTTGAGAAATTTGTCCATCTCTTCACACGAGATTCTGCCAGTCTTGCGTATGAAAAGTGCGGTGAGCGTTGGGAGGTGGCTGCAGCTCTCACGCGTACGCTTTTCGGGGATGATGAAAGTCCCGATGAGAAACACGTCAGTTTCGTGAATGGAATTCACACGCGTCGTGGTGGAAAACACGTAGAAACTGTTGTTCGCCATGTCCTCGGTGATTTCTGCGAAGCCGCCAAAAAGAAGAAGACCGATGTCAAGCCTTCCCAACTCAAGGATTCTGTCATCTTCTTTGTGAATGCCACGATTGTGAATCCTTCCTTTGACTCCCAGACGAAGGATACACTCAACACTCCTGCCAACAAATTCGGAAGTCAGTTCCGCACCTCTGGAAAGTTGGTGGAGACTCTGATGAAGATTGGTCTTCTGGAGGAAGCACAGCACATTCTGGATGCAAAGGCTGTGAAAGATGCTAAGAAAACCGATGGAAGCAAAAAGAAGACAATTCGTGGTCTTCCCAAACTGGAAGATGCGCTCTGGGCTGGAACTGCAAAGTCTCCTGAATGCACACTCATTCTCACAGAAGGAGATTCAGCTGCAACCAGTGCCATCACGGGTCTGAAAGTTGTTGGACGTGAAAAATGGGGTGTATTCCCTCTCCGAGGCAAACTGCTCAACGTCAAAGACATCAGTCAGGAAAAATTCAACAAGAATGAAGAGCTGACAAATATTAAGAAAATTCTGGGTCTTGAACAAGGCAAGGTCTACAAAGACCTCAAGTCTCTGCGGTATGGTCGCGTCATGGTTATGGCGGATCAGGATTTGGATGGCTCACACATCAAGGGACTGCTCATGAATCTCTTTCACACGGAGTGGCCATCCCTGATGCAAAATGGATTCCTCTGCTCGCTTGCCACTCCTCTGCTAAAGGCATCTCGTCGTTCCGATGTGAAATCCTTCTACTCAGCCCAAGAGTTTGATGCATGGAAAGCTTCCCTGGGTGAAGATGGTGTGAAGGGATGGACTCTCAAGTATTACAAAGGGTTGGGAACAAGCACGCCTGCAGAAGCACGTGAGTGGTTTGAGCACCTCCATGAACTCAAATACAAATGGGATGAACAGACGGATGAAACCATTAGTCTCGCCTTCCACAAGAAACGCACAGATGACCGCAAACGTTGGTTGGGAACGTATGACCCGAAGCGCACTCTCGTCGCGGGTCAAGATGGCAGTATTCCCTATTCCAAATTCATCCATGATGAACTCATTCACTTCAGCAATGCAGACAACATTCGTTCGCTTCCCCATCTCATGGATGGTCTCAAGCCGTCGCAGCGGAAAATCCTCTTTGGATGCCTCAAGCGCAATCTCAAGCAGGAAATTCGTGTTGCACAACTTGCAGGATATGTGAGTGAGCATGCTGCCTATCACCACGGTGAAGCCAGTCTAAACTCAACAATTGTTGGCATGGCGCAGACCTTCGTTGGGTCCAATAACATCAATCTGCTCACTCCTGTGGGACAATTTGGTTCTCGTCCGATGGGCGGAAAAGATGCAGCTTCGCCGCGTTATATCCACACTCATCTGGAAGCCATTGTTGAAAGTCTCTTCCGCAAGGAAGATATGCCGATCCTCAAATACACGGAAGATGATGGGCTGGAAGTGGAGCCTGAAACTTACTATCCAGTCATTCCTATGCTCCTGGTCAATGGCTGTGTAGGGATTGGAACTGGATTCAGCACAGATATTCCTCCTCACAATCCTGAAGACCTTGTACGTCTACTCCGCGACCGTCTGGAAGGGCGTGAACACACTCTGGTTGGAAAGCAGCTGACACCTTGGTGGTTTGGCTTTAAAGGTGCTGTCTCTCGTGTTGACAGTCAAACTTACAGCACGCGTGGTCTCTACACACTGAATGATGACAAATGCACCGTCACCATTACTGAACTTCCTGTGGGAACTTGGACGAAGGACTACAAAGCCTTCCTGGATGAACTCTGCAGTGAAGAGCTCAATGGCAAGCCATTCCTCAAAAGCTTTGATGACCTCTACAACGACTTGGATATCAAGTTCGTGCTCTACCTGGAAGCAGACTACTATGAAGATGTCAAAGCCGATCCTGAAGAGTTTGTCAAGAAGTTCAAGCTCAGCTCATCTTGGAAACTTACCAACATGAACTGCTTTGATGCAGACCTCAAAATCACCAAGTACAATAGTGCAGGTGATATCCTTGAAGCGTACTATGGTCCTCGTCTCGTTGCTTATGAAACACGACGTATCAAGGAAATGGAGCGCCTTGAACGTCATATGCTGGAATGTGATGCGAAGTCTCGCTTTCTGCGTTTGGTGCTTGATGGAACGATTGACCTCCGTCGCAAAGAGGATGGTGAAATTG
>JACCDX010249995.1_pt1 | contig 15677 bp, 21 predicted proteins | sample 7449681 | NCBI WGS metagenome assembly JACCDX01 (sample SAMN15323450, study PRJNA562643) | freshwater metagenome | isolation source: river surface water | place: USA:Blue River Watershed | collected 2017-08-18 | reverse complement strand
GGGTCGTCCGAGCCCGGCAAGCTGTACTTTCCATCCGGGCAGATGGTCGTGGCGTTCACGGCGCCTCCCGGGCAGAAGTGATTTTCCTTGCAGAACTGCGCAAAACAGGAGTCAGCGCACAATATTTAAGCTGGTCTAGCGGGTATGGGCAGACCAGTTTCGTCTTGAAACAACATGTCAAACACGCCGCCCTTCGTGCAACCGCTTGTGGACATCCCTGTCGCTCACGCCCTGGTCGAGCAGATAGGCCAGCTGCAGTGTTCGCTTGGCTTTGTTTGCGGCCAAAACGCGGCCCAGGCACAACACATCGGCTGGTTGAACCAGCAGGTGGCCGAGCTGACCAGGCAGGTCGAGCAGTTGAACTCGGAAAAAACCTACATTCTGGGACTACTGGCCATCGAGCAAGGCAATGTCGCCAGGCTGGAGGCAACCAACACCGCCTTGCTGACTCAGATGAAATGTGTCCAGCAGGTGCCCGAGTCGGACCTGGATGCTGTCAGTAAGACAGATATCCGCAAGGATCTGCGAGTCGAGCTTGTGGACGTCTTGAACCAGATCAGCAAGATAGACGAGGTTGCAGACGAGATCGAATGGATTTTGCAAGAAGCAGCTTGCATCAACTGCGAGTTCAGGTGCCTGTTTGCAGAGTTTCTAGGGATTCAGGAGGTCGAGAACGCCAAGGAGAGGCGAGCTGAGCAGGAGGCGATCGAGAGGCTGGAGTTCGAACACGAGGCTGCCGAGAAGAGGCGGGCTGAGATTGAGGCGGCCAAGAAGAGGCAGGCCGAGCAGGACGCCGCCAAGAAGAGGCAGGCCGAGCAGGACGCCGCCAAGAAGAGGCAGGCCGAGCAGGACGCCGCCAAGAAGAGGCAGGCCGAGCAGGACGCCGCCAAGAAGAGGCAGGTTGAGATTGAGGCCGCCAAGAAGAGGCAGGCCGAGCAGGACGCCGCCAAGAAGAGGCAGGCCGAGCAGGTCCCACCAGTATCGGAGGTCAAGCAAGCACCCCTCAGCAAGGCCGAGCAGAAGGCCTTGGACCAGAAGGCCCGTGAGGCAGTCATGAAGAAGCTGGCAGCCAAGGGTTTGGGGGTCAAGAATGACAGTTCCACACAGGCAGACCAGAAGGCTCGTGAAGATGTGATGAGAAAACTGGCGGACACTGGGGTGCTAGTCCGGAAAGACGACGCCCAGAAAATGAGTCTGACTGAGCTCAAGCGTGTTCTAGCGAAGATGGAGACGGGTGTCAGGGTCAACACCTTTGAGAAGAGTCTTGGGAAGGTGTGGACCCGTGCCAGTGATCCACGCATGCAATTTCCCGAAAATACGGAAGAACTGCACGCTCTCTTGAGGCTCTACGCCCGCGAGCGTGTGGGCATCACTGAGCTAGAATTGGAGCAGGACTGTAGCCAGTTCGCGTTGGTTTTCAGACTCAAGTACGAGACCGACGTGTATCTGGTGAGATCGCCCTGGGGGACGGGAGCAGACATCGTGTTCTGGCTTGAGCAGAAAGCGCTCAAGAAGGCATGCGAAGATCTGTTTGGGGACGCCCGCGCCCCTCAAGACCCTCTGCTCTCCGAGACCATCGAAAACGCCTTCGAGAAGGTCAAGGAAGACCCGTCGTTCCTCGCGCTCCGGTTGCGCGATGCTGGCCAGGATCAGCTCGACCCTTTCGGCCTTCGCGTGCAGGTCATCACCAATCGGGCCAAGAATTCCATGACCGGGAGCATGCTCCAGTTCACCCTCTGGTACCACATGGGGGTAATCGCTCGCATGGCTGGTCCCTACTCCGCCTGAGCCCCCGTGCTCGACCCGGTCCCTCCTGAGGACCATTAAAACCCCAACTATCCAAAGTGTGTGCGTGCGTGAGTACCTGGCACAGCGTGAGGTCCGGCCCGCCCATCGTCGTGTCCCCGTAGTAGCCCCCGACGCACAGGCACTGCGCGAGCGACGACGACATGGCGCTCGACCGCGAGTTGGGTGGGCAGGGGTAGGTTTGGCCCCAGAGGCACCAGGTGGATGTGTTGCAGGGCGAGCAGGCGGCCCCGTTTGGACCGGCGTATCCTGGGAGGCACCAGCACGCCTGCAGGAGCTTGGACCCCGGGTAGGAGCTGGCATTGGCGGGACAGGACAGGCAGGTGCTGGCCAGACTGGCCCCCACGGTCTCCGAGTAGGTCCCGTTTGTGCAGTCGGTGCAGGCCGCGCTGGAGCTGGCGCCCGTGGTGGTCGAGTACTTGCCAGAATCGCAGGATAGACAGGTTGCCGAGCTCGTCGCGGTCACGGTGGTCGAGAACTTACCCGCCGGGCAGAGCGTGCAGGTCTGCGCGTCGTCGAGCGAGTACCCGCCCGCAGGACAGGCGTCCACCCCGACGGTCACGGCTGTCAGGTCTGTTAGGCTGAATTGGCTGTAGCTGGGCAAGCCCGCGCTGGCGATTGTGCTGGAGGACAGGGATAACGAGGCCCCCTGAATCGTGTAGACCGCGTCCGTCTGCTGCCCGTCGGCCCGTTGAGCGAGAGTGATGCACGCTGCCAGCAGGAAGAGCTTGTGCATCTGTTTTTTCTTGATAAGCAGAGAGTGCTAAATACGGGCGGGCTTTCACAGAGGCTGGCTTGTGTGTCTCTCGTGCGGTCCATGCACGCCCAGCACTGGCTGTATGAGGCGCCGATATGCACTGGTTTCGGAGATCGGCTGGGACTGATCCTCGCCTTATCAGCCCTCGCGCGCCTGCATGACAACTCCACCGTCTTCATGGAGTGGTGCACAGACACGCATCGGGTGCTGGTGGGGAACGCGCTGCACATGCAATACATCCCGCAATGGACGGGCTGGGACTACACTCTGGAAAACATGCCCGCGCACATCACCATGCCAGGGAACGTGAGGTTCTATGTGACAGGCCAGAAGCCATCCTCGCGTTCCCCGCGCGTTGTGCACAAAGACCAGGCCTCCGTCTTTCACGGGATCCCGCAGACCAGCACGCTGTACTGGAAATCCCTCAGGATGTCGGACACGGTCTGGAGCGATCCCGAGTACGTGAGAGCCTACAAGGCAGCCGGGGACGAGGTGCGATCGCTGGTCGGGCATGCGCGGGATTACATCCTCGTCCACTTCCGGGGGATGGACCACAACACGTGGCGGCCCGACGAGGCCGTGTTGGGACGGGAAAACTACTGCACGGGCGAGGTTCTTCGTGCGCTTCATGGCACGGGGGCGTTCATGCGAGTGATCTCGAACAACTACACGGACACGCTGCGCTGGCTGAGGGGATTGCCGTCCATCGAGATTGTCCACCTGGGGAACGCGTTTACAGACCTGCAGCTGCTCCTGGACGCGGCGGGCATAGTCCAGCACAGCGTGTTTGGGTGGTCCGCGTACTCGTCGGTCCCCGCCATGGCCAGGTCGATCCCGCTGATCAGCACGTATCAGGGGCGCGAGCACAGGTACGGCATCTTCGCGCAGCACGGCGACGTCCCCGAGGAGTTCCACACCTGCCAGCAGCTCCCCGCGTTCTTGGACGCCGTGAGGGCGCGGCTGGCGTGAGTAAAATATGCGTCTCGAAAGAGCACGAACCACCCGGTAGACAGGACCTCCCCAAAAAACGCATGTCCACGCACGTCACGACCCTCCCGTCCGAGTCGTGCGAGCTCCCGCCGGCAGACCACCAGCTACTGCGCGACGCCCTGAAGGACTGGTACGCCACAGAGGTTTTCACGGACGGCCACGTCAGGCAAGTCAAAGCCGTGTTCCGCAAGATCTTCACGCTCCCGGACGAGGCCACCCTCGTCGGCAGCGTGCTCCCGGACGCGATCATCATGCAGCCGGAGGGGGACAGCCACACGTTCTACGTCCTGATGAGGCCGGAGGATCCCGCCGACCAAGGATGGGAGGCGCGGGAGCTCACCTGCGAGGGCATGTTCTGCTGGGCCAAGGACATCCCGTTCCGCACGGTCCTCTTTCTGCTCTCGCACTCCGCGGGCGGCATGACGGAGGCCGGGCCGGGGCTCGAAATCCTTTCCAGTTCGGGCTCGGAGCCGGACAATTCATGAAAAAACAAAAATTTCCATTTTTGGATGCGTGCATGACCCTTCGCGAAAAAAAAAATCTACAGTCCGCGCTCGATATAAAAGCGATCGAAATTTTTCCCGTTTATTCGAGGATCTGCCACGCCCCTCAAGGATGTTCCACGACTTCCTGCTCTTCCCCGAGCTCGTCGTGTTGTGGTTCTTCGCGCCGAAAAAGCACTTTGAATCGAACATGGCCATCGATTCACGCATGGTGGTCGGGTCTCTCGCGGACCGCCTGAACCTCAAGGACCTCAAGCTCTTGGGACGGACGAACAAGCACTACAAGTCTAGCGTGCGGCTCCACCTGCGCGAGCGCTCCCCTGGGATGATCCAGTGCCTCTGGCGTCGGCGCGGCTGGCGCGTCAAGACCAAGTACCTTGCCGAGAGCTACCTCGCGGCCAAGCTCTCCGACGCCGACGCGCGCGCCTTCGATTTCGACGTTATCACCAAGCATCTGCGCGCGAAGTGTGTCGTCATCACCGCCAAGTCCTTCCTGTTCCGCCTCATGTTCCTCGCGATGAAGATAGGCGGGGTTCAGCCCCAGTACGCGGCGCACAACGTCCGGGTGTTCCTCGCGGCGTATCTGGCCGGGTACTTCCCTCGGGAAGTCTTCGACAACATGCTCGCCAACGAGCGGGACCTCTTTGACAAGTCCGTCGCGCTCTTGGCGTGCGTCCATCCCATCGTGGCGGGGCTTGCCCGGCATGGCTCCTTCCGTGCACTCCCCGGCCCTCTCACGGCGAACTATCTGCCGTTGCTCTATGCGTTCGAGCGGTCCTTCTGGACCTGGAAGGGACACGACCAAGTCTTGGTCATCAGGCGCATACGGAACGCCACGTACGCCCTCTTGGACGCCATGCGCCTCTTGGACCCGTACGAGCGGCTGGACGAGCCCCTTCGCAACCAGTTCCGCGCTCAGGTCCGGCGCATGTTCGGGAAGCTCGCGGAGCTGCACGACGAGAACCACACCACGCAGTTCGATCCGTACAGGTTCGGGACGCTCTCCTACGAGACCTTCGACGCGGCGAACCCGGTCGACTGGGAGCTCTGGGCCAACCACCACGCGGAGAACGTCTTCGCCATGCTGTCCGACGAGTACTGGGCGCTCTGGGCCAACGTGCGCGTGACCCGCCTCCTGTTCTAAAAACCCGGTCGCGCCCGACGCACGCGCCCTCGGGGTCGTGAGTAAGCCGTCCATGGCGCCCTCTGGCTTGCCCTGTCGTTGGCATTAAAACAGTTTAAGCTGGCTTGAGCTCGTAAGGATTCTGATAAGGAAAATATCCTTAGCCCGAATCAGACAGCTAGACAAGTCTCTCATCCCGTTCAGACCCGCTGCCTCTCTCAAGGGCCAGCACAACCATCAGCACTGCCAGCGCGCGCATGAGACAGTCAAACTAGCACGACGCCGTTTATTCAAGCCCATCACGCCCAAACGCGCAGTTCTAGCACGGCTCGCGGCCGGCGATGAGGTCCTTGAGGATGCCGATAATTGCCTCGAGGGTGCCGATGTGGTTCTGCATGACCGTCTCCGTCACGCTCGCGTCCGCGTGTAAAAGGCGGAGCGGAAAGACCATCCGGAGCGCCCCGACGTTCTCCTCGAGGATCTCCAGCAGCGGGGCGCGCAGGTCGGGCATAACCGCGCACGGGTCGATCCTCCGAACGTTGTCGTTGAGCTCCATGCGCGCCGCCAAGAGCTGAGCCTGTGCGTGCACCTTGTCCTGCGCCGCGAGTCAGGAGGCGAGAAGTGCCAGAAACGCAGGAAAAATACAGATGCTACCTCGCCGCTGAGCGTGGTGATCGACTGCTTGAGCCGGACGATCCTGTACACCATCCGCATGTACCCGACCTCGGGCGCCTGCGCCTGGTACTCCATGAAGACGGCCTTGAACGCCGCATGACAAGCGCGAAACTCCGAGACGAGGGGGTTGGGGACGTCCCGGAACGACGAGATCCGCGTGGCCTTGATCGCGTCGAAGATGGCGTCGCCCGCCCTCGCGAGGCTGATGGCGGCGTTGTTGTAGCGCGCGACGAGGGGGTGCGTGCAGTCGAGCGTCTCCTGATCCATCTCCATCCGCAGGCGGGCGGCCGCGTAGTAGTGCTCGGAGCTCCTGAGCTTCTGGTCGACGGGAAGCGCCACGTCCATCCGCTTCACGAGCTCGTTCGTCAGGATGACGTGCTCCTCCCTGTCGAGCAAGTTCGGCTCCCGCAGCTTCGTCGCAAGCCATGCAAGAGACTCCCTCCCCGCCTTCTCCATGATCAGAACGAGGGCAAGCTGATCTGCGAGGCCGGTGCGTGCCATGCGTGGTTTTTTCGCTGAAATTAGTGCTCGAACTCTATTTAACACGCCCGCTGCAACAAAAACCGAAAAGCCAGCAAAAACAAAAAAATCGCGAAGAGACGCGCGTGCATCCATAAATAGAAAAAAAATCCGACACTTCAAAAATTTCGCCCGCATCATGAGCATCAAGGCCTTCGCTGACCTCGGGCTCTTCACGCTCTTCACGACCACGGACGAGCTCGTCAACGACTTCTCGACGGCGTACGACTACCTGATCGACAGCGAGGAGCGGAAGCGCAAGATCGCCGCGTTCGTGCGCGGAGTCGTCGAGCGGTGCCGGCACAAGACGGAGGATCTGGACTGGGCCTTCGAAACCGACCTCACGCTCCAACCAGACGACTACTTCGTCAACTACAACGACGTGTACACCGCGATCGTCGTGGCCCAGTTCGGACCGCGCATGTTCCCCAACGTCGGACCGATGGAGCCCTCGACGGTCGAGAAGCGCTACGAGTACGCGTGCAAGCACTTCGTGACGACCCTCAAGGACGCGCTGGCGGAGACCGGGACGGGCAAGCACGCCGAGTACAGCGCCATCTCGCAGCCGGTGGCCGATCGCCTGCGGTTCATGTTCATCGAGCTCCGGCGGGCGGCCAAGGGCTTCGAGGTCTCGATGGAGCCCTACCGCTACGAGATGCTCACCCATCGCGCCTCCGAGCTCTACGGGCTCCTCGGGAGCGACTGGCAGACCCCCGACAGCGAAAAGGTCATTCGCGCCAAGATCGATCACATCCGGGACAACCTCCTGGCCCCCGACGAGGACGCCCGCTTCCAGCAGGAGATTGACGACTTCAGCAAGCAGCAGAGGGTGGAGCTCGCTGCCGAGCGCGCGCGCCGCGAGACCCAGTCCGTCCTGCTCCTGCGCGTGCGTGACAAGGCTCTGGCCGCGCGCCTCAGGAGCATGCCGTGAATACAGCGTGTTTTAGGGTCTGATAGTTTAATGCCTTGGATCGCTGGGCCCATGTAGGAATTACCCGGCGGGGCGTGTCGGAGCGCTTGGAGGCTCAGGCCTCGTCGCGCTTGCGCTTGCGGTCGAGCGCGTTGACGGCGTTGTACAGAGCCTCCTGCTGCCGTCCCTCGGTGTCCAGGGCCTCCTTGTAGGCGGCCTCGACAGCACGCAGCTGGTCCTTGAGATCGCTGACACGGATGTTGGCTTGCATCCTCTTGACGGTTGCGTCACTCAAGCTGCCTTTGGCCTTCTCGACATCCAGCTCCTCCTTGGACTTGCCAGCACCGTCCTCGCCACGGGGGGCGGGAACGATGGGGCCGGCGCCGCCAGCACCGTCCTCGCCGCGGGGGCGGGAATACTTGGCGACGAGGGTGCGTGCAGTCAACTCAAGCTGATCCCCGTCCATCCTCAACGAATATTTGAAGATAGTCTTGAAGTCCTTGAGCTCGTCCTCCTCGTTCCGGATGATCTCGAGCATCATATCACCCAAGATCTGCTTGGGAAACCTGTCGTAGTTCCACAAGTTGCCCGGGATGGGTGAGATAGCAAGCAGATACTCGTTCTGAACGCGTGCCAGAGATCTGGCAAACGACTTGTCAGGCGACGCCCCCGCAAGAGCAGTCTGGAGGCCAGTGCGGAAAAGCTCGGATATGTTCTGCATTCTACTGGAGAGAAGGTATGCCCGGTCAGCAAGCTCTAGCTTAAATACACACCCACGCAAGAAAGAATAAGGATTTATTGCACGGCGCGCTCCTCAGGCGGCATCGAAGGTCCGGCGCGCATGCTCGTGGATGCGGATCGACAGGAGCGACTGGAACTGCGCGGACGACCCCTCGTCGTAAAAGTGGAAGACGTGCGCCCCGCGCGTCTCCTCGGCCAAGTCGGGCGCGTGCATGGCCATCAGCGGGTCGGGCGGGAACGTCTCGGCGTCGCCCTTGGACCGGACGAGCACCGAGAAGAGCTTGAACGTCTCGCCGTCCTCCAGCCCGGGCATCTCCCAGTCGGTCGACCAGACGTCCTCGGGCTCCGTCCGCTCCGCCAGATCGCGCGTCACCACGCCCCCCAAGACCCCGCCGGAGAACATGACCTGCGCGCCCCACTCGAACGCGAAATCGAGGTTCGGGAGGACACAGGGGGGCAGGCGGTACTGCGGGACGATCTTGAACGCGATGTGGTTCTGCCAGCGCGCCACGAACGACCGCTGAACCCGGCGCGTCATGCACATCGGCTGCGCGACGGCGGGACGTCCGGTTTGCGCGAAGGTGCGCGTGTACGGCAGGAATCCCATGCGTGGCACGCGAGGAGCTATTTTTCTTGTATTTACAGGCGTGCGCGCTATTTCCGTTTTTTTTTCTAGAAAAAAAAGACTGCTGCCATTAATGGACGGGCGCGTTTTTGTTGCAGGCGGCCGGATAAAAGCAAGAAAAAACAGGAAACGCCCGATCGGCCATGTCCACGCTCGAACTCCCTCTCGAGATCGCCGAGAAGGTCGTCGGGATGGTCAAGGTCAAGGGCCGGCCCTTCGGGGTTCTCATCGTGGAGGACTGTCGTGTGGGCGACTTCGTCAAGGCTCGAATCCACGAGGAGGCCGTCTCGCAGGCGGAGCGCGTCGTCCTGCGCTTTCGGGAAACCAAGCAGATCGGTATGCTGCGATGGTGGATCAGGAATTCGAGCGCGGAGCCCGGCGGCGTGGAAGAGCTGGTCTACGCCGCCCTCTCGCTCGGATTCGCGTTCCGGGGCGAGGCCGACCGGGATCGCTGGAAGCAGCGCCAGCCGTTTGAGATGTACCGCGACGCCGTGCGCGAGCTCGTGTAGCCCGTCTTGGGCGCAGTAAATCCGGCTCACGCGCGAGTATATAACCTGCACGCGCGTAGCCTAGCATACCCTCGCATGAATCGCGACGCCAAGGTGAAACTCGCTTTCGAGCAGCTCAGTTCGTATGAGCTCTTTCTCGAAAATAACGAGAAGACTCAGGAGGCCAAAAACAAGCTCGTGGACATGCGCGAGAACGTGATCAAGGCCATGGACATGCATGCCCAGGGCGTCACCTCTCGCCAGCTGGCGGAAGCCGGCGTTGTCTGGGGTGCCTTCAATCGGCTGGCCAACGCAGAGCAGGAGCTCAGGGGCCACAAGGGCGACCAGGCCGCCCAGCTCTTCCAGAAGGTCAGGGAGGAGCGCGCCAACGTAGAGGAGCGCGCCAGGCATGTGCTCTCCCGCTCTGCTGGCGCCCCCGACATGCGCGTGAAGAAGAGGGCCGCCGAGGACATCTCTCCCTCCGGCGGGGCTGCTCCTGCCCGGACCCCGAAGATCCCGGCCCAGGCAGTGCATCCGGATGCCAACAAGCACCCCCGCCCGAACGAGCCCTCCGGCTCCGGCTCCGGCTCCGGCGAAGTCGTGGACCTCACGGAGGACACTGACTAGGCCTCGCCAGTAAACCATCTTAATATCCTCTATCCCGTCTGCACCACCGCCTGCGCGCACGACTGCGGGCACCCTCCCATCTCCAGCCCGGTGACCAGGATGGCCAGCCCGATCCCGAGCGCCACGAAGTCCACGCCGGACATGTATCCCCGGTTATCCTCCTTCGTCTCCCAGTCGTAGTAGATGGTCTCCGGGTCCCGCCGGCAGCAGCACGGGCAGCACATGAAGCTCAGCCCGATCGCGGCCACGATCCCCCCAGCAAACATGCTGCTCCCGGCCGTGTTGCCCCCCTCCCGCTCGCACCCGCCGTCACAGTCCTCGAACGCCGTGATGAACCCCACCAGCGCTACCCCCGCACCGGCAAACACGAGGGTCAGGCCCCAGGTGAGCGCGAGCGGCGTGTTGTTCCAGAACTCCCCCAGCCAGCACTGGTGCAGCAGGCGCGTCAGCAGCAGCCACGCCCCTAAGAACGTGAAAATCAGGCCGAGCACGAGGGCCCAGGTCGGCATGCTATCCCCGAAAGGTCGCGCGGGAGTCGTAAATACGCGCACACACAGGTATGATTCGAAATTAACGGGGATTTATTGGGGTCCACAGTACGCTCTAGCGCGTGGACAGGAACGCGACACCCCTCGTGAGGAAGGCGAGGTCGGCAGGGTTCTCAGCATGGGCAGCCTCGGCCGGGATCTGCTTGACCGTCTTCTTAAGCACCCTGTAGACCTTCTCGAGGAGCGCGAACGACTGCTCCGCGGTGAAGCCCGGGTGGACGGTGACGCGCTGGTGGGCCTTCAAGGCAGACAGCAAGACCACGAGGTCAGCATCCTCAAGGCGGCGCGAGATGCGGCTGATCTGCTCGGCCTCATCGAAGCCCTCGAAAACACGAGGAAACTCCCCGGACTCGACAATCCGCTTCTGGATTATGAGACTGTCTCTCAGAATGATGAGCACGCGTTTTATGGCAGCGTCGCGCTCACGCGTGGGCATCTGGTCGCACGTGTTGTCGAGATAGTTGATGAGAAACATCCGGGCTGTACTGGCTGTTGGCTCGACTGCCTTTTATACGCGTAGGTTATGCTTGATTTAATCAAGATGTGGCCCGCACTCTACACGCGGCGGCGCCTGACCGGGCGCGGGTCATCCGAGGCGGGCGGGGCAGCACGCCCCAGCGTGTTGGGGCGGGCGGCGAAGCGGAACTCAGGGTTCTCCGGCCGGTCGAACCAGGGCAGGTCCCGATGCCACAGGAACGGCAGGAACACACAGCCATGGTACGGGCAGTTCATCTCGAGGAAGCTGAGGAGGGGCCACCGGCGAGCCTGGTTCCAGGCAGACCAGGCTGGCGTGTTGATACGCGGCTCCGGGGGCAGCCCGTTCATGCGCCCGAACGCCGCGTTGAGCAGGAACCACCTGGCCACCGGGCTGGTGTCCTGCTGGAACCAGGCCCGGTAGTACTGCTGCATGCGGGCGGCGTCGCTCAGGAACATGATCGGCCAGAACTTGGAAGTATGCTGAGACGCCAGAGATCGGCTTATATATCGGGTGGGGCCTGGCGCTTCCAGCGTTCCAGAAGCGTGAGTCGCGTGTTTAGCTGCTCCATGTCTTTCTGCTGTGCCTCGGCTAGTTCAGTGAGGTGGGTAAGACCTGCAGCGTGCCTGTCTATGGTATCTTCGTAATCTGCCGTAAGTCTCTTGACCAACTGCTGAAGTTCTGCCAGTGCACGTGATAACGCGGCGATCTGCGGGTCGATGGGGACGACTGAATCTCGCGCGGGCATGCCTAAGAGAGTCAGCGAGACGATACATAAATACCCTGGCCTCGCGCGGTACTTGCAGGGGCGGGGGATGGCCTTTATCCCCTGGTTGGTGCGCGGCCTCCAGCGTTGGACCCGGCGTTGCCTGCAGCGCAAGCGAAGGCAGAGGGTGCTGGACGCGCTGGAGCAGGCACGCGCTCACGGGCAACCCAACTGGCTGGACTCGCTCCCCTTGGACCTGCTCACACGGGGCGTGCTGGCCAGGCTGTGATGGATGGCAGGTGAAACTATTTAGCTGGCGGCATCACCAAGTCCTGGTTACCATGGAGGACGAGGTGCTCAAAAACATCCTAATCGCTTTCGGAGCAGGCCTGGGCGGGCTCATGTGCTGCATCTGCTGCTTTCTCTACTGGATCACACAGGAAAGACGCAAGGAGGCCGAGCAGTACCGACGCCCAGGCCTGCCGTACCTGCCCGTCATCGAGGTGGGCGTGGACAGGACAGGCAACGCATGATTAAACGGGGTTTACTCGAGAAGCGCTCTAGCACATCTGGTCGGACGTGCAGTACGGGCTGGCGCAGGAGTACTTGAACTGAACCCACGCCAGCTGGCCGTCCTTGGTCCCAAAGACAGCGTTGAACCACTCGGGGTGGCCGGCTGAACCCCACGTGGTGGAATGGCTCTTAAACTGGTCAAACATGATATTCTCGGCCTGCGCGTCTCCCATCGGGACGGTCGTGTCAGACTTGAGATCGCGCACCCAGGCGCCCTTGAAGATGTACTGGTGACGCACGATCGACATGGTCCCAGTATGCAGGATGAAGTGCTGGTCACTGTCGTGCTCGAGGTGGTGATACACGGGCATACAGCGCGTTCTCTAGTTTCTATCCCATCGCGCTTAAATACAGGCACAAACGTGGATATTAGAGTTTTTAATCGAGTGGCGCACTACTCCTGGTCAGACTCAGTCGCGTTCGGGTCCCGAGCAGTCTTGAGGATGGACCTGGGCTGCCCGGCCGGCGGGGGCTCAGGCACAGGCTCGGCCTTTTTGGCACGAGCAGCCTGCAGGGCTGTCTTGGCCTTCTTGGGCGGGGCTGGCGCGACGGGGGCCACAGAGGAATTCGGGTCGATGACACGCTCGGTCGTTTCGCCAAACATCACACGCTTGCCAGAGCTTCCAGTAGGGTTGGGGTCTCCAATCATTGGACCGGTCTGACAGATCTCACATGAGACGCTTAAATAGTGCAGGCGCAAACGTGAATTTCAGGGGTTTTTAATCGCGCCCGTCAGCGGGTGGTGCTCAGACGGGGTTGGTTTAGAGGGCGACGTGTCTGGCCTAATCGTCGCTGGTGAGGTCCACGTTCACGCACACCTGGAACGTGACCGTGGCAGAGGGCGGGAAGGACAGGGTGGTCTGGCTGGTCTGTCCCGACACCTCAGGCTTTTCAGCCGGAGGAGCGGGATCTGCCACCACCGAGTCGGCGGGGGCAGGCACCACCGGATCGACGGGAGCCACCTCGGCACGGGCCTTGCTCTTCTTCTTCTTGCGCTCGGCCTTCTCGAGCGCCTCCTGAGCCGCACGCAGCTCGTTGCGGTCGTTGGCGCGGTCCTCCCGGTCGGTGGTGTCCTTGAGCAGGCGCTCCTCGACCCCACCGAAACTGACGTGCTTCGACGCCACCACGGCCCCACTCGAGGGACCAGGGTTGCCGTCCTCGACAGGAGCCGCCTGGCCCGGCTGGACAGACCGTGCGAACTCCAGCTGCACAGCCTCCCAGATGATCCCCCGGATGGCCAGCAGGTAGACGTCCGCAAGCTCGGACTTGGCCTGCTCGGGGGTGTGCTTCTCCATCCTGAGGATCCGGGTCCCCAGGTCGTACGCAGGCGCCATGGCCTCCTTGACGGTGTCGTTTTCAAGCAGGTCCTCCGCCTGAATAGGCAGCTTGGCCTCCTTCAGCACCACACGAATGGCATGATGGCGGGCTTTGTCCAGCTTATCAGGAAAGCAAGAAATGGCCAGGTCAGACCTAAGGCTCGCCTCACTCCTGCGCAGGTCCATGAAGCCCCTCAGAGCCCCCCTCACGTCCTCGTCGGACACAATGGCGTCGGCCATGGCAGCAACATCGTCCCAGGTTCTCATGAAATCGAGAGTTTGCCTGGCTTGCGGGTCGTCTCTTTAATACCCTGGCACACACGCCCATCCGCGCGCCGACTAGTCAACCACCAATTTAATCGTGCCGGGAGCGCGCCCTTGCGGGAAATTCGCGCTCACCCTTTACTCCTGCGAGCGAGGGGCCTTGCGGGGGCGGGCGCTCAAGAAGCGCTGCAGCATCTGGAACTCCCGGTCGGACACCAGGATCGTGTCCCGCGGGCGGACGGTGCCGGCGCGGGCCTGGGGGACGACGGACAGCATGGGCGTGCCAGCGGGGACCAGCTCATCCAGGCCCACCCGAACCGCCTGCACCGTCGGGCAATCCACCGCGGCGACGAGGATGGTCTCGACGGTCGCGCGGAACACGGCCAGCTTCTTCTGCTCGTCCTTTTTCTGGGCGAACGTGTAGCAAAGGCTGGACAGAGTCTCCAGGCTCTGCTGGACCCTGGGGTCGTTGAGCACGGCATCCAGCCTCGGCGAGAGGGGCAGGATGGTGGAGACCGTCCTGTGGAACCACTCCGTCTTGGCCTCTTCGCACTCGCGCGGGGACCTCTTCTTCCACTGGACATGGCTGTACTTGAACTGGGAGCACCCATCCAGGATGGACAGGACCTCCGGGTCCCTCATGAGCCTCTCAATCTCCTGCAGGTACGACATGCTACGCGCGCAATGGTGTGCCCTCCCTGCTCGTCCTCGCTTTTATACACAGGCTCGACACGGATCTTTAGGTTAGGCCCAGGAAGGGCGATTTAATGCCAGTGGTCAAGCTCTCAGACACGAGCGCGCTTCTGGGCAGGCCCCTCGTCGGCATCACGAGCCTCAGGGGCTTTGGCGGCGGCCTGCACGGTCGACACGGCGTTCTTGCGTGCATCCCGGATCATGACAGGGTACAGAGTATCCAGCGCATCGCCGTCGGAGTCGGAGTCAACGTAAGGGCTCTTCGCGTACTTTTCGTACCCGACCTCGTGCTCAGCCAGCACGTCGAAGGCTTTCTTGACCTTCTCGTCCTGCAGGACGCTCGGGTCGGCCTTGAGCAGGGTCACCACCCTGGCACGCTCCGTCACGCGCTTCTCGTCAGCCGCCACCTTGTGCGTGTCGGACAGGCCGTCACGCATCTTGGCGTGGTAGTACTCGTACGACGCGAGCTGTTCAAAGGCCAGGTCGAGTTCCTCACTGTTCGGGCAAGCCATGTGCGTTTGTGCCGGTGGGGCAAGCTCACACGTTAAATACTCGGTCGGTCCATGGATATTACACAGGCTTGCCCATGACCGCCCGGATCACCAGCTCCAGCAAGCCCCGGTCGCGCTCCATGTACGAGTTGATAGGGATGAAGTTGCCATTCACAAACTGCTTGTGCTTCGGCGGGTCGGTCTGGTACGTCTCCCGGTACTTCTTGGCCATCTCCCGACCGATGCGCTGCAGCTCGCCGTCTGAACACTTGAAGCCCAGCTCCTTGGCCAGGATGCTCACGTTGAGCGGGGCTGTCTCGTTGTGGGCTGGATCAGTGCCAGCAGTAGCCAGCTTGTTGAACAGGACGTTCTTGATATGGTCCTCTGCCTGTAGCTTGGTACGCTGGTCTACGTTGGCCCAGTCTTTGAGCGCGTTGATCGAGCCCATGGAGGTGTTGACGTGCTCAATCAGCTTGCTCTCGTGCTGGAGCTTGCGCTCTTGAAGATCAAGCTTGCCGTTCTCCAACTGGAGCTTACCTGTCTCCAGCTGAAGCTTGCCGTTCTCCAGCTGGAGCTTTGCATCCTCGAGTTGAAGCTGGTCCCGTTCCAGCTTGACCGTCCGCTCAGCTAGCTCTATCTCGAACAGACGATCCTCGTGCTCACGCTTGCGTTTCAGACAGAACTCGTCGAGCACAGGAGCCACTGGTTCTTGCGCGAGGGCTGCGCGATATGCCTGCTGCAGAGGGGCCTCAGAGGCTGCGTTCGCGTTGATCACCTCAATCAGGCTCTGGTCGCCCGCCATGACGCGCGTGAACGTCCCTTCCACTATCTCGCGAAATTCGGCTGC
>JACCDX010567175.1_pt1 | contig 15678 bp, 14 predicted proteins | sample 7449681 | NCBI WGS metagenome assembly JACCDX01 (sample SAMN15323450, study PRJNA562643) | freshwater metagenome | isolation source: river surface water | place: USA:Blue River Watershed | collected 2017-08-18 | reverse complement strand
CGCGGCCTGGCCGACGCGCTGGAATCCAACCGCGAGCGCCTGGTCGCCCTGGCCGATTCCGAGACGAACCTGGGCCCCGCCCGCCTGAACGGCGAGCTCGATCGCACCGCCTTCCAGCTGCGCGGCTTCGCCACGCAGGTGGAGCAGGGCGCCGCCTTCGCCTTCACCGACGACCCGGCCGTCGCTGGCGCCCCCCCGGTGGGCCACCCCAGCCTGATGCGCGTGCGGGTGCCGGTGGGCCCGGTGGCCATGTTCTCGGCCTCCAACTTCCCCTTCGCCTTCTCGGTGCTGGGCGGCGACACCGCCTCCGCGCTGGCCGCCGGCTGCCCGGTGGTGGTCAAGGCCCACAGCGGCCACCGTGCCCTGTCGCATGCCGTGGCCGACCTGGCCCGCGGTGTCGTCAAGGCCCAGGGCCTGCCCGCCGGCGTGTTCGACATGGTCGACGGCCGCGGCGCCGAAGTAGGCGTGAGCCTGGTGCAGCACCCCGCCATCGCGGCCGGTGCCTTCACCGGCTCCGTGCGCGGCGGCCTGGCCCTGCAGAAGGTGGCCAACGAGCGCCCGCGCCCCATCCCGTTCTACGGCGAGCTGGGCTCCATCAACCCGGTCATCGCGCTGCCCTCGGCCATCAAGGCCAAGGGCGCCGAGCTGGCCGCGGGCCTGGCCGGCTCCATCACCATGGGCTGCGGCCAGTTCTGCACCAGCCCGGGCGTGATCGTGGTGCCCACCGGCGCCGACGGCGATGCCTTCGTCGCCGCGCTGGCCGAGGGCCTGAAAGCCGCCAAGACCCACGCCATGCTCACGCCGCAGATGCGCGCGGGCTTCGAGGCCGGGCGCGCCGCCTGGGCGGCCAACCCGCGCCTGCAGCCGCTGCTGGCCGAGGTCGGTCCCGAGGACCAGCCGCCGCGCCCGTACCTGGCGCAGGTCGATGCCGCCGGCTTCGTGGCCGACGAGCACCTGCACGAGGAAGTGTTCGGCCCCGCTGCCCTGGTGGTGCGCGTGGCGGGCACGGCCCAGGCGCTCGACGTGCTGCAGGCCGTGGGCGGCTCGCTGACCGTGACGATCTGGGGCGCCGACGAGGCGACCGCCGAGAACGTGGAACTGGTGCGCGTGGCCTCGCAGGTGGCCGGCCGCGTGCTGTTCACGGGCTATCCCACGGGCGTGGCGGTGACGGCGGGCCAGCAGCACGGCGGCCCGTTCCCGTCGTCGTCGCAGCCGTTCACCACCTCGGTGGGCTGGGCCGCGCTGGACCGCTTCCTGCGTCCCGTGGCGCTGCAGGACGCGCCGGCCTGGCTGGCCGCCCGCCAGGGCCGTCCCTGCTGATGGAGGGACGCAGGATGTTGCGCCGGTCCATCGGCGCTCGCATTCCCGACGTCATTGATCCCCACAAAGCTTCATCCAGAGCCTAGCGCGCGATGGATCAGTGGAGGGCCGCCGATTTCATGGACACCCTGCCAAGGTGAAGTCCACGGAACCGGCGGCCATCCCGCGAGGCCTGCGGATTGCGATGCGGTGAACAGCCGTCAAGGCAAGTCAGGAGTTGATGCTCCATCCTCGCTTCTTGAGCTCACTGATGCCGGCGTTCATTTCCATCAGCGGGTCCTTCTCCCGAATGATTTCAAGAACGGCATTTTCGGTTCCGCACGTCGCGTCGACCGCCTTGCCCAGAGCCTCAAAATCAATTATTCCCGTGCCAATCGGATCATGGCCCCATTCCTCTAGGCCGGTGTCGGAGATGTGCACCAGGACGATTTCCGAGCCTCCAGCCAACAGGGCTTTGACGGGGTCTTCATTGATATAGGCTGCATTGGCAACGTCATAGACGATCTTCAGTCGCTCATGATTGAACTGCCTGACGATGCCCACCATCTCATCCAGGGTCGGCCGGAAACAGTACGGTGTATTTTCGAGTAGCAACCGAACGCCGGCCTGTTCTGCTCGGGGTAGCAGGACTTCCAGACTTTCAGTCAGCCAGTCGAGCGTCATCGACAACGGCGGTGAGATCATGGGACGCCGGGTGCCCGGCGAAATCACCACTTCGGTCGAACCCCATTCGAAGGCGAGATCCATCACGTCCTTGATGTGGTCGATGCTCTTGCGTCTCATGTTGGCCGCAGGGCTGGCCAGATTGATGTCATAGCCACCCGCGTTCAGCGACCTCACGCTGGCACCACAGTCCTGTAGACGTTGCTTTGATTCAGCGCGGACGGAAGGCGGCATGTCTGCCGGCCAGCAATGCGGTGAGCTGATCGGCACCTCGAATTCGCGATACCCAGCCCGACTCAGTTCAGCAATCGCATCGATCGCAGAGCACGACCAGAGGTAGGAAAACGTTGAAATGAGCATTTAAAAAAACCAAGAGTAACGACGTGAGTCCGTGATAGCGACAGGCGCCTGTCCGAGGACCGGAAAACCCCCGGCCAGGCAGCGAAAGGACGATGGATTCCAGCCTATTCCTAGGACTTGGAACTTGGCCGGCCAGGAATGTGGCTCAGGATGGTCTTGCTGAAGCCCCCGTCCACGCAGAGGTCCTGGCCGGTGATGAACGAGGACAGCGGGCTGATCATGAATTCGATCGCATTGGCAATGTCTCTGGGCTCGCCGATCCTTGCCAATGGGATCAGCGCTTCGCGCGCCTTTTTGATGGCCGGGTCCGCGTACATCTTCGCGGACATGGGCGTGTGGGTCATGCCTGGGGATACCACGTTGACCCGAATGCCATCTGGTGCCCATTCCAGGGCCAGCGTCTGTGCCAGCATCGTCAGTGCTGCTTTTGTCGGGCTATACGCGCCCGACCCGGCGTGTGGCAATTGCCCAGACATGGAGGACGTAAAGCAGGCTGCACCGCGACTCTCCTTCAGATGCGGGTAGCAACTCTTGGCGAGCAACCATCCTGCGCGGAGGTTGACATCGAACATCCTTGTCCATTCCTCGAGGGATACGTCGCAAAGTTTCGCCGGGCGCGCGATGCCGGCGTTGGAAACGAAAGCGTCGAGACCGCCAAACTTCACAACGGCCCCATCCACCAGCTTCGCGGGCACATCGGGGTCGGCAAGATCACCAGCCAAGGCGATGGCTTCTCCGCCCATCTCGCGCACCGCTCGGGCGATCTCCTCCTGCTGTTCAGTACCCTCTTGACCGCAGATCGCGATCTGCGGGTGCTCGCCCCTCGCAAGGGCGGCCTCCGTGATCCGCAAGCAGACGGCCGCCCCAATCCCGCGGCTACCGCCGCTCACCAAGACTCTCATCAACGACTCCAAAAAAACTACGCTCACAAGCAATTGGCCTTCGACACCGATACCGGTAGCCGGACAGGCACCTCACATCACGGCCCCCAGCTGCCACGGCACGAATTCATTCTGTCCATAGCCGTGACCTTCACTGCGTGTCTGCTGGCCAGAGGCGGTCTTGAGCATCAAGCGGAAGATGCGCTCGCCCATTTCATCGATGCTGGTCGCGCCATCCGCGACCGGGCCGCAATCGAGGTCGATATCGTCCTGCTGACGCAGCCATAGCGCCGTGTTGGTCGAAAACTTCAGCGACGGTGAAGGGGCGCAGCCATAGGCCGAACCGCGTCCGGTCGTAAAGCAGATCAGGTTCGCGCCACCCGCGACCTGCCCCGTGGCCGATACGGGGTCGTAGCCTGGCGTGTCCATGAACACCAGGCCAGAGGTGGTGATGCGTTGTGCGAACTCGAATACATCATTGAGCGGGGTCGTCCCGCTCTTGGCGATGGCCCCCAGAGACTTCTCCAGGATGGTGGTCAATCCCCCCGCCTTGTTGCCGCTGGATGGGTTGTTGTCCATCTTCGCGTGATGGCGCTGGCAGTAGTCCTCCCACCAGGCCAGGCGTGCGATGAGCTTGTCAGCAACCGCTTGCGAGGCTGCACGTCGAAGCAGCAAGTGCTCGCCGCCGTAGATCTCGGGCGTCTCTGAAAGAATCGCCGTGCCACCATGGGCGACGAGCCGGTCCACGGCTGCGCCCAGCGCCGGATTGGCGCTGATGCCTGAATAGCCATCGGAGCCACCGCACTGCAGGCCCACCACCAGGTGGCTGGCTGGCACGCTCTGGCGGCGTACCGCGTTGACCTCGGGCAGCAGCGCGGTGATGACTTCGACCCCGCGCTCGACGGCCTTGGCCGTCCCGCCCGTGTCCTGGATGTTGAAGGCTACCAAGCGCGGGCCGGTGGCCATGCCTTCGCGAGACAGCAGATCGTCGATCTGGTTGGTCTCGCAACCCAGACCGACCACCACGACCGCCGCGAAGTTGGCGTGGCGGGCATAGCCGGCCAGCGTGCGACGCAGCACCTGCAGGTTCTCGCCTTCACTGTCTGTCGCGCAACCGGCGCCGTGGGTAAGGGCAACGACGCCGTCGATGTTGGCCCAGGGCGCCAGCGCCTCGGGATGCACGTCGCGGCGGAAGCGGTCAGCGATCGCCCGGGCCACCGTCGCCGAGCAGTTGACCGAGGTCAGGATGCCGATGTAGTTGCGGGTCGCCACACGCCCGTCGTCGCGCACGATCCCTTCGAAGGTGGCTTGTGGCAAGGCCGGCACTACCGGCCTCATGTCCACGCCGACCTGGCCGTCGCGCTCGAAGTCGCCGAAGGCCATGTTGTGCACGTGCACGTGCTGGCCGGGCGCAATCGCCTGCGTGGCGATGCCGATCACCTGACCGTACCGGCGGATGGCCTGTCCGCTGGAGATCGCGCAGGTGGCGATCTTGTGGCCCGGCGGGATGAGGCCCGCCACCGTGATGGCTTCCTCGGCGACAAGGGTTCCACCCACCAGCTGCCGTCGCGCGATCACGACGTTGTCCGACGGGTGGATGCGCAGGGCGGCAGGCGCGCTCATGACGTCCATCAAAGCTTGGGCGTTTGGCCTTCGCGCCAGCGGGCGCCCATCGCTGCATCGTCGTAGGGGATGACCTGCTGGCGCTGGGTGCCGAGCAGGCTGCTGCCCAGCGCAATGCTGTCACCCGCCTTGAGGAATACCGGCGGCTTCTGGCCCAGGCCCACGCCCGGCGGGGTGCCGGTGGCGATCACGTCGCCGGGCTGCAAGGCCATGAAGCGGCTCAGGTAGGAAACGACGTGTGCAACACCGTAGATCTGGGTGCGCGTGTTGCCGGTCTGGCGGCGCACGCCGTTGACGTCGAGCCACAGGTCCACGCTCTGCGGGTCGGGAATTTCATCGGCCGTCACCAGCCACGGGCCCAGCGGGGCGTAGCCGAAGTAGCTCTTGCCCTTGGTCCATTGGCCTTCATACTCGATCTGCCAGGCGCGCTCCGAGACGTCATGGCACAGGCAGTAGCCGGCCACGTAGCGCAGGGCGTCCGCCTCGCTCACGTTCCAGGCAGGCGTGCCGATCACGATCGCCAGTTCCACTTCCCAATCCAGCTTGGCCGAACCCTCGGCGATGATCACCGGGTCGTTCGGACCGGCCACAGCGCTGGTGTGCTTGTTGAACACGACGGGCTGGGAAGGAATGGGCGTATTCGTTTCCGCTGCATGGTCCGAGTAGTTGAGGCCGATGCAGATCAGGTTGGGGATGCTTCCGACGCAAGCGCCCAATCGCGCGTCGGCGGGAGCCGACGGCAGCGTGGTGGGATCGATGGCACGCAGCCGCGCCAGCTCGGCGGGGGCCAGGGTGCGGGCGTCGATGTCTGGCACGACGCCAGAGAGATCGCGCAAGACTCCTTGGGAATCCATCATTCCAGGCTTCTCGTTGCCACGAGGACCGAATCGGACGAGTTTCATTTTTTTCCTTTTTTGAGTTCAGTTCACCGCTTCGAGCCGCTCGCCCGAGTCAGCGTGGAAGAGATGCAGATGGCTGCGATCGACGCCCAGGCGGATGGTCTCGCCGGGGTGGACGTTCACGCGTTCGCGCAGCACGCAGGTCAGCTTGGTGCCGCCCGCATCGGCGATGATGTGAGTCTCTGAGCCCGTGGCTTCCACCACATGCACGTTGGCCGCCATGCCGGCGGGATCCAGGCGCATGTGCTCGGGCCGGACACCCAGCGTGAGGGGTTGGCCGGCAACGGCCGCAGTGCTGGGCAAGGCCCAGTGATTGCCTGTGTTGTCGGTGACGCCTTGGCCATCCGCCTTGACCGACAGCAGGTTCATCGCCGGCGATCCGATGAAGCTGGCGACGAAGACGTTGCGTGGGCGGTCGTACAACTCGAGCGGCGTACCGACCTGCTCGACCGTGCCGTTGTGCATCGCCACGATCTTGTCGGCCATGGTCATGGCCTCGATCTGATCATGGGTGACATAGATCGTGGTGGCCTTCAGGCGTTGGTGCAGTTCGCGGATTTCCGCGCGCATCTGGACGCGCAACTTCGCGTCGAGGTTGGACAGCGGTTCGTCGAACAGGAAGACCTGCGGATCGCGCACGATGGCGCGGCCCATGGCGACGCGCTGGCGCTGCCCTCCCGACAGTTGCTTGGGCAGGCGCGACAGCAGCGGCTCCAGCCCGAGGATCTTGGCCGCGTGGGCGATTCGCTGCTCGGCCTCTTGCTTCGGTGCCTTGCGAAGATTGAGCGAGAACGCCAAGTTCTCTGCCACCGTCAGGTGCGGGTACAAGGCATAGTTCTGGAACACCATGGCGATGTCGCGCTCCTTCGGAGGCAACCCGTTCATGCGCCGGCCGCCGATGCGGATTTCGCCGGCATCGATGTCTTCCAAGCCTGCAATCATGCGCAGCAGGGTGGACTTGCCGCAGCCGGAAGGGCCCACCAGCACAACGAATTCGCCGTCACGTATGTCGATGTTCACCCCGCGAATAATCTGGGTGCCACCGAAGGACTTGGCGACGTCCTGTATCTCAACCGTTGCCATATTCTGGTTTCCTCATTCAATAACGACGCTGTCTCGGCCTCTCGCAGGCCGGATGCTTCAGGGGATCAGGGGGGCTCAACCCGCTTGCCAAGCGGTCTTGAGCCGTGTGTGTTCGTGCAGGTAGCGGCCGACGATCGCGTCGCTCAGGTCGGCGGCCTGCTGGATCACGGCCAGTGCGTCATCCAGCGCAGTGGTGTCACACCCCTCGATCAGCAGAACCCATCGAGCCGGGGTCAGGAGGTCCTTACGGCCTTTGCTTTCCGCCGTGGATTGGCCCGAGGTGCCGGCGTCGGAGCTCAGCAGATGTGCGCCGCTGATGCGCGGGAGCTGGGCTGCGGCCTGCAGCGCAGCGGTCAGGCGCGGGACGACGCTGGCCACGTCGCTTTCCGGGATGTCGAATCGCGCGGTCAGCAGCGCGCCCCCCGAGCCGACGCCATGGCTGGCGACGACACGCGTGAGCGAGCGCGTCGTCGCCTGGAAATGCGAGGTGGCCGCGCGTGTCCACTCGGTGGGCTCGTTCAGGCGGGCCAGGTAGTCCGTGCCCTGGATCACCTGGAAGGTCAGGGTTTCGTAGAGCGTGAAGAACTCCGGTTGCGTCGCCTTGTCCGCACTGCGATAGCGGCGCCCGCGCAGGAAGCCGGGGATGCCCACGCGCTCGGGCATGTGCTCATGCAGGTGCCACGCGTAGAACTGCGCGCGCCCTGCCTCTGCGATATCGTTCCAGATGGCGACTGCGCCTTCACCTGCAAGCATGACTGATCTCCTTGGATGGGGTGGATTCGGTGTCGCGCAGATGGAGCGCGACTTCGCCGATTCCTTCGAAAACACAACGCAGCCGCTCTCCTGGCTGCGCACGATGGACGCCGGTATGCGAGCCGGCCAGGACAAAGGTCCCGGGTTCGATGGATTTGCCACGCTGGGCCAGGTGGTTGGCGAGCATGGCGACCGCGAGCAAGGGGTCACCGAAGGGGTTGCCGCCCTGCTTGTCGACAACCGGAACATCATTGCTCCAGAGCGTCACGCGCACGTTGGCGAGGTCCAGCGCGCCCCAGGCCTCGCAAGGCGCACCGAGCACCACCCCGCCTTGGCCGAGGCAGTCCGCCACAATGTGCTGGCGGGGCGAGGAAAACTTGGCGGGCAGGCGGCTGCACAGGAGCTCGAATGCGGGCATGACGGCGCCGATCGCCCCCAACACGTCCTCGCGTGTGCAGTTCCCCCTCGGCAACGGGCGATCAATGCGCAAGGCCAGTTCGCACTCGACACCATCGCGCAGGACGGCCTCGTCCGGCAGTTCCGACGCCGACCCCGTGCAGTCGATGTCGAACAGGGGCGCAGAGATCACGTCGGCGGAGGGTGGTGCTGCGACCTTCCAGCCGGCGACTGTGGCGCCAAGCTTGGAGCGTACGTGTTCCTGCAGTTCATAGGCCTCGGCAAAGTCCTGCAGGCCTTCAAGCGCTTGCGGGAGCAGGGCGCCATGGCCTTGGCGCGCGACGGCGAGGTCGCGCGCAAGGGTCTGGATGTCATTCATGCAGTGAAGCTCCGGGGATCAACGGGCGCGCCGCCTTGGGCGGCCGACGCATAGGCCGCCTCGACCACGGCCAGCGCGCGCTGGGCCTCGGCAAGGCCGGCAAAGGGTGGGCTGCCCGCCGCCGACTCGTCCAGGACCCGGCGAACGAATTCGGGGTAGTACAGGTCGGTCTCGAAGCGCGCGGGATGGTGCTGGGTGGAGAGACTGCCGTCTTCTTCCCAGCGTCGCACCAGGATGGCGTCTTCCCGGGAGACACAGTAGCCACGCTCGGTCCGGCATGCGAACTCGAAGTCGCGCTGCATCTTGGCATCGCTCGGGAAGAGGTAGCCGCATTCGATGGTGCCCATGCGCCCGCTGGCCGTCAGCAGCCGCACGCTGATGAAGTCCTCGATGGGCAGGCCGTTCGTGCGCGAGCTGGCGTTCGCGCTGACCGACACGATAGGCTCATGTGCCAGGAGTGCGAACAGGTCGATGAAGTGAACCCCGAGGTTGATCAGGGGACCTCCCCCCGCCAGCTGGGGATCCAGCATCCAGGGCACCCCTGCGCGCAGATAGCGCTGCGGCGGACCGGCGATGAACCGGAATGTGCCCTGCTCCAGGGCGCCGCCCGCATCGCGCAGGGTCGCCAGCGTATCGCTCAGGCGGAAGATCAGGGGCACTGCGACGTACAGGCCGGCCGCCTGCGCTTGCTGGCGCAGCGCCGACACGTCGGCCGTGCGCATGCCGCAGGGCTTTTCAATGGCAAACGGCACGCGCCGATCGATCAGCGCGGTCGCCAGGCCCGGCATGTCGACATGCCGGCCGAACACAAACGCAAAGTCGGGCTTCTCCCGGTCCAGCATTTCCTGCGTGGAGGCATAGACCTTGCAACCGAATTTCCGAGCGACGTCCTCGCCCGTGAGGCGGGCGCTGTCGGACACGCCGACGACCTTGATGTCGCTGCGCTCCTGCAACGCGCCGTAATAAAGCGGCGCGTGCCAGTGCGTGCTCTCGACGATGACAACTTTTCTCATCATCAGTCGATGTAGGAGCCGCCGTTGACGTTGATCGTCTCGCCCACCACGTAGGAGGCGGCATCTCCCAGCAGGAACAGCACCACCGAGGCGATCTCCCGGGCGGCTGCGAAACGCGCGATCGGGATACGAGACAGCGTCACACGCTTGTGTTCTTCGCTCATCCCCCGGGTCAGCTCGGTATCCACGATGCCCGGCGCGATGGCGTTGACCCGCACGCCGTCCGGCGCCGCCCAGGCGGCCAGGGACTTGGTCAGGCCAATGAGTCCTGCCTTCGCGGCGGTGTAATGCGCATTGCCGATGAAGTCCCCGCGCTTGCCCGCCACGGACGAGACGTTGACGATGCGGCCGAAGCGGCGCTCGCGCATTCCCGGCATCACGGCATGCGACCAGTTGTAGGCGCCCGTGAGGTGTACGTTCACCATGCGATCCCATCGCTCACGCGTGATGTCGGGGAAGGAAACGAAGTCGCCGATGCCGGCGTTGTTCACCAGCAGGTCCACGGGACCCAGGGTGTCGGCGATGGAGCGAACCGCCGCCTGCACGTCCTGCGTCGAGCTCACGTCGCAACTCACCGCCTGGGCCTGGCCACCGTTGGCGATGATCTCGGCCGCCAGTTGCGAGGCTGCGTCCATGTCCAGGTCGACCACGGCCACCTTGGCGCCTGCCTCGGCCAGTGCCAGGGAGATGCCCGCACCGATGCCCTTGGCCCCGCCGGTCACCACGGCGACTCGGCCCACGATTGCTCTATCCATTTGATGCTTTCAGCGGGGTCGCCCCCATCATCGCTTCCATGACTTTTCGGCTGGGCCACAGGTCGGCGATCTCCGCCGCTGTGGCCTGGAGGTCGGGCGCAATGGTGGCAATGCGCTCCGGGGTCAGGCGCGCGACCGGACCGGCCACGCTGACCGTGCCGATCGCGTGCCGGGTCTGCGGATCCACGATCGCGCAGGCCGCCGCGCACGTCCCCGGCTCACCTTCTTCGATGGACATGCCCCAGCCGCGCTGGCGGGTCGTCTCGAGTTCTGCATGCAAGGTCGCCTCGTCGCGAACGATGGGGCGGCCAAAGCGGGAGGGAACGACGAATCCGCGCGCCTTGACCAGGGCCAGCGCCTGTGCCTCGTCCAGGGTGGCCAGCCAGGCCTTGCCGCTCGCCGTGGCATGCAGCACCACTGCCTGGCCCATGTCGGGGTCGTACCGCAGACCGGACAGCGCGCCCTGGGCTTTGGCGATCCAGATCAGCGCGTCATCCTCCACCAGGGCCAGCCGGATCAACTCGCCCGTGCGGGCAGCAAGCCGATCCAGAGAGGGTTGGCAGATTTCAGTGATGCCCGAGGCCGCCAGAAACCGGAAACCGATGGCGGCCAGCTTGACAGTCATTCTGTAACGCTGGCTGTACTCGTCCTGTACCGCCAGCCCTCGCTGCACCAGCACGGACAGCAGCCGGTGCACCGCGCTCTTGGGGAGGTCGAGCCGCCGCGAGATCTCGGTGATGGGAAGGCCTTGGGGGTAATCGGCGAGCAGGGAGAGGATGTCCACCACTCGCTCGATCATGTCTCCTGTTGACACAGAAACTCCATTAGTTTGGAACGTTGTTCAACTATGACACGGAAAGAATACCCAAAAGCCAAGGGAATACCCTATGAATCACCCAACAATTAGCCTGTAATCTAGAATCCTGTTCCAAATACTAGTCCATCTGATGACTGCCATTCACCCGTCGGAAAGCGCAACTGCCGCGCAGTCCGATCCTCGCCCCCCGGGGTTCTGGTCGCGGTTCGCGTGGTTTGCGCCCGCCGTTGCTGTTCTCCTTGTCGTCACCCTCTACCCCACAGGCGTCGTGGTGTGGCTGAGCCTCCACCGCACCCGCCTCTACGAGGTCGTCGAAGGCGTGGGGCTGGCGAACTATGTCTCCGTGATCACATCGCCCGCCTTCCTCGAACTCAGCGCCAACTCCCTGCTGTACGTTTTTGGTGTGCTGGCCGCGGTGCTTCCACTTGGCCTGGCCAGCGCGCTTGCGCTGCAGAACATCACGCGGGGTGCCACGCTGGTGCGCACCTTGCTGCTGCTGCCCTGGACGCTGTCCATGGGGGTGGTGGGCTGCTTCTGGCTCTGGCTGCTCAATCCGTCTTACGGACCCATCAGTTACCTGATGCGCTCCCTGGGCATTGAGCCCGGATTGATGCTGGGTGACCCGGCGCTGGCACTCATTCTCGTCATCCTGGTCACGGCCTGGTGGTCCTTCCCGTACGTGATGGTGATGATGAGCGCAGCGCTCCAAGGTATCCCGTCCGAGTTGTATGAGGCCATCGAAATGGACGGAGGCGGCCTGCGGGCCCGGCTGCGGCACGCGGTGTGGCCGCAGATCGCGCCCACGCTGGGCAGCACGGCCCTGACGCTGGGCATCGTTTACCTGACTCTGATCACGCTGATCCTGGTGCTCACGGGTGGTGGTCCCCTGGGCTCAACGGCTACCTGGAGCTTCGAGGTGTACTCCAGCGCCTTCCGCTCGGTCGACCTGGCGCCTTCCTCGGTGATCTCCATCGTGGTGCTGGCCGTCAACCTTCTTCTTGGCTATCTGTATACCCGCCTCACCGGCCGCGTTTCAGGCTGACCGCTATGCATATCCGTCGATCCGAAAAAATACTGTCCTGGACGATCCTGGGCGCCCTGGTGCTGGTCGTGCTCATCCCCCTGTTCTGGGCGGTGTCGACCTCACTCAAGAGCGAGGCAAGCGTCATGGCTTACCCGCCGACCCTCTTGCCGACAGAGCCCAGCCTCGCCGCCTACAAGGCCGTATTCAAACACCAGACACTGGCGTCCGACCTGTTCAACTCGGTCTTTTACGCGCTGGGGGCTGTCGCTCTCGCGGTGGTGCTGTCCGCGCCTGCCGGGTATGCCGCATCGCGCTTTGACTTTCCGGGCAAGCGGGTCGTGATGCTGGTGATCCTGTCCACCTCCATGATCCCGAGCGTGGCGCTGCTGGTCCCCACCTATTACCTGCTGGATGCCCTGAAGTTGCTGAACAATCCAGTGGCCATCATCTTGCTCCAGGCTGCGCGGCTGATACCTCAGACCGTGTGGTTCATGCAGAACTTCGTGGATGCGGTGCCGCGCGAGCTGGATGAAGCCACGCAGGTCGACGGCGCCAGCCATTGGCAGACCTTCACCCGCGTCATCCTTCCCCTGGTGCGCCCGGGTATCGCCGCCAGCGCCGTGATCGGGGTCATCACCACCTGGAACGACTACATCACCGTGGCCGCGTTCGCACCCGATATCGCCCACCGAACCCTGCAAGTCGCCCTGGTCAACCAGGTGTTCGACAGCGTCGGCATCACCTGGTCCTATGTCATGGCCTTCGCCATCGTGTGTTCCATCCCCATCGTCGCCATCTTCCTGCTCGCGCAGCGATGGTTCATCAGCGGCCTCACGGCCGGCGCCGTCAAGGGCTGATCCCAGCCAATTACCAACCCAAGCAAGGAGACAAGCATGAACGAACAGAAACCAGCGAGCCGCACCACCCGGCGCACTTTCGTGGGCGGCATGGCCGCTGTGCTGAGCGCGCCCATGGGGCATGCCTTTGCGCAGACCACGGAAACCGTCACCTACAACACCTTCCTCGACCCGGCCAACACCAAGGATCCGCGCGCTGCCGCGCAGACGCAGATGATCGCGGCCTTCGAGGCCAGCCAGCCTCGCATCAAGGTTCGCGTGGTGGTGGATCCCGCCGGTCAGAACGGCATCCGGGCCGCGCGCACCAAGTCGGACAGCCTCGACGTCATCCGCGTCAACACCTTCCAGGTTCCGGAGTTCGTGTCGACGGGTTCGATGCTTGCGCTCGACGACCTGATCGCACGCGACAAGGTGGACACGAACGACTGGTTGATCGGCATGGACCAGACCCGATTCAACGGGAAGATCTGGGGCATGCAGCAGGACTATCGCATCCCGATCTATGTCTACCGCAAGAGCAAGTTCGCGGAAGCGAATGTCGCCAACGCGCCGCGCACCTACCAGGAAGTCGGTGCGCTCGGCGCGCTGCTGACCAAGGGGGCACAGATGGCCTACGGCATTCCCATTGGCCTCAGCGGTGGCGTCGGTGGTGCACAGGCCTTCATGGAGTTCATCATGAGTTCCATCGTGGCGGGCAGCAACGGGGGATTCTTCGCACCCTCTGGCCGGGAGATCGCCTTCAGCGACGACCGGATGACGCTGGCCGCCAGCATCGTCAAGGACTTATTCCTCAAGCACAAGGCCACGACGCCGGTCAGCCTGCAGTTCGCCTACAACGAACTCCAGGACGCGATCCGCGCGGGCACTGTCGCCTCCGCCTCGTTCGGGCTGTACCGGTACAGCGGTATGAAGACGGCCATTGGCAGCGACCTCGCGTGGGCACCGGCTCCTTCGGTCGAGCCCAATGACAAGCACGCGGTATACGGCTTCCAGCTGTGCATCAACAGCCACTCCCCTCGCCGGGATGCTGCCTGGGAATTCGTCAAGTTCATGACCAGCCCCGCGGCACAGGCCATCGCTGCCAGGGGTGGCGAAGTGGTGGCACGCGCGAGCGCCTACAAGGATGCCTACTTCAAGACGGCGGAGGCCGAAGACCAGCTTGGCTGGAAGGCTCTGGTGGAAAGGCGCGGCCGCATGGTGAACTACTCCGTTCTCCAGGCCCAGTTCAACCAGATTTCCGGTGAGGCGTTCCAGCGCATGATCTTGAGGGACCTGCCGCCTTCGGCCGTCGCGCAAGAGGTGCGCACCCGATACAACGATGCACTGAGCAAAGCCTGACGATGCCACCACTGGACTTCGCGGGCACCCTGCCCGCTGACGCCCACCAGGCCGTCCTCGTCGGCCGGGTATGGAAGCCGCAAAGCGGTCCCGTGCTCGTTGCCTGCGCGGACGGCCAGTTGTTCGACCTGTCTGGCCAGACGCCGCTTTGCAGCGAATTGCTGGACGCCGACCAGCCGGCGGATCTCGTTCGAAAGGCCATCGTCCAGGCGCGTCGCATCGCGTCGCTCGATGAGGTTCTCGCCAATTCGGATGAGGCAAACCGCGATGAGCGACTTCCCTGGCTGCTGGCTCCGTGCGACCTGCAGGTGGTCAAGGCTTCGGGCGTCACCTTCATCGAAAGCCTGCTCGAACGCGTGATTGAGGAGCGCGCGCGGGGGGACAGCACGCGCGCCGCCGAGGCACGCGAGGAGGTCAGGCAGTTGCTGGGGGAGGAGTTGACGCGCATCCGTCCCGGCTCTGAGCAAGCGGCTCGCCTGCGCGAAGTGCTGGTGGCGCAAGGTGCCTGGTCGCAATACCTCGAAGTGGGCCTGGGACCGGATGCCGAGATCTTCACCAAATGCGCCGTGCTTTCTGCTGTGGGAACGGGGGCCCATGTGGGCCTGCATCCACGTTCCAAGTGGAATAACACGGAGCCCGAAGTGGTTCTCGCAGTCAACAGCCGCGGGGTGCCTGTCGGGGCGACGCTGGGCAATGACCTGAACCTGCGAGATTTTGAAGGCCGCAGCGCTTTGCTTCTGGGCAAGGCCAAGGACAACAACGCGTCATGCGCGATCGGTCCGTTCATCCGTCTGTTCGATGAGCAGTTCGGGATGGACGATATTCGCAAGGCCGGACTGACCTTGCGGATCGATGGAACCGATGGATTCACATTGCAGGAATCCGATTCAGTCGCCAAGATCAGCCGCGACCCGGCCGAGCTGGTCTCGCAGGCGGCGGGGCCGCACCACCAATATCCCGACGGCTTCATGCTGTTTTTGGGGACGCCGTTTTCTCCCAGCCAGGACCGGCACGAACCCGGCATGGGATTCACGCACGAGGTTGACGACATTGTCCGTATCACCAGCGAACGCTTGGGAACGTTGGTCAATCGTGTGGGCCTCTGTGACCGCGTGACACCTTGGACGTACGGCATCAAGGACCTGATGCATAGCCTGATGCGGCGCTGAGTCCGTACTGACGTCGTCAGTTCGCAGACTGGTACTTGTTGCTCCCCCTCCGAGTGGGGATGGGGGAGGCAACAAGTTCGTATGACCGACCTTTTGTGAATCCTTCCATGAGCCAGTTCAAACTCAGCACCGCGGCCGACGTGGACGCCGCCGCCCGCGCCGCGCAAGCGGCCTTCGCCAGCTTCGGCGGCTCTGACGCGGCCACCCGCGCCAGGCTGCTACGCGGCCTGGCCGACGCGCTGGAATCCAACCGCGAGCGCCTGGTCGCCCTGGCCGATTCCGAGACGAACCTGGGCCCCGCCCGCCTGAACGGCGAGCTCGATCGCACCGCCTTCCAGCTGCGCGGCT
>JACCDX010467861.1_pt1 | contig 15678 bp, 15 predicted proteins | sample 7449681 | NCBI WGS metagenome assembly JACCDX01 (sample SAMN15323450, study PRJNA562643) | freshwater metagenome | isolation source: river surface water | place: USA:Blue River Watershed | collected 2017-08-18 | reverse complement strand
TAATGCTGTCTTAAAAACGACCGAAAAATGAAAAAGGCGATTGTTTTGTTGTTCACTATTTTATTTTTTGCTGGATGCGCTGGGCAAAAAAAAGTAGTTGATAGTTCGATAAAAGTCGAATATAAAGTCTATTCAAGAGGATTCTATCAAACGATTAGTGTGGAAAATCAAATGGTTTTTATATCTAAAAGCAGAGAGGAAAAACCAGTTGCATTCAAACTTTCGGCCACTGAATGGAATAATTGTAACACGATGCTTCAAGAGTTGGATGTAGCATCGCTACACAATTGGAAGGCACCAACCGAAAAACGATTGTTTGATGGCGCAGCGATTGCGAATTTAAAAATAACCAAACAAGGGAAAACATACGAATCCCAAAGTTTTGATCACGGCTATCCGCCGGCTGAAACAGAAAAAATAGTGAATAAAATGCTTTCTTTTGTAAAGTAAAATAGTAAAGTTTGATTATGACAATTAAAGAAATACAAGATGAAATCGTTGACGAGTTCTCGATGTTTGACGACTGGATGCAGCGCTATGAATACATCATTGAGCTAGGAAAAAATTTGCCTTTAATCAAAGAAGAATTCAAAACAGATGAGAACATTATCAAAGGTTGTCAGTCTAAAGTATGGCTGCAGGGGGAGCAACAAGGGGATACGGTTGCTTTTACAGCAGATAGCGATGCGATACTAACTAAAGGAATTATCGCTATTTTGATTCGGGTTTTTTCCAATCAGAAACCAGCCGATATCTTGGAAGCCGATATGGATTTTATAGATGCCATTGGATTAAAAGAACATCTGTCGCCAACTCGCGCTAACGGACTCGTTTCGATGATTAAAAACATAAAAATGTATGCCTTGGCATTCAACTCAAAAAAATAAAAAATTATGACACAAGAAATAGACACTAACGAATTAGGAGAAGCGATTGTAAAAAAATTAAAAACGATTTACGATCCAGAAATTCCTGTTGATATATACGAATTAGGTTTGATTTACGATGTAATGGTAAATACGGATTACGAAGTAAAAATTTTAATGACGTTAACCTCTCCAAACTGCCCTGTGGCAGAAAGTTTGCCAAGAGAAGTTGAAGAAAAAGTAAAATCCATCGAAAATGTAAAAGATGCTGATGTAGAGATTACGTTTGATCCGCCTTGGAGTAAAGATTTGATGAGCGAAGAAGCAAAATTAGAGTTGGGAATGTTGTAAAATGGAAGACGAAATCATTAATAAAGTAGCCCAAAGTTCCTTGGTAGTATTCGATTTAGAAGATTACTATCCAAATGAGCATGTGGTTGATTTAGATGTTTCGCAATGGTTAGCTGATGGGTTTATCCTGAGAGAAACCGATTTTAGATCGCAATTAAAAGAGTACGATTGGTCTCCATTTGAAGATAAATATGTAGCTTTATACTGTTCGACTGACGCTATTTTGCCTGCTTGGGCATTTGCTTTAGTGTCGGTTCATTTAGCGCCTTTTGCTTTAAAAATCATTCATGGAACCAAAGAATCAGCCATTATTGAATGGTACCAAGACATTTTAAACAAGTTGGATTACACGGATTATTTTGAAAACCCAGTTATTTTGAAAGGTTGTTCCAAAAAAGCTGTTCCAAATCAAGTGTATACTTTGGCGATTCAAAAATTGATTCAAGTTTCTAAAAGCGTTATGTTTGGCGAAGCTTGTTCGGCAGTGCCTTTGTATAAAGCGAAAAAATAAATTGATTTATTGTTTAGCAAAAAAGCCCTTTTGAAAACTCAAAAGGGCTTTTTTTATTCTTCTTTCTCAACTGCGTCTTTATAATCGGGATACAAGAATTTATTATAAGGAAAACGCGTAATGTGAATTTGTCTAACGGCTTCATATACTCGCTCTCTAAATTCTTCGAAATTTTCTTTTTGCGTTGCCGAGATAAATAAGGCATTTTGTTCTCCCACACGGTTCATCCAAGTCGATTTCCATTCCTCTAGAGTATAATGACGCGTTGTTCTCTCGGTCATTAAATCGTCTTCGTCAATCGTTAAGTGTTGGTAGGAATCAATTTTGTTGAACACCATAATCACTGGTTTGTCATTGGCTTTGATGTCTTGCAAAATTTGATTTACAGCTTCAATATGATCTTCAAAATCGGGATGCGAAATATCTACAACGTGTAATAATAAGTCGGCTTCGCGTACCTCATCTAGTGTACTTTTAAAGGAATCTATCAATTGCGTAGGCAATTTCCGAATGAATCCCACCGTGTCCGAAAGTAAGAAAGGTAGGTTTTTAATCACCACTTTACGAACAGTGGTGTCCAAAGTGGCAAACAATTTATTTTCTACAAATACTTCACTTTTCCCCACGGCATTCATCAAGGTTGATTTTCCTACATTGGTATAACCCACTAAAGCCACACGAACCATCGCTCCACGGTTACTACGTTGAATGCCCATTTGTTTGTCAATCGTTTTGATTTTGTCGCGCAAAAGCGAAATACGATCACGTACAATACGGCGGTCGGTTTCAATTTCGGTCTCTCCAGGTCCACGCATTCCGATACCTCCTTTTTGGCGTTCCAAGTGCGTCCAAAGTCCTGACAAACGAGGTAATAAATAAATACATTGTGCCAATTCTACCTGAGTTCTTGCATAAGAAGTTTCGGCTCTTTGAGCAAAGATGTCTAAGATTAAATTGGTTCGGTCTAGAATTTTACAATCAATAATCCGAGAGATATTTTTCTGTTGCGAAGGACTTAATTCGTCATCGAAAATTACGGTCGAAACACCATTTTCTCTGACATACAAATTGATTTCGTCTATTTTTCCCGTGCCTAAAAAAGTTTTAGGATTCGGTTTGTCCATTTTTTGCCAAAAGCGTTTCACCACCTGTCCACCCGCGGTAAAGGTTAAAAACTCCAATTCGTCCAAGTATTCCGTTAATTTTTCCTCGGATTGACTTTGAGTAACAATCCCAACAATAACGGTTTTCTCGAAATTTAATACTTCTTTTTCTAGCATAACATTGAATAAGCCACAAATTTAATCATTTGCTTTTACTTATTCTGTTAAATCTGCATCGTGTCGGTTTTTATAACGGAACTATTATTTTGATAGAAAAAAGCCAGACTCTAATTTTACTTAACTATTGTATTTTAGATCGTAATCTATCATCCATTCAATGCCGTATTTATCTCTAAACATGCCAAAATAGGATCCCCAAGGGCTATCGCCAATTGGCATTTCAACGGTTCCATCTTTAGAAAGTCCGTTGAATAGTTTGTCTGCTTCTTCCTTGCTTTCGGCGCTGATTACAATTTTGCTTCTGTTTTCGTTTTCATTCGTTTTTCCCATTATTTCAGGAACATCATTGCCCATTAAAACAGAATCTCCTATTGGAAGTGCGATGTGCATTATTTTGTTGGCTTCGTGTTCTGCAACTGGAAACTCAGGACCTGCCAATGCTGAGAAACGCATGACCATGGCGAACTCTCCACCAAAAACAGATTTGTAAAAGGTAAATGCTTCTTCGGCATTGCCATTGAAGTTGATGTGAGGATTGATTTTTGCCATGTTTTTAGTGTTTTAGCGGTTTAACATTAATAGAATCGACAAAGCCACATTTAACTATTTCATATTCTATGTTTAATTTTTTTCTCATCCAGTCATAATCTGTTACTTTGTTATAATCTGTTTTTCCGTATTTGAGATAAATGGTTGTTTTGATGTCTTGTTTAACAAGAAATTTTTTTTTGAAGGGCCTGCATTTCATCCCATAAATCTTCATCACAATTTTATTATCTACAATGTCATTTACATTAAGTGTAAACCTTTCCAAACCGTCAAAATCAGTACAACATTTTGCCAATATTCTTTTATTTCCTGAAAAAACTTCAGTAAAAGCCCCTATTAAAGTGTCTTTGGTGTTTTTTTCAACGGCTAAATATTGGAACGTAATGTCGTTTTTTGAATCAATGTTTTGTCCATCGGCATTTATAGCAATAATTAAAATTAAAAGAGATAGTATTGTTTTCATTTGTTTTTATGTTTAGTTGTGTGTTTCAAAAATATAAAAATACGGATGTAATTTGTTATTTTTCTCCATAAATCTGAACATCATCAATTTGAAAAGCACCGTCTAAGGTTAAGGTTTTTCCAGAACCCGTATACCGAAAAGCAATGTTAACCTTCCCTTTGTAGGAAGACAAATCAATACCACCCGAACCCACAAACTGATACCAGGGCGTGGCTTGAGTAGGCAAATTAGCCTTGAGCGGAATCCAAGTAGCTGAGGCAACGTTTACTCCATCGAAATTATTCGAAATAAAAACATCTAAAGCATTCAAAGACGAATCGACGTCTAAATGATGCTGAGCGGCACGAAAGGTTAAAATTTCACTTGAATATTCGTCCAAATCAATTGCTGGGGTGATTAACCAACCCACATTCGAAACTACTTTCGTTCCGCTTATCGCATATTCGGCACAACCGTTACCTGAATAGACCGAGCCTTTCCAATATAAACTTCCTTTTTGAACAATGTTGGTCCAGCCGGCTAAGTTGATATTGGTATTGGCAGCAGCGGTTTCAAAATTTTCAGAGAAAAAAGAAGTGTTTCGCTTTCCTGTCATGGTTACGTCTTTTTCTGAACGCGCTACCAACTGATAATCGGTGCCGTATTTTGTCAAAATCCCTTTTACTTTTCCGCTACCCAATGGAACATCTTTGGTTGAAAAATCGGCAAAACTGCTGGTTCTAAAATAGACTTTGTTGCCCAATTTGTCTTCAATATTCCAGTTGGTGCCTCCGCCCACATCGTTACTACTTTCATAATAATGCCTTCCAATGGCTTCTGCCGAGAATTGCACATCGGATATCTCTACCAAAGTGTTGAGGTAGTTGTCGTTTAGCAACTCTTTAAGAGCAACCGACTTGGTTAATACGGCTTCGCTCAGTTTGGTACAAGACGCAACGAGAACTTTTTTATAGACATTGGGCGAAAGCCTGCCCACCCCACCTTCGTTAAATGAATTGACGTAAATATTCCCAATGCGCAAGCCTCCATAGAAAATATCGGTGTATTGATCTTTCAGTTGGATATAAACTTTATTACCCAGTCGGTAATCAATGTAGGTATTGCTCACATCAACGGGAACGCTAAATCCAATGGCGGGTTGTGTGGCGGTAGCTGAAGATTGAAAATATATGGTTTTGAAAAAGTTTCCGTTTTCATCAGATGAAATCACGTAAGCTTCGATGATATCGTCGAATTTATACTGCGCCACAACTGGGTCGGCACCTTTGCGAACTTCTGCAACAGTTCGGTTTACGGTTAAATCGGGTTGTGTACAATTTAAGGGTGGCAGCGCAATTTCGTCTTTCACACAACTTGTGGAAAGGATGGCCAAAAAAATAAAAAACAAGGAATTTTGAATAGGAATTTTCATTGTAATTTGGGAGTTATAAGTTAATAGAAAGGCTTACAAAATAGGTTCTTCCGTAGCCGTAAAAATAGTTGTTGCCAAAGTTGGGGTTTCCACTAGAAACGTCTTGATCGCGTTGCCTAAAGTTGGCATTTCGTGCTTGTTCATAACCACCGGTTTTGAAGACTTTGTCCAAAACATTGTTGACACTACAAAATAAATTGAGATTCTTTTTGAAAATGCGCCACGATTTTCCTCCCACTAAGTTCAATAACATAACAGGCGCTAACTCTTCTTGTTGTAATAAAATTTTAGCACGTTCTTCAGTCGCTTCTGGAAAAGGAAATCCGCTGGCGGGATTCGTAAAAAATATTGAAGTTCGCGCAATGGGAGAGATGTCAATGTAGCGGTCGGCTACATAATTTACATTAGCACTCAACCACCAATATTTTGGATTTCGGTACTCCAAACCAAACGAATAGGCTTGTTGCGGTGTTCCCGCTTGACGGTAGTTTTTGAGTGCAGCAGTACCAAAATCAAAAACAGGCAAGGCATTTTCGGCAGAAGCTTTCGCATCGTTGGTAATCGTCACATTGGGATTGCTAACATAGATATATTCGCCAAAACCTGCCGCTATAATAGTTTTTAAAGTGGGATCCATTTGGTATTCAAAACTCAGTTCCGTCCCCCAATTTTTTTTGTCTAAATGTGTTAGTGTTTGACTCACAAAAGCATTCGTACTGGTATTGCCTGCCCCGTTGTCAAAAATTCCTTCGGCATAAAAAAAGGAGGTTTCTGTTGCATTTTTTATTTGGCTAAAATAACCCGTGAAGCGCATTTTTAGTTTGGGTGAACGATAGACATAACTGGCGTCTAAACTGCTGTTGTTCTCACTTTCAATTCCGTCCACCACTGCGTTGTTAAGACGGGAATTTGGATAAACAGCTCTTAAATTTGGTGCTTTGGTAGCATGAGAACCATTGAAAAGTAGTAGTTGTTTACCTGATAATTTCCAAGTTAGCCCACCTTTGAAGCCAAAATTTTCAAAGTGAATTATTGGGCTTTCGCCAAAGGAATTAGTTGGATAAATTCCGTTTTTGTACAAACCTTCTCGTTGGTAAGCTGAGGTTGAAAATTCCTGTGCCAAGTAAAAATCAACTTTTTTGTATCGAAACTGAAATTGGGTAAACCCCTCCAAGCGTGTGGCCATTAGATTGAAATTGTACCCATACGCATCGCCCACTTTCACTTGTCGGTTTGGGTTGTTTAAATCTGATTCTGCTTGATCGCCTTTGTAAAACACATCAACATCTTTGAAATATAATCCGCCTAATAAATCCAATACATTCTGATAATTGTGAGAGTGTAATTTATTAAAATAAGCCCCAGCATTAAGTCGAATATTCTCAGTTAGTTCGGTATTCAACAGCGCATTGAAAGCGAGTGTTTGATCGTCGCTTCGGTCTTCGTAAAGAATGTATTTACTTTGGGCAGGTTCAAATCCTGTGATTTTTCCGTTGGCATCCATAATTGGATTTTGATTGGCTTGGTATAGTGCCGCCCAATCGATTTGAGGTTGTGCTAGAAAGGCTGTTTTGTTTGACTCGGCATTCACCAAATCGGGTGTAAAAGCACCCGAAAATTCCCCCTCATCTTTGGCGTATAAAGAACTAAAGTAACTGGGCATTTTTCGATAATAAGAGGGTACGGGGCTGTTAGCGTGTTGGTAATCAATATTGGAATTCCCAATTTTTCCAAATTGGTAAAGCGCACCTATATGGAGTTGGGTAGTTGTATTAATTTTGAAATAATCGTTCAGCATCAAAACCGGTTCTTCGATAGTTTTGATTCTTAAATTGCGTTGTTTCCCGTTTTGAAAACCCCAATAAGAATTGTACTTGGTCGAGGTTAAAGCGGCTACTTCATCTGTATTAGGCGAATTTTTTCCTCGAGAATTGGGTGTGAAAAAAGCCGTAAAGTTGAGCGAATTTCGATTAGTAAGTTTCTTTTCAATACTGGTAAAAACTGAATTGGCATCATAAGTTGTGCCTTCAAAATAGCCTTCGTTGGTATAGCGTTTTCCAGCCGAAAACACGAAAGCCCATCCTTTTTTGCTCATTCCCGAAGCATACGAAACCATAGTTCGCCAGCTGTAATTGGTATTGGTTTCTGAAAAGGATATTCGAGTTCCTTTTCGGTACGTTGATGCCTGTGTGCTGATGTTTTGTGAACCCAAAATGCCGCCAAAAGCATAGTCAGAAGGGCTGGTGCCAATGGCAATTTCTTGGTTGCGCAACACGTCGTTAATGCCACCCCAATTGCCCCATTGCGGTCTACCATCATAGATTTTGTTCATTGCCATCCCATTAATCATGAGTTTTGCATATTGGCTGTCTAGCCCACGCACCCGAAAACGGGCTTGTCCCCAATTGAACGCTGCAGCTTGTTGGAAAGCATCTTTAGAAGCCTGTAATAATCCCGAGGTACTTTCGGAGCCGCTATTGTCTTCGTCTAAATCATTATCTAAAATGGAGATGACAGCTGCTTGTTGATTGATTTCATCGTCTTCTTCTAGCGGAATAGTGCCTAAGTCAATTAGTTTGTCTTGGAGAATTTGTACCGAAATTAACTTGTCTTTGTATCCTTGATTATGCAATAGCAGTAACTGGTTGCCTTGCAAATTGGTTTTGAATTGGAATTTTCCATCGGCAGAAGTCAGTTGCATGGCGTTAGTATTCTGAATAGCAACCACCACAGAAATTAATGGAATCTGTGATTTGGAATCGATAATTTTTCCAGAAATGAGGGTCTCTTTTTGGGCAAAGAGCAGACTTGCATAGAATAGAAAAAACAGCTTGGGGCAGAGGGTTTTCATACAATTTGGGATTAAAATGAAAATGGGATTTTTCGAAACAACAATGGGTGTATTGTTTTGAAAGTAAATACTAAAAAGGATGTTTTTGGAAAAAGAATTGGCAGCGTGGTATTGTGTTCCAATTCTAAAGTTAAAAGTAGTAAAAAAATTTATCGATTGATTTTTTCGGCAAGTTTTTTTGCTTTTTTGCCACGAAGCCGCAAAGTTTTTGAACCATTAAGAGATTAAGCGAATTAAGATTTTCCTGATTTCTTGAATTTTTCCAATCTGTGTCCATCCTCCTACTTCAAATAATGTACACTGTAAATAAGAAAACACACCCCTAGCCCCTCTCGAGAGGGGAACGTTTAATCTTCATATATCGTAAATCGTCCTTCTAAATTTACTCTGCCGTTTTAATCTTAGAAACCATAAACGAGATGAATACTCCGAAAATTCCAATGAAAGCAAAAGAAAATTGCAATCCAAAAGCCTCTGCGATATAACCAATTATTGGCGGCCCCATTAAAAAACCTAAGAAACTAACGCTTGAAACAGCCGTTAATGCTTCGCCAGTAGGAATTTCAGGGTGTTTTCCTGCAATGCTATAAAGTGTAGGAATAATAGTCGAAACACCTAGTCCTACAAACATAAAGGCAATAGTACACGGAATTAAAAAGGGGAAAAAGACCGCTGTAAAAAGACCACTCGAAATCACCACGCCACTGATTTGCATGACTCTTTTTCGTCCAAATTTTTGAATGAAACGATCGCCTAAAAAACGGCCACTTGCCATCATAATCATAAACGAAGTATAGCCCAAAATCACTAATGGTCCAGGCGCTTTCACCACGTCTTTGAAATACACGCCGCTCCAATCAAACATAACCCCTTCGCTTGCCATACAACAGAATCCGATGATACCCAACCACATCAACATCTTGTCGGGTTTTCTGAATCCTTTTTCTTTTTTCGGTTGTGGTTTTTCAACGGCTTTGATGAGGTATTTGATGTTGAATGAAATTAAAGATAAAACAAGAATGCCCACAATAGTAAAATGCTGAAACGGAGTTAGTTCTAATGCTAACATTCCGAGTCCAACAAAGGCGCCAGTGAAACCCGCCAAACTCCACATACCGTGGAAAGACGACATAATGGTTCTTTTGAACAATCCCTCCGTATATACTCCTTGGGTATTCACAGAAATATTAGACAGGTTACCAAAAATGCCAAAAAAGAACAATCCTAAAGCCAGTAGCCAAGGATTGGAGGCTAAACCTAAATTGGTTAAGCTGATAGCATACATGATTATGGCAAAAAGAAGCGTATTATGACTTCCAAAACGAGTTACTAATTTTCCTGAAAACGGCATCATTGCTAATTGGCCTACAGGAACGGCAAACAAGATAGAACCCAAAGTAGCTTCGCTAAGATGAAGCGTTGTTTTAATATCAGGAATACGGCTTGCCCAAGAGGCAAAACACAATCCCATTCCGAAATAAAAAGAACCTACTCCTAATCTAATTCGGTTCAGATAAGATGCTTTCGCTTCGCGGTAGCTTTTTTTATATTTTCCTTTGCCTTTGAATCGGCCTAAAAAGTTTAAATCTATCAAAATGAATTCTTTAGCATTGTGTTGTTGCAAAAATACAAAAACACGCAATTCAAAAGCTATAAATTCGAAATGACAGTAAATTACAACGTTATTGTTTATAAAAAGCGAATTTTGAACACAGATTTCTCGAATTTCTTAAATCTGCGTTCTATGTAGTATATTGTAAACAAAACACACCCCTAGCCCCTATAACTCTCTTTAATATTATTTTTTGGAATCGTTGAATCTTCGATTTCGAGAGGGGAACGTGTAGCTTTCGCAAATCCTATATCGTAAATCTAACCTATCGTGATTACTTTTTGTTGCGCATTACTTTTAATAGCGACTTCAATAATTTGCATCACATTAGTGCCTTCTTGAGCGGTAACAGGTTCAGGTAGATTTTGAGTTATGGATTGATACACGCCGTCAAAATAATCGTAATAATTTCCTTGAAGTGTTGGGATTTTTTCACGAATAATAGTGCCGTTTTTTTCAGTATGCAACAAACCTTCTTTGTCTTTCGGTTCGGTTCCCCAAGTGGTTAGATTGGGTTTTTTTCCCAGTTTTAATTCGTCTTCCTGTACATCGCCACGAGGTTTTAAGAATGACCCTTTTTTTCCATGCAATACAAATGCAGGATTGGCTTCGCGAACAAAAAAACCGGCTTTCAGGCGCACTCTTTTATCTGAATACAACAACAGAATATCGATGTAATCATCTACGATAGAATGTTCACGCGTGATGCGAATATCAGCAAAAACGCCTTTTGGCATCCCGAATAAACACAAGGCTTGATCAATTAAATGAGGGCCTAAATCTTTTAGTATTCCTGCGCCTGCATTGGCCGTTTCTTTGTGAAATTTTGGACTTAAAATAGGGTTGTAGCGGTCAAAATGAAATTCGGCTTCTACAATTTCGCCCAAGATGTTATCTGTAAGTATTTTTTGAACGGTTTTAAAGTCACTATCCCAGCGTCTGTTTTGGAAAACGGCCAATTTTAGTCCTTTGGTTTTAGCCAATTCAGTTAGTTCTTGTGCTTCGGCAACGGTAGTGGTAAAGGCTTTTTCGACCACAGCGTGTTTGCCCGCTAGCAATACTTTTTTGGTATATTCAAAATGTGTTTCTACTGGGGTATTCACTATAATGACTTCGGCATCCGACTCTAAAACTGCTTCCAAACTCGGATAACTTGTTACTTCCGGATAATCCAATTGAATTAATTTTTTAGTTCTTTCCCAAGAACCTAATAATTCGAACCCAGGATGAAGCGCTAAAAAAGGAGCATGAAACACCTTTCCAGACATGCCGTAAGAAAGTAAAGCAGTTTTGATTTTTTGCATGGTTTTTATGTTTTTGATGCTAACTATTGCAAAGTAACGGAGTTTTTTGCCGCGAAGGCGCAAAAGCGCGAAGATTTTTGAGATTAAGAATTTCTTTATTTGCGTTAGTTTTTTTAAACGAGAAATATAAACACACCCCTAGCCCCTCTCGAGAGGGGAACGTGTAGCTTTCAAAAAACGTCATTTACCCCTTATATCGTACTTCGAATATCGCAAATCGTATATCGAATTAACAAACTTTTAGCAGCCGATGGTTTTTTAAACTATTTATAATACAAAAGAAAACCCTATTTTTGTGCATCAAAATTAGAATTAAAACTAGAACATGGATATTGTTATCAAGCTTTCTCAATTTTTAATGAGTTTATCATTATTAATTATTTTACACGAATTAGGACATTTTATACCTGCCAAATTATTCAAAACAAGAGTAGAAAAATTCTACTTGTTTTTTGATGTTAAATATTCTCTTTTGAAGAAAAAAATTGGCGAAACGGAGTACGGAATTGGGTGGTTGCCTTTGGGTGGTTATGTAAAAATTTCGGGTATGATCGACGAGAGTATGGACAAAGAACAAATGGCTTTGCCTGCACAACCTTGGGAGTTTCGTTCTAAGCCGGCTTGGCAACGTTTGATCATTATGTTAGGCGGTGTAACAGTGAATTTTATTTTGGCGTTTATTATTTATATCGGAATGGCATTTGCTTATGGCGATATGTTTGTATCGACTGTCGATTTGAAAGACGGACTTTTAATTGAAAATCCAGTAATGCAAAAAGCGGGTTTCCAAACAGGAGATAAAATTTTAGCCATTGACGGAGAAAAAGTGACAAAATTTGATAACCAAATCAATGCCAACATTGTAATGGCGAAACACGTTTTGATTGAAAGAAATGGAGACAGACAAACCATTACTATGCCTGTTGAATTTGTAGACGAATTGTCTAAACAAGCAAAATCCCCTTTAGTTTCTCTTCGTATGCCATTTGTAGTTGGTAGTGTTGATGATGATTCAAAAAACAAGGATTTGCAGCCTAAAGATATTGTGTTGCGTTTGAACGAAGAACCGGCTAAATATTTTGACCAGGCAAAAACAATCTTAGACAAAAACAAAAATAAATTGATTGTAGCAGGAATTTTGAGAAATGACAAAGAAATGCTAGTACCTGTTCAGGTGGATGCTGATGGGAAATTAGGTCTTCACAGAGCTGGTTTGGATTTAGAATCATTAGAAAAACTTGGCTATTATAAAGTTAGCAAACAGGAGTATAGTTTCTTAGAGTCGTTCCCGGTAGGAATCCAAAAAGGAGCCGATCAATTAGTGGGTTATGGCAAGCAATTGAAAATGATTTTCAATCCAGAAACAAAGGCGTACAAGCAAGTAGGGGGATTTGCAGCTATTTTTAATATTTTCCCTAGTTCATGGAGCTGGGAAGTGTTTTGGAACATTACCGCACTGTTATCGATTATGCTTGGGGTCATGAATTTATTGCCTATTCCTGCCTTGGACGGAGGGCATGTAATATTCTTGTTGTACGAAATCATCAGTGGTAAGAAACCAAGTGATAAATTCTTAGAGAATGCACAAATGGTTGGTTTTGTTTTACTTATCAGTTTGTTGTTATTTGCTAACGGAAATGATATTTATAAAGCAATTGTAGGCAAGTAAAAAAAAATAAAAATTTACAGCTAATTATTTGCGAAAAACAAATTTAGCCCTATATTTGCACCGCTTTAAAAGTGAAATACACTTTCCTCCTTAGCTCAGTTGGTTAGAGCATCTGACTGTTAATCAGAGGGTCCTTGGTTCGAGCCCAAGAGGGGGAGCAAAAAGCAGAAAGCCATCAGAAATGATGGCTTTTTCTTTGTCTATAAGTGAGTTAGGCTAGTTGAATCTTTTTATTTTTCTTTAATTAACTTTAGAACAAATCTCTCTTTCTTGTGATAAAGACAATAGTTCCATCTTCACCAATTCTAAAAAAGTATATTGAATGCTTTTATATGTATGAAGGTAAGCCTAATTCAATCTTTAGGTATGTAGCATTCCCCCATTTCAATACTGGACTTACATTTTTCAAGGGAGCATCTGTTCATAGACAAAATTGGTCTCTTCATATTTCAGGAAATACTGATGTGGGAGTAAAAATCGAACTTCTTGGAAAATACACAACCCCCGTATTTTTAGAATACAAAGGCCAATTAAGGGAAATTTCTATTATATTCAAACCAGCAGGATTGAATCGATTTTTCAAGGATAATTACCTTTCATTGGCACCTAAATTTTCCCAAGAATTAATTAATGATGTATGGAGTCAATTTGGAGAAAGTTTATTTTCTGGCAATGATGATATTAGTAAAATCGAATCATTTTTGCTGTCCCAATTTTGTGACAATCAAGACCTGTCCAGTATTGAAAATTCGTTGACATTATTAGAAAATGGTAATGAAAAAATTTCCATTCCTGACATTGCAAGTAAGGTAGGTCTTAATCTAAAAACATTTCAAAGACATTTTCAAAAACATATGGGTTGTAGTCCGGTGGAATATAGAAGGATTTGTAGATTCAGGAGTTCTTTAAGGAATAAGTTAAATAGTTCTCAATGGAAGAATTTAACGGAATTAACCTATGATGAAGGTTTTTATGACCAATCTTATTTTATTAAAGAGTTCAGAAAAATCACAAACCATAAACCTAAAGACTTTTTTAAGTCAGCAAGTAAAGTGGATGGTGATAAGATTATTTGGGAAATTAAGTAGTGTCTTAAAAGTACAATTTTGAGTTATGGCTATGATTTAATTTTGAAATAAATTAAACGACATCTCAATGAAAACTTCATTTAACAAATTTCTTTATATTGGGTTTATTCTAGTAGGCTTTTTCCAATTGTTTTTTTCCAAAGATTTTATGCAAGCAGCATCCTCTTTTGGAATCGCCTTGGCTTTCGACCCTTTTAATCAGGAACAAAAATGGAATGACAGACCCTCTTGGCAAAAAGCAGTTCTGTTATTTCATCTTATTTTGGTGTTTACTTTGTTTGGATTGGGAATAGACATGAATAGTAAATAAAGGCGTAATTGCTTGTTTACCAAAAGTATGGTGTTGAAAAATATAAAGACAAGATAAATAATTTTACTTTTAAATTTACAGCTATGAACCAATTAATCAATGATATAAAATCACTTGTTATAAATAATTGGAAGACTATTTTATTAATTGTTTTTATTATTTGGCTAATCTCAAGTTATACGGATATTAAATTCGGAATAATGGATGCTTGGGAAGCAAAATAATGGCGACTTGTAAGGACTAGATTGTTTCCAATTTTACCATAAAGAGCATCATTAAATAACCCGACACAAACGTGCTGGGTTTTTTTATTTCTAATTCTGAAAAAGAAAATTTTGTTTACCAATTTTTCAGACTAATAAAATTACAATACATTTACTTCGGTCATCGGGTGAAGTTTTTTACTCATCAATAATAGCAGATCGAAAATGAAAATGAACGTAATCAACACCAATAAAGCCATTATTATTATGGGGGTTTCTGGATCAGGAAAAACCACCATCGGCCAGCTATTGGCACAAAAAACCCAACTTCCCTTTTTTGATGGAGATGATTTTCATTCGAAAGCCAATATTGATAAAATGGCTTCTGGAAATCCGCTCAATGATGAAGACCGTAAAGAATGGCTTTTGAGTTTGAATCAGTTAATACAAGAAAATATAACTCAAAAAGGCTGTATTGTGGCCTGTTCCAGCCTAAAAAAATCCTATCGAGACTTGTTGAGTCTTTCGGTGTCCAATCATGTCAAATTCGTTTTTTTAGAAGGAAGTTATGAGGCAATTTTATCCCGAATGGAAGCGAGAAAAAACCATTTTATTCCGCCTTCGTTATTACAATCACAATTTGACACTTTAGAAATACCTCAAAATGCTTATTCCATATCCATTATGCAAGATCCAGATACAATAGTCGATTCTATTCATAGCGAAGTTTTTAATAAATCTGAAATTGGATTAATTGGGCTTGGTGTTATGGGAAAAAGCCTGTCTAGAAATATTGTTTCCAAAGGGTTTAGTTTGTCCATGTTTAACCGACATATTCCCAATGTAGAAGAAGCTATCGCAACTACTTTTAAAGCCGAACATGAAGTATTAGCTGCCACGCAGGCATTTGACAATCTTCCCCAATTTATTGAATCTTTACAAAGTCCGAAAAAAATAATCGTAATGATTCCGGCGGGTGCTGCAATTGACCAAATGATTCAGGAATTGGCACCCTTATTAGCGCCCAATGACTGTATAATTGACGCAGGAAATTCCTTTTATCAAGACACGAATTTCCGAATTAAAGATTTGGAAACCCAAGGAATTCATTTCATAGGTTGTGGCATTTCTGGTGGTGAAGAAGGCGCGTTACACGGGCCATCTTTAATGCCTAGCGGTTCTTTGGAAGGCTATGAAATTATTGCTC
>JACCDX010191745.1_pt1 | contig 15679 bp, 27 predicted proteins | sample 7449681 | NCBI WGS metagenome assembly JACCDX01 (sample SAMN15323450, study PRJNA562643) | freshwater metagenome | isolation source: river surface water | place: USA:Blue River Watershed | collected 2017-08-18 | reverse complement strand
TTTACATCTTTCAAAATCCAGTAGAGTTCTTTTGCTTGTTGCTCTGTTAGTTCCAAGACATAAGATTTTTTGATTTCAGTCATTTTCAATCTCCTCCACATTTACATAAGGAGCAGTTTTCCATTCACTCCATTCCTCACAATCATAAAGGATGGGAGGACATAAATTACCAGAAGCATCAGTAGTAAAAATATGATACCGATACTGAAACTCTGGACGGCACATCAGTCCATTATCAATTACTCTCATTTCAATCATCGTTCAGTCCATTCACGAAGGTCTACAATTTCATACCAATCACAACCCATATTACCCTTTACAATATAACTTCTATGAGTGAATTTGATTTCACCTTTGTTTTTTCCTTTGGTGTAATAGTCGTGCCTTTCTTTGACTTCTACTTGTGCCTTTGCTTCCTCATAGGTAGGGAAACACCCAACCCAATCACCAGTATCAGCAGAAGGGTAATAGCAATCTCCAGCAATCAGCAAATATGGTTTATTCATTTCTGGTTCTCCAACTTGAAGTAATCATACTTGGTTTTACAATCCGCAGGTTTTTCTACACAAAAATTGATTGTTTCGTATTGTGAGAATTGTTCTCCCATAGTAAATCCAATACCATAACCCACAAAGAATATAGCAGTGATAGCAATAAGAATAAAAAATGATGGTGTGCTATCGTCGTCATTATACACTATCGTGCCTCCATTTTTATACGATACTCACACCATTCTTCGTGATTTTCCAGATATCCATTGATTTGTGGGTCACTAATTTTACAATAAGAACAACGATAATATGGATTTCTACCACCAATAGGTTCTTTTGGATAATCGCAGTAATATTTTTCAGTCATTTTTTCTTTGCCTCAAAATACTTACCTTCCATCCCACACCCATAATACTTTCTCGCATGATCACAATACTTACCATTAGAGGTTCCAGTCACAACATTTTCCGTCACAAGAGGATGAAGGCATAGGTCAAATGTGTCTCCAAATCCAGTAATGCGAGCATTCCAATCTCTCTTATAGTGCTTACAATCTTTACAGAGTTTGATGTCAGTCATAAATCGTAAGGATGTTGAGGGTCTCTGGTCCAAAGTTTAGTATATACTAACCACCGTTCTTGTTTGTTGTCCATTTCAGCAGTCCAATGGATACCATTCTCATCAATAGCATCAAGGTAATGAATACCTTTGCGGTCATCAATCACACGGGTGACAGTTACAAACTTTACTTTTTCAACCATTAGAGTGCCTCCACTTCATCAGCAATTTCACGCAACACAGATACGGGGTCTTCAAGTTCTCCACAATCTGTACATAACCTATCAGCAACTTCATTGATTACACGAGCAATCAACTTCTGTCTATCTTTACTTTTGGGTCTCATAGAGAGTTCCATCGTGCATTCCAAGATTTGTAGTGCCCTAGTTGTCATCAGAGTTTCTCCTATACCATTGCAAATCCCTAGGGCGAGCAGTAATTACATCCAAATCAAATTGAAATCGTTTGTATCGGATAAAAAATCCAAGCAAAAAACCCGAACTGATGCACAAAGAAAATTCTGGGAGGATAGAATCGAGACCATAATCATCCCACTGGACTGTAATATCAATCAGAGCAAACTTTTGGAATCTAAGGACTTGGAAGAACCATTCCTTTCCATAGTCCTCATAGGTTTCGTAATCAAAGAGTTTCATATTTTTCCTCGACTTCTTTCACACGACTCATAAAACTATCATCACCATGATCACCTGAATACAGATAATCAATATGACGCATAATCTCTGCCATCTTACGCATTTTTGGTAGTTGCTCTTTCAGATACTCAATCACTTCAGGTTCAAAAGAAGGATAATAATCAATACCATAGTATCCAGTATCTTCACGTTTTTGACCATTCTTGAGAATTTCTTCCTCAAGTTCATCAGCAAACTGTGCTACCTTGTAGTAATCGTAACCGCAGTTACCAAAATGTCCGCCGCTCATGGTTGTGCCTCCGTTGGTGCTTGGGGTGGTGCTGGTGGTGCTACAGGAGTTAGTATAACGGGTTGTTGAACTTCTTGGACTTGAGGTTGTACCACTTGCTCAACTGGTTTTTTTGTTTCTTCAATTTGTTTTTCAAGTTCACTAATCTTTTCTTCAAATGCATTAATATTTGGTTCTTCTACTGGTGGAGGATTTTTACTTTCTTCAGCAAGTTTCCAACCAGTAATACCAGCACCAAAAATACTAGCAAGTGCAGCAAAAACAGAAATAGTTTTCGAAAAACTCATAGTTTAGTCTTTAGTAATTTCGCTTGGTTGTGTGTAAAAGAGTTCATCACGCCAGTTCCTACCAGCGATATCAAAAGTAAATCCTATCCTCCCAATAGAAAAAAGCACTGATAACAATCTACCATATCCCATAGAGATTTGGAGGTAAGGAAACTCAATCCACTTACCATATTCACCATAATCAATCGCAAACTGAAGAAGTGAGTATCGTTTTCCAGTAAGAACGGTAATATACCATTCTGTTCCATAATCATTTCTCACACCACATTGAAAAAGTCTCATTTTACTTTACCGTGTAGAGGACACTCACCATTCACCCATTTGCGACCATCGGGCATATCTTCATTATCCATTGTAGGACACTTACAACCCTTTTCAACTGCTTCAGGGGAACCAGGAACAACACCATTCCATTCTTGGAATGTCATTGCTTCCATTTCTTCTTCCGTGTAGTTTGGATTATCAGGTTGCTGACAGCGTGACAGTTTTGCTTTCAGATCATAAATCTCATCTCCCAACTTACGAAACTCCTTTGCATAATCTTCTGCAAGTTTCATATCGAACTCTTCAGCAACCTTACGCATATCTTCTTCACTACGCATATCGTTGAACGCAAGTGAACAAGCACCTTTCATAATACCAAGTTCATTGTGTCCCATCGTGCGGGCAATATTCCCAAAGAAACGGAACAGTTGGATTGAGTTAATATCTTCACAAGGGATCTCAAAGGTATAATGCTCTTCTGGAAGAGTTTCGTCATCAAAAGAACTATATCCAGTAGAGGTCCATTCAGTATCAAAAGAAACTTTGAGTCGTGCTTTGTAGGTCATCACTTTGAATTTGTATGTTCATAATATAAGACCCCCCGACTGAAAAATCAAGGGGTCTTGTGCCACTAGTCTCGCTGTCTCCAGTCGTCTGGTTTTTCTCCGCCATCACTAAAAAAATCTACAATATCATCAACAGAATTGAATCTACTAATGCCCCTAGATTCATGCCCAAACCCACCAATATCAAGTTGATTTAAAAAATCATCCAAATCACCCTCTTGCATATCAGGATTTTCTGCTTTACGCCTTGCCTGACGAAGCATTGTCCCAGCAGTTCGATTTGCCTTTGCAAGTTTTTCTGCCCATATCATTTCCGATAGTTCTACTGATTCACCACTTACAATCTTATTACAAATCTCTTCTAATCTCAACCGATACTGCGTGGAGAGCATATGTATTATTCAGATAATGTTTATTTATTTCTAGATTCTAACTCCTTCATCAACTCTTTTGCAAGTTGATTTGAGCGTCTCCACATCAAATACTTTACAATCGGATTTGCTGGATTATGCAAAATCCACCATTTCGTCTTCTCATATTGCACTCTTGCAAGTTGAGTGAGCATATAAAATGCCCTCGCTATGGATTGATCAGTAACAATCAAATAAGCAAGACAAAAGAAAATAATGAAATATATGTATGTAGAGTTCATTGTCTTAGAGTTTTGAGATATTGTAGCACTTGTTCACGAACTGCCATGAGCTCATTGTAACACTTTTGATTGTGAGCACAATTCCTCAACTCTACATCAGGTTTCAATACACTTTCTTCAAAAAGAGTCACTCCACGATTCCACTTTTCAATCTGAGATTCTTCAGTCATTTTTGTATTACTTTGATGGGGCAAGAAGGAATAACTTTGCGGATTTCTCTTATGATTTCAGTTTTTTGAACCTCAGATAGTCCAACAACGTTAGATACACGTTGAATAACATTCAGTGCATCACTGCAAGAAATAATGGTTGATGCAAGTAGAACAACCATAGTTTTCTCCTATTCTACTACTATTTAAGGTAGTTCATTATTTTTTAATAATCAATCCCAACTTACATTTTGCACAAGGAATCCTGGCATTACATATGTCCATGCTCCAAGTTCTTGATTACCTCCAATCTTATATTCCCACTTATATTCAAACTTATTATGACTATCCCATGTCATATATCCCCTTTCTTTATCAAAACGTCCTTTGATAGTCAGAGCATGTTTATTGGAATAAATGTTGCGAGTTCGTAGTGCTCCACCCTTTTCACGAGTTTCAATCACTACACATACATCGGGATAAGTTTGAACACCTTGTTCCAAAATACAAGGAGTTTCATATCGAAATGGACGATATGTTTCCTGAGCAAAGACAGGAGAAGAGAACAACAGCGACGCAAGAACAATCAGTTTTTTCATCCAATAATCCTCCAACAAACGACAGCGTTACCTTTTTTTACGGATTGAATGTGAGCAAAAGCAGCATAAGATAGGTCCAAATCAGCATGTGAATATGGACCCCTATCATTCACACGAACGATAACTTGTTTACCATTTTCTTGATTAGTTACCCGTATGCGTGAACCCATAGGAAGATAAGGGTGAGCTGCAGTCCAACGATAAGCATCAAACCGCTCACCATTTGCCGTAATTTTTCCATGAAATCCGTCACCAACTCCATAGTATGTAGATACACCACAAACGAGACCAGCAATCAACCCAATCATTTCTCAATCTTCCAGTGTTCGTTACCCTCCTTTTGAATCCAAAAACAGTATTGACGATTTAAAGAAACAAGGAAAAACCTATCAGAAGTCTCTTGTTCAACCTCACAGGAATGAAAAGATCCCATAACGTTAATGAAACGATTCTTTGCTTTGGAACTCAAAGGAGTTACATTTACAAAACGTTTTTTGATCTTCGGAGCTTTCATAGTGTTCATAGTTTTTTCAACCTCCACAAAGGTCATTGTATAGAGTTTTCAGTGTTGTGTCAAGCGGTTAGGGAAATAGATGAAGTCATCAATTCCCAGGTACTCATTGTAGAGTTGTTCTTCCATCATTCTTGCTTCAACCTCCCAAGGTTGCTCAGAATAGTCCGTCTCCGTATGATCTATGCCCCTCCAAAGGCGTTTGCCATGCTTATCCTTAAGATTCCCCATAACATGCTGATAAACATGATAGAGTTCGTGGAAGAGGGTATGTAGGTAGAGGTCATTGTTCATTTGATTATGAAGTTCAATCTCAAACTCACGGGGGCGATAGTTACAATCAACTACGGAGCACCAACCATAAACTCCTTCTCTTGCAAGTCCACGATGATTGACAGTGATCTCAATTTTGTGTCGTGGGAGATATTTTTCAATAAACCATTCCACGGCATCAGTACAACGACGCTTGCTATAGTTGTAGCCACTGGTGTATAATGAAAGCATCATCAAGTCCTTTTATGTATAGTCAAGGCAACATCAGAACAGTGCGTTGAGTGCTACCTCAGATACTTTAACCCCCCAGTGGATCATCCAAACGAAGGATGTGACAAAAACCAATCTATCTAGTGTTGAGTACCTCATTCGGTGGACTTGCGTACCTACTCATTATAGGGTCCAATCCACCCCCTTTTGGGGTGGGGTGTACCAGTTCCTAAACTGTCACTCAGTATCGAAAAAAAACATTTGCCACAATCTTGCGTTTTCTTCTATAGTTCCAAAATATTGTGATGCAGAATGGATAGCACTAGCATCAAAAATTACGAGACGGTTATAAACATTTCCAAAGACATCAACTGGTTCAAATGGGGTCCCATCTAAGTGTGGATCTCCAGGAACATCTTTCCAAGAAACATCCCACCCAGGATCAAAATAAGTTCTTGCTTTCGTCTGCTTATGTGCGTATAAAGTAGTTCCGCATTGATATGGGGCATCTGGTGTGAGGTATAGCATCCCACCCCACTTTTGACTATCACAATGATAGACTAAAGGTTCTCCAGACCATGCAATCTGAAAGCGACCATTCATCCCATAATCTTCCCATTTTGTAATAGTTCTTCCCATAATCTCTTCAAACTTTTCTTTGAGACCTGGGAATAAAAACTGCTTTTCGGTGCGTCTTCCAATAAATCCTTTACCAAATCCACCTTCAACATATTCCTGTTCCAATGCGAATCTTCTTACTTCTTCGGGAGATTCGTAAAAATTATCTATAATCCAAGATGTTGGTTTGTATCTTTTGTTGATTGAAAAGAAATGATGGAGATCTTTTTCTGGTCTAATATCATTCTCGATATAGATCATAAGTTGACCATCGCCATTTTTTTCATACCACTTTTCAAATCCATTTAGATAGTCATCGTCAAAAATTTTATCTGTTATTTCTTTTCCACATCTTTCAAATACTTTATATTTTTTGTGATTTTTTAGATAAAGTTCTCTAAAGTTCCCAAACTTTTTCAATGAATCGTTAATACCAGTAAAATGCCATTCCCCAGCAATATATTTAACTTTATTTAAAAGAAAATCTTTGTTTTCTTCCGTAAATACGTCATATTCTCCACCTTCACAGTCAATCTTCAAAAAATCTATGTAACTGATATTATATTCTTGAAGAATACTCTTAAATGTTTTTGTTTTGTATGTTCCCTCATGAGAATATATTGAAACATTTTTATCAAGAAGTTTATGTTCGCAATTACTATCTGAAACTGCACAGTTAATGATCGTTGTGGGATGTCCTTTTAGATTGGTTTTAATCGCATCAATCAGACTTGTAGATGGTTCTATGCAGTAAATGTGTTTGGGATTTTTGTTTAAAATGGAGTATGAAAATGCCCCAACATTTGCCCCAATATCCATTACAACACTATTTTCCTGCACAGAAAAGAATTTCTCATAGATTCTATCAACAAATATTTCTTTTTCGATAATTTCGTTCATTGATTGGTTATTCATTCCCCAATCAAAATCATTTTCCTGCTGTGGTTTGTTGTAAATTGGATGTAGATTTTTATTAGTTAATGAAAGTTTCTTGATATTCCTCTCTACCGCTATCTTATGAATTTCATCTAACTCATAGTTATCTCTCAAATCAAACAACATATCTCTGGATTCGTCACACAATCCACACCACCATGCAGACACTGCTTTCTCAAAAAGGATTCCATAAAAACCTGGATAATCTACCTGAAGTTCTAAAGGTGCTAAATCTTTTTCAGCAACTTTCTCGCCAATAGATGCTATTAAATATGAATCATTATAATTTCCTTGCCTTTCATAAAAGCGACTCAGTAGAAAATATGCTTCTGGTCTTTTTGGTAATATTGCTAATGAATGCTGCAGTAAACATTTAACGGTAAGATTTCGGCATCCCTGAATATCAAAACATATTGCTGCACGAAGAAGTGATTGGTATTTAATCACATCAAACTTCGTTCTTTCTGCTGTTCTTAGGTAATAAGAAACTGCAGATGCAGTTTGTCCGATGGAATCATAGTAGATTGCTAACCTAAAGTTATTATCTGCGTCCTCTGGATCACCAATAAACTTATTTAAAAGATCGCTCAGATTTTCAGACATTTAAATACTCCTCAATCATATATTCTGGAAACTTAAGTAAGTATGCGGCGTTATCTTGAAATCCAAAACTCATAAGAAAATCACTACCCTTTTGTGCAAGACCAACACAAAACTCAACATGTCCACCCATAATGGAAAAATCATTGGACCATTTTACTAGATTCCAGTTTTTATCCCATAAAACTATTCTATGCCGATATATTGCATCGTTTCTTCCGACTTCACTCTTAAACAAATCAACTTCATGAGTGATTGCCAAGTAATGATCTCTCCAAGATAAAACTTGTGATCCTCCTCTTAGATCTCTTAGAATATTTTTTCTTTCGCTGATGAATGCTGTTTTTGATTTTTGAATGGATGGAACAACTTTTACAACTTCTGTTGGATTTGACCATTTAACATAATGAAATGGCATATCTAAAATAGGCATCCAATTCTTCTCACAATATGAGTTTGGATCAAGTGGTGGTGGTATCCTAAACCGATCAACCTCGACCACTGAATCCTCACGAACTTCAATCTCGCAAAGTTCCATTCTACCAATACCAGTAGGATCTAAATCTCTACGAACTCCAGAAACATATAACTTTTCTCCCCATCTAAAGATTCTTGCATCTTCCAACCCAACAAAATCCCATTTTTCCTGATCAGGAAACTTTGATGTATCTATCTTATTTACTCTTGTAATTTGATATTCCTCGTTTAGTTCAAGATAATAGTTGTGAGTTCTTAGGTGAATATCATTTTCGGGGTGGACATAAGTTAATGGTCCATATTGATGCTGAAATAGTTTTTCTTCGGAATGATAAAATGTATAGTTAACCGCACGAAGATTTACTAGAATCTTATCTCCATCCAAAAAAATGGACGGGTTCATCAAACCCAGTCCATTGTTAAGTTCAGAATCTATAATAAGTGGATATATTTTTCCCCCTCTCTGCAATGCACTTTTTGCAAAAGAGTTAATAAAGTCCATAATAAAACATTCTATATGTTTAAATTCAATCCTTCTGGATTGTAACAAGAATATTTATCTATAACACTTTGTGGTAAGTAATCTGTTGGTTTATAATTTGTTTTTTCTACCTTTTCGTTTTTAACTTTATGTAAGTTTTTGCCGTAAATGTCATCGCAATATTCTATTCCATTTGCTCTGAGTTGTGATAGATTTTCGTAGTGGTGATTATATCTTCTGATTTTTAAAAAATCATAGATTTTTTCAATAGATTCCTTTGGATTTTGAGTCAGGTCATTGTATTTTAGAAATAATGTATATTTTTTATTTTCATTTTTGGATAAGTTGTGGATAGAATATAACTGTTTGTATATTTGTCCTTGATTGTTCATCAAAAAGTCGCATTTCTCTTCGACTGTTTTGAAATCATCTAAAAAATTATTTTGATTTTCTTGTGCCCACTTTATGAATGATGCAAGAACTTCTGTTATCTCTCTTAGCGGGACGATTATTTTAATCTCATTTGGACAATATTTCTTCAACATGTCTAAGTTGTCTGGTGTTCCCCAACAAGATCTATCAATGATATATTTTGATTTCCAATCTGAATAGTACCTGTCAAGAATAGTTTTATTTACGTTTTCGAAAGATTTTATATCTGGAAAGTTATAAACACCAGGAACTTGTTGCGGTATTGTTTCTATTCTGTGCATTATTTCCACAACCGAACTATTTGCAGTTACGGATATGTTCTTATTTTGATTTAGAATTGAACCCAACAAAGTATTTCCGGATCTGGGCAATCCAGAAAGAAAATAATATTTTTTATTCATGATTTTTTATTAATTATAGCATCAAGGTTGATATCTAACAATAACTATACCATTTCCACCAGTTCCTGCTGGTGATGGGAAGTTTCCTCCACCTCCACCACCAAGACCATTGACCCCTGGAGTGTATGCAGTTCCATAACCACCTCTTCCACCACCACCAGCACCGCCAATCTGACCAGATGCTGGATAACCCCAACCAGCACCACCGCCACCATAATGATTGTTTGTTGGTGAGTTTGCGGTTGGAACCACTGGACTTAATCCAACTATTGGATATTCAAATCCGGGGAATGGTTGTCCTGCACCACCAGATCCTCCAGGTCCAGTATTTCCTCCAGCACCACCTGCAGCAGCAGCACCACCGCCGCCACCAGAAGCATATGCACCTGTCAGAGGAGATCCAGGACCACCTGGATTGCCGTAGTTTGTTGCAGTCGCTGGTTTTGGTTGAGATGGTTGAATACCTGGACCAAATGGTGCCGTTGGTTCTGCACCACCACCTCCAGATCCTCCAGGTGCTCCGGCAGTGGTTGGATATAGTCCTCCTCTACCACCACCCTTTGCGACCAATAGTGGACCAAAGCTTGAATCGCTTCCACTGGCAGCAAAAGCACCGCCAGATCCAACCGAAACTGTATATGATCCTGGTGTTACTGGGAATGCTGTGTCATATATAACACCACCAGCGCCACCGCCACCACCATAACCACCGTTTCCGCCGCCGCCGCCAGCAACAACAAGAACTTGAATGGTACTATTTCCGGAGTTAACTGTAAACGTTCCTGGTGAGGTAAATGTATGATATGTGTATCCATTTCCTGGAGTGTAAGTTGTTCCTCCTGTAGCCGAAATTGGTGAAGGGGGTGGTGTTGGCATAACCTGATACAATGGATCATTAAACTTAACGATCACAATACCATCGCCACCCTTTCCTCCATTATATGGTGGTCCACCGCCACCACTTGCATAATCTGTTCCTCCTCCTCCACCACCAGTATAATTTACGCCAGGAGATCCAACAACCGGACCTGATGGAAAATTACCACCACCAGCACCGCCTCCACCAGGACCACCAGATCCTCCTGGATATGTATAGTATGCACCTCCTCCACCACCACCCCCAAACAGACCTGTCGGACCTACAGCAGTTGACCAGTTTGGACTACCAGGAATTGCGGGACTGAGGATAGGTGCAGGAAATGATGGAAATGCTCTTCCAGATCCACCTGGACCACCATAATAAGTTGAACCACCTGTTGCCGGATTTGGACCAGGACCTAACCCCGACCCAACACTACCAGCACCACCGCCACCGGAACCTGCTGTAGGCGCATATCCACCAATGTTTCCATATGCAACATAACTTGCAGGAACTGGTTGTGGAGTTACCGCAACTGGTGTTGCATCATAATATGAAGATCCACCAGAGGATCCACCTGCTAATGCTAGTCCTGGTGAATAAGAACCACCGCCGCCACCACCAATCGCTGTTACCGCATTAAAACTTGAGTTTGATCCATTACTGCTCGGTGGAGTTGGATATGTTGTAGATCCTGGACCACCTGCACCAATAACCACAGGATATGATCCCGCAGATAATGATATTGATGGACCATGAACAACTCCTCCGGCACCACCACCACCGCCGTAATAGTAACTACCTCCTCCGCCACCACCAGCAACAATCAATACCTCTGCCGATGAAACAGTATCACTAATAGTAAAAGTTCCTGGTGCTGTGAATACATGGTATAATGTTGTTCCACTGGCAATTAAGGTTCCGCCGGTCGATCTAATAGTTGGACCAGAAACTCCAGCACTTCTAAAAAATGATCTGTGTATTCCAGTAAAAAATGGTGCCATATCAATTAAGGTCTAACGTTTCCAAATCTAAATGATGAGACATCAGTTGCATATACATTATAATTAGTCGTTGTAGCAGAACCTGCTCCGTTATAGTGAATGGCAAATGACACTATATCAACGTCATTTGCTGTAGTTGGTAATGTAATTGTGCTTGCGGACGAAACTCTTGCTGATGTTGTAATACCAAGAGTTGTTGTAACGCCAATAGTTCCTCCATATGGAAATAATCTAATATTTGTCCCAATACCAGTCAATGCAGTTGTATTTGCTGTACCTGCAGAGTTTTGTGTGAATAAAACTGTAAATGTTGTAATAGAGTTTTTTGTTACTGGAAAGTTTCTAAAAGACATAATACCAACAACACCATTTGTAGTGTTGTGAGTAAAAACTGTTCCCCTACTTGCATCACACTCAACAATAATATTTGTCCCCACGACATTTTGATACGTTGATGCCACAGAAACTGTTTCAACAGCACCTTGAATATCAGTAATTCCAGCAACTGTTAAAGTGTTGACGGGATTTGTTGTACCAATACCAACGTTTGATAATGTATGAATACCAGAACTAACGGTAGTCCAAGAATTTACGCCTTGAGTGCCTTGAGTGCCTTGAGCTCCAGTATTACCTTGAATACCTTGAGTACCTTGAGCTCCAGTGTTACCTGCAAAAGAAGATCCTAAAAGTGATGATAAAGTTGCCATTTATTTAACCTCCTAAGAAAGAATCCAAGTTACTGGACTAAACTTACTAACACTTCCGGAAGTAATAGTGGAAAATACTTCCCAAGTTGTGCCGTCGTATATTAACTCTAATATTACAGACCCAATATCTACCGTCAAATCTTCAGCAGCACCTTCAATCGTTGATCCATTTCTTGCTACTGTAAGATTGTTTGTTCTCCAGTTAGCGCCATCAGAAATTCTTACATATGCTCCGGTTACGGGAGTTGCTGGTAGAGTCAATGTCCAAGAACCCCCCGAAGTATCTGCTACTATCTGATCACCAACTGCTGCACTATATGTAGTTGTTTTTCTGGACCAACCAGGTGCTCCACCTTGAATACCTTGAATTCCTTGAGCGCCTAAAACACCACCAGTATATGTCAAGAAATCTAAAAGATCGCCTGCACTTGCTCCAGAAGCAAGTACAACCGTTGTTCCATTAGTTGCAGTATACTCTGCTGATGATAAGCGGATTCCATTCATATAAACTTCAAGGAATCCAACAGAATATGTAACACTGAAAGAAGTTTGTCCTGCAGTTGCAACTTGAGTTGTTGTTCCTAAGGTAAACTGAACACCTGCAACACCTTGAGTTCCTGTTGTACCTTGAGTTCCTGTTGTACCTTGTGCTCCAGTAGTGCCTTGAGTACCAGTAGTTCCTTGAGTTCCAGTTGCTCCCTGAGCACCAGTAGTGCCTTGAGTACCAGTAGTTCCTTGAGTTCCAGTTGCTCCCTGAGCACCAGTAGTGCCTTGTGCTCCAGTAGTTCCTTGAGCACCAGTAGTTCCTTGAGTTCCTGTTGCTCCTTGAGCACCCGTAGTGCCTTGAACTCCTTGAGTTCCTTGGGAACCTGTAGTGCCTTGAGTACCAGTTGTACCTTGAGTTCCTGTTGTACCTTGAACTCCTTGAGTTCCTTGGGAACCTGTAGTGCCTTGAGCACCAGTTGTACCTTGAGTTCCTGTTGCTCCTTGAGTTCCTGTTGCTCCTTGAGTTCCAGTTGTACCTTGAGTTCCTTGAGTTCCTTGAGAACCAGTTGCTCCTTGTATAGGGGCTGCCCAAACTATATTAGTTCCGTTGGAAGTTAGAATTGAGTTTGCAGCACCTACTTGATTATTACTATCATATAAACCATTGCGAATTCTTATATTACCATTTACATCCAATCTTTGCGATGGATTGGTTGTATTAATACCAATATTACCACCTGATATTATTCTTGCTACTTCAGTACTATTACTATAAAACTCTAACTGCCCATCAGCAGAACTATACATTCCAGAGTCATTATCGCCAGATCCAAAGAATCCATATCCATTATTATTAACACCCAAACCACCTGGAGCACCACCTCTTGCCCTAAATGAGTTGGCGGTAGAAACACCAGAAATTGTAAAATCTCCACCATAATATAATGGACCAGATCCAGTTCTACCTAAAGCAACTGTATCCGAATTTCCAAAAACTATAAATGCTCTAGATGGATCACTAGCACCAGAAAGTCTTGTGGCATTTGCTAGATTAATATCACCAATCCAAAGATCATCACCAATTCTTATATTTTGTCCGTTATTATTATTTGTTGTATAAAGTTGGTCTACTGTAAGTATACCACTGATTGAAGCACTACCACTTACGGTAAGTTTTGATGTTGGATTTGTTGTTCCAATGCCAACATTAGAGAGAGTATTGATTCCTGCTGCTGTTGTTGACCATTGAGAAACAATAGGAAGATTTGTTAATAAAGAACCAGCACCAGAAAACGTGGTAGCAGTTAAAGTTCCAGTGGTGCTGATACTAAATGGAGCAAATCCATTCGCAGAAGTTGCATCATCTTCTCTGAATATTCTAAATTCATTTGCTGAACTATAGTTGTCAATACTCCAGCGATAAGAAGAACCTGGTTGTCCCCTAAAAATGAGACGGTTATTTGAACCAGAATCTTGATGAATGAGTACTTTGCCAAGAACCGATAAACCAGTTTCTGTTGGATTTGTGGTTCCAACGCCAACATTACCAGTAGTAAAATAAGTATTATATGTATTAGTTCCTGGTCCTACTGACCAAGGGTTGACAACAATAATTGTAGAACCGATTCCAACTCCTCGATCTTGCTGTATGAAGACCTTACCATCATTAGTATTGATGGCAAATTCGCCCGTAGGTAAACTTGTTACATTTGGAATCTTACCGGCAACAGCCGACCGTTTAACCTTAATTACTGGATCTGCCATTCAACCCCATTAGTGGTATAAACCGTAGAACTCTTATGTAAGAGTTTTTTATTATTTATTGAAACTCTTCTTCCTTGGATACTCTTTTTGGTTTTGTTAATAGTTTTTCTATCTCTTTCTTTTGCTCATTTAACTTCACAGATAATGCTTCATTCGTATCATTGAGTTGTCTATTCTTTGCCTCTGCAACTATTAACTGAGAAAGAATTTCTAAAGTCTTCTGTTGATATGCTGCAATCAAATACTTATAATCTTGCTCATTCATAAAAATAGAGGGAGATAAACTCCCTCTATTTAGATCACCCAAAAAGCATATTGTCCAAATCTGAATATCCTGAAGGAAGACCTGTTAAACTTGAACCAGACCCAACAAATGAAGTTGCCTTAACAGTTCCGTTTACATCTAATTTTGTTGTTGGCGATGAAATACCAATACCAACCATATCATTAGTGATATCAGAAAATACATTGATATCGGCAACTAAGTTTGCGGAATCTCTAGTCTTGCCCATTTTTCAATTTTATGTCTATTTAGGTTTAGAATGATCCACCATCAATAGTAATATTTTCAAGATTCCTTGTTGAACCAGTGCAAGAAATCACTTGTGACTGTCCAGCACAGTCATTTACCCAAAGTCCTTCGATTTCAATAGAAGCATATGCATTTGCAGCAACGGTAAGAACACCTAAAGATTCTGTTACATCATCTGCAAATACGATTCTGGATGCAGAGTCGTCCCAGAATACTGCTGCTTTCTTAGCAGAGGTAGTATAATAGTTGAGAAGGAGACCGATATCTTTGTTGAGATCTGAAGTTGGAACTGCTCCATCAACAATACCCAGGTCAAGTAGTTGGTCTTCAATTGTTGTTGTAGTCGTGTTGACTTGGGTTGTGGAACCATTAACATAAAGGTTTCCACTTACAGTAACATCATTTGCAAATGTAGCATTGTTAGTAGCTAGAGTAATAACATTAGCACCACTACTTGACTGAATATCATTACCATTTACACGAATATCACCTGCAAATGTAGTTAATGTGTTCGAGGTCATTGTGATGTTGGTATTTCCATCACTTGCCTGAATATCATTACCATTTACACGAATATCACCTGCAAATGTAGTTAATGTATTTGATGTGAGAGAAATATTAGTATTGCCATCTGATGCCTGAATGTTATTACCATCAACTTCAAGATTTCCTGCAACAAGAAGTTTGTTGCGAACAGTTGTAATACCAGTTGCCGCACTCATTACAAGTGCAGTCGCAGCACCTGCAAAGTTTACATTAGTTGCAGTAGCATTAACTAAGTTGTAAGTTGTCTGATTAGTTGCAAATGTTGCTGCGTTATGATTAACAGTTCCTAAGAATGTAGAAACACCAGTAACTTGAAGATGCTGTGAAGTCG
>JACCDX010148770.1_pt1 | contig 15680 bp, 14 predicted proteins | sample 7449681 | NCBI WGS metagenome assembly JACCDX01 (sample SAMN15323450, study PRJNA562643) | freshwater metagenome | isolation source: river surface water | place: USA:Blue River Watershed | collected 2017-08-18 | reverse complement strand
GGCCAGCCGGCGTGACCGGTGAGATGTCGCCGTAACCCACGCTGGCCAGCGTCACCACCGCCCAGTAGATGGACTGCGGAATGTTCTCGAACTTGTCTGGCTGCGCCTCATGCTCGAACAGGTAGCCCAGGCTGGCCGTGAGCAGCACCAGCAGCAGCATCACGAAGGCCGAGGCGGTGAGCACGGGCCACTCCCGCTTCATGACGATGCCCAGGGTCTTGGTGGCGCCGGTGTAGCGCGTGAGTTTGAGCAGCCGCATCAACCGGAACACCCGCAGGAAGCGCAGGTCCACGAGGTGGTGCAGGATCACTTCGAGAAAGAAGGGCAGGATGGCCACCAGGTCGATCAGGGCGCCAGGTGACCGCAGGAAACGCAGGCGCCCCGCCACCGCCCGGCGATAGCCCGGCTCCTCCACCACCGAATACATCCGCATCAGGAATTCGAGCGTGAAGATGGCCACGGCCACCGTGTCCAGGATGATGAACTCGAGATTCAGGACATACTCGACCGACTCCACCGACTCGAGGATCACTGCGATCACCGAGACCACCACCCATACCACGATGAAGGTGTCGAAGTACTCGTGCAGCTTGCCGCCATAGGGGCTGGGCCAGACCAGCGCATGGATCTTCTGGCGCAGGGTGCGCCCCGCATTCACCGCGCGGAATTCGTGGATGGCCGGCACCAGCACCCGCAGCAGCTTGAACATCCGAAGCAGCCGCAGCGCCCGCAGCATGCGCAGGTCCAGCGCGAAGAACATCGACAGGTAGAACGGCAGGATGGACACCAGGTCGACGATGGCGTAGGGGCTGCGCACGTAGGCCAGCCGCTTCCAGCGAGCCTTCGCGAACTCCTCGTCCTCGGGCGACAGGTACAGGCGCAGCAGGTATTCGACCGTGAAGATTCCCACCGACACCACGTCGAACCAGTGGAACCAGACGGCGTAGGCCTCGTAGACCGCAGGCACATGCTCGAAGAGCAGCGCGAACAGGTTGGCAATGATCAGGCCTGCGATGAAGCGGTCCAGCGTCAGGTGGTAGTTGCCCGGGATATGCGGATCCAGGAGCCAGGCATGCAGCCACTTGCGCAGGGGCAGGCCTGGCGGCACCGGGGAATGCGGCTCGTCCGCGGTGTCGTGGGGCAGCGCGGCGCTCACAGTGTCACCTCCGTCACCCGGATGGAATAGCCGCCGGCATCACAGACCTGCACCCGCAGGGCCAGGCCCTTGGCGAGGGCGTCCTTGCCTTCCAGCGGGCTCCAGGTCACGCTGCCGGTGACGCCTTGCGGCGGGGGGGTGCCCTTTTCCACCAGCACGTGGCCGCGGGTCGCCGCGCTCTTGCGCTCGCACTTGGTCCCCAGCACGGTGTTGGCTTCATTGAAGGGGTTGCGCAGTTGCTCGAAGGGGCCGCCTGCGGCGAACAGCGCTTCACGGCAGGCCTGCCAGGTCGCGGGTACGGGCACCTCCGCGCTCGCGCCTGGGGCCGCGGCGCAGGGCGCCGGCGTCACCGCCTCGCCCTTGGCATGGGCCTCGGCCATCGACTCGGCCCAGCGGGCCACCGCCTGACCGTTGGACTTGGCACCTTCCAGCAGGGTTCCTTCGCGGTAGGCGAAACGGCCGCAGAAAAAGACGGCCACCATGGCGAGGGCCAGCACAAGGAAGAAAAGCACCTCGCTCAGACCCCACCCCTTGCGCTCACGAAAGGACGCGCGCGACGCCGGCAGCGCCGCCTGATTTGCCGAATCCAAGATACCGCCTCCGTCCCGCTTCGCGCAATGAGTGCGCACCAACTACGGATCTAATCGTGGATTGGCGGCTTCGGCAAGATTTAAGGTCGGCCTTAATGCTTGAGGTCGATAGTGCTAGTTATCGCCTGTCGCACAGCGGGCCGCAGCGAGATCCCAGCCCGCCCACCCGCAACTTTTGAAGAAGACAGGGCCGGCGCGCCCTCCGGTGCGCGACCCCGACTGATGCTGGCGCACCACATCGCCCAGCGTGTCGAAGGCGGCGACGTCCAGGCCGGCCTGCAGCAGGTCGCCCGCCTCATGGTCCGCATCCCGTGTATCGACCACCACACGCCCGCGTGCCGCCATGTGCTGGCACGCCTGCGGCGACCATTCGACCATCCGGGGCGTGAAGGCACCGACGGCGCAGACGAAGGCATCGTCACGCGGCAGGCCGCGCAGGGCGACCGACTGCGCGCTCGTGCAGCTCACCACCAGCGGGCACTCGGCCAGCGCGGCGTCCGGGTCGTCCACCGGCTCGGCCCGCACGCCCAGGCTGCGGGCATGCGCCACCAGGGCCTGCGCGCTCTGCGCCGACCGCGAGGCCACGCGCACGTCCTGCACGCCCAGCCCCTGAACGAAGGCTTCCAGGTGCGAACGTCCCTGCACCCCGGCGCCGACGATCAGCATGGGGCCCGAGGCCTCGGGCGCCAGCTCCATCGCGGCCAGCAGGGAGACGGCGGCCGTGCGGCGGGCAGTCACCGTGGGGCCGTGCAGGATCGACAGCCGCTGCCCGGTGCGCGCGTCGAACACCAGGACATCGCCCTGGATCGCCGGCAAGCCGCGTGAGGGGTTGTCCGCCACGAAGGTGATGAGTTTGGTGATGGCCACACGGGCATCCGAGGCGGGCATCACGAACAGGCTGCCCCCGCTGGCCAGGGGCTGGACGATGCGGGGCGGCACGGACACCGAGGCGTCCAGCAGCACCTCGCGCACGCGGCCCGCAAGGGGCAGATAAGGCAAGGCGCGGGCCGTGGCGCCGGCATCCAGAGCGTTCATACGGCCTTGCACGCGCCGTTCAGCCCACCACGCTGTTGGACGCGGGCCGCACCTGCTGCTCGAGTTCGCGGCGGATCGCGTAGGCGCGCGTGCCGGTGTCCATCTGCACGTCGTCCCAGGTGAGCGACTGGCCCTTGCGCACGGGCCGGACCACCTTCACGTCGTGCGCCAGGCCCAGGGGCAGGCCCCCCACGCGCAGGGAATCCTCGGCGGGCGTGAGCTTGCCCCACACGGTGTAGCCGCCCTCGCCATCGAGCATCTCGCCGGGCTTCAGGTCCCGCTTGGCGGTGGCCACCACGTCGGCCTTCCAGCAGGTGGCCACACCCGTGGGCTCGCGGCGCAGGGCCAGCGAGGCCACCGAGTACCCCACCTCCAGCCCGATCAGGTGCCAGCGCTTGTAGAGGGTGAAGTAGCGTCCGCTCGGGTCGGTCTTCGCGTTGTACTCCTCGAAGCAATTGCGCACGTACTCGGTCTCGCCTTCCACCGTCACCCACACGCCCATGCGGATGTCGTAGTCGATCGGCTTGCCCTGCGCGTCCAGCGAGGAGATCACTTCCACCATGCCCTTGCGTTCGAGCACGCCGCCTTCGCTGCGCGGGCGCGTGAGCGAGGGAATCTCGTCGACGCGGCCCGAGGGATAGGCCAGGCCTTGCGAGGGCACGCACAGGCCGGTGGCATTGGCCACCGCGGTGCTTTCGATGGCGGGCTTGGAGCCATCCAGGAAGCTGTTGAACATCTTCGGGTTCAGGCCGCCGCGCGCGGCCTGCTCCGGGGTGAGGCCGTAGTTGGGCCACACGGTGTCCGGCGTGGACTCGCAAAAGTGCGGCAGCCACTTGTGCCCGCGCCCCGCCGCCAACACCGGGAAACCGCAGGTGCGCGCCCAGTCCACCAGGTCGCAGATCAGGGCCGGCTGGTCACCGAAGGCCAGCGAGTACACGACACCCGCCTGCGAGGCCTTGAGCGCCAGCAGCGGGCCGCAGAAGGCATCGGCCTCCACCGTCACGTTCACCACGTGCTTGCGGTGCTCGAAGGCCATCAGGCAATGATCGACCGCTGCGATCGGGTGGCCGGTGCACTCGACCACGACGTCGATGGCGGGGTGGGTGACCAGGGCCTGCCAGTCCTCGCCGATGTGCGTGGCGCCGGTCCTGATCGCGTCGTCGATGGAACTGGCGCTCGTACGCTGCGGCTCCCAGCCGACGCGGGCCAGGTTGGCGCGCGCACCGGCAGGTGAGAGGTCGGCGATGGCCACCAGATGCACGCCCGGCGTGCGGGGCACCTGGGCCAGGTACATGGAACCGAACTTGCCTGCGCCGATCAGGCCGACCCGGATCGGGCGGCCCTCCTGTGCGCGGCGGACCAATTGCTGATGCATCGACATGGGGTGATCCTGGTGGCTTGTCTTCAAACTGGCCGGGCGCGATTCAGTCCTTCGCAGGCTTGAGGACGCCCGCGAAGTAGTCGGACAGGGCCTGGTAGCCGTCCAGCGGCAGCACGTTCGCCACGTACTGGTCAGGGCGGACCACGACGATACAGCCCCGGTCGCGGTCGATGCCGCGCATGTCGTAGATGTCACCCATCCCCTTGTGGTCCACGCAAAAGACCTTCTCGTGGTCCTGCAGGCCCAGCTTGCCGGTCATGGGCTTGAGCAGGGAGGGCATTTTCTCGTAGGCGATCTGGTCGAACGTCTGCTGGAACACCGCGCGCACGTCGATCACCGCATCGATGTCCTCGCCCTTGCGCGTGTGCCTGACGACGGGCGAGGCGGGGTTGGTCTCGAGCCAGTCGGCCAGCTTGTGGATCGCGGATTCCGGGGCCGATGCGTCACCCTTGCCCGCGAAGACATAGAGCCGCCAGCGTGCGTCCGCTTCGGCGGCATGACCCAGCTGCATCTGCTTGGCGTCCGACACGCGCACCACCGGCGCCGAGTGAAAGCGCCGTCCGATCTCCAGGCGCCGCGCCAAGGCCTGGTGCGTGCCGGGGGCGATCAGCGGGGACGGGTCGTACTTCACCGCATTGCCACCCGTGAATTCCAGGTTCTCCTTGAACTGGCGGATGATGCGCGGCTCTTCGGCGCCTTCACGTTCGGCCTGGGTGGTGGGGGCGGACATCACACGCGCCCACTTGTGGTCTGTCTCGACCAGACGCTTGGCCTCGGCCAGGCGCTCTTTCGAATAGCTTCGCAGCAGGCTGGCGTCGGCCCGGCCCTGGAGCACGTGCACCAGCTTCCATCCCAGGTTGAAGGTGTCCTGCATGGACACGTTCATGCCCTGGCCGGCCTTGGGCGAATGGGTGTGGCAGGCATCGCCCGCGGTGAACACGCGCGGGTTGCGGTCCTCGCCCTCGGGGACGTCGTCGAACCGGTCGGTGATGCTGTGGCCGATGTCATAGATGGACCACCACACCACTTCCTTCACGTCGATCGAATAGGGCTTGATGATGCGGTTGGCCGCGGCAATCATGTCGTCCTGGGTCCACTTGCGGTTCGCCGCCTTTTCGTCGGGCCGCAGCTTGTCCATTTCGACGTACAGCCGGAACAGGTAACCGCCCTCGCGCGGGAGGATCAGCAGGTTGCCTTCGTTGGCGGAGGAAATCAGGCACTTTTGCCGCACGTCCGGGAAGTCCGTGTTGGCCAGGACGTCCATCACCCCCCAGGCCTGGTTCGCGGCGTCACCGTGCAGTTGGCCGCCGATCGCCTTGCGCACCGATGAATGGGCCCCGTCGCAGCCAACCACGTAGTTGGCGCGCACCGTGCGGGTCTTGCCCCAGTTCACGCCGCTGGCATCCTTGAGGACCACTTCGACCGGATGGTCCTCGGTCGTGGGGTCGATGGTCAGGCCCACGATCTCCCAGCTGTAGTCGGGTTCGAGCCGCGAGGGCGAGTTCTTCATGACCTCCAGGAACAACTCGTGGAGCCGCGCCTGGTTGATCAGGATGTGCGGCATCTCCGAGCTGTCATCGGCCACGTCCTGCACCCGGCCCACACGGTGGACGAGCCCGGCATTCTTCGGGTCGGGCATCCAGAAGCTGGTCTGGTTGACCCAGTAGGTCTCGCGCTTGACCTTGTCGGCGAAGCCGAAGGCCTGGAACATTTCCATGGTGCGCGTGTTGATGCCGTCGGCCTTGCCCTTGATGATGTTGCAGGGCATGCGCTCGATGATCATCGTTTCGATCTCGGGGAACTGCGCCAGCTGCGCGGCCAGGCACAGGCCCGCGGGGCCGGTGCCGGCAATGAGCACGTCCACCTTTTCAGGCAAGGGTTCGTGCAGCCCCCGGTTGCGGCGGTTGGGTGCCGCTTGCTTGATGTCGGGGCTGCCGCCGCGGAATCCGTCCTTGTAGAACTGCATCTCGTGTCTCCATCGATTCAGAACGCCGGAGGCCCCGGCCTGCCGAAATAATAGCTGTACTTATCAATTCCCGTCAAGTTGGTATGTATGATTATCAACAGCCAGTCCATTGGTTCATTCAGTTAGCAGGCATTCACTTTCAAGGGTGGGCATGATCACTCTCGACATGGCGGGGCACCTGATACGGCGGCTTCACCAGCAATCCACGCAGGTCTTCGCCCAGCGCACCCAGGCTGCGGGCTTCGACCTGACGCCCGTCCAGTTTGCGGCCCTGGACACGATCCGCACGCACCCCGCCACCGACCAGGCGCGGGTCGCGGAGCTGATCGGGTACGACCGGGCCACGATCGGCGGGGTCATCAATCGCCTGGAGAAGAAGGGCTGGGTCGCACGGGGGGTGAGCGAGCGAGACCGGCGCGCGCGCGAGCTTTCCTTGACCCCGGAAGGCGAGCGCATTCTTCAGGCGCTGCAGCCCATCGTGGAAGACCTGCAGCGAGACATCCTCCAGCCCCTGGACGATACGCAGCGCGCGCTTTTCATCCAGCTGGCGCGCCAGGTGGTCTGGCCGCAGGAGCCACCGCCCTAGGAGGCTGCACGCATCGCACGCAGGCGAAAGCGCTGGATCTTCCCGGTGGCGGTCTTGGGGAGTTCGGTGACGAGTTCCACCGAGCGTGGACACTTGATGTGGGCCAGGCGGGCGCGCAGGTGCTCCAGCAGGTCCTGGGCCAGCTGGGGGGTCGGCTCGACACCCTGCTTGGGCACCACATAGGCATAGGGCTTGATCATGTCGTGTTCGTCGTGTGCCCCGATGACCGCGCATTCGAGCACCGCGGCATGTTCGGCCAGGGCGGCCTCGACCTCGCCCGGCGACACCCAGACCCCGCCCACGCGCAGCATGTCATCGACGCGGCCCACGTGGAAGTAATAGCCATCGGCGTCACGCAGGCACTTGTCACCCGTGAGAACGCCGCTGTCCCACATCGTGGCGGCGGTCTTTTCCGGCTTGTTCCAATACAGCGTGGCCGCGGTCGGTCCCTGCACGAAGAGGTTGCCGATTTCGCCCTCGGGCACCTCCTCTCGCTGGTCGTTCAGGAGCTTGGCCGTGTAGCCGGGCACGATCCGGCCACAGCTGCCAGGCCGCGCCGCGCCGGGCTGGTTGAACAGGAACATGTGCGTCAATTCCGTGGTGCCCACGCCATCGAGGATCTCGGTGCCTGTCATCTCCTGCCACTGGCGGTACAGGGCCACCGGCAGAAGCTCTCCGCCGCTGACGCACATGCGCAGACGCGAGCAGGCTTCGCGCACCTGCTCGTGCGGCATCTGCCGCATCAGGTCCAGCAGGCCTGCGAACAGGGTGGGGACGGCCATCATCACCGTGGGACGCGTCGCGATCAGCCGCTGCAAAAGAGGCGCGGGCCGTATCGGCGCGGGCTCGACGATCACCTTCGCACCAGCGCGTATCGGGAAGTACACCTGGTTGCCCAGGCCATAGGCGAAGAACATCTTGGGCGGACACAGGATCTCGTCGTCGCGCCGCAGGCCCATGCCACCTGCACCCAGGCCAAAGAGCTCGCAGGACCAGTAGATATGCTCGTGGGTATGCGGCACGCCCTTGGGGTCGCCGGTGCTGCCCGAGCTGTACAGCCAGAACGCCACGTCGTCCGGGCGGCGGGGCAAGGTGGCCAGCTCGCGCGGCTGGGTGTCCAGTGACTCCTGCCAGTTGCGGTAGCCCGGTGCCTGGCCGCCCGCCACGAACAGCAGCCCGGGAAAGCCGGGGGCATGGCGGATCGCATCGATGCGTTCGACCAGCGAGGTGTCGACCACCACCACCTTGGCGGCGCTGTCGGCGATGTAGTAGGCGTAGTCCTTGGGCTGCAGGAAGGTGTTCAGGGGCAGCGCCACCGCGCCGATCTTCATCGCGCCCAGGAAAAGCGCGGGGAACTCGAGGCCGTCGCACAGGCTGAACAGCACACGGTCCCCCGGCTGCACACCCAGCGAACGCAGGAAGTTCCCGGCCTGGCAGATCCGCGCCTGCAGGTCGCCATAGGTGTGGACGCCCTGGGGCATGAGGAGATAGGGACGGCGCGCCTCATCGGGTGCCAGCCGGTGTTCCAGCAGGTAGTCGACGACGTTGCCTTGCAGGCCGGCCTTGCTTTGCGCATGCGAGGCGGATGTGCGGTCACCCATGAAGCTCTCCTGTGGATCGGGACATGAACATTCAACGACTATCCGGCACGAACCGCATCAGGGCTGACGCGCATTCGCGCGGCGATTCGAGCTGGAGGAAATGGCCGGTGCCCGCGACCGGATGCCAGGGCAGGCCGGTGCGTTCATGGGTCAGGCGGGAGGTGAGCGCGGGACAGCGCGCCTGCGGCAGCTGCGGGTCCCCCGATACCAGCGCGATGGGACAGGCCGGGTCAGCCAGGACCTCCCAGACCCCCGGATGGTGGTTGGCCTCGAAGATCGCGGCTTCGCGTACCGGATCGCAGGCCAGCCGCCAGCCAGCCAGCGCGTCGGGCACCAGGGTGGCATGGGCCATGTCCATGGGCGCCCCCTCGGCCCAGAGGCCGAAGATTTCCTCGCGCATGAACTGGCGCGCCTTGTCCTGCACCGACGCATGCGTGCGTGGCCGTCGCAGGGCCGAAGCGGCCAGGCTGGTCATTTCCTGCTGGTGCTGGCGGGCCAGGGGATGTTCCTCGGGCGGCGTCAGAGGAGGATCGAACAGCACCAGCGACTGCCAGGGCGGCACTACACAGGTACGCAGGTGCAGCAGGCTGGTCACGGCGCTCAGGGAGTGAAAGCCCCCCACCAGCGGGCGGCGGTCTTCCTGCCGCAGGGTGTCACACAGGGACTGCAGGTCCTGCACGAACTGGCCCCAGGCATGCAAGGCGGCGGGGCCTGGCTGGCTGGCCCCGTGCCCGCGCATGTCGAACACCACGACCTCGAAATCCGCCTGCAGCTCGCGCCAGAACACCCGGTAACCGGGCGTGGCCATCCCGTTGCCGTGACTGACCACCAGCCGCCGGCTGGCGCGAGGGTTGGGAAAGACGTGTGCGACCAGCACCGTGCCATCCCCGGCCCGGATCTCCAGGCGCCGCGAACCGGCCAGGGCCGGTTGCGCGTGAGGGCCCTGGCGCTCGCTCATGAGGGGTTCGCCACCGCCGGCACGAACTTGTCGCAATGGATGTCAGACCGGTCCAGACCGCACGCCTGCAGCAAAGGCAAGGCCGCTTCCACCATCGGCGCGGGGCCGCACAGATAGGCCTGGGCGCCGAACTGGTCGCCCAGCGAACGCTCCAGGACATCGGTGACCAGACCGCGCAGGCCGCTCCAGCCGGAATCCGCAGGCTCGTGTGACAGCACCGGCACATAGGACAGGTTGCGATGACGCTGCACGGCCTGCTCCAGTTCGCGTGCCGCCGCCAGTTCAGCCTGGTCGCGCGCACCGAAGAACACGGTGATGCGCCGGTCACCTGCGCGCTGCGCCAGGGCGTCCAGCACGATCGCGCGCACCGGGGCCAGGCCCGTGCCGCCCGCGACGAACACTGCGGAACCTGGCGCAGCGGCCTCGAAGGCGTAGCTGCCGAAGGGACCGCGCAGGGGCAGCACATCGCCGGCGTCGATCTCGCCGCGACGCAGCTTGTCGCTCACGCCGCCTCCCGGGTGGATGCGCACCAGGAATTCGATCGTGGGGCCGTCCGGTGCGTTCGCCGCCGAGTACAGGCGGGGCCGGTCGACCCCCGGCACGTGCCATTCGAAATACTGGCCGCCCACAAACTGCACGGCCTCGGGCCGCCGCACCGTGACCTGCACGGTCCGGTCACCGAACCAGGTGACGCGCTGGACCACCGCATCGAAGTCATGGATCTGGGGTTGCTGCGCCATCCCCTGCGGCACGTCCAGCACGATGTCCGACCGCGGAAAGGTCATGCAGGTCAGCACCTGGCCTGCGTCGCGCATGGCCTGCGTGAAGATGGCGGGATCGGCGCCAGGCATCTCGTGCACCTGCCCCTGCACCATCCGCACCGCGCACTCGCCGCACTCGCCGGAGCGGCAGTTGTACGCAAGGGGCACGCGCCCGGAGAGGCAGGCGTCAAGCAGGGTCCGGCCCGGCTCCAGGGGAACCACCGTGTCGCGCCCCTGGAATCGCAGGCAATAGCCGCTCGCGCCCGAGGACGGGGGCGCGGAATCAGGGTCAGTAAGCGCGCTCGACATCCTCGTCCCCGCCATCCGGCGACCAGATCTCACGGTAGTCCTGCGGCAAGGCAAAGCCCCAGTCCTCGGTGACGAAGGCACGCACCTGCTTCCAGTACAGCGCGCGCATGTTCTCGTTGGTGTCCTGCTTGATGCCCCAGTGGCGGTAACGCTCGTTCTTGCGGGAGTTGTCGCCGCCGAAGGACATCAGGCCCACACGCAGCCACTTGTGCAGGACGGCCTCCACTTCACGGCGGCCCTGCTCGGTGGTCAGGAGGTCCTTGACGGCATCCATGCCCAGGCCGACGTGGCCATATTCCTCCTTGAGGGTTTCCTGTGCGGCGTTGCGGAAAGGCTCATAGCGGCTTTGCACGAAATGGCGGAACTGGTGCGCAGCGGCGCGGTCGACGATGGCCAGGAAGACCGCCTGGTCGGCCCAGGATTCCATCGGCACGTCGAAGGTGGACAGGTGCCCCTTCTTCTTCGCGTATTCCTGCCAGTCCAGGCCGAGGTCGTCCATCAGCTTGCGATAGCGCAGGTGGTGACCGTATTCCTCCATCACCGTGCGGGCCATGCGGTGGCGGTATTCGGGCGTGGGGGCGCGCAGGATGCTCCTCTCGAAGCAGTCGGCGCCATAGAGTTCGCTGACCACGTGGATGTTGATCAGGTTGAGAAGCAGATCGCGGTACTCGGGGTCCTCGGCCCAGAAGGCGCGGGCTTCGGGGGACAGCGATGCCGTGTCGACGCGGTCCTGTTGCGGTGCTTCGGCGATGGCCTGGTTCATGGGGTTCTCCTGTCTATTGAAACTGGGGGATGCGCTAGGCGGGAAGAGGCGTCACGGGCTTCACTGGTAGAAGCTGCGCCAGCGGGCGCCCGCGTCGACGATCACGTTCTTCACTTCGGTGAAGTCCATCAGCGTCTCGAAGGCGTCCTCGCGGCCGAAGCCGCTGGCCTTGGAGCCGCCGAAGGCGGCGCCGGAAGGAAAGAGGTTGTAGCAATTGACCCAGACGCGGCCGGTCTGCACGGCCTGCGAGGCGGCATGCGCCTGCGCCAGGTCGCGGGTCCAGACGCCGGTGGCCAGACCGTGTTCGACGGCGTTGACCTCGTCGAACATCGCCTGTTCGTCGTCCCATTCGGCAAAGGTGGCGACCGGGCCGAAGATCTCCTCGCGCTGCACCCGTCCCGCGGGCGAGACGCCTTCGAAGAGGACCGGCGCCATGAAAAGGCCCCGCGGGTACTTGTCCACGCGCACCTCGCGCTCAGGCGTGATGCGCCGGCCGCCCTCGTGTTCGGCCAGGGCCACGTAGGACTGCACGCGCTCGTAGTGCTCGCGCGTCGTGAGGGTGCCCATGTGGTTGTGCGTGTCGAACGGATCGCCCACGCGCAGGCGCCCGATCAGGCTGGCCAGGCGCTCCTTCAGTGCAGGGGCGATCTTGCGGTGGGCCAGGATCCGGCTGCCCGCCGTGCACACCTGGCCCTGGTTCAGGAAGGCGCCGAGCATGATGTTCTCCGCGGCGCGGTCCAGGTCGGCATCCGGATAGACGATCTGCGCGTTCTTGCCCCCGAGCTCCAGGGTGAGCCGCTTGACATGGGCCGCGGCGGCTTCCATCACCCGGCGGCCGGTGGCCGAGGAGCCTGTCACCGAGATCTTGCGCACGCCCGGATGTCCCACCAGCGCAGCGCCGGTGGAAGGCCCCCGGCCCGTGACCACGTTCAGAACCCCCGGGGGCAGCACCTTCGCGAACAGCTCGGCGATCTCGAGCGTGGACAGCGGTGTGGAGTCGGCGGGCTTGTAGACCACCGTGTTGCCCGCCGCCAGCGCCGGCGCGATCTTGCCGACGAACATGTTCATCGGGAAATTCCAGGCGCCGATGATCCCGACCACGCCCAGCGGCACTCGCTGTCCGTAGCTCGTGATGGTGGGCGAGACCGGCAGCAGCGTACCCTCGAAGACACGGCAGGCTCCCGCGTAATAACGCAGCCGGTCGGCCGCGACGAGCACGTTGGCGTGGCTCTCGCGATGGGGTTTTCCGCAGTTGGTGGTTTCCAGCCACGCCAGGCGGTCGGCGTTTTCGACCAGCAGGTCGGCGCAGGCTTCCAGCAGGGCCTGGCGCTTGCGTGCAGGGACATCCGCCCATGCCGGGAACGCGGCACGGGCCGCCTGCACGGCGACGTCCACATCGCGGGCATCGGCATCGGGCAGTTCGCACAGGGTCTCGAGCGTGAGCGGACTGGTGCAGGCCATGCGCTGGCCGGATTGGGAGGCCGTCCATTGGCCGCCAATGAACAGGGTGTAGTTGTCGCGAAGCTTGAGTGACATGAAGAACCTTAGCTGTGAAGCAGGTGGACCACCGCGACCGCCGAGTCGTCGCCGAGCACGCCCCCCGCCATCTGGGCCAGGCCCACGCGGGCCGAGGGAACCTGCGATGGACCCGCGCGGTCCATGAGCTGACGCGAAAGCTCGACGATCTGGGCCAGCCCGGTGGCGCCCACCGGATGCCCGCGGCTGATCAGGCCGCCCGAGACGTTCACGGGCAGGCGTCCCCCAAGGGAGGTGTCGCCGCGCTCGACGAGGGCGATCGCCTCGCCCCGGCCGGCCAGGCCGAGGTCTTCGAGATCGAGCAGTTCCTGGGGAGCGGTCGGGTCGTGCACTTCGGCCAGCGAAACATCCGCCGGAGAAATGCCCGAGGCCTCGAACGCCGCGCGCGCCGCGCGCGCCGTCGCATTCGTGCCCGGCGTGTCGCCGCGCGCAGGATGACCGCTCACCACGGCCGACGCCGCGACCACAGGCCCGCCGATCCCGCGACGGCGCGCAAATTCGGCACTGACCAGGACCACCGCCGCCGCCCCGTCGCAAATGCCACCGCACATCCCGCGCGTGAGGGGCTCCACCACCATCTTGTCCTGGAGGATGTCGTCGGCGCTGCGCAAATCCCTTTCGGCAGCCAGCGGATTGAGCGACGCATGACGGCGGTTCTTGGCCGCCACCAGGGCGAAGTGCCGCGGGGTCGCGCCGAACTGGGCCATGTAGCGCAGCGCGCGCTGTGCATGCAGGTCCATGAACACCGAGCGCTCGGGGCTTGGCGGCGATCGGTCGGCGGCACTGGCCAGCGCCTGGATGGCACGATGGCGGTCGGCGTGCGTCATCTTCTCGACCCCGAGCACCAGCACGCAGTCATACTGCCCGTAGGCGATGGCGCTCCACGCCAGGGCCATCGCGTCGGCGCTGCTGGAGCAGGCATTCTTCACGTTGCGGACCGGGATCGAGTGAATGCCCGCATCAGCCAGCAGCAGCTGACCCAGGATGGTCTCCTGCCCCTGGATCAGGCCGCCAAAGCCGTTGCCGACATAGGCCGCTCCCAGGTCGGACCGGTCGATGCCTGCGTCCCGCAACGCGGCCTCGACGACCGGCCGGGCCAGGCCTTGCATCGGAAGATCGGGGAAACGGCCGAAGGGGCCGACCTCGCCGCCCGCCACCCGTACGGAATGGGGAGCTCTGTTCACGCGATCCGCACCTGGGCGGTGCCCCGCGCAGTCACGCTGCCATCGCTCTTGGACGCCTGGAGATCCAGCGTGACGACTGCCGGCTGCACCTCCTTGACCGTCGCGACCAGGCGCAGCGACTCCATCGGGAAGACCGGCGCGACGAAGGAGACATCGAGCACCTGCACCGCGGCTGCGCCAAAGTGCTGCGCCAGCAGGCGCGCGAAATGCGCCGTGGTCATGGGGCCTTGCTGGAGCACTTGCGGGAAGCCGCAGGATTTCGCGAAGGCATCATCCACGTGGATCGGATTGGGATCCTCGGTGGCCTGCGAGAACAGGGCGATCAGGTCGCGCGGCGTTCCCGGGACCTGCACATCGAAGGCGACGTCTCCTGCTTTCATGCCGCCCCCCGCTTGATCAGCCGCGTGATCTCGCGCACGGCCAGCCGCCCGCCAGCCACCTGCGTGTAGTCGTACACGACATCCGCGAACCACAGCGGGCCCGCCTTGCTTTGCTTGCTGGTGACGCGCTCGACACGCGTCACCACATCGAACTCCTCGTCCCAGTGCAAGGGCTCGAACCACTCGTAGCGCTGCCCGCCGTGCAGGGCCTGCTGGCGCGGGATGTCGAGGTCGCGGAACAGGTCCACGCCCCGGGTCTCCCCGCGCAGGAAGATGAAATAGGTCAGGGGCACCGTGTCCGGCGCCCCGGGCATGCCCAGGGCGCGCCAGTAGTCCTGGCCGACAGGACGCTCGATCCGGATCCGGTAGGACGGGTAGGTGCGTCCTTCATGCTGCGGGGAAATCATCGCTCTTTTCCGTTGCGAATTTACGCAATCGTAAAAAGAACAGGATTCCCCGTCAACAAGAATCTACATATACGTAAAAAATTTCAAGCCTTGCGGCGTTTCGCGGCGGGCCGGGCGACGGGCAACTTGCGTGGCAGGAGCCCCTGGCTGGTCAGCATGAAATAGGTGTCGATGATCTGGTCGATCGAGGCCGGCTTGCGCGGGTTGTACCAGCGCGCCAGCCAGTTGCACATGCCCAGGATGGCAAAGGCCACCATCTTGGCGTCGCCCACCGGGGCGAAAAGTCCCTCGCGCAGGCCGGCCTCGACCAGCGCCGTCCACATGCGCTCGTACTCCTTCCAGATGCGGGTCATCGCGGCGCCGGCCTCCCCGTTGCTGGCAATGCCATCGCGCACGCTGATGGTCATCTCCAGGCAATAGCGGTCAAAGCGCTTGAGGTGGTTGTGGATCGCCAGACGAAGCTTCTCGGGCGCCGGCACGTCGGTGGCCATCACCTCACGCAGGCCGCCGATCAGGCCCTCGGCCTGCGGGCCGATGATCGCCAGCAGGATCTCGGCGCGACTGCGGTAGTAGTAGTAAAGCGCCTCGCGCGTGATGCCCACCGCCTGGGCCACGTCGTCCAGCGAGGTGTTGCCGAAGCCCTGGCGGTCGAACAACTCGGTCGCCGCCTTCAGGATGGCCTCGCGCCGCAGGTCCGACTTGCGGCGCTTGACCACTGATTCGCCCGCAGAGGCATCAGGCGCCGGCGGGGACTTGCGATGCGCAGACGCGGTGTCGGCTTTGCGCCGGGCAGGGCTCATGGAGGGTGGCCGGTGGGTGGATTCGGGAAAACCACGAGGCGGCCGACTCAACGGAACCGCCCAGTTTTTTTACATTTCCGTAAACTGCAGGAGCAAGAAATTTTGCAACCCGGATATTAATTCAAGAGGAGATCCGATCCATGACCTCACGCCGCCTTGTCCTGTCCCGTGGTGCCGCCCTGGTGGGGGCCGCCTCTACCGGCCTGCTCTTGCCGCAGATCGCACGCGCGCAGTCCAACAAGATCCGCGTGGGCTTCATGCTGCCGT
>JACCDX010074460.1_pt1 | contig 15685 bp, 18 predicted proteins | sample 7449681 | NCBI WGS metagenome assembly JACCDX01 (sample SAMN15323450, study PRJNA562643) | freshwater metagenome | isolation source: river surface water | place: USA:Blue River Watershed | collected 2017-08-18 | reverse complement strand
GATTATGTATGGCCGCAGCACAACTTCCTTTCGATATGGTTTGTACTCGTCATTATAGCCCAGTTATTTACCACTGTCGAGCAAATCTTCTTGGAGCTGATAATAGAGCTGGAGAACATCAGATCCCCTTTCAAGGAAAGCTGCCATACGATTATATGATGTGGCTTGATACAGATATTAACTTTACCGTAGAGCAAATCATACATTTATTTAATAGAATGCAGAAGGACAAGGATATCGATGTTCTTTCTGGAATTTATTTGACTACTGATGGTGTACATTCTACCATTGTTAAGGATTGGGATACAAACTACTTCCTTAAAACTGGTATGTTCCCATTTTTAACTATTCAACAACTCAAAGAAGAAGCAGCTAAGAGCTCGAAAAAGCTAGTGGAAGTTTTTTATGCTGGTATGGGTGTTATGATGGTACGTAAGGGTGCATTTGAAAAAGTGACATATCCTTGGTTCGAACCTGTAATGCATGAAATTGAAATGTCTCGAGACTTTTCTTCTGAGGACGTTTCTTTATGTTGGAAATGGCACGAGAAGGGTGTTAGGATTTTTGTAGATCCTGAGATTGTTGTAGGCCATGAAAAATCTATTGTGATTAGATAATAAAAAATCCCCGAAAGGGGATTTTTTATTTTGTCTCCATTTTCTCTTCAGCTTTTTGCACCTCGAGAAACAATGGAATGAAGTTTTTTAAATGTTGAGAAAGTACTGTAATATTTTCTTTTTGTAATTTAGATTCTTCTGTTGGATTAATTAAATGTTGGCCTACGATATCTTGATGACATTTTTCGCAGCACTCTAAAAGCTGTCCATATTTAACCAGGAACTCAGTAAAGTGCGAAACAAATTCTGCATGCAAATCTTCGTTCATATTGTCCTCGAAAACCTATCCATTATCTTAACACAATAATCTTGATCATTTTTACCTTGTGCATTAAAATGAATAGATATATAAGTAAAGTTTTCATCTTTAGAGCCCAGGGAAATTAGCATCATATTACTTCTCGGGCCTAATAGAGGAAAGCGATCATCATACTCTCCATCAACTTCAAAAGCACTATACAATTGATTTAATATATGTGGTCTTTTTTCATTTGCACATAATAAAACTAAATAAGGAAGACCACCCTTTTGATTGCCGCTTAAATGACCCTGACAACTAAATACAGTCCAGCAATAATCTGTAGCATTAATTCTATCACAAATTGGCCGCATCTTCCAATCAATATGTTTTTTCTTTAAATCTCTCGGAGCAATGTGGAGAAATTTATTATTCTTAACAGCAAGATCATACATCAAGATCAATATTCTCCCTGGAAGATATTTTTAAATCATCTCTATTCTTCTTATTGTTTACTATAAGAAGAATATTGTTATTGATCTCTACTTCACTGTATGGATATTTAATTTCTTCTATAGGGAAATTTAAATTATTATCCTCGAAAAACTCACGCAGCTTTGATAGGGTTGTTTCTGCTTCATTAAAAAAACAGATACAATCCTCTCCCCAAATATCCATGAGCTTGTTAATGCCTGAAACGTCTACTATCATCCACTTCCTCGATTTTTAATAAGGGAATTGAACCTATTTTACCATATTCCAATCCCTCTAACACATTAAACATATCCCAGGCCCATTTAGCTTTGTAATAAATTAAATTACTCGAAATATTTAATGAAGAATTTTGATCCACTAAATTTGTAAATAAATCTCTATTCTCACAAAGCCTCAGAATAATAACCTCGAAATTTAAATTAATATCCAACCCCTCGAAAAGCTTAGATAATATTTCAAATTTACCACAGAGTAAATTGAAATATAATTCTAAGGAAAGTTTAATTATATTTATCTCATCACTCGAAAAACTCACTGGCAAAACATCATTTAAATCGCCAGAAAGAAAACTCATTAAGGAATATAATTTTTTCTTTACTCGAACTATTGTATCAGAACGGGGATAGAGTTGCAACACATTAAAATATCTCTTAACATGTTCCTTCTCTAAATCACAAAGTAAATTAAAAAAACTATGAGCTCGAAAATCAAAAGATTCCTCGAAATCATAGTTGTACTTTAATTGTGTTTTTTTATTTTCTATCATTAAAGGAGAGATTTTATTGATCTCTCCTTTAATGATTGTTTTGTGAAGATCGAGTGTTTTTATAATTAACTTACAATGACACTTATTTAATTGCACTCGATACATAGCTGCATTATAACATTTCAATTGGTGTAAAGCTATATCTTAAATTGCCATACACTTTAACTGCCATCTCTTCCACTGTTAAATCGAAATATTGCTGCTGATAATATTGAAATCTTGTTGTAATTGGTGGTTCTACTGGAGTTAAACCATTCTGAATTTGATACTGTCTCCAAGAAGAATATTTTGTAGGACCTTTAATATTCATAGCAACAATTTCTTCTTCATCGGAAACTGTCTCTAAAAGAAAATTAATCCTCTCTTGTAGTTGTTGTTTATTATATTCTAAAAGTTCATCAAGTGCAGGAGAATTTTCATAAACAGAAGCTACAACCTCTCCATTATCTTTAACTGCAAATAACTGACCCTTTTCAATTATATCTTCAACTAAATTATCTGGTTCCTCAACACTCGAAATTTCAACTTCTGGCTCTGCAACAATTTCCTCGATTTCCACAGTTGCATCAATACCATCTTCAATTGTGATTTCTTGAGTTGTTTTTCTTCTTCCCATATTTAGCCCTCTACTCTAAATTCAACTTATATATTAACTTGTAAAAAATTCTGCCACCAATAACCAACAATAAAAATGGAAAACTTAATACCAGCCAATAATTATGCGTGTACTTAATTATATACAAAATCCAATAGAGAGAAATTCCTATATATATAATAATAAAGAAAAAACCCCTCAAAATTAAAGAATGAAATAATTTAATTCTTTCATCCAATAAAACACTACATCGCTCACATGTCTTCGCAAATACACAAGTCTTAAATGGAACTTTACAAATTTTACAAATCTCCCAATAAGAAGGAACAATAGCCCCATCTCGAAAAGGTCTGTAAAGCTCATCATCCAATTTACTCATTTAATATTTGGATACCCTTTAATTCCAATTCTTTCCTATCTATAATCGGAAAACCTGTCAACTGAATTAAACCACTCGAAAAATGAATCTCCACCTCATGATCAATTAAAATCTCATCCCTCGAAATCTTATCTGACAAAAAATGAAATTCCTGATTACTCGAACCAGCTAAACCACTCGAAATTCTTTTTTCATCTATATATATACCATCAATCAAAACATCTATATATTTTAAACAACTCTCTAACTGGATATCTTTTTTTATTTCCTCTAATGTATATCCAGTAAAAACAATAACTCCATCTTTTAAATCCAATAGGGAGATTTTTTCAAGTAAAGAAAAAATCTCCTTTGGTTGCTCGAAAGGATCTCCACCAGAAATAGTCACTCCCGTTGCACTCGAATTTTTAATACTCTCGAAAATCTCATCTATAGGAATTAAATTGTTTTTATAATGTGACCAAGTTTCAGGATTATAACAATTCTTACACATCTTTCTACAACCCTGAGTCCAAATTACAAATCTTTCTCCAGGACCATTAACCCTCGAATTTTTTATTAAAGAATGAATATTAATTACCATATTAAGTTTAGCCTCGAAAATTCTCTCTATTGTGTTGAGGAAATTTTGAACCTATTTTCTTATACTGTGGTGCTCGAAAATGGTAGGGAATTGTTTTTAAAATTAGGCTCGAAAATTTACAAAAGAGATGCAGGAAAGTTTTGAACCTATGTAGAATAATATATATTACGGGTGAATTTTTATAGTTGCGAATTGAATTGTTTAGAAAATGTTTAAGGTCACCGATAAAACCCTTCAATTGTCCTGCCCTCTCTAAAACAATTCTCCTATAAATTCCCTCGATTTTTCTTCTTTTTTAGTATAGGGAAAAAGAATGTCTGTGTTCTATATATTTTCAAATATTCCTTTATTCTCTATTGTATATAATTTATTTTTTCTATTGTGTTTATTTATTTTGTTCTATATATTATGTTATTGGTTTTTAGTTATATATATAGAAATAATTGAATCTATATAATGTGTTCTCTCTAATGCAAAAAAACATCTCTCTAATGGGATGTTTTTTCTTTTTAGGATAGGATTGGGTTATTGTCTCCACTGGGTATGTTTAAATTCTCCACTGGGTTATTATCAATTCTCCATTAAGTCTCCACTGGGTTTTTTGTTTTCTCTAATGGGGAATTATTTATTTTCTTATATAGGGAAAATTGTATTACTCGAAAATCTATCTTTTATTCTTATATGTAATTAAATAGTTTTGTTGTTAGCTATTGATATGTATTGTTTGTTTTGGTGGGGTTATTTTTTTACACTTACTCTTTCCTGTGGTGGCATTAAAAATTTGACCATACATTACCCTCGAATTTCAGTGTAAAAAGATTTATTTATATATTTTGAGCTGGGGGCAAATAAGAGAGATTGTGTTTAAATAATAGAAAGTGTTTGGTTAGTTATTATATTTTATTTATATATGGTGAGATTGTTTTAGAGTTGGTGTGTTTATGTTTTCTCTAATGGTGTTTTGGGTTAGTATTCATTTGTAATCTTTCATCTTGGTAGAGAAGATTATTTATTATTTCTATCATTGTTTTTTGGTTTCTGATAGCGAAGACTAATAAAGTAACAAGCAATATTAATGTAATGATTGGTTTAAGTGTTTTCATTAATTTGTTTTTTCTCTGATGGGGAAATTGTATTACTCGAAATATTGTATCTTGTATTTTTCTCTATGGTGTAAAAGCTCGAAATATTTTATGTGGGTGAATATTAATTTGTTTTAGAATATATATATAAGAAAAAATTGTTGAGGATTTATGATGGCTAAATGGATTAAGATTGCAGAAGATGTTCTAGATAGTAAATATAGAGAATATTCAAAATTAAATAAACTTGCTATAGAGCAGAAAACAAGTTTAGAAGATAACCGACGCATGGGAAAATTATTTGAAGAGATAGCAATTGAAAGTGTAAAAAAAGCAAACTCTGTTTTATCAGGAACAAAAAATATAAATGGTATGAAGGTAAGTTTTGTAGATTTGCCTGCAAGATTAGGTCTTCGCTCAAAAACTAAATTTAGTAAGCTCATAGAAAATTCAGGAAGAGCGACAGTTTTAGCAGACATAAATGGAGTAAGAATTCCATTTTATATTTCTACTGGTCAAGCTGGAAAAGAAAATGTAGTTACTGGTAAGTGGTATGCATTTTTTGGAGAGCATGAAAAAGGATGGATGAATAAAGGGACCCAAGATCAAATAAATAATAGTTATGGATCTGAAAAACTTGCTGCCATAGAAAATTGGTTAAACACAAATTTAAGCTTTTTAAAGACTGCAAATCCATATGATTCAGATTTTCATCCATTACTTCCCAGGTCGTCTGAGGATTATAGAGTTAAAACATTACAGCAAGATCATTTACCAATAATCAATAGAGATATGAAACCGGCAAGTACTTCTAGACATGATTATGATTTTCCTGGGCCTGAAAAAAGAGCAGAATGGGAAAATATGACTCCACAACAGCAAAATGAGATTCACAAAAAAAACTTAAATGATTTTAATGAAAATGTAAGGCAAGTACTCGAAAAACTAGATAGAGCTACAGAATCAAGTTATTTAAGCTCTTCCTCGAAAATTATGAATTTAGTATTATCGGGGAAAGTTGATGAAAATGAAATTCAGAATTGGAGTATGGGATATTGTTCAATAAAAAATCCTCCACAAGAAATTAGAAATTATTTATTAAAGGATTTGAAGGCTAAAGTTTATTCTGATATTTATTTATTTAAATTTCCTGAAGCAACTAATTTTTTTAGAAATTATATTCCTTACAGAACTTTGAGTGATTTAGCATTTGAATATATTTTAGATCACAATGAGGAATATTTAAAACTTTATAGAGATTATGGAAGGCCTACTCAAAAACAGAATCTTGAAATAATGAATATATTGGAAACTGAAGGTAATGTTCCTGGAGATTTAGAGGAATCAAAAAATCCAAATTTATTAGCATCACCACTTCAAATAAGAGGAGTTGCAGATACAGAAAAGAAAAATCCTAATTTTTTTGGTGATAAACAGGGTAAGAGCGGTCCTTTTGGCGGTACTGGTGGAAAGAGGCGTTAGTTTTTTTAGCTCGAAATATTGATGATTTTGATTTATTAATATGGTGGATAGGATTTAGGATTAAGAAGAATAAAATCCATCGAAATCTATGTAATGGATTTTAGAAGGTTAAGTGAATTAATTTTATAATATTACAATAGAGGATTATTGTTATGATTAAGATTGCTAAAGAATTAAATAAGGTGATTGATAATTTGGAGCAGATGGGTTTTGTTAGAGAGGCTTCAGATATTCATAGTGTTTTTGTTAAAGTGGCTCAGATGGGTAGTGTTACAGGTTATCAAGGAACTATGGGTACAACTGGAAACTATCAGGGTGCTCAAACACAAACAGTAGCGGAACAAGCGGCTAATCAAATGGGACAGCCAGCTTACAAAGGTAATCCAGCACGTTACCAATTTTATGTTTCAACATATAAAAATACATTATATCAAGAGGCTAAAACTTCCAATGATTCCACCCTTCCTCAAACATCAGCATATTTTAGACAAGTCATGGCTGATAATCAATTAACAGATCAAGAGAAGCAAGCATTTAGAGCGCAAGCATATAGAATTAGACAAGAAGCGCAATTAACTGGATACGGTACAAGACAACCTCAACAAGGGCAATTTAATCTTCCTTTAGTTGTTGAGAATTTAGTAAAGCAAAGTGGAATTATGAATATTACAGATCCACAGAAATTAGAGAATTCGAAAACTGCAATCTTCAATAATATTTCTCAGCAAATTAAAAGTAATGTTCCTCAACAACAGCAACAACAATATCTTCAATATGCTAATAATATTTTAGGTACATATTTAAATAATAGAAGAGCTACATTAGGTATTCAAGCTCAGCAACAACCTCAACAACCAGCAGCACAGCAATCTCCAACAGTAAGTCCTATGTAATATTTAAGTGTGCTGTAAATAAAAATAAACCCCTCGATTTATTTGAGGGGTTTATTTATTTATGAGATTGTGATTGTAATCTCTTTTTGGTTGATGGTTGATTTGAGGATGATTTGGCTTAGGTTTGGCAGGTTCATCTTTTCAATTTCATCCATCAGGTATTGCAATGGATTTTGAATATCGATGGTTAGTTCTGCGGTGTTTTCTTGTGTTTCGATTTCTGGGGTTGTGTAATCGAGGTCAAGAGTTTGTTGCACTGGGGCTTCTTCGATTGGGATAAAAGATTGCTGAGTTGGTTTGATTTCCAGCTTTTCCTTTTTATTTATTTTCTTCTTTACATATTTCGGTTTTGGGATATCGATTGTTGGGTTACCGATATATGTGTATAGGAAGTTTTTTCTTATTCCAAATCTTTTCATATTGATTTTATGATTAGTTGGGTGTAAGAAGAATGTGGATAGTACTGCACAAACTTCAGCATACAATTGGTTCAAGCTCTTTGTCTCTGGGAGGTCAAAGTTATTGTAGATATAGTTTGTGATGTAGAAGGACGAGAAGTTTCCAGTTTTGTGTTGTTCAAAGAAATATAGAATCATTTGAACTCTTGTGTATCCGGTTAAAAGTTGTGCGGTCATTTGTTGGCCTTTTATTTTTGTTATTTCCCACTGTGTGTTTGAAATACATTGACATTATTTCAGATGTTTATTTGGTTGTCAAGAAAAAACCCCTCGATTCTTTGAGGGGTTTTGTTTTTACTTATTTGTTAGTAGTAAGAAGATCAATATTTCTCCGGCTGCTATTGATAGAGCCGAACATATATATAACAGTCTTCGAAATTTATTTGGTTTAGTGCTAGAGAATTTATATAGCAGATAAATAATAATTGGCACATTAGCATTAAGGAAAAGTAATGCTAGGATGTTTATTAGTTGATGCATATTTTATTTTATCTTGTGTCTTATTGTTTATCAAGATTGGGGTTTAAGGATTTCAAATGTTTTATTACAAAGTCAGGGAATTTTTCTGTTCCTCCGCTTACTGAAAAATATGGCACTCTAAAATAAGGAATATTTGTTCTATTTTGTATGTAATATTTTTGTATTTGGTCATTTATTAAATCGGACATTAAATCAATTTGTCCGAATTGTCCTTCTCCGTAATGAAATTCCCCATCATATTCATAAATAGCAATTGGTTTATTATTTTCAAACACAACAAGGTCTAAAGCAAATTTGCCTGGTTGTACATTTCCAAAAACCTGATCTTTAACATCTCTCGAAACAGTTTTAGTTTTTAATTTTCTTGTCACTCGAACTGTATATTTGCCATCTTCTTGTGGAATTATTTGAAATGAATCAGCATCTTTGATTGTAGATAATTTAAATCCTTCTCCTTGTGATTCGTTATTTAAGAAATTATATAGCACGTCTCTATTAAATTTTTTCTTAATTCCTTGTGTTTGAAATTTATTTATCCAAGGAATAAAATTAGAGTCAATTTCTGCTATTGGCACTTCTGTTCTAAAAGTATATTGTGGAAATTTTTCATTAAATGTTGGTAAGTTTCTTCTTAAATATTGTTCTGCACCTATAGTTTTATTATAGTGTTCAAGTGCTTCATTTTTCCAAGTTGTATTAAAAGCATTATCTTCAAAAAGTTTAGATACTCTGTCATTTAATTGATATAGTAAATATCTTTGTCCCTCGAAATCTATAAATGGTACATAAAAAAATCTACCATTTACCATGTGTTCAATTTTTGGAAGAAAATTATTAATATATAAATTGTAGTTAGATAATTTAATATTGAGTTTAGCCTTTAACATATCTTGGATAATTTGTTTAATTATTTTTGTTAAAGTGTTTTGATCAGCGTCCCAGAGATTTTTAGTATTTTCATCTGTAGTGCCTTGAATATTTTGTTGAATTCTTCGATATTCTCTAACCCATGACATTGCTTGAGTATCGAATTTTCTATTACCTGTTTGTTTATCTGTTCTTATTTCATTGGGCACGGGATATATTTGTCCATTGAATAAAATCCCCGTGGCGTTTTTTCTTTGTCCATCTTCATCAACTACAACTATGGGTACTCGATTTTGCTTAATAAATTTTGCATAAGAATCATAGGTAAGTGGAATATCATTGTTTTTAAAATAAGAATCTAATATGTTGAATAATATTTCTTTTGTTAATTGATTTTGAGATTCTGGTTGTATTGCATCTCTATAGAATTTATATGATTTTGCTAATGCATCTAATTTTGGTAATGCAAATGTTCTTCCATTCAAAGTTACTGTGGGGGAAGAATCTAAATAGTTTTGATAAGTTTGTCTAGAGTTAATATTATTCTGAATAGCCCATTGTTTTAATAAATCGTACAATATTGGATCTTTTTCAATATTTCTAAAAGCCTCAATTTGTATAGTGACTGGGGCTGGTTCATCAATTTGTGGAACAGATGGAGTTTCAAATTTATATTGCTCCACATTCTTTCTTTTCTTTTTCTTAAAAGTAATTCTTAATTTCCACATATATATATTATTGTAAACTTTTTTATTCTGCCCCTTATATATGTGGGGAATAATCTTTTTCTTTTAGAATATATATTGTATGTCTAGATATTCATTACGCATCAAAACAGCTCAAGTTGATTTTGTTCCTGTAGAGCAATTTACAAACTATTATCCAGGAGCAAATGTCAAGAGAGAATTAGTTAGTAAATATCTTGTTAGCATTGCGGATGTTGCTTCTCCAGAACAAATGAAAAAGTTCTGCGATGATTTTGGTATATCTAAAGATAATTATGCTTCTCTAGTTACATTGAGTCACGACACTGAGTTTTCTGATATTTTGACATTATTAAGATCAGGTTCATTTAGAGACAAAATAGGCCAAATATTAAAATCTGATGTTGCAAAGAAATATTTTGGTGTTAGCGATAGATATGTCAGATTAGATGCTGTTAAAAACTTATCTCCCGAATTACAAGAAGCAATTGGATTTATTCCTGGGTCACGTAAGTTTAAGTTTTTAGTTCCTTACACTGGCGATAATAAAGAACTAAAAAAAATATATGATGAGAAGAGAGGCAATTTTCCTGGATTAACAAATCTTCAGTGGTATCAACTATTACAAAAGCCTCGAGATATAGAAGCATGGGTGGCTGAAGGTAATAATCCAGATGAATTTAAAAATCCAGCACCTAACTCATATTTTTCAAATAGAATTTTTAAAGAACAAACTTTTAACAGTAGATTATTAACTTTAGGGAATTCAGAAGAACAAATTTCTTCAATGAGTATGCAAGATAAGGTTGGTGTATTGCAACCTCAAATTAACAGACAATTAGAAGAGTATTTTATTTTTGGTACTGTTTTGGCAGATACAAGAAATGAAAAAATAAAATATGTTGGAAAAAATCCTGAATCTTTACCTGAAGCAGTGAGGATGTTTGGTGCTACTGAAATTCAATGGTCTCAATTAATTTCCAAAAGATATGGAAGATTCGGAGACATCACTAGTAAATTTTACACTGAAGCATTTAAAAATTCAAGTATAGAGAATAAGGCTAAAGTTATTAGTGAGATTTGGGATAGTGGTTATGTCCCTTCAAAAAGTAAACCTAAATTTGCATACACTGGTAATGATCCAAAAAGTATAGAAAAACTTAAAGAAAATGGTTTGTATGGTAGGCCTATTGATGCTGATGATATAAAAGCCACTGATTATATCTCTCCTGAAAATTTTAGACAAAGATTATCAAGAAATAAATGGACTCAAAAGATAACAGAATATGTAAATGCAATGTTATCAAATGCGCCAAATGTAGATGAATTGAGAGACCAGCTTCAAAAGATATGGAATGAAGTACTTACATATTCATCAAATAAAAGTCAGATGGATAAAATCCTAGATGACACTTTGAAACCATTAAATGACTTGTTGAAAGAGCAAGGCATTACATTTCAAGATGAACAAAATGTGTATGCACAATATAAAGCTGGTGAAACAATCAAAAATCTTCAACTCAGATTTGATTATTTAGTAAGAAAGAATGGAAGAATTATTTTAGCAATCGAAAACCAAGGCGATCAGCATTACGTTCCTTTGTTAAAATATAAAAATAAAGATCCAGAAGTTTCATTACAGATGTGGTTAGCTGAAAAACTAAGAGACAAAGTTAAGCTCGATTTTTGCCATGACCACAATATTCCTTTGCTTTACATTTCGGGATATTTGACCACTGTTGAATATAGAGACATTGCAGAAAACTTAGCAAAAAATATTAACTATTATATCAATTTAATACCTGGAGAACAACAAATAGAACAGCCAGGTGAAAGTAGAAAAAATCAATTTATGGTTCAAGAATCTGATGACCTTGAAACAGAACTTAAAAAATATGCTGATAGATTAGTAATTAGTCACTTTAGTGAATTGCAACAGCCAATTTATGCGGGAATAGAATCATCTCGTATTGAAAGCATGATACACGACAAGAAGATTCTATTGTCAAATTTGTTAGGTGTCTATGCTTCAAATTTTAAAGTTAATGGATATAACAATTTAGATTATCTCAAGTCAGTAAATGAAACTACTGATTTATCTCAATATTATCGTTATATTGATGCTGCTTGTGCTAGGTTCGGATATGCAGACAATCAACTAGGTAGATTGATTGAACAAATTTCATTCAAAGATAGAATTTCAAAAAATAAATACAAACTTCCTGATATGTCAACAATACAGTCACAACCTATCGAACAAGAAGCAAAACCAGTTCAAGAAATGTCGCTTAAAAGACATAAGAAAAAGAAATACAAGATTAAAAGGTTATTTTAAATGGAAATTAGACGCTTTGCAAATAACGAAACATTTATTCAAAACATTATTCGTTCTATAGATAATAATGATAATAATTATAGAAATAATTATGCTGTTTTCAATAGATACTTTAATGAAAAAATGGATGAAACAAATAATCCAGTTGTAGCTATAGAATTTGCAAAAGAAAAACTAGCTGAGACTGTTAAAAGAAGAAATACCAGAGATGAAGTTAGAGAAGAAAAAGGCTTTGTAAAAGAACCAACCTTGCGTGATTTACAAAAAGAAACTTCTGCTATAAATGCTGAAAGAAAAGAAAAAAGAAGACAAGAGATAATGTCTTTAATAAGGGCAAAATCAGGTTATGAGGATGAAGAAACTTTAAAACTTTTATATAAGAAATTTATTGGAAGCAAAAGAGCAAACAATTTATCTGATATTTCTACCGTTGATAGAGTGGTGCATCAATATAAAGAATATTTGGAAAGAAATTCACCAAAAGAAGAACCTGAGCCAATAGTTCATACACAAGCAGATTTAGAAAAAGCTAGAAGAATTATTGAATATCTTGATCCTAAAAATAAAACAAGAAATTTTACTCTTTTTGAAAGATATATGGACAAAGGCAAGAATATTCAAGAGGCTTTTTTCATAATTCAAGATTTAATTAAATATAGACAATTTTTAAAAGATAATAATATACCAGTAAATGCCACTACTTTAAGAATTTTTGAAACATATGGTGAAAATTTAGAAAAAGCACAAGAAGTAGCATCGAAATGGGTTTCAGAAAGAAGTATGCCTTTGGAAAGTAAAGTTTTACAACCAAAGAAAGGTGTTGATTCAAAAGAAAACGATGTCATGGTCGAATATAACGGTCAAAATATTCCTTTGCATAGAATCATCAAAAAATTATATGGGGGAAGCACATTGGGTAAGCTTCAAAAAGCTTATTCATCCATCAAAAGTTTTATTTTTGATAAAGGTTATTCTCTTGACGAAGCAATAGCAAGAAATAATAGAGAAGATGCAATGTACTCTAAAAAGGCAATGTTTAAAGAACAATTTCCTGAAGACCCTGAGCAAGCAATGATGATTTTTGAATCATATTACATAGATGAAGGAATGACTTTTGAAGAAGCATTAGAAAGAACAAAACAAGACATTTATGGAAATCGAAGAACATCAGCTAAATATAAAATAAGAATCAAATAACAAAAAACCCCTCAATTTACTGAGGGGTTTTTTGTTTGTGTAAGGAGCAGGGAAGGTTTAGAATACCTGTTGGAGGAACTTGCGGGTAGTCTTTTCCACTCTTGATGGAGTTGAAGAGATGTGACGTACCAAGGTTACAGGCTCAAGATTAAGAGTAACTGTAGGATGGTAAGAGTTCACTGGGCGCAAGGACTTATCGAGAGTAAATCCACGAACAGTTACACCAGCATCAACACCAACTCCAGGAACAACAGAGCCAAGCTTAACCATTGCAGAAGCACCAGCATAAGCCTTGTTTACATCTGCATTTGTTGAAAGGGTTGCAGTGGTATAAGCCTTGATTCCTTGGAATTCAAAAGATTGTACTGGCTTCTGAACTGCACCGTTACCATTCTTGTTGTCATAGATACCAACGATCTTGATATCATTAACACTCTTGACTTCATATCCAAGTGACTGAGCCTTGAATGTTCCAGTGCCTTCTTTCACTGGTGGCTTTGCTGGACCGAAAACAGGACCATTTGCAAAAGTAGTAGCAGAAAGTGCAACAGTGACAAGAGTCAAAATAAACTTCTTCATTTTAGTTTTTTCCTTATTAAAATTGGATAACCTTATTGATTATACCTATTTTACTAATTTTGCAAAGCTTCGGATAATTTATTTCTTAAGATTCTTTTTATCCTTAGTGAGCTTTGCCGAAGAGTATCATTAGATCTATTAACAATTTTGGCGATTTTGCGATATTCAAGACCGTCCAAAACATTCATTTTTAAAACTAACAATGCCTCTTTTTCACGGGGAGATAAAGTGTCAAACACCTTATTGATTCTCTCCTGTAAATCTTTTTTTAGAAAGTCGTTTTCAATATTTACTTCAGATATTAGATGAATTTCAAAACTAAAAGTTTCGTCTTTAAAATCATCTAAATCTGATTCAAGTATTTCTTTTTTCTTTCTAAGGTAATCTATATAAATATTTTTACCTACTTTAAGACACCACGTAGGTAAATATTCTTTTTCAGTGATGTTATATTTATCAAAGTATACAAATATTTTAAGAAAAGTTTGCTGAGTTAAATCTTGAGAGAGTTCATAATCATTTCCAGTCATTTTAAAGAAATAATTAAAAAGAAGCTTGCGATTTTTCAGGCATTCTTTCTTTAAATCTGCATTCATTTAGATGATATTACCATATCTTCTTGCAATAAGCTCTTAAGTTTGTTTCTGCCCCTATGCAATCTTGTTTTAATTGTATTTTCAGGAACATTAAGCTCTTCAGATATTTCAATTGCTTTCATTTCGTCAAAGTAAAACATCTTTAAAATCTTAGAATACTCTGGATTTTTTTCTGCAAGCTTATCAATAAGAAAATTGAGTTCTTCAAATATTATTTTCTTTTCGGTTAATGAATCTGGGACTTGAGAAAAATCCATCTCATTTGTTAAATCTAAAAAAGTTTCAGGGAATTCGATATTAAATTCAGTAAAGGTTGCTTCATTTTTTAAATAGGCTTTACGTGTTTTGTATTCTATAGTGCAGTTAACAACAGCATTGAAAAGGTATTGTCTTGGAAAATTACAAACAAAATTGTTATTTCTAAATCTTCTATAAATCTTGATGTAAGCATTTTGTACTACATCTTCAGCTTCCTCATTAGAAAGTGAATATTTAGATTTTATAAATTTTGTAACTGAACTTCTATGAATTAAAAACTTATATCTAAATTCTTTGTTATTCATTATTTTTAACTAGATTGTAAATAAACTCAGCTTCATATTCGCCAACAAGTTTCTTTGCATAATCTGTGTTAAAACAATGAAATTTGACATACATTGCTTCTTTTTTTACATTGAATATATTTTCTTTATCTTTAATAAAATTGATAAACTGTTCTGTCTGTTTGAAGTTATTAAAAAACAGTTCAATTTTATAGCAGGTTTCAGTTTCAATTCTCATTATTGCATCTCCAAGGAATAGTCACAAAGCATAGGCCAATAACTTAATGCTTTTTCAAGATTACTAAGGTCTTTTTCAGGATCATTGTTTTTCCATAACATTGCCTGGAAAACACAATAATATGAAAGGTTTTGTAACCTTGCTTGTGCCTGTTCAGACAAATCCCAATAATATTGAGAGTGTGGCTTTTTAATCTCTTCAATCAAGCAAGACATCAATATAGCATAGTTAGCTAAATCAACTACTGTATCTTCAGCTTTTTCTGAAATAACTAGATATTCTTTTTCTTTGAGGAAATTTTCAAGACGGGACATTTTATCGCCAATCCTTACTAAACATCCTCGCCAAGCATCAATACCAGCATCCTCACACTTGCGAAGATTACCCATAGGAAGACCAGTAGCAGAATAATCACTGTCTTTTGCCTCATACACTGCTTGCATATTATCAAGAATATCCAAAGCTGTGTCATCTTTGAATCTTTCTTTAAGCAGATATATGGTTTTATCGTAGAACTTATTTCTTGACATTAACCTCTCCTTGGTGGTAATGAGTTTTG